>Ga0157379_10004448_pt1 | contig 12019 bp, 10 predicted proteins | sample S25metaG_FD_121802 | JGI IMG/M metagenome (GOLD analysis project Ga0157379, IMG submission 121802) | Switchgrass rhizosphere microbial communities from Kellogg Biological Station, Michigan, USA - S2-5 metaG | ecosystem: Host-associated > Plants > Roots > Rhizosphere > Soil | place: USA... | reverse complement strand
TGTCTATGGCGGCTTAAGGTTCTTCGAGCGCGCCGAGATCAAGGACGCGCTCGCCTATCTTCGGCTCATCGCCAATCGCGACGATGACGCCTCCTTCGAGCGCATCGTCAACCTGCCGGTGCGCGGCATCGGCGCGCGCACCCTCGATATTCTGCGCGAGGCGGCCAAGGGCGCTGGATCTTCACTGTGGCGCGCCGCCGGCGCGCTGCTCACCGACCCGCAGGGCGGCGCGCGCGGGGTGGGTGCGCTCGGCGCGTTCCTGGCGCTGATCGAGCGGCTCGGCCGCGACATCGAAGGGCTTCCCCTGCACGAGCAGGTGGACCATGTGATCAACAACAGCGGGCTCATCGAGCACTTCCGCAAGGACAAGCAGGATCGCGGCGAGGCGCGCATCGAGAACCTGGCTGAGCTTGTCAGTGCGGCGCGCGGCTACGAGCCCGAGGGCGAGGATCTGCCGCCGCTCCAGAGCTTCCTTGCGCACGCCGTACTCGAATCGGGCGAGACCCAGGGGAGCGAGTGGGACGACTGCGTGCAGATGATGACGCTGCATACCGCCAAGGGACTGGAGTTCCCGGTGGTGTTCCTGTGCGGCATGGAAGATGGGTTGTTTCCGCACCAGCGTTCGGTCACGGACTTAGAGAGCCTCGAGGAGGAGCGCCGCCTTTGTTACGTGGGCATCACCCGGGCGATGCGCGCCTTGTACCTGTGCTACGCCGAGCAGCGCCGGCTGCACGGCATCGACAGCTACAACGTGGCCTCGCGCTTTATCCAGGAGATCCCGCCAGCCCTGCTGGAAGAAGTGCGCCCGCGCATCCACTACGCCGCCCCCATGCTTGATGTTACCCGCCGCTCGGAAGGCTCACCCGCACGCGCACGCAAGTTCCACGATCCTGCCGAGGCGGCACCCGGCGGCATCCGCCTGGGTGCGCGCGTGCGCCATGGTAAATTTGGCGAGGGGATCGTGCTCAATCTCGAGGGTCAGGGCCCGCACGCGCGTGTCCATGTTAATTTTGAGCAGCAGGGCGCCAAATGGCTGATGATCAGCATGGCCCGGCTCGAGACGGTGTAACGGGGCAAGCATGAAGATACTGATTCTCGGGGTCGGCCAGGTGGGCCGCAGCGCCGCCAACAGCCTGGCACGCGAACCCGCCAACGAAGTCACCGTCGTCGACATCAACGAGCCGGCGCTGCGCGAGCTGCAGGACCGGATCGACGTGCGGGCGGTGGCCGGCAATGCCTCCTACCCCTCGGTGCTGGAAGCGGCCGGCATTGCCGACACCGACATCCTGATCGCACTCACCAACAGCGACGAGGTCAACATCGTCGCCTGCCAGATCGCGCAGCTCCTGTATCGCACGCCGACCCGCATCGCGCGCATCCGCGCCGCCGAGTACACCAGCCGGCCGGTGCTGTTCGCCGAGGGCGCACTTGCGGTGGATGTATGGATCAGTCCCGAGGAGCTGGTCACCGATTACATCGTGCACCTGCTGTCCAACCCGGGCGCGCTGCAGGTCGTCGACTTCGCCGACGGCCGCGTACAGCTGGCCAGCGTGCGCGCGCGCGTGGATGGATTGCTGGTGGGCAAGCCGCTGCGGGTTTTGCGCGAGCACCTGCCCGGGAGCGACGTGCGCGTGGCCGCCATCTACCGCGACGGGCGGCTGATCGCGATCGACGGGGACACGGTGATCGCCGAGACCGACGAGATCTTCTTTGTGGCCGCACGCGATGATCTAAAGAACATGCTCGCCGAGCTCAGGCGCCGCGAGCCGGCGGTGCGCCGCCTGGTGATCGCCGGCGGCGGCAACATCGGCCTTAGGCTGGCGCGCACGCTGGAGAAAACCCACCAGATCAAGTTGATTGAGCGCGACCCGCGCCGCGCGCGTAAAGCCTCCGAGATCCTGCAGAACACCATCGTGCTGCTCGGGGACGCCGCCGACGAGGAGCTGTTGATCGAGGAGAACATCGACAGCGCCGATGTGTTCGCGGCGCTCACCAACGCGGACGAGGCCAACGTGATGGCGGCCATGCTCGCCAAGCGCCTGGGCGCCCGGCGAGTGATGTCACTGGTCAACCGCGCCTCCTATAGCGAGCTGATGGACAACCGCAGCATCGACGTGGTGATCTCGCCGCAGACCATCACTATCGGCTCGCTCCTGGCGCACGTGCGGCGCGGTGATGTCGTGCGCGTGCATTCGCTCCGGCGCGGCGTGGCCGAGGCCATCGAAGTGGTGGTGCACGGCTCGGCCGACACCTCGCGCGTGATCGGCCGCCAGATCAGCGAGATCGAGCTGCCGCCGGGCGCCAGCATCGTGGCGATCGCGCGTGGCGAGGCGGTGGTCATGGCGCATAAGGACACGCGCATAGACGCCGAGGACCACCTGATCGTGTTTCTTGCCGACCGGCGGCACGTCGATGCCGTGGCGCGCCTGTTCCAGGGCGAGCGCTGAGCAGAATTTAGACACATGCGTTCGCTCTTCGGCGTCGTCCATCTGCTCGGCTCGGTGCTGGCAATGTTCTCGATGCTGTACCTGCTGCCGATCATCACCGCGCTGGTGTTCCACGAGCGCGCCATCACGCCGTTTCTGGAAGGTGCGGTGCTGTGCCTGGTGGCAGGTCTTTTGGTACGCGCGCTCACCATGCGCTTTCGCACCGACCTGAAGCCCCGCGATGCCTATCTGCTGGTCACGCTCACCTGGCTGGTGCTGGCGGCGATCGCGACCATGCCGCTGATGATGCTGATGCCCTCATTGAGCTTCACGCATGCCTTCTTCGAGAGCATGTCGGGCCTGTCGACGACCGGATCGACGGTGCTGGCCGGGCTCGACACGCTTCCGCACGCCCTCAACATGTGGCGCGCTTCTCTTAGCTGGCTGGGCGGCATGGGAATCATCGTCATGGCGGTCGCCATCCTGCCGCTGCTTGGGATCGGTGGCATGGAGATGTACCGCTCCGAGACGCCCGGGGCCGTCAAGGACGCGCAACTCACCCCGCGCATTGCACAGACCGCACAGCTCCTGTGGTTCGTGTACGCAGGGCTTACCGCGCTGTGCGCGGTGTGCCTGAGGGCTGCGGGCATGCGCTGGTTCGATGCGATCTGTCACGCCTTCGCCGCGCTTTCGCTCGGTGCCTTCTCCACCCACGATGCCAGCGTCGGGTATTTTCAGTCGCCGTTGATCGAGTTGATACTGATGGTGTTCATGCTGATCGCCGCCATGAACTTCGCGACGCACTTTATGGCGCTGCGCAAGGGCGAGCCTGCCAACTACAAGCGCGACCCGGAGGCCAAGTGGCCGCTGGTGTGGATCGGCATTAGCTGCGTCGTGGTCAGCATCCACGTCTGGCTGCACAACGTCTATCCGGACTGGAGCACCTCGCTCCGTTACGTGAGCTTCAACCTGATCTCGCTCGCCACCACCTGCGGGCTGGTCAACGCCGACTACGGGCACTGGCCGGTGTTCGCGCCGATGTGGATGCTGTTCTTAAGTTGCGTGTGCGCCAGCAGCGGCTCGACGGGCGGGGGCATCAAGGTGTTCAGAGTGCTGGTGCTGGTCAAGCAATCCTTAAGGGAGATGTTCGCGCTGGTGCACCCGCAGGCGGTCGCACCGCTCAAGATCGCCGGCCAATTGGTGTCCAATCGCGTTGTGTTCTCGGTGCTGGCGTTCATCTTCCTGTACTTCATCACCAGCGTGGTGCTGACCTTCGCGCTTCTGCTCTCGGGGCTCGATTTCACCTCTTCGGTCAGTGCCATCGTCGCTAGCATCAATAATGCGGGGCCGGGGCTGAACGTGGTGGGACCTGGCACCACCTACGGCACGCTCAGCGATCTCCAGCTGTGGGTATGCACGGCGGCGATGTTCCTGGGGCGCGTGGAGGTGTTCACGGTGCTGATCCTGTTCACGCCGACCTTCTGGCGCAAATGATGTACGCCAGGTGCCCCGAGTGAAGGCCGCGGGATCCTCGCGCCTGCGCGTGCGCTGGATCATCTTCGGCTACATGTTCTGTTTTGCCTTCATCATCTATCTGCAGCGCACCAGCTTCAGCGTAACTGCGGTGCAGATGATGCCCGAGCTCGGCATTAGCCAGGTGCAGCTGGGCTGGCTGTTCACGGTTTACCTGATCACGTACATGCTGTTTCAGCTCCCCGGGGGCATCTTTGGGGAATGGCTGGGCGCGCGCAAAGCGTTAGTGGTGACCGGGCTCGTCGGTTTTGGCGCAGCCATGGCCACGCCCCTGGTACCGCTGGTGCTGACCGGTGCCGCCATGCTGGTGGCGCTGGTGGTGGCGCGCACCGTGCTCGGGCTGGCGCACGCGCCGCTGTTCCCGGTCTCGACGGGCGTGTTCGAGAGCTGGTTTCCGGTCGGCCACTGGGGATTTCCGAACGGGTTGCAGACGGCGGGTCTGCAGTTCGGCTCCGCGGCAGCGACCCCGTTGATCGCCGTGCTGATGGAAACCCACGGCTGGAAGAACGCATTGCTGTGGACGACTCTGCCGGCCCTGGCGGTGGTGCTGCTGTGGAGCTGGTACGGGCGCGACAGCCCCAAGGAGCACCCGAGCGTCTCGGCCGCAGAACTGGCCGAGCTCAAGGGCAACGGCACGGCGCACGCGGCGGGTTTCGACCGTCGCGTGCTCATGCGCGTGCTCGCCAACCGCGACGTCCTGCTGCTGGCCGTCTCGTACACGATCATGAACTACGTGTTCTATCTGCTCAGCACCGGGTGCTTCCTGTACCTGGTTCAGGAACGGCACCTATCGGTTCTGGAGAGCGGGTGGCTGGCGAGCCTGCCGTTCATTGCCGCCGGTGTCGGCGCCGCGATCGGCGGCAAGGTGTCCGACTCGCTGGCGGTTCGTTATGGCTTGAGCCGAGGGTATCGGGCGGTGCCGGTGGTGACCTTGCCCCTGGCCGGGCTTCTGCTATTCGTGGGCGTGGAAACCAGCAACCCGTATTTTGCGGTCGCCGCCCTCTCGCTGGCCTTCGCTGCGGTCGAGGTCACTGAGGCAGCGTACTCGGCGGCCACGACCGCGGTCGCGCGCGAGCACACGATGACGGCCTGGGGCGTGGTCGGCACGGGCGGCAACCTAGGCGGTGTGATCGGCACGCCGCTGGTCGCAGTCCTCTCTGCACATCACGCGTGGACCGCGGCGTTCCTGACCGGCACGGCCTCGGCAATTATCAGCGGCGTGCTGTGGTTCTGGATCGACGGCGGCCGCCCGCTTCAGATCGAGCGAAGCAAAAAAACCGCTTGAGCTGCAGCGATGCTGCGGCGAATTAAAACGGCCCGTACAGCACGCGGACCAGGTCCACCACCATCGCCCGAACGAGCTGTGCGTTGACTTCCGCGACCGGCATATCGCTCAGTGCGCTGGCCCCACGACTGTCGACCGTATTCCGCTCAAAATTTATCCGCCGGGCGCCGCGATCGGCCCGCACGCGAAGAAAGGGATATCCGCCCTGGCCCTGACCCAGCCGCGCGTGCCTGCTGACCGGGATATCAATCCGCACGGCATCGGCATCGGCAATGACTCGCGCCGCCACGCCTCGCTTGTTGAGGGCATCAACCATCTGCTGGAGCGCCGGCGCAATCACTTTGGACAGGCAGTCCGCGGCCGCCAGAGTGAAATTCTCCTGGGCTGAAGTCTTCTCGACCGCGTCGGTGCGAGCCTGCGCCACGCGCGCGTTGTGATGGGCGAAGATGCCGTCCAGCTCTTGCTCGAAGTCGTCGGCCATGATCAAAAAGTCCTAGTGCGCGTCCTGATCGAGAGCGTGCACATCCGCCGCCGTGATCTTATCGGTGTAATTGTTGCCGAAGTGGCTGCGCACGTAGTTGATCACGGCTGCAATCTGCTCCTCGCTCAAGGTCGCAGGCGGCCCGCCGAAGCCGATGGCGTGCTTCTCGCCGAACGCCGGCATGTTGCGTCTACCCTTCAGGATCGTTAGGGCCATGTACTCGCGCGAGGCAAGCGTCGGATCGTTTGCCAGCGCCGGATAATGGCCCGCGCCTTCCGCACCGCGGGCACCGTTCATGTGGCAGCCCTGGCAGACTTCCTCGAAAATCTTCTGCCCGTCAGTCGTGTCCAGAACGGCGGCGTTCATTATTCCGGCATCGTTCGACCGCGCCGGCAAGTAAGCGATTGCGAGCGTGATCACGATCGCAACGAGTGCGCTCCTGGCAGGAAACTTCATGCTTTTGCTCCTGCGGCGAGCGCCTTGCGATGCAGGCGGCTGATGGCATCGAGCGCCGAGGTCACCGCGCCTTCCTGCCAGGCCGGAAGATAGGAAGCGTGCTCGCCGGCGAGCACGATGCGCCCGTCCAGCTGGCACAGGTTGTCGTAGTGCTCGGCGCGCAGCGCGTCGCTCCACAGCGCGAAGCAGCCCAGTGCGCTGGGCACCCGGTGCCACGCGACGCTGATGCCATTGTCGAATTCCGTCTTGTATTGCGGATGGATCTGCGCGCCATATTCGACGGCCTTCGCCACGCGCTCGGCGGGCGAAAGTGAAGTGAATTCGTAGGAATTGAGCAGGTCCCAGATGTAGGCGCCGAGCAGCACGCCCTTGCCATCGCTGAAGTAGTTGCTGCTTGGATAGCTGATCTGGCCAATCGGCAGGTCGGTATAGGTAACTCCACCGTAGATACGCTCATCCTGCTCCCAGAAACGGCGCTTGAACTGCAACCCGACCTTGACCGAGGTGCAATAGGACACCGCGGCGATGGCCTTTTGCATCGGACCGCCCACGTTCATCGGTATCTGGTCGAGGATCGAAAGCGGAATCGTGCACACGCACCAGCCGGCCTTGGCGCTTTGCCGGTTAGCTCCGGTCTGTGCATCGACATACGTCGCCGTAACGCCGCGCTCGTCCTGGGCGATATCGATGACCTTGGCGTTGTAGCGGATCAGCGTTCCGAGCTCGCGCGCAAACGCTTCGCCCACCCTGCCCATGCCCCCGACGGGCTGGAACATGGTCGGCTGCATGTCGTATATGTCGGTGAACGGGAGTCCCGCCCACAGCCCCGACTTGAGCAGGTCGTGAGTGCTGATGGGTTCCGAGAATTCCGGCCGCGCGCTCAAGCCCCCACTGGGATCCTTTGAAAAACCCCGCCGGTCGCTGCTTCCCGCGCCCTTGACGTACTTGAAGTCTTTGTCGAGCGCGCCCCAGAACTGCAGCGAATCGAGTAGCAGCGCGCGATCGTCCGCGCTCACCTCCGCATCAAGCGCGTTGCTGCGGGTGGCCTTCGCCAGCAGCTCGGCAACGTGCCCGTGAAAGTCGGCTTTGACGGCGCGCAGACGCTGCGGCTTGCCGCCAAACGCCTTGCTGCTGTGCAAATAAGCGTTGGCGTTGATCTGAATGAACGGCTCGAGCGCCACCCCAAGGCGTTTGCAGTAACTGAGCATCCCGCGGTGGTGATAGGGCAACCGCCACGGTCCCGGATTGATGTACAGCCCTTCATCAAACCGGCACTCCTGTGCCTCGCCCCCCAGCTCCTGGTACTTATCTCCCCCGCGCAGGGTCCAGTTACGGCCGCCGGCGCGGCCGTTGTATTCGAGCAGCTGCACGCGATACCCGGCATTGCGCAGCTCCAGCGCGGCCACCATGCCGGCAATGCCAGCGCCCAGCACCAGGACGGAGGCCCCCGGCGGTGCGCTGCCCAGCCGGATGGGATCCTGGAAGCTCGAGTCGGCCGCAAAGCCCAGGCTGTGCATGGCCTGATACATCACGGAACTCCCGGCGCTCAGACCGATCATGGTAAGCAACTGTCGCCGCGACATACCCGGACGCTGACTTGCGCTCATGCACCACCCTCTGCGATTGTGCCGACGAGCATAGCGCCGTTTGCTCCGGCTCGCGATAGACCGCAGGTGCTGCGGTAGGGAGTAGAAGGAATGACGGACAAAAAGGAAACCGTGCGCGGGCCCAAGGCCACGATCCATTTCGAGACACGCAAGTGCGTGCATTCGCGCAACTGCGTCTTAAGCCGGCCCGATGTGTTCGTGCCCAACGTCGAGGGCGAATGGATCCACCCGGAACGCGCAACGCCCGATGAAGTTGCCACCCTCGCGCTGAACTGCCCGTCGGGGGCCATCACCTACGAGCGTTTCGACGGTGTGGAGAACGAGCGCGCGCCGCTGGTCAATACCGTGCGCGTGCGCGAGAACGGCCCGCTCGCATTCCATGGCGCCTTAAAGGTACGCGAGAGCGATGCCGGCTTTCGCGCCACTTTGTGCCGCTGCGGTGCGTCCAAGAACAAACCCTGGTGTGACGGCAGCCACACCGCCGCAGGCTTCACGGCGACCGGCGAACCAACTGTGGCTGAGTCCAAGCCGCTGCCCGCGCGCGACGGTCCGCTGTCGATTGCGCCGCAGGTAAATGGCCCGCTTAAGGTGTCCGGCGCACTCGAGATCGTCAGCGGGACGGGTCACACTATCAATCGAACCCAAACTACCTTTCTGTGCCGCTGCGGGGGCTCGGCCAACAAGCCCTATTGCGACGGTACGCACAAGAAAAACGGTTTTATCGCTCCCTAGGCGGCGGCGCCGTCCAGCTGCACCGTCAGCATCGAGATCGACCCTCCCTCGATGCCACTCACCGGAAACGATGCGGACTCATCGGCCCCGCGGCTGCCGAGCACGTACAACAGCGGCAGGTAGTGATCGGGCGTCGGTATCGCCAGGCGCGCGTCGGCGCCGAGTCCTTCGTATTCCACGAGCGGCGCGGGATCGGCCTTGTCGATGAGCTCCTGGACGCGGCGCTCAAATCGCGACGCCCACTCGTAAGGCGCCAGCTGCTCGCGTCCCCATCCGTACATCCTCAGGTTGTGCACCACGTTGCCGCTGCCGACGATGAGGATGTCCTCCTGTCGCAGGCGCGCGAGCGAGCGGCCCAGCTTGAAATGAAAATCGGGCGGCCGCGTGGCATCGATGCTCAGCTGCACGATCGGGACATCCGCCTTAGGGTACACGTGTCTCAGCACCGACCAGGTGCCGTGATCAAGGCCCCACGAGCTGTCCAGAGGCACGGCGAGTGGCGCGAGCAATTCGCGCACGCGTGCACCTAAGGCCGCATCCCCGGGCGCCGGGTACTGCACCTGGTAGAGCTCGGGTGGGAAACCGCCGAAATCGTGGATGGTGCGTGGCTTTGAGCCGGCAGTCACCGCGGTTCCCTGGATGTACCAGTGGGCCGAGATCGCCAGGATCGCCTTTGGCTTGCCGAGCTGCTCGCCGATGCGGGCCCAGGCCTGCGTATAGGCGTTGCTCTGCACCGCGTTCATCGGGTTGCCGTGCCCGAAAAATATGGCCGGAAATTGCTTGGGCATGGGTCAGCGGACCTTTAGGCAACGAGCTGGGGCAATCACTGATCGGGCCAGTTCATTTTCTTGAGCAAGGCCTTGTAGCGCGGATCGCTGCGCAGCGGCTCGAGCTTGGGGTCATACCGGAATTTGTGGCCAATTGTCAGGTCGCGCGCCTCGACGGCCTTTTCCATCCAGGCAAACGCCTGATCCCGCTCGCCCCGATAGGCGTGCACGATTCCGATGTTAAGGGGCGTAGTGAGAGCGAACTCGCGCGTCAGGCGCGCCAGTGCGGCGTCTGATTCCTGCTTGCGGCCCAGCGCGTAATAAACCAGGGCCAGCCCGAAGTCGCGCGAGCCAGACGTCTCGGCCTGCATTTCCCTGAGCGCCTTTTGCAGATCGCCACGCTGCAGGTAGATCTGGCCCAGGTACCAGTGGTCGCCTCCGAATGTCGGGCTGATCCGCAGGCTCGCGCGCAGCTCACGTTCTGCCGCATCGAGGTCCCCCATCAGGTAAGCGATGATGCCGCCGTTCTGGTGGGCGTCCGGATTGAGCGGATCGATCGAGATCGACAGATCCTGCAGCCGCACGGCTTCCTGGAGATCGCCCAGGTCAAAGGCCAGCCACGAGATGTTGTAGAGCGCCACCGGATCGCGCGTATTTACGGCCTGCGCTGCGCGCAATTCCGCCCTGGCCGCGGGCCAGTCGTAATCGAAGGTTGCGTGCTGGAGTCCGAGAATGGCGTGCGCAAGGGCCGAGCGCGGGTCGAGTTGCAATGCCCTTCGGGCCGCAGCGGCGGTCGCAGGCCAGCCCATCTTGCCTGTGATGTTGGAAGAACCCAGCATCGCCAGGCGCGCAACTGCAAGGGCCTCCGCGGCGCGGGTAAATTCAGGGTCGAGCGCGAGTGCTTGCTCGAGGTCACTGATCGACTCCTGCACGGAGGATTCATCGCCTCGATCGAGCGCGGCGCGGCCCTTGAGGTAAAAAGTGTAGGCTTCGGTACTCTGCAGGGCGCGGGGCGGCCGCGCATCCTCGGCCACAACCGCCAGTTGCAGCGCCCGGGCCACTCCTGAGGCCACCTGATCCTGTAGGTTCAGCACGTCGCCGAACTCGCGGTCGTAGTTGTCCGACCAGAGCTGCGTGCCCGATGCCGCATCGATGAGCTGGGCGGCGACCCGCACCCGTGTTCCCGCCTTGCGCACGCTGCCCTCGACGAGATACGCAGCGCCCAGCTTCTCGCCAATGCTGCGCAAGTCTTCGTTGCGCGCCTTGAACTGGAACGAGGAAGTTCGACCGATTACTCTCAGCCCCGGAACCTTGGTGAGCAGGTCTAAAATCTCCTCGGCCATGCCATCGGCGAAGTATTCCTGGTCCTTCTTTTCGCTCATGTCCGCAAATGGCAGCACTGCGATGGATTTCTGTTGCGCAGTGCCCGGACCAGCCTTTTGGGCTTCAGCGCCTGAAACTTGCGCGAAGCCGCCCGCAACCCCGGCCCGGTGAACGAGAGCGAAGTAACCCGCGGCCGCAAGTATCGCTACACCCAGAAGGATGAGCGGCCAATATCCGCGCGCACCGGTTTTGGCCGACGAGGATGGCAAAGCGGTGCTGCGCTCGGCAGCGGCCGGAGTGCCGCTGGCGGCTGAGGACGGCTCGGGTGAGAGCAACCGCCGCACCCGCTCAATGAAGCTCGAGGGCGCGCTGCCTTCAGGCAGGCGCGTCCACTGCACGTCGCGAAACTGCTCGGGCACGCGCGCCGATCCTTCGACGGTCCCATCGATCACGACCGGCAGAATGAAGGGCGTGTCGTCGGCCATGTCGTGCGTGCGCTCGACCGCCAGGCGCCATTCGCGCCGGAAATAGCCCTCGTTCCTGGCGTTGCTGTTCGCCGAGATCAGTGCGATGAAAAGCGCGCAATCGTGGATCTGCCTGCGGATCTGCCGGTCCCAGGCGTCCCCGCCGCGCAGCTCGCTCTGGTCGAACCAGACTTCGATGCCGCCGGCGCGCAGCGAATCGCAGATCCGCCGCGCGGCTTCGGCGTCTTCAGATGCGTAACTCAGAAAAACCGCGCTGCTGGCCACGCGCGACTCGTGCCTAGGCTGCCTCGACGATCAGCACGGTGCCTTCGACCGAGGTCACCCGGACCGGCGAGCCGAGCGGCAGGTCCGGACCGCGCACTTTCCAGATGCCATCGCCCACGCGCGCCCGGCCGCTGCCCTGCACGATCGCCTCGCTCAGGACGCAGACCTGGCCGATGTACTGGGCCGCGCGCTGATTGAGCTGCGGAAGGTCGGAGGTCTCGGGATGGCCGCGCTTCCAGTAACGCCAGGCGGCGAGCGCACCGATGGAAAGCGCGCCGAAAAGAATCAACTGGAGCTGCCAGGGAAGCGGAATGACAAAAAGCAGTGCGCCAATGAGTGCCGCCGCGGCGGCGAACCAGATGGCCACAGCTCCGGGTATCAGCGCCTCGATGATGCCCAGCACGGCCGCGGCGATCCACCAGTGCCACCATTGCAGGCCGGAAAAAAACTCGATCATCGCTTCCTCATGGCGCGCAGCTACTAGCGGCTGGCGGTCGGCGGTTGCTTGAGCGCGTCTTTCGCCAGCTCGGCGACTCCCCCGAGTGAGGAGACGAGCCCGGAGAGCTCGGTCGGCATGAAGAACACTTTTTGGTTGGGTGACGTCGCGAACGCCTTGACTGCCTCGACGTACTTCTGGGCTACGAAGTAATTGATGGCCTG
>Ga0157379_10004442_pt1 | contig 12026 bp, 7 predicted proteins | sample S25metaG_FD_121802 | JGI IMG/M metagenome (GOLD analysis project Ga0157379, IMG submission 121802) | Switchgrass rhizosphere microbial communities from Kellogg Biological Station, Michigan, USA - S2-5 metaG | ecosystem: Host-associated > Plants > Roots > Rhizosphere > Soil | place: USA: Michigan... | reverse complement strand
TTGGGCGGATCGTTGGCAGAGCCGCCGTCGCCGACGCCAATGTACAGGTAGCCGTCCGCGCCGAACGCGAGCATGCCCCCGTTGTGGTTCGTGTTGGTCGGATGCGGGATCGTCAAGAGCACCGTCTCGGTAGGGCTGGCCACGTTCGGGTCGCTCGACACCCGGTACTCTGCAAGGACGAGGGTTCCGTCGCCGACGCGCGTGTAGTACACGAAGAAACGACCGTTACCAGGCAGCGCATACTGCGGATGGAAGGCGAGGCCAAGAAGCCCCTGCTCTCCGCTAGTGACCATCTTCGTGTGAATGTCGAGAAACACGGTGGGCGTCGAACTGCCTGGCTGGAGCACTTTGATGATCCCGCCCTGCTGCACGATGAAGAGCCGGTTCGACCCGTCTCGCGCGTTGCCGACGAAAAGGGGGTTCGAAAGACCACTGACGACGGGCGTCAGCTGAATGGCCGCGAGGAGAGGACCGGGGAGAAAAAGCAACGCCGATACGATCAGGCCGCGCACGAGATGTTTTGTTCGCATACGAAATCTGTCTCCTCGCAGTGTCCCACTCACGCCACTGCCCGTCCTCGCGTCGCAGTCGACGCCTTTCTTCGAGGCGTTCCCTTCGGCCGGAGGCGTCGGCAGAGATCGTTCGCAAATTTCTTCGGAGAGGGATCATGCAGCCGCGTTCCCAGCACGAGGGCACTGCGTCGCAACTCCTCCTGAAGAGCCGTCGACATCGCTGTCAGCCGGTTGACTTGTGACGTGAATCGGCGAAGGCCGCGATCCCGACTGAGCCTGGTCCGGAGCACCACGAGGTTGTGTTCCTCGCCGAGCGCCCGTTCAAGTTCCTTGAATTCCTCGATCCGCCGGCTCAGGCCGGACACCAGGCGTTCGACAAGGCGAAGTTGGTACCAGAGATTCTTCACGCGCTTACGCCAGTCGTGGAAATCAGGTGCCCGGCCTCGCGTTTGAGCTCGTTTCATCGCCTTCCGGCTCGCCCGAAAGCTGCGCCTGAGGACCCGGGGCAGTTCGGACAGATCGATCGAAGGCGCCGCCCACTGTTTGGCGGAACGTCGAAGCTTTCGCAGTGCCTTCCCTGCTCGCGCGAGACTGCCAGCAGCCGCCAGCGCCGGACGCGTCAGCTGCGATTTCCGCCGCGTCAGGTGCGTTCGGATCACTGCCGAGGTGCGCTGCGGGATTCGATGCGAAAAGCGTGATCGCAGATGTTCGAACGTTTCGATAACGGCGTCGGCGTCGCGTAGCCTCGACAAGGTTCGCCGCGCCCCGTGCAGGCGTTTGAGATCCTTTCGAGGCGGAGCGAAACCGATCTGGTCGAGCAGTGTGGCGACGGCCTCGACCTTCTTGACGCTCTTGCGACCCTCATGCACGTCGTCATCGTCGCGATGGTCCTGAAGCAGCCGTTCCGACGCGACGGCGAGTTCGTGGCGCACGAGGCGCTTCAGCTCGCGCCTGATTGACTTCCCCGGTTTCAAAGCGAACGACACGGATCCCCTGGTGCAAAATCCGGCACATTTCCCGCCGCGTCTACTTCGATTGCTTGACCGAGAACGTCAACCCGGCGATCGTCATCGTTCCGGTCCGGTTTTTCGGAGGGCCCCCGTACGGCGCGACGGAATAACTGACGGTGCCGCCGCCGCTGCCGCTCGCTCCCGCCGTGATCGTGATCCAGGAGACATTGCTGACGGCCGTCCAGGTACAGCCCGCGCCGGCGGTGACTGCCACCGTCGCCGTGCCGCCGGCGGCCAGAAACGTGTTTTGTGTCGGCGAAATGGAGTACGTGCACGCCGCCGCCCCACTCTGGGTGGCCGTGAACGTCTGGCCTGCGATGGTGATGGTTCCGGTGCGGCCCGTCGCTGACGTGTTGGCGTCGACCGAGTAGGCCACGACGTCATTACCGCTTCCGTTGGCGCCTGATGTCACGTGGATCCACGTCGCATTGGAGACCGCCGTCCACGGGCAGCCCGCGCCGGCGGTGACCGTCACATTCCCAGTGCCGCCCGCCGACGGGAAGCTCTGGCCTGACGGAGCGATCGAGTAGGTACAACTCGAAGTTGAAACGATTCGGCTGATCGTGCCGCCGAGACCGACGACGTACAGCTCCCCTGCTTCGTCCTCGCCGAACGACGAGATGTTCATCGTGGTGTCGAGCGCGAGGCTTTGGGTGCTGCCGTCCCAGGTGAAGATCTCGCCGGTGCAGTAATCGGCGTAGACGTAGGTCCCGCTCGGCAACGTTCCCTGTGAGCCTCGATAGACGTAGCCTCCGGTGATCGAGCAGCGTCCGTTCATGTGCGCGTAATCGAAAATCGGAAAGATGTAGTTGTTCGGGTTGCAAAGGCTCGGATCGTTGTTCGTGCACGTAAACCCTTCGTAGACCCGCCAGCCGTAGTTGCCGCCGTTGACGATCGGCGTGTCGACCTCTTCGTGCGCGCCCTGGCCCACATCACCGACCCATTGCTGACTGGTGAGGCGATCGAAGCTGAATCGCCAGGGGTTTCGCATCCCAAGCGCGAAGATCTCGTCGCGGCCCGGCGTCGCGCCGAAGAACGGATTGGTCGAGGGCGATGAGTAGTGGGTACCGGCGGTCTTGTCCGGGTGGTCCACGTCGATCCGCAGGATTTTGCCGAGGAGTTGGTTGATGTTCTGCGCGTTGTTGGGCGGATCGTTGGCAGAGCCACCATCGCCGACGCCTATGTAGAGGTAGCCGTCCGGCCCGAACGCCAGCATTCCCCCGTTGTGGTTCGTGTTGGTCGGGTGCGGGATCGTCAAGAATACGGTCTCGGTAGGACTGGCCACGTTCGGGTCGCTCGACACCCTGTACTCTGCAAGGACGAGGGTCCCATCGCCGACGCGCGTGTAATACACGAAAAAACGACCATTCACTTCATACTGCGGATGAAAGGCGAGGCCCAGCAGCCCCTGCTCGCCGCCGGCGACGACCTTCGTGTGGATGTCGAGAAACACGGTCGGCGTCGAAGGAGGCGGGCCTGGCTGGAAGACTTTGATGATCCCGCCCTGCTGGACGATGAAGAGCCGGTTCGTCCCGTCTCCCGCGTGGCCGACGAAGAGAGGGCTCGAAAGACCGCTGACGACGGGCGTGACCTGAATCGCCGCCTGCAACGGATGAGGAAGGAAAAGAAACGCTGCGGCGATGAGACCGCGCAAGAGATGTCTTGGAAACATACGCCCTTCGTCCTTTCGCGATGGACTGTGACGGTCGATCTCATGATGTCCGGAGTATTCATGACCTTCGCGAGCCGCAGAGCAAGGTAGTTGCCAGGAGGAAACGCTGGGGTTGAATCCAAGTTATTGAACGGCTGAGTAGCCAGTTCACGCCGCTCCTCATCCGCCAACCGACGTCGGCACTCGGGCGCGCGAAGCTTTCAGTCTTCCATCCTGGTCGTCGATTCCCTGGCGACCACCGGCCAAGGGTTCCAGTTTCCTGCCCACCTTCCTCATCCGTCGGATAGCACGAACTGCAATGCGTGCCTCGCAATGACGGCTTAACTCCTTGAAAAATATTGCGCTACGGTCGCGACATGGGATTTGCAACGTCCTCATGGTGCTCGCATGTCTACGGACGGCGGCCCTGTTCGGCGTCGACGCGTGTCCGGTTCATGTCGAAGTGGACGTGTCGTTCGGGTTTCCGAGCTTCACGATGGTGGGTCTGCCCGACGCGAGCGTCCGCGAGAGCCGCGATCGGGTGCGCAGCGCCATCCGCAATTCCGGGTTCGAGTTTCCCGCCCATCGCATCACCGTCAATCTCGCGCCCGCCGATGTACCCAAGATGGGCGCCTCGTTCGACCTGCCGATTGCGCTCGGCATTCTCGCCGCCCAGGGCGTCGTCGAGCGGCGGGACGTCGCCGATCTCGTGGTGCTCGGCGAGTTGTCGTTGGACGGATCGATCCACGCGACGCGCGGTGTCCTGCCGATTGCGGCGGCGGCGAAGCGCGATGGCATCGCCGGGATTCTTCTGCCGACCTCGAACGCCGGGGAAGCGGCGGTTGTGTCGGGCCTCGACGTCGTGCCGGTCGCGTCGCTCGTGAACGCGGTCGAGGCGCTGAACACGCCGTCCAGTCGTCCGTCGTTCATCGCCGCTCCCCCACCAAGAGCGCCGCAGACCCTCGCAGACCTGGCGGATGTGCGCGGACAGTTCCTGGCGCGTCGCGCCCTCGAGATCGCGTCGGCCGGCGGCCATAATCTGCTGCTCCAGGGCCCGCCTGGCGCCGGCAAGACGATGATGGCGCGGAGAGTGCCGGGGATTCTGCCGCCGCTCACCTTCGACGAAGCGATCGACGCGACGACCGTGCATTCGGTCGCCGGGTTGCTCGCGCCCGGATCGGGTCTGCTGTTCGAGCGTCCGTTCAGGGCGCCCCATCACACCATTTCGAATGCCGCGCTGGTCGGTGGGGGATCGCGGCCCCGGCCGGGTGAAGTGAGCCTGGCGCACCACGGCGTGCTGTTTCTCGACGAGATGCCCGAGTTCAGCCGCCACGTGCTCGAAGTCCTGCGGCAACCGCTCGAAGAAGGGCGCGTCACGATCGCTCGAGCCGCGCGCACCGCGGTCTTCCCGGCGCGATTCATGCTGGTGGGGGCGATGAATCCGTGTCCGTGTGGATTTCTCGGCGACACGATCCGCGAGTGCCGCTGCACGCCACAGCAGATCGCGCGCTATCGTGATCGGTTGTCGGGTCCGCTCCGCGATCGGCTCGATTTGGTCGTGGAGGTACCCGCGCTTCCACCCACCGCGCTGAGCACGGCGGCCGGCGGTGAGTCGTCTGCGACGGTGCGCGCGCGCGTCGTCGCCGCGCGGGATCGTCAGCGGGAGCGGTATGCGGACCACGGGATCCGCACGAACACCGAGCTGACGCCGGCGCTGATCGGGCGCTGCTGCGGATTGGACGAGGCGGCGGGGCGACTGCTGGATACCGCGGTCACCAGAATGTCGCTGAGCGCCCGTGGATACGACCGGGTCCGGAAGGTCGCGAGAACGATCGCGGACCTGGCGGGCGAGGAGGACATCTCCGCCGATCACATCGGCGAGGCGCTGCAGTTCCGGATGGTGTGAGCCCGATTCAAGCGATTCGAGCAGACGAACTCGACAAAGGCCATTCGGCAAGCGAAGTATGGGTCGTAGGGTATGAAACCTGTTTTCAACCCCCTTGAGCTTGCCAGCCTGTCGGGCCTGCGCTACGTTCAGGCGTGTTCAACGGCGCCGACGCGTGGTCAAGAGCCAGCGCAACAGCCCCTACGTTCCTTGATTCATCCAATCGGAGCCTTCCGACGGAGGTTAGGAGAGACATGCCGCGCATTACCAACAGGTTCACAGCAGCTCTCCGAGGTTGTTTGCTGTTCGCGATCACATTTGGCAGCGTCGGCAGCGCTGAGATTGCGACGGCGCAATCCGGTGCGTTCAGCGGGACGGGCAGCATGACGACCGCTCGATCGCTCCACTCCGCGACGCTGCTCCCCAACGGCCAAGTGCTCATCGCGGGCGGAGAATCGATCCCACCGGCGCCTGGCATCCTGGCCAGTGCGGAGGTCTACGATCCAGACGCCGGCAGATTTCGCGCCGCTGGAACGATGATGACCGCGCGGCGGATGCACACCGCGACGTTGCTCCCAGACGATAACGTGTTGATTGTCGGCGGCTATGGTGAACGCGGCGCGCTGGCGAGCGCCGAGCTCTTCAATCCGCTCAGCGGCGCGTTCACGGCGACGGGCAACTTGATTACAGCCCGGGGCGGGCATACCGCGATTCTGCTCCCGACAGGCAAGGTGCTCGTCATCGGGGGATATGGGACGAATGCCTATCCCAATGTCGCGCCGGCTGAACTCTACGATCCGGCATCGAGAACGTTCAGCCCCGCCGGCGCGTATGTCGGCCGCGGCGGGTGCGACTTTTGCGCCCCAGCGACTCTGCTCGCCGACGGCGCCGTCTTGTTTCCTGGTCAGTACCCCGCCCAGCTTTATGACCCCGCGAGCGATTCCTTCAGGCCCAGCGGAATGATGATCAGCGATCAGTCTGCGGCTGCCAGGCTTACGAACGGAACGGTGTTGTTAGCGGGAGGTGAGGATTGTTGTGGCCGGTCGTCCAGCGCCGAATTGTACAACCCGATGACGCATACGTTTGCCTCGACCGGGCACATGGCGCGGCGGCGGGTGTGGCACACCCTCAACTGGCTGCCTAACGGCATGGTCCTGGCCGCCGGTGGTGAAACCGACAGCTGTGCCGCGAATTCCTGCAGCTTCGCCGGGACTGAGGCCAGCGCGGAGCTTTACGATCCCTCGGCCGGCGAGTTTATCGCGACCAGCAGTATGACGACGGCTCGCGAAACGCACACTGCCACGGTTCTCAGAGACGGCCGCGTCCTGGTTGCGGGCGGTGTTTCGTACGGAGGCATCGGGATCTTTCACGGAAGTATCGCCAGCGCTGAACTCTATACGCCGGACGTGTTGGTACCGGCGCCTGCACTTGTTTCTGTGTCAGGCGATGGACACGGGCAAGGGGCAATCTTCCACGCCGGCACGACTCACGTGGCTGCGAGGGAGGATCCAGCCGCCGCCGGCGAGGATCTCGATATCGAGTGCACCGGCCTCGACAGCCTGAACCCACCACAGGTCGCCATCGGTGGTCGGATGGCCGCAGTTCAGACGGTGAGCAACGCGCCAGGCCTTCCCGGAGTGAAGCATGTGCGCGTTCGACTGCCGGCTGGCATTGAACCGGGACCTGCTGTGCCCGTGCGCCTGTCTTACGTCGACCGGCCGAGCAACGAGGTCACGATCGCGGTGCGCGGAGAGGAAGCCTTTACCACGGCGCCAGGGTCTCATTTGGAACGAACTACTAAATAGGAAAGTTCGCCTTGATTCAGCTTGGATGCAAGAGAACATGCTTTCTGAAAACAAGCCATGCTTCCGTCGCAGCGCGATCTTGCTCTTTGAACCCGAACGTGGAGGAACACGCCATGAGAATGACTTCTGATGTGCTGCGTCGACGAACTCGTTCCGGTCGGCAACGAAAGGCTCCGATGAAGATCCTGCGACTCATTCTGTGGAGCGTGTCGGTTCTTGTACTTTCAAGCCGTGCCAGTGCTGACGACAACCTCACTGGCCAGTGGGCCGGTCTGGCGCCGGACGGCGTCGTCTTCGCGCCGACTTCCGGGTTGTGCAGCGCTGACGTGGCGCTCGACCTCACACAGGCTGGAGCGTCCCTTGGCGGCGCCTTCAGTGTCATCGCCCAAAACAGGACTGGTGGATGTGTTGTCCAGAACTCTCTTTCAGGAGTGGAACAGGTCACGGGGCAGGTCGTGCCAAGCAGGGTGACCGGGACCGTCGGATCAGGAACCGTGTCGTTCAACGTCGTCATCGCTTCGTTCCGCAACGGCGTGCCGGTGTTCTTCAGCGCTATCGTCGCCTCCGGTACGTTTTCGGCGACCCGGCTGACGGCGACGGGCACGTTGATCCCCCGACGGGCGTGGGCCGACGTCAACGGCAATCATGTTCCCGACTGCAACCTCCTCAACCCGGCGCCGAACGGGGAGTGTGGAGCGTGGACGAGTCTGACCACGCAAAGCATGACCCTGACCGCGGAGCGCTTCTGCACGATTTCGGCGACCAGCGACACCACGACGTCCTGGAACAAGTTCAACGTTCCGGCGGGCACAACACCCGTCGTGTGGGTCCACGCGCAGTTCAAGCCAACCGAGGTCCCGACCGCGACGACCTCGAGGGTGCGGTTCACCGGTGTGTCGTTCGTCTTGAATGGTCACTCGTATCCGATGCCCGATGGCCTGGTGACCTTCGATCCGGCCGCATCGTTGGTGAGTGGCACCATCTACGACGCGTCGAACCACCGGTGGGTGACGACGATCAATCCCGATTTCATCAGCGACGAGAACTTTTTCGTGGGCGCGGCGATTCCCGTCGATGCGACGATCACTGGCGGTGGGCAAGCGACGATTCGGTTCACGACACAGACCAACACCGGCCTGTCGTTCTCCTGGAAGTGGAGTGCGGCGGCTTACACCTACTGGCCGTCGGATTGGAACGCAGCGCTGATCCAGCCGTATCACGGCAACGGCCCGACCGGCAGCCAGCACGCCGATACTCCGAACAACACTCAGATTCAGCAGTCGCTCATCCAAGGTCCGCGCGGCGGCGGTGGTTCGAACTTCACCGGAGGGTGGAGCGGGACCTACCATGGCGCTGCCTGCCAGTAAGAGTGAGCGACAGCCCAATCTGCGGCCTCGCCTTTCCGTTCTCCGGGCGCTCGTGCAGGAGTGTCGCGAGTCATGTGTTGGCAGTAATGTTCTCGTACCGGCCGCCACTGAGCTACGGCGTGGCGTGAGCCGGAGGGCACAGTATTCGTAAGGGGACAGTAAACAGCCGTCAGCTGTGAAAAGAGTACGGCGGCGTCTCCAGATGCTGCTGTCACACTAGAATCAAAAGGTGACTGCGCGATTCCTTTGCCTTTGCCTCGCCCTGATCGTCCTGCCCGCCGTTTCGCTCCTGGCCGATGAGCCTGCTCCGTCCGGGGATCCGTCTTCGCAAGCCACCGACGTCGGCGACCTGTGGCGTCTGGTGCGACACCGGGACGCTGCGGTCCTCGCGCCGTCGACCTCCGACAGGTTTTTTGTCGTCGCGCCGTCAATCGGCTCGAAGCCATCGACCGGGCTCAACGGAGGCTTGTCCGGGAACATGGCGTTCTTTCGAGGCGATCGTCAAACGACGCACATCTCCTCGATCTCCGGGGGCTTCAAGGTCTCTCAGAAGAAACAGACCCTGGGCGGTCTCAAGCTCGCAATGTTCACCCGGGACGATCGGTGGTTCGTCCAGGCCGATGGGCGTTTCCAGTTGACGTCGCAGAACCTGTACGGTCTTGGCAGCGACACCTTGGCCGCGAGCGCGGAGAACGCCAAGTACACCTACCGCCGCCTCTACGAAACGGTATACCGCCAGGTGCAGCCGCGGCTGTTTGTCGGCTTCGGCCTGAACGTCAGCGACCATTCGAACGTCCGTCCCAACGACAGCGCCGTCGCGACGTGGGACCAGTCGGCGTACGCGGCGTACAACCGCACGCATGGTTTCGCCATGGACGGCCAGACTTCGAGCGGCACCAGCGTCGGCCTGCTGTTCGACACCCGCGATAACGCGATCAACGCCGAGCGTGGCGCACTCGTGAGCACGACCTATCGGACGTTTTTCGACGGCTTTCTCGGTGGCGACGCCTCGTGGCAGGAGCTGTCGCTCGATTTGCGCACCTACAAACGGCTGACAGCCAGCGCCCGGCAGAAGCTGGCGTTCTGGTTTGTGGGAGACTTCGTCACCGGCGGCACGGCGCCCTATCTGGACCTGCCGGCCACGGCAGGAAACGATCGATCGGCCCGGGGATACGGCGAGGGCCGCTATCGGGGGGAGCGTCTGGTGTACGGCGAAGTGGAGTATCGGGGCGCGCTCACCAGGAGCGGGCTTCTCGGGTTCGTCGCGTTCCTCAACACGACCACGGTCGACAACCGGGAGACCGGCGAGAAACTGTTCGACTCGGTGGCGCCAGGCGCGGGACTCGGCCTCCGTGTCCTGCTGAACAAACGGTCCAGGACGAATCTCTGCACCGACTACGGGTGGGGCAAGCAGGGCTCGCGCGGCTTCTATCTCGGCATCCAGGAAGCGTTCTGAGAATAAGCTCCGCTTATGATTTCGTCATCACAATCACTTTGATTTATGTGGCCGCCGGGCATATCGTGTCTGGCGGATGCTCAAGGATCCCGCCGGCAAGTATCAACCGTACGTCGCGGTGCCGCTCCCGGACCGGCGCTGGCCGGAGCGTCGGATCGTCACCGCTCCGATCTGGTGCAGCGTCGACTTGCGGGACGGTAATCAGGCCCTCGTCGAGCCGATGGACGTGCCGCGCAAGGCCGCGATGTTCGACACGCTCGTGTCGATCGGGTTCAGGGAAATCGAGATCGGCTTCCCCGCCGCCTCGCGCGCAGACTTCGAGTTCTGCCGTCTCCTGATCGAGTCGAACCGCATCCCGGACGAAGTGACGGTGCAGGTGCTCGTGCAGGCCAGAGCGCACCTGATCGAGCGGACCTTCGAGGCGCTCGAGGGCGTGCCCCGGGCCATCGTGCACGTCTACAACTCCACATCGACGCTGCAGCGCGAGGTCGTCTTCCGGACCGATAGACAGGGTGTCAAGGCGATCGCCGTCGACGGAGCGCGGGGGGTGCAGGAATGCGCTTCGCGGTATCCCGGCACCGATTGGACGTTCCAGTACTCTCCTGAAAGCTTCACGGGCACCGAAGTCGACTACGCCCTCGAGGTGTGCGACGCCGTCACCGAGGTCTGGCAGCCGGCGCCCGACCGCAAGGCCATCATCAACCTTCCGGCGACCGTCGAGCTCTCGACGCCGAACATCTACGCCGATCTCATCGAGTGGATGGACCGGCGCCTTGCGCGCCGAAGCTCGATCGTTCTGAGCGTTCATCCACATAACGACCGCGGCACTGCGGTGGCGGCGGCGGAACTGGCGCTCGTGGCTGGCGCCGAGCGGGTCGAGGGCACGCTCTTCGGCAATGGCGAGCGCACCGGCAACGTGGATCTCGTGACGATGGCCTTGAACCTGTACTCGCAGGGCGTCGCACCTGGTCTGGATTTTTCCGACCTGCCAGGAACCGCGCGCGCTGTGGAAGAGTGCAATCGCCTGCCGATCCATCCGAGACACCCGTACGCGGGATCGCTGGTGTTCACCGCATTTTCCGGTTCACATCAGGACGCGATTCGCAAAGGTTTTGCCGCTCAGCCATTGTCCGGAAGCTGGCGCGTGCCCTACCTGGCAATGGATCCACGCGACATCGGCCGTACCTATGAGGCGATCGTTCGTGTCAACAGCCAATCAGGAAAGGGCGGCGTCGCGTTCGTCCTCGAACAGGAGTACGGCATTGCGATGCCCTATGATCTCCAGGTCGAGTTCGGCCGCACGATACAGGCGATCGCGGATCGTACCGGCGTCGAGGTGACGCCCAGTCAGATCTGGGACGCCTTCCAGTGCGAATACCTGAATCGAGATCACCCGTTCTCGCGCCGCGATGTGGGCGATTGCGACGACGGTTCGGTTCAGGGGGTGGTAGAGGCGCTGAACCGGCAATCTGGCCAGGACGTGACGATCGTGAGTCACGAGGAACTTCATACGGGCAAGACGCCGAACGGATCGGTCATCGTCTTCGTGGTCGTCCGCAGGTCTGGAGACGACGCAGACGTCTTTGGTGTCGGCGTGAACGATTCTCTGGAGCTTGCTCGAGCGGCGGCGGTCCTGAGCGCGGTCAATCGCTCGCATATCGTCGAATCGCAAGACACCCCACGGTCCGCCTGAAGGCGACACTACGTACCCAAGCCGCCCAGACATGCGTTACAGCCGCGATGTACGTGGTGTCCCGCTTTAGCCGGACGTGCGCAGGCGACGCGAACGCATCGTGTAAACTGTTCTGTCCATGACCTTTGATTCCGAAGCCCAGGAGCGCGTCACGGCCGCCGTTGCGGAGAGCCTGTCGCGGTTCAAAGACAAGCCTGGCGCGCTGCTGCCGGTTCTCCACGGCGTCCAGGATGCGCTGGGCTATGTGCCCAAGTCCGCCGTTCCGCTCATCGCCGACGGGTTGAACCTGTCGCGCGCTGAAGTGCACGGCGTCATCAGCTTCTATCACTACTTCCGCGACTCACCGCCCGGGCGTCACACGATTCACCTGTGCCGCGCCGAGGCGTGTCAGTCGATGAATCAGAAGGCCCTCGAGGCCCACGCCAAGTCGAAACTGGGTGTGCGGTTTCATGAGACCACGACGGACGGGGCATTCTCTTTGGAACCCGTCTACTGTCTCGGCAATTGCGCCTGCTCCCCGGCGATGATGATCGACGGCGAGCTGTACGGCCGCGTGACGCCTGAGCGCTTCGACGATATCGTCTCCCGGAACGGTTTTTCGGCCACCGACGCCCCGCAGCCCGCCTCTCGGGGCGGGGAGACCCGAC
>Ga0157379_10004441_pt1 | contig 12026 bp, 11 predicted proteins | sample S25metaG_FD_121802 | JGI IMG/M metagenome (GOLD analysis project Ga0157379, IMG submission 121802) | Switchgrass rhizosphere microbial communities from Kellogg Biological Station, Michigan, USA - S2-5 metaG | ecosystem: Host-associated > Plants > Roots > Rhizosphere > Soil | place: USA... | reverse complement strand
CTGCACAGCCACGGGGATAAGCCGACGGTGGTGCCAGCGCCCGCAGCGGCTCCGAGTGCGAGTCCGGAGGCAGCCGCGATGCCGCGTGCTTCCGGTACCGAGGGATAAAGACCCTGCAGTTTTTCCGGGGGCCGTGCCGCAACTAGGACTGGCAATTAGCAATTGGCGCTTGGCCAAACCGCTCCCTGCCAGGATCAACATAACCGCTAGTTGCTTATTGCCCATTGCCAGTTGCCAATTGCCGACAGAGCAGGTCCATGTTCGCCGCCGAGAACCCAGCAAATTGAGCAGCCCAAGATCCACATCTTTCGGGAAGAAGTCTTTCGACAAGAGTAAGACCAGCGGGCGTGGCCCGGCGGCGGACGGGAATCGTTTGCCCAAAGAGCGGGCGTTTCTGATTGGTCTTGACCTGCGCACTCGCTCTCGCGGGGCCGCATCCGCTCGTCCCAGGAGTGGTCCGCTGACCGCTGCGGCGCAGGCTGCTCGTGATACTTCGGGCGGGCCGGCGGCAACGAAAGCGCCAGACATCCCCGAGTTCAGCGCCGCGGAGTCCATAGACGAGCTGCGCTCTCTGGCTACCAGCGCGGGTGCGGAAATTGTCGGCGAATTTCTGCAGCACCGCGACCGACCAGACCCGGCCACGTTGATCGGAAGTGGAAAGCTGGAGGAAATTGCCGGTGCCACCGCTTCGGTCTCCGCTGACCTTCTCCTGTTCGACCACGACCTCACCGCGTCGCAGCAACGCAACATCGAGAGGCTGGTCAACACCCGGGTAATTGACCGTACCCAGCTCATCCTCGACATTTTTGCGAAGCATGCGCGAACGCGGGAAGGCCAGCTGCAGGTAGAGCTGGCGCAGCTCGTGTACATGCTGCCACGGCTGGGCGGTCGCGGCATAGAAATGTCGCAACTGGGCGGCGGCATCGGCACCCGGGGCCCTGGCGAAACCCAACTCGAAACCGACCGCAGGAAAATTCACCGGCGCATCCGGCATGTGAAAGAGCAGATCGAGAACGTGCGGCGCGTCCGGGCGCAGCAACGGGCGCGGCGGGAAGCGGTGCCGGTCGCGACGGTCGCGCTGGTCGGCTACACCAATGCAGGGAAGTCCACGCTGTTCAATGCCCTCACTCACGCCGCCGTCCTCCAGTCTCCGCGAATGTTTGCCACACTCGATCCGACGATTCGTTCCGTGGCGCTGCCGTCGCGAAGAAAGGTGTTGCTCTCGGACACGGTTGGATTCATCCGCAACCTGCCCCACACGCTGGTCACGGCCTTTCGCGCCACGCTGGAGGAGGTGCAGCGCGCCTCTTTGGTGCTGCAGGTTTCCGATGCCAGCAGCCCGCTCTCGGCCGAGCAGGACGCGCAAGTTGACAAAGTGCTGAAGGAATTGGAAGTTGACGGAAAGCCCCGCCTGCGCGTGATGAACAAGATTGACTTGCTGCCTCCGAAACAACGCGAGTCCTTGTTGGATGACGGCAGCCGAGTGCATGTGTCGGCGGCCAAGGGCACCGGAATGACCACGCTGCTGGACCGGATTGACGAGATGCTGTCGGAGGATCCTTTGAGCCGGGTTCACTTGCGCGTACCCCAGAATGAAGGAAAGCTGCTGGCGCTGCTCGAGGCGCGTTCACGAATTTACGCGCGGAGATATAACGGCGGGTCAGTGGAATTGGAAGTGGAAGCGCCGGAATCGGTGGTGAGAAAGGTGAGAGCATTCGTCACGCACGACTAGGTTGTAGTCGGTGGGCACCAGCTTTGCGGCTATACCGGATAGCCCGCGCCGCCGGACTAGACGCCCACGATCATCACAAGGGAGGAAGCCTCGATGTCCGTCACGAAAGAGTTGAGGGCTGATCGCTGAAAACTAAATGGGCCGGCAACCAAGAAGCGGTGACATTCCTTGGCTATCGGCCCATTCGATCCGGATTGGATCGGAGGTGATATATCTATGCTAGACCCGTTATGCCGGATGTCAAGCGACTTTCGACGATCCTGCGAAATAGTTCGGAGCCTGTGGTTTCAATCAGGAAACTGCCCCGGCTGCGTTGACACTCGATCCGTAACATGTTACTTTCAATGGTCTTAAGCCTCCTTACGCTCTAGACCTGATCAGCACACAATGAACGAGATATTGGGACAACTAGGCGGATTACTGCTCGGGTCCGTGCCGACTATCATTTTTGTCATTTTGTTGTTGGGCACCTATATCGCCGTGGTGCACAAGCCGTTGACTAAGGTCTTGGCGGAAAGACACAGCCGAACGGAAGGCGCCATCGAAAAAGCGCGGGCCGACATTGCCCAGGCTGAAGCGCGCACCGCGGACTATGAACAGCGGCTGCGGGAAGCGCGCATGATCATATTTAAGAGTCAGGAAGCACATCGTCAACAGGCGATCGAGGCGCGGGCCAAAGCTGTGGCCGAGGCTCGGACCCGGGCGCAAGCCCAAGTGGAGCACGCGCGGGCAGCGATTGAACAAGACAAGAAGGCGGCACAGACTGGTCTCGAAGCCGAGAGCGGCAAGCTTGCTACCGCAATCATTCGCACTGTCCTCGAACCAGCGGGTCAAAGTCCGGCGGGTGGCGACTGATGCGACCTCCATTCCTCATGCGATTTTGTGCGGCCCGAGGCCACATGGCAATCCTGGCTTCTCTGCTTCTGCTCCTCGCCCTTAGCTATGGCGCCAGGGCTCAGGCGAATCCTTCTTCCGCCAGCCCCGAACACTCTGCCAACGCGGTGAGTGGAGAGCTGGCAAAGGAATCTCGTGAAGCTGCCGCCGAAGACGAAAATGCGCAGTTCAGGCACTCGGCGTCGGTGCAGATGGTGGCAAAGCTCACCGGTCTGAGTCTCGATAATGCGTACTGGCTCTGCACGGTGCTGAATTTCGCGATCGTCGCCGGCGTCGTACTCTACTTCTCGAAAAAGAACCTGCCGGGCATGTTCCGGAATCGCACCGCTTCCATTCAGAAGGCAATGCAGGAGGCGCGGCAGGCGAGCGAGGATGCCAACCGCCGCCTGGGTGAAATCGAAGCGCGGCTCTCCCGGCTGGATGCCGAAATCGCGGGGATGCGCGCAACCGCGGAGAAAGACGCGGCCGCGGAAGAAGCACGAATCAAGGCGGCGGCGGAAGAAGACGCACGCAAGATTGTGGAGTCTGCCGAGCAGGAGATCGCGGCTGCGGCCAAATTGGCCCGGCGCGAGCTGACAAACTACGCGGCGAATTTGGCCGTATCACTGGCGACCAAGCAGATCAAAGTGGATGCAGCCACGGACCAGGCCCTGGTGCAAGGCTTTGCCCGTGAGCTTTCGCCCAAGAGTGGCAGCGGTGGCGGACAGGACAAAAGCTAGACGATGGCTTCCGTAACCAGCACCTACGCGCGCGCATTCGCCGACGTGGTCTTTGACCAGCGCCTCGATCCCGCGAAGACATTGCTGGAGGCGCAGTCTCTGGCCCAGCTAGCGGACACCAGCCTGCAGTTGCGGGAAGTTTGGGAAGCGCCCTCAATTCCGGCAGAACAGAAGCGCGCGTTGCTGGATGCGATTGTGGCGCGCGCCGGCTTCTCCCGCCCGGTGCGAAACTTTGTCGCAGTGCTGATCGACCACCGGCGGATTAAATTTCTCGATCCGATCGTGAAAGAATTTGAGCAGGAACTCAACCGCCGCATGGGCTTCGTGGAAGCGCATATCACCAGTGTGCGGGAGCTGGGCCAGCCGGAACGGACTGCTCTTGAAGCCCAAGTGGCAAAGCTGACCGGCCACAAAGTGCGCGCTCGTTATGCGCAGGATGGTTCGATTCTCGGAGGAGCCATCGTGAAGGTCGGCAGCATGATCTACGACGGCTCGGTGAAGGGCCAATTGGAGAGGATAAGAGAAGCTATTAGCTCTTAGCGTTAGCTTTTAGCTTAAAGCCGGGTTTGAGTCGATTTGGACTCTGAGGTTTCAAAGAGCTTAGCGCAAAGATCGCAAAGAGAGTCCGCAGAGGACGCAAAGAAAAGCTAGAAGCCAGGAGCTAGAAGCTAAGAGCTGAATTTTATGGCACAAATCAAAGCAGACGAGATCACGCAGCTGATCCGGCAGCAGATTGAGAATTACGAGTCCAAGATCGCCGTGGATGAAGTCGGGACGGTCATCACGTTGGGCGACGGTATCGCCCGCGTGCATGGCCTCGATAAAGTCATGGCCGGAGAACTGCTCGAGTTTCCGCACAACGTCGCCGGCATCGCTATGAACCTGGAAGAAGACCAGGTCGGCGTGGTGCTGTTGGGTGAGTACACGGAAATCAGCGAGGGCGACGAGGTCAAGCGCACTGGCCGCATCATGAGCGTCCCGGTGGGGGAGGCACTGGTCGGGCGAGTGGTGAACTCGCTGGGACAGCCGATCGACGACAAAGGTCCGATCGCGACTGACCAGTTCATCGCGCTGGAACGCCTGGCCCCGGGCGTGATTGATCGGCAGCCAGTACGCGAGCCTATGGCAACCGGACTGAAGGCCATCGACAGCATGATTCCGATCGGCCGCGGACAGCGCGAGTTGATCATCGGCGATCGCCAGACCGGCAAGACTGCAGTCGCGCTCGACACCATCATCAACAGCAAGGGCAATAATCTGATTTGCATCTACAACGCGATCGGGCAGAAGCGGTCTTCGATCGCCCAGGTGGTAAAAATTCTCAGCGACGCCGGCGCCATGGAGTACACCATCGTCGTTGCTGCCTCGGCATCTGAACCGGCCCCGATGCAGTACATCTCGCCTTACGCGGCTTGCGCCATGGGCGAGTATTTTCGCGATACCAAGCGCCACGCGCTGGTGATTTACGACGATCTTTCCAAGCACGCGGCGTCGTATCGCGAGATTTCGCTGCTGCTGCGGCGTCCACCGGGACGCGAGGCCTATCCCGGAGACGTTTTTTATCTCCACTCGCGTTTGCTGGAACGCGCTTCGAAGTTGAGCGATAAAATGGGCGGCGGTTCGCTGACGGCGCTGCCGATCATCGAGACCCAGGCGGGCGACGTTTCCGCCTACATCCCGACCAATGTAATTTCGATCACCGACGGCCAGATCTTCCTTGAGACGGACTTGTTCAACAGCGGCGTGCGGCCGGCGGTTAACGTTGGAATTTCCGTGAGCCGCGTCGGCGGCAGCGCGCAGATCAAGGCCATGCGGCAGGTGGCCGGCAGCATGAAGCTCGAACTGGCCCAGTACCGCGAACTGGCGGCTTTCGCGCAGTTCGGCAGCGACCTCGACAAAGCGACCCAGGCGCAGCTCAATCGCGGCCAGCGTTTGGTGGAGGTACTCAAACAAAAACAGTTTTCGCCACTGCCGTTCTCCAAGCAGATCCTGATCATTTTTGCCGGCACCAACGGATTCTTCGACGACCTGCCGGTAGACCAGGTGCGCGAGTTCGAAGCTGAACTCTACAAGTATGTGGACGCGACAAACCCAGGCCTGCTGCGCACCATCATGGAAAAAAAGGTTTTGGACGATGCCCTCAAAGCTGAGATGAGCAAAGCCATCAAGCAGAGCAAAGAAGCGTTTGTGGCCGATCGACAAGCGGCGGCGAAATAGCTGTTTAGCTCCTAGCCTTTAGCGATTCGCTTGCGGGCAACGACCAACGACTGAACACTGACGACTGATTCATGCCTAACATTCTCGACATCCGGCGGCGCATTCGCAGCGTGACCAACACGCGGCAGATCACTAAGGCCATGAAAATGGTCTCGGCGGCGAAGCTGCGCCGGGCGCAGGAGCGTGCCCTGGCGGCGCGTCCCTATGCCCAGATGTTGACCAACGTTCTTAAGTCGCTGGTGTCGCGGACTGAGATCTATGATCCGGAGACCGGCGAAGCCCGGCATCCCTTGCTGGCGCGCCGTCCCGAGAAGACGGTTTTGCTGGTCGTGGTCACAGGTGACAAAGGGCTAGCCGGTGCGTTCAACACAAATATTCTGAAAGCGGCGGCACGTTTCATCGCGACCAAGACGGACAAGAATCTCGAGATTGAGACCATCGGCCGCAAGGGGCGCGATTTTCTGCGGCGACGCTACCGTGCTGCGGAACCGAGAAAAGCGGACTCGCAGGACGCGCCACAAACCACGATTGTAGGCGAGCAGATCGGCGTGCTGAACAAGATCGACTACGCCCTGGCCTCAGAGCTGGCGGAACGCGTGATCGAGCGTTACAGCGAGGAAGAGATTGATTCCGTATATTTGCTCTACAACGAGTTCAAGTCGGTGATCGCGCAGCGCCTCGTGGTGGAACAGATCCTGCCCATTGAACAAATTGGTGTGGCCGAAGTGAAGCAGGCTGAGGGGATGACGCTAAAAGAAAAAGAACAAGCCCTGGAGGCCGCACGAGAGGCGGGCGTTGGCATTCGTCCCGCGGACACGCGCGAGATTGATGCGGCTGCCGCCAAATTCGCTACGGCGCCGGTTGACTACATTTACGAGCAGTCGCCGCAAGAGCTGTTCCGGTCTCTGCTGCCAAAATATGTGGCGATCCAAGTATTTCGCGGTCTGCAGGAATCGGTGGCCGCCGAGCACGCGGCCCGCATGACCGCCATGGACGCGGCCACCAACAACGCCACGGACATGATCGATTCGCTGACTCTGGCCATGAACCGGGCGCGCCAGGCGAAGATCACAAAAGAAATTATTGAAATCGTGAGCGGAGCGGCAGCGCAGTAAACCGGCAATTGGCAAGTGGCATTTGGCTAAACGCCAATTGCTAATTGCCAAATGCCGAGAGATGACCGCTGAGAGATTGAGAGCCACAACCTATGCCAGAGAGAATTGGACGCGTAATTCAGATTTCCGGCCCCGCCGTCGATGTGCAGTTTGTCGAGGGAGCCATGCCGCCGATTTACCAGGCGCTCAAAGTCGTCAGCGACGGGTTCACCGTGCCTAACCCGGTCAACGTGATTCTGGAAGTGCAGCAGCACCTCGGCGAAGGCCGGGTGCGCTGCGTTGCCATGGAAGCCACCGAGGGCATGGTGCGCGGGATGAAAGCCATCGACCAGGGCGGGCCGATCTCGGTGCCCGTGGGCCGCGGCACGCTGGGGCGCGTGATGAACGTGATCGGCCAGCCCGTCGACCAGTTGGGGCCGATCCAGCACACCCAAACCATGCCGATCCATCGTCCGGCGCCGTTGTTTGAGGATCAGGCGACCACCGCCGAGATGTTCGAGACTGGCGTCAAGGTTGTAGATCTCGTTCAACCCTTCCTCAAGGGCGGCAAGATTGGATTGTTCGGCGGTGCCGGTGTCGGCAAGACGGTCTTCATCCAGGAACTGATCAACAACGTCGCCAAGCAGCACGGCGGATATTCGGTGTTTGCCGGCGTCGGCGAGCGGACTCGTGAAGGCAACGATCTGTGGCTGGAAATGACGGAGTCCGGCGTCATCAAGCCCGGCGATCCGGCAAAATCCAAAGCGGCGCTGATCTACGGACAGATGACTGAGCCGCCCGGAGCGCGTCTTCGGGTCGCGTTGACCGGGTTGACGGTTGCCGAATTTTTCCGCGACGAAGAAGGCGCGGATACACTGCTTTTCATCGACAACATTTTCCGTTTCACCCAGGCCGGATCGGAAGTTTCCGCACTGCTCGGCCGCATGCCCAGCGCCGTGGGATACCAGCCGAACCTGGCGACCGAAATGGGCGAGTTGCAGGAACGCATTACTTCGACGAAAAAAGGATCGGTCACTTCGGTGCAGGCCATCTACGTGCCCGCCGACGACCTCACCGATCCCGCGCCGGCAACGACTTTTGCCCACTTGGACGCCACCACTGTGCTCTCGCGCGCGCTGACTGAGATTGGAATTTATCCCGCAGTCGATCCGCTGGCTTCAACTTCGCGCATTCTCGATCCGCGCATCGTGGGACAGGACCATTACGATGTCGCACAAGGCGTGAAGAAGACACTTCAGACCTACAAAGATCTGCAGGACATCATCGCCATTCTCGGTATCGACGAACTGAGCGAAGACCAGAAGATCAGCGTGGCCCGGGCACGAAAAATTCAGCGTTTCCTGTCGCAGCCGTTCCACGTGGCCGAACAGTTCACCGGCTCGCCGGGCCGCTACGTGAAGGTGGCCGACACGGTGAAGGGTTTCAAGGAGATCAACGAAGGCAAGTACGACGACATCCCCGAACAGGCTTTCTACATGAAGGGCACCATTGATGAAGTGCTGGAAGCGGCGGAGAAGTTGAAAGCAGCGTAGGAGCAGTCGTTCGTCTTGGGTCGTCAGTCGTCAGCACGACCGAAACCAAGACTACTGCTTTTGACTTGTTTGCTGAAGACTGACGACGGAAGGCTGATGCCCGACACTTTCCAACTCGAGATCGTCACGCCAGAAAAAATGGTGGTGAAAGACGTGGCGGAGGAAATCCAGATCCCTGGCAAGGATGGATACCTCGGCATCCTGCCCGGTCACGCCCCGCTCATTACCGAGTTAGCGGTTGGCGAGATCACTTATCGCAAGGGTGGCCAGACGCACTATTTGTCCGTGGCCTGGGGCTTCGCCGAGGTGCTTCAGGACAAGGTCACCATCCTGGCCGAAACTGCCGAGCGTCCGCAGGAAATTGATGTGAAGCGCGCCCAGGACTCCAAGCGACGGGCCGAGGAAGCTTTGCAAAACGGCAAAACGGAAGCCGACTTCACTCACGCGGAAGATGCGCTCAAGCGAGCCGAGACCCGCCTCGAAGTAGCCGGGAAGAAGGACTGACCCGCATCGCTTGTCATCCTGAACGGCCTTCAGGCCGTGAAGGACCTATGCATTTCGCCACCGCCCCGAACTTCTCGCGCTAACATTCAGTGCTGCTGCTGCAGCTCTCCGACTGGAACGATCTTTGTATCCGTACGAAACTTCTTGTAGTCGCGATAGGTCACGTCTGCCTCAAGGTTAAAGTTCTTCAGCAGGGCGACGCGCACATCCACTTTGACCGCGACATGACGCGGCAGCCAGACCTCGTCGTTGACCCGAGTCTGGTCGATCAACAGGCGCGATCCTTTATGAATTCGCGCCAGAAACCATCCCACGGAAACGGTGTCAATGCATTCCGCGTCCAGCTTGACCCATTGCGATTCTGCCTGGTCAATCCAGGCGCGGAAACGAAACTTGGGCAGGATTTTCGCGTCCTTAAGATGAGGCCGAAAATCGGGACGGGGCTCGGCCTCGATCACGTAGGTCTCACGTCCATCGAGGTTCTCTGTACCGATCAGCCGGAAGTTATATGCGTCCGCAACTTCACCTACAAAATTGCGGGCGTCTTCGCGATCTTTTTCGTCCGTTTCCAGCCGCTTCCTGCGCTGCTCTTCGTTTTCATTCTTGCGCTTGTCGGTCAGTTTTCGGATTTTTTCTTCTTCTTTAGCCGCGTCCTTCTCGGAGAGCGGCTTGTCGTCTTTGGCGATCAGGCGTCGTACTTGTTCTCCATACAGCACCATGATCTCCGAGGTTCTCGATTCACTCGACTTTACCTTTCCGTCAGCGTCGAGTTTGTGCTCCTCTTCGCGCTGAATGTAGGTGTAGTCGTTCTGTTTCTTGTCATTCTCAATGTCTTTGTCGGCCACTACGCGGATGAGCGCACGAATCTGGTCCTGGGAAAGCTGCGGGGCTGCCGGCAAGCTCCGGGCCGGGTTTTCTGCCGGCTGGTTCTGCGCTAGCGCGGGCCGCGAAAGGAGAGCAAGAAGAATGAGTGAGGCTGCGGACCGATTCATAGGGAGAGCTTCATGTCGGGATGTTACGTGCTTAGAACCAGGCCGGTTCGACAGAGATGCCTCGGGAATCAACTAGTGGCCTGGGGCGTGAATTGAACGACGATAAATCGCACGGGATCGGAAGTAGCGTTGAGAAATGTCGCTTTCCGCCCCGCCGGGATCCAGACTACGTCACCCGACGATTTGCGTATTCGATCGTACTCACCGGCTTTCAGGTCGATGTCGGTAACAGGAATCAGCAACTGCGGACCCGGCTTTTCCGGCGGCAGAAACGGGTCGCGGGACAGCAGTTGTACAGCGCTCACCGTGGCCGCTCCCAGCAACAGCGAATTCATGAACTTGGCGTGGGGATCAACCGACGGAGCAATGGAGATGGGACCGTAGTCCCACTTGCCGGAATAACTCTGATAACCGTAGTTCGTCACTTTAGGATCAAGAAATTCGACGGTGACATTGCGATATTCCGTGGTCCGATCATTGCGCATGCCCTGCGCGCCTCCGCCGGAGTAAAAGCGCACATCGCCCTGGCTGAAGTGAAAGTCCACTATGTCGGACTCTCCTTCCGCCCAGATCACTGCGTCGCAATCCCGCAGCGCAACTACCACGAAGCTGTGATCGTGCCGCGCCATGGTCCGCTCCAGAGGTCTGAGCGTAAGCGCAAATACGCGGACCTGATCGTTCGCCAGTAACGGCCGGTAGTGTGGCGCCGAAGCCATGTCGGGCGCGCTTTGCGCCCAGGCCGTGGTTGCGAGCAACAGCATTAGGAATCGAGCCTTCATGAAAGGATTGTATTCCGGAAAGCACGCACAACAAATATCGCGAAAGGCATAGTCTGTGGCGAGCTAAGACCAGCTTTCGAGCTAGAGGCTCGAATTGCAACACCTGGCTGCTTCTCACGGGTTTTACTCATTTCTGCTACACCTTGTACTCAAATGGCTGGTTTGGTTTGTCGACATCTTTCTCAATTACCTCTTTCGAGTGATGATCCACACGACCGCGGCTAAAGTGACTGTAACGGACTCAGCTTGCCCGAAGGCTGTGTACGGGTGCGACGTAGCCGAGGTTCATTACACTTATCGCGTCGACGGCGAACTCTACCCGGGAAGTAACGAAAGGCTCGTATCCTTCACGACCGGGGGAAGCCTAGCTTAAGGCGTTTAGGGCGGGAACGGAATTTTTTGTACGCTTAAAGCCTCAAAATCGCTTGGTCGCGAACGGGATCAGTTCGGGCGGCCCATGATGCGTGGTCGACGATAGGTCTTGCTTTCTAGCAGCGCCGCCGTCCCGGGCGGCTGTCGCGGGGGCATCTTGCCCTCGCCGCCGGCGCTACGATTTCTCCGCCTTACCCAGCGTCTCCGCCCGAAACAATCTCTCGTCGATGCGATGCAGATGCCTGGCCATCCCCGGCCGCAGCAGTCTGGTATGGGGGATCTCGAGCAGGTGATAGACGATAAACCAGATCGGTTTCTCCGTGGTCATCCAGTGCAGATGATCGAAGCGGGCCAGGTTCACCGGCCGGGAAAACGTACGCAGAGTCCGCTCCCGCCGCAGGTTGAAATAGAGATTGAAATAGCTCATGGCCAGCTCGCGCAGCGAACGATAGACCGGCTCGCGGTAGCGGCACCCGGTGTAATTCGACTTAGCCACCGCTCCCCAGTGGCCTTTCACTTTGTAGATGGCGAGAACGTGGTCGGTGTCGTGGTCAGCTTCGAAGTCCCAGATCAGCGGGGGAAAGCCGTTCGCGCGCAACGCCGCCGCGGCGAAAATGGCTCCTTCGAGACAATGCGAAGTATTTTCGCGAAGCACTCGGCGCGGCGACCATGCCGTGTCGGCAAGATGGTACGGCATGTCGTCGAGATAACGCTGGATTCCGGATGGATCTTTCAGGCTGCGCAGCTTGCGCAGTTCGGCGGGTGTGAAACTGGCTGTCGCTATCGGTTTGTTCATCCTCGATGGCAGTTTAGCCGATGCAGGCGAAAACAGCGTTAACCACGGAGGACACTGAGGACCAGGAGTCAGGAACGGAGCGTGAACAATTTCGCCAACTCTGGAGGCTTATCGAGCAACACGTCAGGCGGGGTTTCGCGCAGGGTATGGGGAGCGAAGCCATAGGTTACGCCGCAGGTCCAGGTTCCGGCATTGCGGCCGGTGAGGATATCAACGCCGGAATCGCCTACGATCAAGGCTTGCTGCGGCTCGGTCTTCATCTCGCGCAGGATGGTCTGTGCACCCTCGGGATCCGGCTTCTTGGTGGGAAAGTTGTTGCCACCGTACACCCGGGAAAAAAACTTCCCCAATCCCAACGCCTCGACAATGGCGCG
>Ga0157379_10004439_pt1 | contig 12028 bp, 9 predicted proteins | sample S25metaG_FD_121802 | JGI IMG/M metagenome (GOLD analysis project Ga0157379, IMG submission 121802) | Switchgrass rhizosphere microbial communities from Kellogg Biological Station, Michigan, USA - S2-5 metaG | ecosystem: Host-associated > Plants > Roots > Rhizosphere > Soil | place: USA: Michigan... | reverse complement strand
TGCTGATGTGGCTGCTCGGCTCCACGACCGAGGGCGACAAGAAGGGCATCGCCGACTATTTTTCATCGCCGATGAAGGTGGCGATGTTTGGCGGCTCGGGCGCCGGCGACTCCTCGCACGTGCTCAGGGGCGGCGGCCAGGACCTCACCCGCACCACCGGGCAGGTCAAGCGCGGCGAGGTCGAGTCCGAGCGCAAGACGATCAATCTGAAGGCGCTCAAGGAGGAGCAGATCCGGGCCGAGATCTCGCGCCTGCGCAGCCTGCAGCAGCGCATCGAGGGCGAGATCCAGAGCAACCCCGGCCTGGGGGCGTTTCGCTCGCAGATCCTGCTGGAGCTCACGCGCGACGGCCTGCGCATCCAGATCGTCGACGCACAGAACCGCCCGATGTTCGCCAGCGGCTCGGCGCAGGTGCAGCCTTACATGCAAGAGCTGTTGCGCGCGATCGGCGCCGTGCTGGCCGAGGTGCCGAACCACCTGACGCTCGAAGGGCACACCGACGCCACGCCGTTCTCCGGTGGCGTGCGCGGCTACAGCAACTGGGAGCTGTCGGCGGACCGTGCCAACGCGTCGCGGCGCGAATTGATCGCAGGCGGCCTGCCGGACGAGCGCGTGCTGCGCGTGCAGGGGCTGGCCGCCAGCCAGCTGCTCAACCGTGAACAAGCCGACGATCCGACCAACCGTCGCATCAGCATCGTGGTGATGACGCGCGAGGCCGAAGACGCGCTCTTCAAGACCGAGCCCGTCGACGGTCCCGCCGAGCCGTCGATCAAGCCCGAGCGGCCCAGCGTGGTCTCAAGCCCGGCCGCGCCCGGCCGATAAGACCAGTGAGCACGCCCGCAGTCCGCGCGGCCGAAGGATCGCCGTCATGAGCAACCCCGCCGACCTGAAGTTTCTGATCGTTGACGACTTCTCCACCATGCGGCGGATCGTGCGCGGCCTGCTCAAGGAGATGGGTTGCGAAAAGGCCGAAGAGGCCGAGGACGGTGCCGCGGCGCTGGCGGCGCTGAAGGCGCAGAAGTTCGACTTCGTCGTGTGCGACATCAACATGCCGAACATGAACGGCTTCGAGTTCCTCAAGGCCGTGCGCGCCGACGACACGCTCAAGCACATCCCGGTGCTGATGGTGACCGCCGAGGCGCGCAAGGAAGACATCGTGCTGGCCGCGCAGACCGGCGCCTCCGGGTACATCGTGAAGCCGTTCACGAAGGCCACGCTGGAGGAGAAGGTGCAGAAGATCGTTCAGAAGATCGCGGCCTGACCGATGAAGATGGATGAACTCGCCGCGCTGATGCCCAAAGGGCCGGTGACGGCGTCGCCCGAGGTGTTCCAGCAGCTGGGTGCGATCACCCGCATGCTGCACGACACGTTGCAGCAGCTCGGCGTGATGCCCAAGCTGCAGCAGGCGGCCGACGGCCTGCCCGATGCGCGCAGCCGCCTCAACTACATCGCCAGCAAGACCGCGCAAGCCGCCGAGCGCGTGCTCGATTCGGTCGATCACGCCAAGCAGGAGCACCAGCACATCAGCGCCGAGACGCGCGCGCTGGCCAGCGCGCTGATCGCCGATCCGGTGCGCGCGGTGGCCTCCGGCGCGGTGCTCAATTTCGTCGGTGACGTCGAGTCACGCACCGGCCGCATCGACCAGCACCTCACCGACATCATGCTGGCTCAGGATTTCCACGACCTCACCGGCCAGGTGGTGGCCAAGGTGGTGACGCTGGCCACCGACCTGGAAGACAGCCTGTTGAAGCTGCTGGTGCAGGTGGTGCCGCCCGAACAGCGTGAAAAGGTCACTGAAGTGCAGGGCCTGCAGGGCCCGGTGGTGGACCCCGCGGTGCGCAGCGACGTGGTCAAGAACCAGAGCGAAGTCGACGATTTGCTGGCCAGCCTCGGCTTCTGAGGCCGGCGTGCTGATCCAGTTGTAAAAAGGGCCGGCTGGAAGCCGGCTTTTCGGGCTTAAGAAAAGCGCGCCGTCGGCACGATGTCGGAACCGATTCGTCGTTCCGCACATGGCTGCCGATCCGCAAGACCGCAACTTACCCGCCTCGCACCGGCGCATCGTGCGCGCCCGCGAAGACGGTCAAGTCGCACGCTCGCGCGACCTCGGCCACTTGCTGCCGATGGTGATCGGCGTCGCGGCACTGGTGGTGCTGGCGCCGGCGGCCACGCACGCGGCGGGCCGGCTGCTGGCCGACGGCCTGCGCTTCGACGCCGGCGCGCTCAGCTCGCCGCAGCCGATGCTGGAGTCGCTGTCGCTGCATGCGCATCGCCTGCTCGCGGTGCTGGCGCCGTTGGGTCTGGGCATGGCGGTGGCGGCGATCGTCGCCGCAGTGGTGTCGGGCGGCTGGAACTTCACCTGGAAGCCGCTGACGCCGAGCTTCGGCAAGCTCGATCCGCTGTCGGGGCTTGCGCGCCTGTTCTCCAAAGCGCACCTGGGCGAAGCGTTGAAGGCGAGCCTGCTCGCGTTGGTGCTCGGCTCCATCGGCGCTTTCGTGCTCGGCCAGCTGATGGCGCGCAGCCACGATGCGCTGGCGATGGCGCTGCTGGCCGCGCTGTCGCATACCGCGCAATCGGTGCTGTGGGGCGTGTGGTGGCTGCTCGTGCCGCTGGGCGCGTTCGCTGCGGTCGACGTGCCGCTGCAACGCCACCTGTGGATGAAGCGGCTGATGATGAGCCGCGAAGAGGCCAAGCAGGAGATGAAGGAGCTCGAGGGCAACGTCGAGGTCAAGGCCAAGGTCAAGGCGCGCATGCGCGAGATGGTCAAGCGCCGCATGCTCGCCAACGTGCCGCAGGCCGACCTGGTGGTGATGAACCCGACGCACTACGCGGTCGCGCTGAAATACAACGACGCCACGATGGCCGCGCCGCGCGTGGTGGCCAAGGGGGCCGACCTGCTGGCGATGCGCATCCGCGACCTCGCGCGCGACGCCAAGGTGCCGGTGCTGCGAGCGCCCCCGCTGGCGCGCGCGCTGTACGCGCACGTGGAGATCGACCGCGAGGTGCCCGCGGCGCTGTTTGCCGCGGTGGCGCAGGTGCTGGCCTACGTGTACCAGCTGCGCGCCGCGCTGGCTGGCCAGGCCCCGATGCCGCAGGCCGTGCCGGAGCCGCAACTGCCGCCGGGGTTCGACCCCGACGAGAAGGCGGCGCCACACGCCGCGCAGGCCGCTGAATGAACGCGCTGCTGCGCTCGTGGTTCGGTGCGCGCGCCGACTCCGTCAAGGGCGTGATCGCGCCGCTGTTCGTCGTGCTGGTGCTGGCGATGATGGTGCTGCCGCTGCCACCGCTCGCCCTGGACGTGCTGTTCACGTTCAACATCGCGATCGCGCTCACGGTGATGATGGTGGCCGCGCGCATGATCAAGCCGCTCGACTTCGCGGCCTTTCCGACCGTGCTGCTGATCACCACGCTGTTGCGCCTGTCGCTCAACGTGGCGTCGACCCGGGTCGTGCTGATGCAGGGCCACACCGGCGCCAGCGCCGCCGGGCAGGTGATCGAGTCGTTCGGCCACTTCCTGATCGGCGGCAACTTTGCGGTCGGCCTGATCGTGTTTGCGATCCTGGTGGTGATCAACTTCATCGTCGTCACCAAGGGTGCCGAGCGCATCGCCGAGGTCGGCGCGCGCTTCACGCTCGATGCGATGCCCGGCAAGCAGATGGCGATCGACGCCGACCTGAATGCCGGCCTGATCGACGAGACCGAGGCCAAGCGGCGGCGCACCGAAGTGGGCGAAGAGGCGGAATTCTTCGGCTCGATGGACGGTGCGTCCAAGTTCGTGCGCGGCGACGCAGTGGCCGGCATCCTGATCCTGGTGATCAACATCGTCGGCGGCTTCCTGATCGGCGTGGTGCAGCACGGTCTGTCGGCCGGCCAGGCCGCCGAGAGCTACATCCTGCTGGCGGTGGGTGATGCGCTGGTGGCGCAGGTGCCGGCGCTGCTGATCTCGGTGGCCGCCGCGATGGTGGTGTCGCGCGTCGGCAAGCAGCACGACATCGGCACGCAGATCGGTGCGCAGGTGTTCGGCTCGCCGCGCGCGCTCGCGCTGGCGGCGGCCATCGTCGGCACGCTTGGCGCGGTGCCGGGCATGCCGCACCTGGTGTTCATCGTGATCGCCGCGGCGATCGGCTGGCTGGCGTTCTGGTTGCAGCAGCGCGCCAAGCTGCGCGCGGCGCAGCGCAGCGAGGTGACGCGCCCGACGCCGCCGGCGTCGGCCGAGGCGAGCTGGGACGACCTGCAGCCGGTCGACACGCTCGGCCTCGAAGTGGGCTACCGCCTGATCGCGCTGGTCGACAAGGAGCGCCAGGGCGACCTGCTGGCTCGCATCAAGGGCGTGCGCAAGAAGTTCGCTCAGGACGTCGGCTTCCTGCCGCCGCCGGTGCACATCCGCGACAACCTCGAGCTCAAGCCGAGCGTGTACCGCATCACGTTGCGCGGCGCGGTGATCGGCGAAGGCGAGGCGTTCCCAGGCATGTGGCTGGCGATCAACCCGGGCGGCGCGACGCTGCAGCTGCCCGGCACACGCGTGGTCGACCCGGCGTTCGGCCTGCCCGCGGTGTGGATCGAAGAGCGCGCGCGCGAGCAGGCACAGATGGCCGGCTTTACGGTGGTTGATTGCGCCACCGTCGTGGCGACCCACCTTTCACACTTGATGCAGGTGCATGCAGCGCGCCTGCTCGGCCGCGTGGAGACCCAGGCGCTGGTCGAGCACGTGACCAAGCTGGCACCCAAGCTGATCGAAGACGTGATTCCCAAGATGGTCGGTATCGCCACCGTGCAGAAGGTCTTGCAGCTGCTGCTGGAAGAGGGCGTGCACATCCGCGACATGCGCTCGATCACCGAGTGCCTGGCCGAGCACGCGACCAGCGTGACCGACCCGCTGGAGCTGGCGCGCCGCATTCGCGTGCACCTGGCGCCGGCGATCGTCAACCAGATCTACGGGCCGGTGCGCGAGCTCGACGTGATCGCGCTCGAGCCCGAACTGGAGCGCCTGGTGGCGCAGGCGCTCGGCTCGCCGCACGGTGCGGCACTCGACCCCGGCGTGGCCGAGACGCTGTCGCGCGAGGCCGCCAACACCGCCAAGCATCAGGAAGACATGGGCCACCCGGCCTGCCTGCTGGTGCCCGACGCGATCCGCGCCGCGATGGCGCGCCTGCTCAAGCGCGCCGCGCCGCGAATGCGCGTGCTCAGTCACAGCGAGATTCCTGAAACCCACTCGATCCGCATCGGTGCGGTGATCGGAGGCACAGCATGAACGTGAAGCGCTTCATTGCCCGCAGTTCGCGCGAGGCTCTCAACCAGGTGCGCATGGCCTTCGGGGCCGAAGCCGTCGTGCTGTCGAACCGGCCGTGCGAGCACGGCGTCGAGGTGCTCGCGATGGCGCCGGGCGCGATCGCGCAGATCGAGAAAGTCGCCGAAACGGCTACGCCGCACGAAACGCCATCGATCGCGTCACCCGCGACGCCCAAGCGCGGCGCGCAGCAGCCGGCACAGCACAACACACCAGTCGAGCAGGATGTGCAGAGCCTGGCAATGAGCACGCTGTCGTTCCAGGACTACGTGCGCGAGCGCCTGCTGCGCCGCCGTCGCGCGGCGATGCAGCCCGACCCGCCCGAGACCGTGATGCCGACCTACGAGGAGCGGGCGCCGGCAGCCGCCGCGCGCGCCAGCGCACCGCCGAGCGCACAGTCGGCGAGCGCGCCGACGGGCTCCCTGCCGGCCGCGACACCGACCCGGGCCCAGCCCGCGGGCGCGGCGACGCCTTCGTCCACGCGGCCGATCGCGCAACCGATGGCGGCGCTGCCGGCGGCAACGCCGGTGCGCGCGCAGCCGATGCCGAGACTGCCGCCCGCCGCTGCGCTGCCGATCGCGGTGTCGCGCGAGGCGTTGCGCCTGCCCGAGCCGGTGCCGTCGCTGGCCGACCCGGGCCCGGCGCAGCACGAACAGGCCGCCGTGATGAACGAGCTGCGTTCGATGAAGGGCCTGATCGAAGACCGCTTCAGTGCGCTCGCGTTCATGGAGCAGCTGCACCGCAATCCGCGCCAGTCGGCGCTGTCGCAGCGGCTGCTCGAATCCGGCTTCTCGCCGGCGCTGGTGCGCAAGATGGTCGAGCACCTGCCGGCCGACGCCGCCGACGAGGTGGGGTGGGCGCACGGCGTGCTGGCGCGCAACCTGCAAAGCGACGAGGCCAGCCTGCCGATCGAGGACCTCGGCGGCGTCTACGCGTTGATCGGCGCCACCGGTGTCGGCAAGACCACCAGCAGCGCGAAGATCGCGGCGTCGTTCGCCGCGCGCCACGGCGTGGCCAACCTCGGGCTGATCACGCTCGATGCGTATCGGATGGCGGCGCACGAGCAGCTGCGTGCCTACGGCCGCATCCTGGGCGTGCCGGTGCACACCGCGCACGACCGCGCATCGCTCGACGATCTGCTGGAGCTTCTGTCGGGCAAGAAGCTGGTGCTGATCGACACCGCCGGCATGGCGCAGCGCGACCAGCGCACGCGCGAGCTGCTCGACATGCTGGCGCATCGCGCGATCCAGCGTCTGCTGGTGGTGAACGCAGCGTCGCAGGGCGAGACGATCGAAGACGTGATGCAGGCCTACGGCGCGGCGCAGTGCCGCGGCGCGGTGCTGTCCAAGATCGACGAGGCGGTGAAGATCGCACCGGCGCTCGACGCGCTGATCCGCCACAAGCTGCGCGTGGTCGGCGTCGCCAACGGGCAGCGCGTGCCAGAGGACTGGCACCGCCTGTCCTCCAGCGCGCTGATCCAGCGCGCGCTGCGCCCGGTGTCGATGCCGGCGTGGCACATCGAGAGCGCCGACATGAACCTGCTGTTCGCCGCGCAGCGCAGCGCGCTGCCTGCGGCCAGCGGCTGGCGTGCCTGAAGGACGAGGCCATGTCACTCAGCACCGCATCGGGTTCGCGTGCCGCCAACGATCAGGCGGCCGGGTTGCGCCGCCTGTTCGGCTCGGCGCGCAAGCGGGCGATCGCGCTCGTTCACAACGAACACGTGCCGCAAACCTCGCTGGTGATCGATCGTGTGTGCGACGCCGCGGCCGCGCTCGGGCTGCACACGCTGGTGGTCGACGCCGCCGACAGCGCGCCGGCGCCTCACGAGATGGCGTTGCTCGACCTGCCGTCGTGCGTGGAGACGATTTCCGACGACGTGTCGTACCTCGCAGCGCGTGGCTTGCCGATCCGCCACGTCGACGCCCGCGGCCGCTGCGGCGCATTCCTGCAGGCGCTGGAGACTGCGGCGCCGCAGGCCGACTTGTTGCTGGTGCACGCCGGCACGATGGACCTGGCGCGACTGTTCGCGCAGCAACGCACGCGTCCGCTGCTGGTCGGTGCCGACTCGCCGCGTGCGATGACCGAGGCCTACGCCGCGCTGAAGCGCCTGTCGCAGCGGCCGGGCTGGCTGGCGCACGACCTGCTGATCGTCGCCGACCCGCACGGCCCGCGCACCGAGCGCCTCGGCGAGAGCATGGCCGAGTGCGCCGAGCGCTTTCTCGGCGCGGCGATCCACGAGTGCGTCGTGATCGACCCGCACGCCGACGCGGCGGCCGCGCCCGAGGCGCGCCTGATCCACCTGCTGCGCGCGCAGATGGCGCAAGACCTGTTGCAGGACAGCGGCCTGGCGCCGCTACCCCACCACGCACCCGCAGTGCATTGAGACCGTATCAACCGAAGACTCGCGGAGAGCCTTTCATGTACACCGCCAAGGGCCAGTTGTCCGACTCCAACGCCCTGCTCAAGCAGTACAGCCCGCTGGTGCGCCGTCTGGCGCACCAGATGATCGCCAAGCTGCCTGCCAACGTCGAACTGAACGACCTGATCCAGGTCGGCATGATCGGCTTGAACGACGCGCTGTCGCGCTTCGATGCCAATCAGGGCGTGCAGTTCGAGACCTTCGCGACGCAGCGCATCCGCGGCGCGATGCTCGACGAACTGCGCGGAGGCGACTGGATGAGCCGCGGTGACCGCCGTCATCAGCGCGCGATCGAGGCCGCGGTGCACAAGCTCGAGCAGAGGCTGCAGCGCGCACCCAGCGAGAGCGAGATCGCCGACGAGATGGGCATGATGCTGGCCGACTATCAGGAGCTGCTCGGCAAGGTGCGCGGCACGCAGCTGTTCTACCTGGAAGACCTGTCGGGCGACGATGGCGACGACTTCCTCGACCGCCACGTGGCCGACGAAGCGGCGAATCCGCTGGCGATGCTGCAGGACCAGCGCATGCGCGAGGCGCTGGTCGACGCGATCGGCAAGCTGCCCGAGCGCGAGCAGTACGTGATGAGCATGTACTACGAGCAGGACATGAACCTGAAGGAAATCGCCGCCGTGCTGGGCGTCACCGAAAGCCGCGTCTGCCAGCTGCACAGCCAGTCGGTCGCGCGGCTGCGCAGCAAGTTGCGCCAGTGGTAGGACGGCTACTCGATCATTGACTCCGGAGATGTCATGTTCTCGCTGCTGAAGAAGAGCCCCGCCACCGAGCCGGTCCCAGCCGCTGCCACGGCGCTGCCCGCGATCGACGCGCGCGAATTGATCACCGGCATCAGCCGCGAAGCCTCGTCGCTCGGCCGCGACGCCGCCGAGGCGCGCGGCGCGATCGACGACGCCATCAAGGCGGCGGGCCAGCAGGCCCAACAGGTGCAGGCGCTGGCGCAGCAACTCGGCGAGATCACGCGCGGCCAGCAGGGCATCGTCGACGAGACCCAATCGAACACGCAGGCCGTCGAGCGCGCGCGCAGCGCGGTGGCCTCCGTCGGCAGCGAAGTCACCGGCATCGTCGACACGCTGCGCGAGGTGTCGAGCGCCGCCGGACAGATCACCAAGATCGCATTGCAGACACGGCTGGTGGCATTCAACGCATCGGTCGAGGCCAAGCGCGCCGGCGAGGCGGGACGCGGCTTCAGCGTGGTGGCCGACGCGGTGCGCGACCTGGCCTCCAAGGTCGACGAGTCGTCGCGCCAGATCATGGCCACGGTGGGCCAGCTCGACGATCGCATCGAAGCGCTGGCGCGCGAGATCCATCGCCAGAAAGATGGCCAGCCGCAGGGTGCGGTGCACCAGGCGCTCGACGAGCTGGTGCTGGGCGTGGCGCGCATCCAGTCGGCGGCGCATCGCGGCCAGGAGGTGTGCACCGGGCTCGATCGCCACATGGGCGACATCGAGCGCGAGATGCACGGCACGCATGCGACGCTGTCGACCACGCTGCAGCGCACCGAGGCGTTCCTGCGCCTGTCGGAGCGGCTGATCGAGGTGACCGCGGCCTGCGGCATCGAGACCGGCGACACCAAGTTCATCGCGGCCGCGCAGGACGCCGCGCAGCGCATCAGCGCGTTGCTGCAAGAGGCCCTGCAGCAGCGCACGACGACGCTCGAAGACCTGTTCGACGAGCGCTACGCACCGATCCCCAATACCAATCCGCAGCAGCACACGACGCGCTTCACCAAGCTCGCCGACAGCCTGTTCCCGGCGGTGCAGGAGGCGATGCTCGGCTTCGACGCGCGCGTCGTGTTCTGCATCTCGGCCGACCGCAACGGCTACATCGCCTGCCACAACCAGAAGTACAACCACCCGCAGCGCACGGGTGACGTCGCCTGGAACACCGCCAACAGCCGCTACCGCCGCATCTTCAACGACCGCACCGGCCTCGCGTCCGGACGCAACGAGAAGCCGTTCCTGCTGCAAACGTATCGCCGCGACATGGGCAGCGGACAGTTCGTGCTGCTGAAGGAAGTCGCCGCGCCGATCCGCGTGGCGAATCGGCATTGGGGCGGGTTGCGGTTGGCGTACCGGTTCTGACCGCCCTCGGCGCTTGCGCCGCTACCAGTTCGTGATGCTCGGATTCTGGTAGCTGAACTCGTTCGCGAACGCGAAGTTCGAGAACGAGAACGACAGGCTGATGTCGAGCGACGTCACCTGGTGCCACCAGCCCAGCGGCAGGAACACCGTCTCGCCCGGCTCGACCACCACCTCGATCACCGCGGCTTCCTTGAAGTCGGGATAGCGCACGAGATCCGGCCGGTCGATGTCGATCGGGCTGAACACGCCGCTGTGGTTGTACAGCTTCGGCGTCTGCAGCGGCGACACGAAGCGCCAGCGCTTGCGGCCGACGATCTGCGTGTGCAGCAGCATCAGGGTGTCGTGGTGCAGCGGCGTCACGGTGCCCGCCGGGCCGAACCAGAACGACGACGAGCGCGCGAGCTGTGCGCGGTCGCAGAACGCGGGCAGCGAGCCGATGTCGGCGAGCAGCGGTGCGAACTCCGGACGGCGCAGCGCCTCGTTGTTGGCGGTCATGTAGTAGTCGTTGGTCGGGCCGCCGGCGAGCACGCGGTCGACGAAGTCGCCCAGGCGCTGCACCCGCCGGTGCAGCAGCTTGTTCTCCTCGTAGCGCGGGTCGGCGTTGCGTTCGCCCTGGATCTCGACGTCGAGGTGGCCGAAGCGGGCCTGCAGATCGCGCGGCGACCAGCGCTGCATCGCCGGCCAATCGCGCGCGACATCGGTCAGCACCACCGGCCGGCAGCCGCGCACGTAGCGCGCCATGAATTCGTCGACCAATACGCCGGCACGCTTCTCGATGCGCGCGTAGTGCGGGTCGGACTGCCACAGCTTCTGCACGTTGGCGAGCACCGATTCGAGCTTGCGCTGCAATTGCTGGTGCTTGAGCGCGGCCAGGTACGCCGGGTCGCTCTCCATCGCGGCGATCGCGCGCTGGCAGGCCGCGGGGTCGAGCCCTGCCGCGGTCATCGTCGCCAGCATCGACTGCGGCGTGCACTGGCGCAGCCGGTTCTCGGCGATCCACTGCCGCCAGTTGGCGTCGATCGTGGGTGCGGCTTGGGGTCGGGGCGCCGGCCCCGTCAACGACGGATTCAAGCTGCTGTGGCCTCTCGAACAGCGCGCAGCCCGGGACTGGCCTGCGTTCGCTCGGCGCGCACTATGCCGCGAGTTCGCGCGACGCTGAGAGTGTGGAATCGAGCGGTTGCGGTTGCGACACGTCCGGCAACACATTGGTGCCGGGGTTGGTGCCCGCCTCGCGCGGCCCCAGGCTGAACTCGAAGCACGCACCGCGGCCGACGTCGCCGATCGCCCGGATCGCGCCGCCGTGGCGCTGGATGATGCGCTGGACGATCGTCAGCCCGATGCCGGTGCCGTGGAATTCGCTGTCGTCGTGCAGCCGATGGAACGGCTGGAACAGCCGCGATGCGCGTGCGGTGTCGAAGCCCGCGCCGTTGTCGCGTACCTGATAGACCAACTGGCCGTCGGTGCCCAGCACCGCGCACAGCACGACCACCGGGTCGGGCGTGCGGCGCGTGAACTTCGCCGCATTGCCGAGCAGGTTGGCCAGCACGATGCGCATCTGCGATTCGCTGGCCCAGCCGTGCAGCCCCGGCTCGATCTCCCAGCGCACCGGCGCCACGCGGTCGATCGCCTGCAGCGACGCGATCACCTCCTCGGCCAGGTGGCTCAAGTCGACCTCGGCGCGCTCGATCGCCTCGCTCGAGCTGCGCGCCAGTGCGAGCAATGCCTCGAGCGTGGTCAGCATCTCCTGCGTCGCGCGCACCTGCAGGTCGAGCAGCTCGCCGGCGTCGGGGCGCAGCTGCTCGCCGAGCCGGCGGCGCAGCAGCTCGGCCAGGCCCTGCACGTGCCCGATCGGCGTGCGCAGCTCGTGCGCGAGGTGGCGCGCAAAGGCCTCGAGGTCGCGGTTGGCGTACTCGAGCTCGCGCGTCCGCGCGGCCACCGCGGACTGCAGCTGGCGGTTGTGCAGCATCAGCATCTGCTCGGCACGCTTGCGCAGCGTGATGTCGCGGCCGACGCCGTGGTAGCCGAGGAAGCGCCCGCCGTCGTCGAAGCGCGGCGCGCCGCTCACCGAGACCCAGATCGGCGTGCCGTCGTTGCGCGCGATCTGGAACTCCAATGCGTGGAACGGACGGCCCGCTTCGAGGTCGGCGCGGTGCGCGCGCCATTGCGCGTCGCTGAGCGCCTGCGGGTACAGCTCCCAACGTGTGCGGCCCTCGGAGGCAGTGGCCAGCTC
>Ga0157379_10004438_pt1 | contig 12029 bp, 13 predicted proteins | sample S25metaG_FD_121802 | JGI IMG/M metagenome (GOLD analysis project Ga0157379, IMG submission 121802) | Switchgrass rhizosphere microbial communities from Kellogg Biological Station, Michigan, USA - S2-5 metaG | ecosystem: Host-associated > Plants > Roots > Rhizosphere > Soil | place: USA... | reverse complement strand
CTAGGTGCTAAGCACCGTGTCCTGCCTGGCGCCGTCGCCGCTCACGATTACCACCCGGCTTCTGAGGGAGAGGGGTAGGGCAAGCGCAACCCGGCAACCAGTTCTTGACAAGCAGTGCCTGGCGCTGGGTAGAGTCGGCCTGACCGACGACCCCGGGCAGCGTGGCCGGGGTCGTTGTGTACCTGGGTCTGGTCTTGAGCTACGCGAGACGGCGTCATTTTCGGTCCCTTCATTACCCCAACTCGGTGAATTGGCTTGGGGTAGAGCTTTCGACGAATGAAACCTCGCCTTTCAAGGCGTAGGACAAGCGTTCCCACGGGTGAGCGATGGGAAGTCCGGGAACGGCACGAGGGCGCTCACGTGTTCCTCGAGGCAGCGAGGGTGACGACGCGCGCCGGCGGGACGCCTGCCGAGGCGAGGAGGGCGCAGGTGTGGCCCTGCTGGGTCCAGGTGACCAGGGTCTTTCCGGCTATGTTGGCGACCCGATAGGTGTTGCCTTCCCGCGTGACTGGCCGTCCCGGGGGAGTCTCGGACAGCGGCTGGCCGTCGACGATCGAGTAGGCCAGCTTCTCGCCCTGGGGTTTGCGATAGAAGACGGTCTTGACGGTTCGACCGGAGATCTCGTCTTGGCGGGCGCCTACCGCCTTCCAGCCGAAGCTCTGCTGCCAGTTGGGGAAGGGGATCGAGCCTACTTGGGATGCAAGGACGGGCGGGTCGCCGCCGTTTGGCGCCGGTGCGGGATCCGTCGCTTTCAGCTGGGCGACCGCCTCGACGGCGGCCACGCTCGGGCCCTCGGTGCCGTTGCCCGCCTGGATGGCGATGACGACTGCGACCAAGACCGCGGCGCCCGTCGCGAGGGCCGCGAGGGCCCAGGGGCGGCGCCAGAAGGGTCGGTTTGGCACCGCCCGGGCGCGCTCGCGCTCGATCGATTCGCGCAGTGATTGGGGCGCCTGCGTTTTGGCGAGCGCGGCTGAGATCAGGGCCTCGCCCTGTCTCGCTTCGGCGAGCTCCTGGTCGCTCAGCGGGGTGTCGTCGTCGTGGTGCATGCAGTCACTCTCTACCTGATTGGACGTCGGGAGCGGGCGATTCCATCCCGCGTGCCACCTGGGCGCGGGCGCGGAAGAGCCTGGAGGTGATCGTCGCCTCCTTGACCCTGAGAAGCTCGCCCGCCTCGGCGTAGGTGAGGCCGACGACGTCGATTGCCACGAGCGTGTCGCGAAACGCCTCGGGCAGAGCGGCGATGACGGCGAACACCTCGCGCGCCTCGGCGGCCTGATCCGGGCGACTCGCCGGGCTGGGATCGGCGTGCTGGAGACCTTCGTCGAGGGCTTCCGGCCGGATGCGTCGCGCGGCCCTGCGGCGAGAGCTGACGAAGGTGTTGCGCAAAACCCCGAGCAGGTAGCCGATGTCGTCTTCATTGCGAATACGGCGGGGCTTGGCCAGGATCAGCGCGAACGTCTCCTGCACGAGATCCTCGGCATCGTCTCGGGATCCCGACAGAGCCCAGGCGGCGCGGAAGAGGCGATCGATGTGATCCCCCAGGGTGCTGGGATCGAGGATCCGGCCGTCGGCCGTCACCGCTGCGAGGCTACAACCCGAGGAAGGGGTCCCGCGCGCGCGGGACCCCTCTTCGGATCTGACTTCTCTAGTGGCTGGGGAAGCGGAGACCGACATGCAGCACAGCCGCTGCCGAGTTGCCTGCCCCATCCGAGCTCGAGACCCGAACCTGGGTCGCGAGCCTGCCGTTGTGAGCCAGACCCACGGCGGCAGGGTTGAGCGGGATCGACACGGTTTTCCTCTGCCCCTCGGCGAGGTTGGCCTTTGCCGATCCAAGCACCAGCACCGAACGGCTGCGGCCCAGCTTGACGGCCATTGCCGTCCGCAGGGTGAGGACCGTGCGGCACCCTCCCGCCTCTGCCACCGGGCACGACACCGGCGCGTGGGCGATCAGCCTGCCATGGCTGCGGACCACAGCGACCTTGCCGAGGGTCGGCAGCATCGCGGTCCGGTCGCGCACCGGCTTGGGATCGGGGGCCGGCACCGGAGCCGGGGTCGCTTCCAGCGTCTCGACGCCGTCGACCGCGTCGACCGTGATCCGGTCGGTCTGGGCGCTGTCCTCGCCCGCTCCGCCGCGGACCAGGTCGCCGACGCCGTCGCGGGCGAGCAGTCGGTCGCCGCCTTCGCCGCCGTCGAGCAGGTCGCTTCCACCGCCTCCGTTGAGGAGGTCGTCGCCCGAGCCGCCGAAGAAGCTGTCGGCCTCGTTGCCGCCGCTCAGTTCGTCATTGCCGGCGCCGCCGTTCGCAACCACCAGGATCCGCGTCCCGTCCTGGGTGACGGCGATGGCGTCGTTGCCGCCGGCGCCGTTGAAGGCGACGGCCTCGTCGCCTGCGCCGAGCTGCAGGGTGAACGGAACCAGGTTGGTGCGCTGGAACGTCGCGCCGAGGGAATCGGCGGTGAGCTTGGTCAGGTCGGCCGCGGTCGGGGAGCCATTGACCTCGACGGTGTCGAAGCCGGGGCCGCCCTCGTTGACGGGATCGCTGCCATCGCCGTTGTTCCAGACGATCGCGTCGTCGCCGGAATTGCCGGCGAGAGTGTCGCTTCCGGTGCCGCCGACGAGCCGATCGTCGCCGCCGTCCCCTTCGATGACGTCGTTTTCATCGCCGCCGCTGATCTGGTCGGCGCCTTCGCCGCCGCCGAGGGCGTCGGCTCCGCTACCGCCGTTGATCTGGTCGCCGCCGTCGGAGCCGACGAGCCTGTCGCCGCCGCTGCCGCCGTTGAGGGTGAGCCCGGTGAGCCCGGCGAGGCCGGTCGGAGCAGCGGGATCCGGGGTGAACTGATCCGTGCCTCCGAGTCCGTTCACAGTGAGGCGCTCAGCCAGGGATTCGATTTCGAATTCGACCAGGTTGGTCCGCTTGAACAGCACCACCCCTGCTTCGGCGGGTTCAGGTCCCGCGATGAACTGGTCCCCTACGGTCGGGGAGCCGTTGACCTCGACTTCGTCGGTCCCGGCGCCGCCTTCGTCGCGGTCGCTGCCGTCGCCGTTGTTCCAGACCAGCACGTCGTTGCCTTCGCCGCCGTCGAGCAGGTCCGATCCTTTGAAGCCAAGCACGCGGTCTTCGCCGCCGTCGCCGTGGACGACGTCCTTGTTCGCCCCGCCGCTGAGCAGGTCGTCGCCGTCGCCGCCATTGATCGTGATCGCGCCGTAGTTGGTGGCGCCGAGGGCGGTCGCGTCGACGGTGTCGTTGCCGCCGCCGGCGTTGACGACGATCTGGGCGTTCGTGTCAGCAGCGAGCGTCGTCGCCGCGCCGTTGACGGTGATGAAGCCGGCGGCGGCGGCGAAGGCGATCGCGTCACCACCGTCGTCGCTGCCGACGGTGAGGGTGTTGCCGGTTACGGCCGGCGGCGCAACGGCGGCGCCGGCGCCGCTCGCAGCCGACAGGACGCCGACGGCCGTCAGTGCGGCAGCCAGCGCCAATCGTCTTGGCTTGAGTTTCATTGGAAGGTACCTCCGGGGTCGAAGTCCGCGACCGCCCGGTTGGCGATCGGGTGCGTCTACAGCTGAGGACGCCCGCGATGCCGCGATCCTTCCCGCCGAGTCCCAACGCCCCGATCAGGCCTCCGGTTCGGGACGAATGACCACGCCTTCAGACCGAGGGCACGGCCCCGCGCTCCAGGGTGCGATGTCAGTAAAACTGCGCCAGAAGGCCGCCGTCGATCGGGATGTCGATCCCGGTTAGGTAGGCGGCGTCGTCGGAAGCCAGAAAGGCGACCAGGTTTGCGATGTCCTCTGGCTGGGGGAAGCGGCGGAGAGGGTAGTGCTCGAGGATCCGCTCACGGGTCCCCGCGGGCTGATGGTCGAAGAAGTCGGCCAGCATCGGAGTCTCGACGTCACCGGGGCAGATCGTGTTGAAGCGAATGTTTTCCGGGCCGTGGGCAGCGGCGAGGGAGCGGCACATTGCCAGCAAGCCGCCCTTCATCGCACCGTAGGCCGGCATGTCGGGGTCGCCGACGAGGCCGAGGAGGGAGGCGGTCGTGATCACCGACCCGCCGCGCCTGGCCAGCTCCGGCAGCGACCATTTGATCCCGAGCCCCACGCCGCGCAGGTTGGCCCGATAGAGAGCATCCCAGTCTTCGACCGGAGGTCTTGGGCAGGCGTCCCATGCGCGGGACAGCGGCGTTGGCGTGGAGGACGTCGAGCCCACCGAAGTCGGCCATGGTCCGCTCGACCATCAGCCGGTTGCCCTCGTCCACCCCGGGAGACGCGACGATGGCGACCCGATCGGAGGTCGAACGTGCGAGCGGGGCCAGCACCGCGAGGGTCGATCGCTAGCCGGTGGTGCTTCGGTCCCTTTGGCGGTCCCTTGATCGAAGCAGAGCCTTCGATTCGGCTCGCCAAGCTGTACTCGGATCGGACGACGATGCCCTTTCAAGGCGTAGGTCAAGACCCAGACAATCGACCGACGCGGAGGGGCGGTTGACTGAGATGGGTGCCAATAGGGCCTGCGAGCGGTGGTTTGGCGACGACCCTTCCGACACTATTACCCCACGATTTCCTACGCCTCGACTCGCGCCCTAGGGGCGAAGAAGCGGCGCCGAGCCCCAGGACGCGTTGACCAAGCCCAGTTCCTTCGATCCAAGCTCGACCCGTTGCTCGCCTTTGCCGTCGAGCCCGATTGTGAAGAGGTCAAAGCAGCATTGGTCGGAGTAGCGGCGATCATCGCTGAAGGCGAGGCGGTTGCCGCGCGGAGAGAAGACGGGTCCGATCGCGTTCTGTGGATAGCGTTCGCGCGTCACTCGCGTTAGGCCGTGACCGTTCGGCCTGACGGTGAAGATGCTCGCGCCGACTCGCTGGCTGTTGGTCCCAAACGCGATCAAATTTCCGTTGGGAGACCAGTCAGGAGCGCCAGCCTCGAGAGCGGCGGGGGTCACGGGGCGGGGGTGGCTGCCGTCGATCCCCATAACGAAGATCCGCGATTGGATACCGCCTGCGAAGAAGCGGGCAAAGGCGACCTGCCTGCCGCTTGGACTGATTTGGGGGTCGAAGTCGACGGTCTCATTGAGCCCGGTTCGGTAAGGCGTCAGTGCACGCTTATGCGAGCCGTCGGCCCGCATCCGCCAGATTGCGCAGACGCCGTCACCCGGTTGGCAGCGGCTGAAGACGATCACGCCCCCGTTTGGCCCATAGCTCGGGGCGAGGTCCCGAAAGCCAGCGGTCTCACGACCGAGGCGGTGCGCGTTTTCGCCATTCGCTCCGATCACCCAGATCCGCGTTGGCGCTTCCGGGGCCGGACTGAAGCTGAAGACGAGCCGCTTGCCGGCCGGAGACCAGCTGCCCGACTCCGCCGAGGAACCGGGTTTTCCATGAGTTAGCTGCCGCAGGCCGGTTCCGTCGGGGTTGACAGCGTAGAGCTGACCGGTCGTGTAGTCGCTGAAGGCAATCCTGCCGACGGGTCCGGAGAAGGTCGCGTGGGCCGATGTTGCGGCGGGTCCGCAGGCAACCGCAAGGAGGACGATCGAGGCGCTCAGTCGTCCGAGCAGGTAGCGGCACGCGCGGGTCATGGCGGCGCCCCCGGACCCCAGTCGGTGATCAGGGTGTTTGCCTTCTCGGTTAGCACCCGTGTCAGCTTGCCGCCGCTCGAGCTCCCCGTGTAGAAGCTCTTGCAGTTTCCTTCGGGGCATCCCTTGTCGTAGAGGAGGCTGATCTTGGCGCCGTCAGGCGAGTAGGAGCCGAACGCCGCATTCTGCGACAGCGACCTGACCGCGGTAATTTTTGTCACCCCGGAGCCATCGGGCCTCATCGTGTATAGGTTCGATCGCTGGACGCAGCAGTGGTCCGAGAAGAGAATGCGCTCGCCGCTCGGCGACCAGTCGGGCCAGAACGCGCGAAGGCTCGGCTTCGTCAGCCGACGGAGGGAGGAACCGTCGGCGTTCATCACCCAGATCGCACCCTGCAGTCCGCCCCGGTCGCTGCCGAACGCGATCTGCTCGCCGTCGGGTGAGAACTCGGGGCGCGTGTTCAGCCACCGGCCGTTGCTCAACAGCGTCTTCTTGTCGCTTCCGTCGGCGTTCATGAGGTCGATGTCACACTCGGAGAAGAAGCCGAGTCCCGCGACTTCGGTGCAGTGGCTGTAGACGATCTTCGCTCCGTCGGGCGAGAAGCTCGGGTAGAAGTCTCCGAACCCGCCCTGGCCGCTGAGCTGCGTCTGGCCGCTGCCGTCGGCGTTCATCACCCAGATTCCGAAAGGCCCTGACTGGTTGCTCTCGTAGACGATCTTCGCTCCGTCGGGTGACCAGTCGGGCACCGCTGCGGAACGTTTGTCGCCCACGTGGGTTAGCTGTCGCAGGCCGGCTCCGCTCGGTTCGATCGTGAACACCTGGGAGTGCCCGGACAGTTCGCCTCCGTCGGGAAAAATCGGACCCTGCGAGAAGGCAATGCGGCCGTTTGTTCCCGGGAACGTTGCTCCCGCAGGCGTAACAGGACGAGCAAGAAGACGAACGCAATTCCAGCTGCTCGTCGCACTCGGGACACGAAACGAACCTATCCGGGACAGGAGCTGCCGGTCAACTGCTCGCCTGGAAGCACCGCGTCGGCCTGCGAGCGCCGTCGGATCCTGGGGCTCGCCGCCATCATCTTCGCCAACTCGATCTGCCGCGGATGGACGACCCGAGGTTGGAGCATACGGCCCCTCCCGGCGTGACGCCATCTGGGTCGCCGTCCGTCGAATCAGCAGCGGCCTCCGATCGGAGCGCGGTCGATTGTCGGTCCCTTCGGCCGAGCGACTAGTTGCACCTCGGCTTCCAATTTGAAAATCCCAGGCAGAACACAATGCCGTCCAAGAGGTAGGACAAGCGCCGACTCTCCACGGAGCGGCAGTTTGCGGTTGTGGAGCCAATGCCCGCTCGACCTCGCGGCCCAGTCAGTTGGGACCGGATTACCAAGGCCGCTGGGCTCGACGCTGCCAGGTGGCGCGATCGCTTGGTGTCTCAAACGCAGTCCAGAAGACCCGGGCGAGTAATCCGATCTGCGTGGTCCCGCCAGCGCCGATTGGATCGACACGTGTCTCCTCTGTCGGCCGACCATCACGTTGTCTTCCTGAAGGATTCCAGCGACGTTCGCGGGCCGTCAAACATGGCTTGACCCCAGCGCAGCCCGGGTGTAGGACACCGAAAGCGCACCCCAGCGCGTCAACAATCGACCGGGGGTCAAGATGAACCGAGTAATGGCCGACTGCCGCCGCTTTGAGAGCGACTCCAACTGCACGCTCACGATCATCGGCGAGGAAGAGGAGGTGGTGGCCACCGCCTCACAGCATGCTGCTGCGGTCCACGGGCACGAGGACAATGCGGAGATGCGCGAGCAGATCCGCGGCATGCTCGAGCCGGAGTCCGCTTACGTCCCGGGCAAGCGCGAGACCGAAGCCCTGCCGAGCTGATCGAACAGCTCAAGGAGGCGCCGGCCGCCGGCGCCTCCGTCGCCTCGGACTTTGCCGGTAGCCAAACATCGTCGGCGGCCGGCAGAACGGGCCTCCGCGGGTCGGGTGATGCCGTTCAAGCCGGTAACCCGGGGCGAAGATCTCAGCCAGCCTGCAACGCCTCCATGTTCTTCATCATCACCGCCTCGGTCTTTGCCAGCTCCTCGGCGGGACTGAAGAGGACGAGCTCGGTGCCGGGCTCGTGCTTTACCGGGACATGGCCCGGCGGCGTGTAGAAGGCATCGCCAGCCTCGAAGACCTCCTCGTGATCGGCGTAGCGAAAGGTCGCCCTGCCGCTGACGACGTAGCCCCAGTGCGGGCACTGGCAGCGATCGTCGGGCAGTCCCTTCATCAGCGGCGTCGCGTCGATGTCCTGGTGAAAGGTGGTGAAGTTGACCGCGTAGCCCTCGATCTGATCGGAGCGATCCGTCACCGGGCCGAACTCACCTCCATGCGCAGCGCTCTCGCGCGAAACCTTGGGCATCTCCATCGCCTCCTTCGGGTGGCTTTCGCCCACGCTAGATCGCCCGCGGCTGCCCGTCAATCTGATCAGCGACGGCGGGGCCGAAACAGACGCAGCCGCCGTCTAGCTTCACCGCTTCGCCGCTTGACCGGGGCGCTCGGCCATCAGCTTCGAGGTTCGGCCGCTGCTTGAGTTCGGCGAGGACCTCGACACGGTGCGGGCAAACTGGTCGAAGCGCAGGCGGCGATCGGCGGCGGTTGAAGCCCAGCGAGCGCGTCTATCCCAGCGGGCGCGGCGGCGCTGACCGCCGCGCCCCGGACTGGGGCTCTATTCGAGCAGCGTCACCGTCGTCGTCGAGCTGCCATTGCCTTCCTTGGAGACGAAGGAGCCGCGCGCCCCGGCGTACTTGCCGCTGCCACCGGTGATCACGCCTTCGGTGTTGCCTTCGCTCAGTTCCGCTGCGAAGACCAGGGTGCCGCCAGGGATCTTGGCGATGCCCGAGCAGATGAAGCGAGCGGCGGCGAAATGCTTCGAGCTGGCGCTCTTCGTCGCGGTGTTGACGACGCGGATCTTGCCGACGAGCTTGCCTTCCTGTTCCAGCGGATTGGTGAAGACCAACTCATCGCCGGCGCTGAACTTGGTCGGGAATCCGTGTTTCCTCTGGCTGGTCGGGGCGTGGTCGACGAAGGCGAAATTGGCCGCCCACGCCAGTCCATCAATGAGTCGGTAACTGGGAAGGCTGCGGGCCGCCGGTGGGCGCCCGCTGGCGGCTCGCTGCCCGAACGTCCAGAAAAGAAAACGATTCTGATTCAATGGCGGCCTTGTCCCGCCTCGTCCGCCTGGCCCTGCTCGCTTCACTCGTCCCCATCGCGCTTGGCGCGTTCGGCGCCGCTGCGGCGTCCGCTGACCTCGTCACCTACCCGGCACGGCTGCATGTCGCCGGCGGGCTGACGATCACGACCAAGCACGACTTCACCGGCTCCTGTCAGCCGGGACAGGCCTGGACGATTGCGGCCAGCGCCGACGTTGAGATCAACGGCAAGATCGAGGTGGAAGCCAACGGCAAGCGGATCGTCCAGAGCACCGAGGCGAAGTCGCCCGGTGGCGCGGTCAACAAAAGCGTCCTCAGCGAGTATCACGAGACCAACTATTGCCCGCCGGAAGATCCGGTCGAACTCCCCCGCCAGCCGCAGTGCTCTTCCCACACCGGTGCCGGAGTGGCCGGCCTGCAGCCGGATGGCCGCAACAAGGCCCCCTGGCTCGTCTCGATCGGGATCGGCCGCCTTGGGGGTGGCGACCAGCACAGCAGCTGCGTCGGGCAGCCGGTCAACGGCCCGACGCCGAAGGGGAGCAAGATCGAGCCCCTTGCCACGGTCTACGACGCAATCGTCCTCCCGCTCGACCTCAAGGTCTCCCAATTCAAGAGCCTCAAGGTCGGCAAGAAGCTGATCAGCCGGGTCAACGTCGGTGGTCCCTGCGACAGCGCCGTCGTCTATGGCGGCGCCCACATCTCGGTCTACCGCGACGACGAGTGCGAGGTCGACGGCGTCTTCAACGTCGAGATCACGCGGCTCAAGGGCCCAGGCCGAGGGGGCTTCACTACCGCCGCCGCCGGCCTCGTCGGCTGGTAGCGACCTGCTGAGGAGATGCGTCCTGCAGTTAGCCGGTGATCGTGAACCCGGCGGCCTGGGGGGCGCCTTCGCGTCCCGGCGTCGACGGCGTCGCCGTCAGCCGGTAGCGGCCCGAGGGCAGGGCCGGGCGGGTGATCGCCAGGGTGTCGGCGCCGGCGGCCGCTTGCTGGGTAATCGGGCTGCCGACCGGGATCGCGCGGGTGCAGCGTGGGCGTTTGCGATTGGCCCTGGTCGCTTTCGCGCAGCCGCCTCGCAGCTGCCGGCCGACGCTGAGGCGGGCGAAGCGGACCGTCACGGTGGCGGCGGAGTCGAGCTCGAAGCTCACGCGCAGCCTCAGTTTCTGCCGGCAGGGCGACTTGCGGCGATTCGAGGCGCTCAGAGGCTTGCAGCTGCCTCCCACGAGCCGGCCGGCGAGCGAGAGCTGCCGCGGCGAGACGGCGAGGCGCGAGAGCCGGGGCGGGGCCGAGGACGGCGAAGGCGGGGATGGCGGGGCGGCGGCAACCGCCAGCGCCAGCGTCTTCGCGGCGACGATCCCGTAGCGGTCGGCGACGGTCACGGTGACGTCGGAGTTGGCGGCCCGCTCGGGGATGCCGGAGATTTCGCCGCTGGCGGCGTCGATCGCGAGGCCCGCCGGCAGGCCGCTTGCCGACCACTGATATGGCGCCGTGGCCCCGGAGGCGTCCACCCGTGCGTGGTACGGGACGCCGGCGGTTCCGCCCGCTAGCGAGTCGGTTGCGACCGAGAGGTCGGCGGTCACGACCAGCGAGTGAACTGCGCCAGATGCGACGGTGTCGACGCTCACCGCGCCGGGCAGCGAGACCGGGGTCGGGGTCGGGTTCGGGTTTTCCGTCCCGCTGTTGGTGGCGCTCCCGAGCTGGCCGGAGCCGTTCAAGCCGAAGGCGTAGAGCTGGCCGGTCGCGGTCAGCGCCAGGCTGTGGGAGTTGCCGGCGGCGATCTGCACGACCGGACCGGTCGCCCCGGGCAGCGTTACGGCGATCGGCGTCGGGTTCGGGTTGGCCGTGCCGTTGTTGGTGGCGCTCCCCAGCTGGCCGGAGCCGTTCAAGCCGAACGCGTAGAGCTCGCCGGTCGCGGTCAGCGCCAGGCTGTGGGAGCCGCCGGCGGCGATCTGCACGACGGGGCCGGTCGCCCCGGGCAGCGAGACCCGGGTCGGCGTCGGGTTCGGGTTTTCCGTTCCGCTGTTGGTGGCGCTCCCCAGCTGGCCGAAACTGTTCAAGCCGAACGCGTAGAGCTGGCCGGCCGAGCTCGCGCCTGCCGCCGCCGGCAGGGCGAGCAGCCCTGCCGCCACGGCGCCGAGCACTGCGAGCCGGCGCCGAGCCGACCCGATCGCGGCTCCCCCGCAGCCGCGCATCCCACCCATCATCCGAGGCACGGTTCGAGACCATCGCCGAGTCATGGTCGGGCCGCAACTTCTGCGAGTAGCGGGCGGGCGATCGGACGCTCTGGCAAATCTGGTGTGCCGTTGCGCCTGGCGTGGGAGGGTGGTGAGGATTTCCACCAAAAGGAGGAACGATGGCTGAGAGTGTCTACCGCGTCACCGAGGTGATCGGGGTCAGCCCCGATTCATGGGAGCAGGCCGCGAAGAACGCCGTCGAGACCGTCAGCGAATCGGTGCGAGAGTTGCGGATCGCCGAGGTGATCCGCCAGGACGTGACGATCGAGGACGGCAAAGTCTCCGGGTTTCGGGTTCGGCTCGGGGTGTCGTTCAAATACGACAAGGAGTAGGCAGCGCCTGGGCAGCGGCGGCGATCGGGGGCCACCCGTCGTCGCCGCCCTGCTCGGCCGCTACGCGGACGAGCGACCGTTGGCACGGCGCAGGGAGAGCATGGCCCGGACTTCGGCGATGACTCCGGGGGCCGGAGGCGCGACGGTGGCGGGCCGGTTCGCAGGAAAGGTTCGCGCTGCGTCGGTCTCGGACCGTTGCCTTGGCGGTAGCTCCGGGACCCCTTGTGCCCGGGTGGGACCGTTGCCGCGGGTTGCAGCGCCGGACACCGCCATGGCTTTTGCGAGCCGCATGGTTTCTCCTCGGTTGGTCGGAGATGGACGAGCTGGGTGCGTCGCCGGGAATATCGAGCGACTGGCGGAGAAACTTAAGCCCGGCGGCGCCGAGCGCTCACGCCGTTCAACGAGTGTTCAGGTCATTCTCGGTACGACTTCGGGCCCTCAGCCACGGGCCTGAGATAAAGCCACCAGGGTTTTCGGCCGATGAACCTTCGTGATCGCCGAGCTGATGGTCAGCGACCGCCGTCTCATCCGCCTGGGCGGGGGCGTGATGTTGGTCGGGTTCCTCGCCTTTCTCCTCCACACCACCGTCGGTTATGGCGACGCCGGGGTGGCGGACTTCCTCAACACCTGGCTCTACAACGCTCTGCTGCTGGGAGCGGCGGCGAGCTGCCTGCTGCGGGCGCTCCTGATCGAGCGGGAACGGGCCGGTTGGGCGCTGAT
>Ga0157379_10004435_pt1 | contig 12032 bp, 9 predicted proteins | sample S25metaG_FD_121802 | JGI IMG/M metagenome (GOLD analysis project Ga0157379, IMG submission 121802) | Switchgrass rhizosphere microbial communities from Kellogg Biological Station, Michigan, USA - S2-5 metaG | ecosystem: Host-associated > Plants > Roots > Rhizosphere > Soil | place: USA: Michigan... | reverse complement strand
CTTTCGCCAAAGAACTGGCGCTGGAAAATCCGGATGCGTTTTTCCAGCGCCAGTTCTTTGGCGAAAGTCGGATCAGGAACCAGGTATCCATTCCCTAGCTTCGGAAGGATCACTTCCAATGACCGGCCAAATCCGTTCAGCACGCGGATGGCACTCTTCAACGGAACTATGGCTCCCGGAGGGGCCTGCCGCGCCGCGTCATCCACTACAAAAGAAAATTTGGCCTGAGAATCCTCAGGATGGACGAGGAATGTGGCCCGGCCATCGACATCGGAGCGCAGCAGACGCAATCCTTCGTCCGCCGCATCCCATGACTTCACCACAATGTAATTCAACTCATCACGCAGGAAGTCTTCGACGACCGCTTCGTAGCGCGGTTCCACTTCAAGGAAATCCGCCAGCACACCGGCAGGGGCAAATCCGCCTTGCATACCGCCGGACTGGAACAACCGCCGTACGGACTCGGTCGAGTATCCATGCTCAGCGATGACCGCTTCGAGAGAACCCTTCTTGCCCAACGCAGTCGCAAACTCACTACGCAAGCCATCCAGCCGCATCTTGCCTTCGGATTCCGCATGGCGCTTAGAGTCGAGCAACAACCGCACTTCAGAGATTTCCTGGGTCAGACCAGCCACACGTTGTGACACAGTTTCAAACTCCAGAGCCTGCTGGCCACGCTGTCCACCGAAGGTTTCCATCTGAGAGGTTGCTGTGGCCATTTCCGACTGCAGACGCTGGGCCTCGCGATCCACTCCCGCCAACCGCTCTTCCACCTGTGTGTGCTGGTTGCGCAAAGTAGAAGCCTCTGCCACTGCTTCCACAATCATGGTCCGCGATTGTTCCTGCTGATGTTCGAGCTCGGCCAAGGCCGCGGCCGCGGTGGCAGCTTCGTGCTGGCTTTCGGCCAATTCCTGTTGCGCGGCGGCCAAGTCGCCGGCCGCTGAGTCGAGAATCTGGCGATTGGCGTCGCGTTCTGCCGCCAACACCGCTAGCCGTTGCTGGGCTAGGGTCAGTTCGGCCTCGGACGCGGCGGTGCGAGTCACCAGTTCTGCACAGCGCTCCTCGTTATGACGACGCTGGACGAGAGCGCGATCAGCCTCCAGCTTGAGTTGGCTGAGGCGTTCGCGGTTCTCACGAACTTCGGTCTCGATTGCGTATCCCCGTTGCGTGCGCTCACCGTGCTCGGATTCGGATTGCTGAACGGTTTCAGCCTGTAGACGCATTTCTTCCGAGATAGCGCTGATCTGCGCTTCGAGCGCGGCGCTCTCCTGCTCCAGTTGGGCGAACTTGCTGGCCAGCACCAGGCGCAATTTCGCCCGCATCTCCTCGCGCAGCTTGGCGTAACGTTCAGCCTTTGAAGCCTGGCGCTTGAGCGAATTCATCTGCCGCGTGACTTCTTCGAAAATGTCATTTACGCGGGCGAGGTTTATCTTCGCGTCTTCCAGACGCGCCTCGGCCAGGCGCTTCTTGGTTTTGAACTTGGTGATGCCAGCCGCTTCTTCAATGATGGCCCGGCGGTCAGTGGGACGGCTGCTCAGGATCTGCCCGATGCGTCCCTGCTCGATCAAGGCATACGATTCCGGCCCCAGGCCGGTTCCCATGAAGAGTTCCTGAATATCGCGCAGCCGGCACAGCTTTACGTTCAGCAGATATTCGCTTTCACCAGTGCGGAAGAGGCGACGGTTCACCACGATCTCGCCAGCCTTAAACTGCTGCTTGAACTGTCGGCGGCGAATCTTTAGGACGACTTGAGGTTCCCTTATGGCTACCACTTCGGTGGAGGTTCGGGCGTCCTCGCCCGTCTCGCCCTCATGCGGACTGGAGGCAGCCGTCACTACCGCTTCAATTTCTTCCACTTTCCCCGGGCGCGCCTGTTCGGTCAGGCGTTCGGTTTCGTCCGCCGCTTCGGCTCTAACTTCAGCTTCATCCCAGTCCTCGGCAGCCCGCGGCATCTCGTCCTGGATTTCCACTTCGGTGGGGTCGTTCGCGTCCGCTCCGTCGTACACCTCGGGATCGATCAGTGTGAGCGATACCTCAGCCATGCCCGTGGGCTTGCGATCACGGGTGCCAGCAAAGATGACGTCTTCCATGCGCGAACCGCGAAGCGTCTTGGCCGACTGCTCGCCCAGCACCCACGAGATGGCGTCCGCGATATTGGACTTGCCGCAACCGTTAGGGCCAATGATGGCGGCCACGCCGTCCCCATGAAACTTCAGTTCGGTGCGGTCGCAGAACGATTTGAATCCGAGAATCTGGAGTCTTTTCAGTTTGAGCAACTTCTACTCCTTAAGGTCGCCGAAGATTGTGTAGCGCGGGGCGCCCTCGCCCGCGTGACTGTCGATGCTGTCGGGGCACATGGGTATGTAGCATGCACCAGCCGGGTTAATTAATTGGATTCCTCCATTACATCGCTCTGGTGAGCGCCGCCCAGGCTGGATTCGGCGAGGCACAAATTACAGCTACTGTAACGGCCAAATCATCCCCGGGTCAAGGGCGAAAACACTATATCTGGTATGGCCTTAGGCTTGACCGCGCCAGATTGAACACACAATGCAGCACCTGTCTGCGAATCGGGTGGGGAAGGGATGCAGGAGGGGAGAAGCGCGAGAGCCAGATAAGACTAACGCAAGTGGAGGGCGAACACAAACGCTAGGTGGAAGTAAGGACAATATCTGGCCGGGTTCCGCTCGGCCTGGACGGGTCGAAGACCCGTTCCTTCACAGTCCTCATTTCTTGCGCTTATTGCTGGCCTAACTTTTCGAAAAACAGGCAGATTGATTCGATTCCACGATAGAAATTCGGGATGTGGAACTTCTCGTTGGGTGCGTGTAGGTTGTCGTCGGGCAAACCAAAGCCCATCATCACCGACGGAATCTTCAGCACGTCCTGGAAATCAGTGACGATCGGAATCGAGCCGCCGGAGCGGATGAAGACCGTTTCTTTCTTGAACACATCGTGCAGAGACTCCGTCGCAGCCTTGATGTATTTGTTGTCGGTGCCGACCACGCAGGCCGGGCCTTTGCTCCAAACCTTGATGCTGATCTTGATGCCTTTCGGCGTGAGTTTCTTCACATAATTTTTATATCGCTTGAGGATGTCTTCGGGATTCTGGTTCGGCACCAGTCGCATGGAAACTTTGGCCGATGCTTTGGCCGGAATCACAGTCTTGGCGCCGGGGGCGACAAACCCACCGGGCATACCGTGAACTTCAAGCGTTGGTCGCGCCCAGGTGCGATACATCACCGAGTAGCCAGGTTCACCGGTGAGCACAGTCGAACCTACCTCGTCTCTTCGGTAATGCTCCTCATTGAAGGGCAGCTTCCTCCACGCCTTCAATTCATCTTTGCTGGGGGCCTTGACGTTTTTGTAAAAGCCGGGGATCAGGACTTTGCCCTTGGCGTCCTTCAATTTGCTGATGATTTCGATCAGGCCAAAGAAGGGATTCGGTGCCGCGCCGCCGTACATGCCGGAGTGCAAATCGGTCTTCGCTCCTACCGCTTCGATTTCGGTGTAGATCAGGCCGCGAAGTCCCACGCATAAGGTCGGAAGATCGGGTGCAAAGAGTTCGGTGTCGCAGACCAGAGCGAAATCTGCTTTCAGCTTGGCTTTCTCTTTTCGTACATACGCGGCGATGGATTCGCCGCCAACTTCTTCTTCACCCTCGATGATGAATTTCACATTCAGCGGCAGAGTGCCGTTGTGGCCCTTCATCAGGGCCTCGATCGCCTTGACTTCCATCCAGAGCTGGCCTTTGTCGTCGACCGCACCGCGCGCGTAAATATTATTGTTGCGTTCCGTCGGCTCAAACGGCGGAGTGGTCCATTCGTCGAGAGGATCGGGAGGCTGCACATCGTAGTGCGCGTAGCAGAGCACGGTTGGCTGGCCCGGCGCGTTGAGCCAGTCGGCATAGATTAGGGGGTGGCCCTTGGTGGCAATGATCTCAACGTGGTCGAGTCCGATGCGGCGGAGATCGTTGGCTACAAACTCAGCCGCGTTCTGGACATCAGACTTGTGCTCTTGCAGCGTGCTGACGCTGGGTATGCGCAGCAGGTCTTTCAGTTCGTTGAGGAAGCGCTGCTGGTTCTGGCGAGCATAGTCAACTGCGGGAGAGGCCATGGGCGGTGCCTTTCTGTGGAGAAAACGCTTTAGTATATCCGACGACGCAGTGCGAGATGGGGCGCGGATGAGCCTGTCGGCGGTTTCTTTCGCTTTTTTTAGGGCTTGGTCACCACTTCTAGACAATGGCACGGACGAGGGTTGTATCGAGGGAACGCTGCGGGCAGCATACCCGCAGGACCGCCGGCGAGATGCCGGCGCTACGAAGGGCGGTCTGCCACGATTACGGTGTAGGTGAGGTCGCCGGAGCGGTAGGCATCCAGGATGATGTCAATACCCTCCACGAATTCCCGCGCAGTTCGGGGCAACAATTTAACGGCGACGCGGGCCGAGCGCGCCCGCTCCTGACAGATCTCCCACGTGCTCAGGATTCTGGCGGTGAGATTTTCGCGCCGTCGCACTCTCATTCCGGCCGACGCGATCGCGAACTGATATTGTTCAGCCGTCCACAACTCCGGACACAGAAATGCCCGCCCCACTTTGCGCACGCGGGGACGATCCATCGCGCCCGCCCATGCTGCCAGCAGAAGCTGGCCACCCGGCCGCAGGGTATGAGCCACATTGATGAAGTACCCCGATTTGTCGGCGAAGTGTTCGGAAGACTCCATCGTCCATACCAGGTCGAACGACGAGGCAGGGAACTCGAATAGGTCGGCATTTGCAACTTCAAAGTTTACCCGCGGTTCAACTCCTGCGCGGGCCGCATGTTCGCGCGCCAGTCTGGCTTGCTTGGGACTGAGGGTAAGTCCGGTTCCCGTGCACACCAGGGATTGCGCCAGATGGATCAGGGTTCCCCCATGCCCGCAGCCAACGTCCAGCACATGAGCGCCGGACGAAAGCCCGAGGAGGTCAACACAATAGTCGACCATCCGGATCTGCGCGTCTTCTGGGGCATCTTGTTTGTCAAGAAACAGTCCGTGATGGATGTGGTCGCCCCAGAAAGCGCGATAGATAAAAGCCAGAGAGTCATAATGGTCTCTGATCTGATCGGCGGTGATGGGCATGGTAATCATCAGCTCTCAAAGCGCGCTGGCGAGAAAGCGGAGACATCGTATTCCAGCTCGCCGCCGATGATCATCTGCGCCATTACGTGCGCGGTGACTGGGGCGAGCAGAATGCCGTCACGGAAGTGGCCCGTGGCGACGAAATAGCCCGGGGTCCGGGTGGCCCCGAGAATCGGCAGGTTGTCGGGAGACCCTGGCCGCAGTCCGGCCCACGCTTCCAGCATGCGGGCCTGGGCGAGAGCAGGAACCAGGTGGATCGCTGCCCGGTGCATGCGTTGGATCGTATCCGCTTCGGTCCGTTTGTCATATCCCGCCTCTTCGACTGTCGCTCCCGCCAGAATGCGGCCGTCGCTGCGTGGGACCAGATAAATTTCGGGAGCGCGGATGACATGGCGCAGCAAATTGCGCGATGCCGCTGCCAGCGACAGCATTTGTCCCTTGACCGGGCGAATCGGAAATTGTTGCGGGGAGAGTTGCCCGGCCCATGCCCCTGCGCAATTAACGATCACGGAAGCGCAGTATTCCGTCTTGCCGGTGCCGACGCCGGTGGCGCGTCCATTGGACAAAAGCACCGCGCTGGCAGTTGTCCCGGAAGAGATATCCACGCCGCGATGCCGGGCGGCTTTGAGCGCGGCCGCGGTGAGCGCTCGGGGATCCACGCTGCTTTCCTTCAAATAGACCGCCGGAAGATCTACCTGGCCGAGCGCGGGCTCGAGTTCACCCAGCTGTAAGGGAACCGCACAGTCCGTTGCCAGACGGGGATGCTCACGGAGGTGTTCCGGCGTGGCAAAAAAAATCGTGCCCTGGTCGCGCAGATCAACGCTCATGCCGGACTCATCTTGCAGCGCATGCACGAACTCGGGATACAGGCGCGCGCTGGCGGCGGCGAGGGGTTGAAGCGCAGACGGCATTTCCAGCGGGAAGTCGGCCAGCATTCCAGCGGCGGCATAAGATGCTTCGTGGCCGGGTTGTCCGCGTTCAAGGATGAGGACGGTGGCGCCTCGCTTGCGCAGCGCGATCGAGAGTGAGAGCCCGATGATCCCGCCGCCGATGATGATGACGTCCCACGTCTTCACCCGTCGATTGTAAAGCAGAGTTAAGAGACTGGAGGACGAGCGTCCCCGCGTGGCCTCCACTGTTCCCCAGAACTTTAGTTACCGTCAGCGGAACCCTTCTGTGTACGTCGCCCATGTCCATGGCAACTTATAATCCGCGCAGGATCAGGCCTGCGTCGCCGGGTCCCGCAATCGCGATGAAAACATCGACTGCCGGACCGCGAACTGAGTCTGCCCCTGCGGTCTGGGTCTACAACCCCTGGCTCGATCTGATCGTCGGATGCGGCGCCTGGTCCGCGCCCCTGCTCTTGCTGGCTTACCATGCTTCGCGGTCGAGCGCGCTGGGCTGGTCGATGGCGTTTTACGGACTGGCCCTGTTCTTCAACTATCCCCATTACATGGCGACGATCTACCGCGCCTATCATAGTCAAGCGGAGTTTCAGAAGTACCGTATTTTTACGGTTCACATCACCGCCCTTATTGCATTGGCATTGATTTTTTCGCACTTCTGGTTCCGGGCCATCCCCTGGATTTTCACGCTTTACCTGGTGTGGAGTCCCTGGCATTACAGCGGCCAGAACTACGGCCTGTTCATGATGTTCGCCCGGCGCGGCGGCGCCAGTCCCTCGGCCGCAGGGCGACGAGCACTGTACTCGGCATTCCTGATCTCTTATCTGATCCTGCTTCTGAGCTTCCTCACTGGTCCGTCTAACGATCCCTTGTTTGTCTCGCCAGGCATTCCCGAACGGATCAGTTCTGTTGCCGTCGTACTTCTTGGAGCGGCATTCGTCGGCGGTTCGGCCTACGGCTGGTCTGGACTGGCACAGCAGGTGGGTTGGCGGCGTTTGCTGCCGGCGCTGACGCTTTATTCCACGCAATGCCTATGGTTTCTCTTGCCGACCGTGTTGTCCCTCGCCGAACGACTGCGTGTTCCGCAGAGCCGCTATAGCAGTGGAGTGTTCGCGGTCATGCACTCGGCGCAATATCTCTGGATTACCAGCTATTACGCTCGTCGTGAGGCGGGGGCAAAAGGCGCGGGCGGTTGGCGTCCCTTTGCATACTTCGCCGTGCTGGTGGCAGGCGGCATCGCGCTCTTCGTCCCCGGACCCTGGCTGGCCAGCCGGCTCTTTCACTCTGACTTCGCCGCCAGCTTTCTGATTTTCACCGCGCTGGTGAACATACATCACTTCATTCTGGATGGTGCCATCTGGAAACTGCGGGACAGCCGCATTGCCGCGTTGTTGCTGAATTCGCGTGAGCGCTTGTCGGATGCCACCGAGTCCGGGAGCCGGTGGGGAGACAGATTGCGCTGGGTCGTAGGGAGCTCACCGCCGGCCCGCGCGCTGCGCATCGCAGCAGCGGTAATTCTGCTGGCCTGGGGAAGTATTGACCAGGTGCACTACTACCTGGCACTTCATCAGGAGAGCTTGCCTGACCTAAGGCACGCGGCGGCGCTCGATTCCTACGATAGTTCTCTGCAAACCCATCTGGGATGGAAGGAATTCAGAGAGGGAAGATTTCAGGAAGCCACGGCGGCCTGGAACCAGGCGCTGCGGGTCAACCCCACCAACGCCGCTGCACGGGATGCGCTGCTCAACTATTTAACCCAGAAGAATCGTTTTGACGAAGCCTACGCTCTAACAACCGAGTCGCTGCGGCATACCCCCAAGGATGTGAATCTGCTAGTAAACCACGGCATTCTGGCCAATCAACTGGGACATGGCGAAGAGGCCGTCGAAAGTTGGAAGCAGGCCATCGCCCTGGATGGTTCACAGATCGCCGCATATCTCTATACCGCAGGCGAGTTGGATCGGGAAGGGAAGGCGGACGCCGCAATTCCCTACTACATGATGTTTCTGAACAAAGTGGCGCAAGCCAGGGCCGGAAGCCGCCCGCCCGCACATGACTTGATCGCGATTGTCATGCGGCTGGCGCAGTGCCAGATTCAAGCGAATCATCTGGACCAGGCCGGAAAGAGTTATGAGCTGGCACAGAAAATCGCCGGCCAGTCCGGAGAAGTGAAGATGGAAAGCGCGGCCAGCATCGCCCAAGCGGAACTCAAATCTGGACAGGGCAAAACTGCGCAGGCGCTTCCGCTTTATCAGCACGCGCTCGAGCTTGATCGCAAACTGGATGACTCCCAAGCCACAGCCGGCGACCTCTACAGCTATGGACTCTTTCTACGCGATTCAGGCCTCTCTCCCCGATTGGCCTATGCCTGCATTCTGAAGTCGCAGTCCTTGATGCAACCGTTCAAGGACACGCCGGAATACACCTCCGTCGCCATGGTTCGTGAAGACCTGGAGAAGAAGCTTGCCACTCAACCGGCGGTGCTAAAACAAAATCCAGATTCTGCAGTGCAGGAAGCGCTCGCCCTGACCCTACCGCACTCTCCAGAGTGACTTAAAGCTTGCCCAGGTAGTCCTGGATCTCAGGCGTGCCCCAATCGATGGCGCCAATGAACTTGCGGCGCAAGACTCCATTGCGGTCAATGATGTAGGTCTCAGGGAACTTGAATGTCCCGTAAAGGTTGTTGCTCTTCTGGTCGGCGTCGCGCACTGTGAGCAAGTCAACTTTGTGCTCCTTGAGGAAATCCTGGTACGCGCCCTGGTCGGCGTCGACGCTGATTGCCAAAACTTCAACGCCCTTGCCCTTCATCTTCTGCTGCATCTGCGCCAGCGAGGGCATTTCTTCTATGCAGGGCGGACACCAAGTGGCCCAGAAATTCAGCACCACCACCTTGCCACGCAGTTGGTCGAGGCTGACCTTGCGGTCGCTGTCCTGGACCGTAAACGTAGGTGCCGCCGTACCTATATTGGCAGGCCGCGAGCCGCCGTAACAGCCGCTCAGCATCAGAAGAAGGGCCAGGGCACCGGGCAAAACCGAAGTTCGTCGCACAAAGTTATAATACCTAATTCGGCCTATGGTGGCGCCAGAGACAGTCACGAGCAGGCTATCCGTGTCGGTAATCGTACCGGCGCGTAACGAGGAGGCTTGTCTGGGCGCCTGCCTGGAATCGCTCGCGGCACAAGCCGGTATTGGCTTTGAAATCATCGTGGTGAACGATGCCTCGACCGACCGTACCCGCGAGATTGCCCAGTCGTTTCCGCAAGTGCGCGTGGTCGATGCTGATGCCCCGCCGCCAGGGTGGACCGGAAAGAACAACGCCATGGCGGCAGGAGCAAGAGCGGCCCTCGGCGAGTGGCTGCTGTTTACGGATGCCGACACTTTCCATTTTCCTGGGTCTCTGGCTCGTGCGGTTGGGGAGGCCCGGCAGCAGGGCGCCGCTTTGCTTTCCTATTCTCCCGAGCAGGAAGTTCACGGGTTCTGGGAAAGGGCGGTGATGCCAGTCATTTTCGCCGAACTGGCTGCGACCTACCGGCCCTCGCTGGTTAGCGATCCCCGCTCGCCGGCAGCCGCCGCGAATGGTCAGTACCTCCTGATCACGCGCAAAGCCTACGACGCGATTGGTGGACACACGGCAGTGAGCGGAAGTCTGCTCGAAGACGTGGCGCTGGCCAAGATGGTAAAAGCTTCGGGCCGCAAGATTTTCTTTCGCTTTGGCGGCGATGCTGTCCGCACCCGGATGTACCGCAGCTTCGAGCAACTCCGGGAAGGCTGGACCAAGAATCTGGCGTTGTTGTTTCCGTCCCTGGTCCGCCTTGCGCTGCTTAGGTTGACGGAATTTCTTCTGATCGCTGGGGCACTCGCAGCAGCCGTTACAGCCACCGTGCGAGGTCACTTCAAGCCAGCCATAGCGGCTGCGATGTTGGCAGCATCAATCTACGGTTTTCTTCTCAATCGCGTTCGCAAGGCACATTTTTCCTGGCAGTCAAATGCTTTGTCGTCGGCCGGCCTACCCCTGTTTGCGTATCTTTTGCTGCGGTCCAGACTCTCTCATAGGAGGGGAAGCGTCCGCTGGAAGGGACGGATCTACGAAAGTACCACGAACCACCCAGGGACGGACTCCGTCATCATAAGACAACAGCGCCCAGCCGAGCGAAGCTCGGTCTAGAAGTCTTAGAAAGCAGAACGAATGGTTTATCTCACTCGCAAGGCCGAATTCGCCGCATCGCACTACTACCACAATCCGGATCTCACGCCGGACGAGAACCGGCGGATTTTCGGAAAATGTAACAACCCGAATGGCCACGGCCACAACTACACACTCGAGGTCACGGTCAAAGGTGAAGTAGATCCACGCTCCGGCTTCGTGGTTGACCTTAAGCAATTGAAGGAAGTGCTAAATCGCGAAGTACTGGACGCCATGGACCATCGCTTCCTGAATAAGGAAGTGCCGGAATTTTCCACCCGGATTCCCACCACGGAGAACCTGGCCATCGCCATCTGGCAGCGTCTGCTATCGAAGCTGAACAAGGCGCAGTTGCATCGGGTGCGGGTCTACGAAACGCCCGATCTGTTTGTTGATTTCTACGGGGAAGCGTGAAAGCGCACTTGACCCGCCGCTATATGTTTTCCGCGTCGCATCGGTTGCACAGCGCGGCCATGTCCGAGGCTGAAAATGCGGCCACCTACGGCAAATGCAACAACCCGTATGGCCACGGCCACAACTATTCGCTCGAAATTACGGTCAGCGGGCTGGTGGACGAAAGCACAGGCATGGTCTGCAACCTCGTCGATCTGGATGGTTTTGTGCAGCGCGAGATTCTGCAACGCTTCGACCTGGAAAATCTGAATACCCGGGCCGAATTTTTGCAGACGGTTCCGACAACGGAAAACTTGTGCACTGCCATCTACGATATTTTGCAGCGGGGCTTCACCCACGCTCATCTGGACAAGGTACGCATAGAAGAAACCATGATGAATTCCTTCGAGTACGCAGGGGCCGGAGAGATCGGTCGCTAAGAGGGAACCCGTGGGACAGCCGCCCTCGGCTGTCCGGCCCAAGCCCGATGGTAGAGGAAGGAAATGGGACCTATGAAACCATCAGTTGAACCAGCCACTCTGACCAGCGCCACCTTTGAAGATCTGGTGCGCGAAATGATTGTCCGCATCGGCGAAGACCCCGATCGCGAAGGCTTGGTCCGCACCCCGGACCGCGTCCGCCGCTCCTGGGAATTCCTCGCGCGCGGCTACAAGGAAGATCCCGACGCGATGTTGCAAAAAGCGCTTTTTACTGTCACCTACGACGAGATGGTGATTGTCAAAGACATCGAAATGTTCAGCCTGTGTGAACACCACATGCTGCCGTTCTTCGGCAAGGTTCACGTGGCCTATATCCCCAATGGCAAAGTGATCGGACTGAGCAAGATTCCGCGCTTGATCGAAATCTTTTCCCGACGGCTGCAGATTCAGGAACGCCTGACCACGCAGATTGCAGAAACCATTCAGAAGGCCATCGAACCGCAGGGCGTGGGAGTGGTGATTGAGGCGCGCCATCTCTGCATGATGATGCGCGGAGTCGAAAAGCAGCATTCCGCCGCCGTGACTTCCTCCATGCTGGGCTGCTTCCGTAACGAACAGGAAACACGTACGGAATTTCTCTCGCTGATTCGCAACCGGGCAAACGGAATCTAGAGCGTGGGCACCGCAACAACTCTGGCATCGGAGAAGCCGCAGACCCTCCCGGCAATCCTGTGGGGCGGTTGGTGGGCGGGAGTGTTAGATATCACTGCCGCATTCATCCGCTGGGGCAAGCCGGTAAGATTATTGCAAGGCATTGCCAGCGGACTTTTGGGGCCGCAGGCTTTCCAGGGCGGGTCGGGAACGGCGACGCTGGGGCTGGCGTTGCACTTTTTCATCGCGCTTTCAGCCGCCGGCGTTTACTACGCCGCCAGTCGCAAGTTGGCTTTCTTGAGGAAGCAGGCGGTGGCCTGGGGCATGTTGTATGGCGTCG
>Ga0157379_10004434_pt1 | contig 12034 bp, 10 predicted proteins | sample S25metaG_FD_121802 | JGI IMG/M metagenome (GOLD analysis project Ga0157379, IMG submission 121802) | Switchgrass rhizosphere microbial communities from Kellogg Biological Station, Michigan, USA - S2-5 metaG | ecosystem: Host-associated > Plants > Roots > Rhizosphere > Soil | place: USA... | reverse complement strand
TCCGAAACCCATATCCTCCACAGTGGATCCTTCCGCTCAGGTGTGGTCCGGCATGTTGGTCCAGCCCGGGCCGTCGGCGCGGGCGAACCACCCGGACGCGGCCAGCGTTCCGCCGTCGACCGGCAGGGTGTGCCCGGTGACGAACCGGGCCGCGTCGGAGGCCAGGAACTCCACGACCGCGGCGCAGTCGTCCGGCGTGCCGAACCGGGCGAGCGGCAGCCAGGTCCGCACCAACGCCGGGTCGCGCCCGCGCAGCTTGCGCTCCTCGTCCGTCTGCAGGGTGTTGACCAGGTCGGGGGCGATGGCGTTGACCCGCACGCCCCGCCCGCCGACCTCCACCGCGAGGCTGCGGGTGAACGCGACCACGCCGGCGTTGAACGCCGAGTAGGCGGCGTGCCCGGGGATGCCGCGGAAGGCCTCCACGGTCGCGTTGTTGACGATCGCGCCGGAGCCCTGGGCGAGCATCGTCGGCAGGACCGCGCGGGTGGTCCGCAGGACGTGCAGCAGGTTGAGCTCGTACATCTGCTGCCACTGCTCCTCGCTGCTCTCGACGAACGAGGGCGCGGACGGGCGGAAGTCGCCGACGTCGTTGACCAGCACGTCGATCCGCCCCGACCCCAGCGCGAGCCCGCCCTCGACGACCGCGGCCACGGTCGCGGGGTCGCGGATGTCGCCCACGATCGTGCGGCACTGCCCGCCCGCCGCGGCGATCGTGGCGGCGGCGCGCTCGGCGGCCGCGCCGTCGACGTCGTTGAGCAGCACGCGGGTGCCCGCCGCGGCGAACCGACTGCTCACGGCCCCGCCGATCCCGCCAGCCCCGCCGGTGACCACGGCCGTGCGCCCGATCCGTTCCATGTGTGTGCTCCCGCCGCATCGAGGGTCCCGGCGCCGTTGAGCAAGCGCTCGATCAACGGTACCGTCGGGCCGGTGAGCGTGTCATCGGCGCCGACGCCGGGCCTGAGCCTGCAGCTGGGGAACTTCGGGGCCACCGAGGTCGAGACGGTGATCGCCAACGCCGAGGCGGCCGACCGGGCCGGCGTCGACCGGGTGCTCGTGGTGGACCACGTCGTGATGGGGTCGGACACCGACGTCTACCGGTGGGGCCGGTTCCCCACGGGCCCGGACGCACCGTGGCTCGAGCCGCTGACCCTGCTCGCGCTGCTGGCGGGCCGGACCGAGCGGGTGCGGCTGGGCACCGGGGTGCTGGTGGCCGCGCTGCGCGGCGGAGCGGTCCTGGCCAAGACCGCGGCCACGCTGGACCTCGTCTCCGGCGGGCGTCTCGACCTCGGCGTCGGCACCGGCTGGCAGGCGCGCGAGTACGAGGCCGCCGGGCTGGACCACGCCCGCCGCGGCCCCCTGCTCGACGAGACCCTGGAGACCGTCCGCCGACTGTGGGCGCAGGCCCCGGCCACGATCGACCGGCCCGGCGGGGCGGTCCCGGACGTCTGGTGCGTGCCGCGCAGCCCGCACGTCCCGATCTGGGTGTCCGGCACCCTGAGCCGCCCGGTGCTGCGCAGGCTCGTGCGCTGGGGGGACGCCTGGATCCCGATCATGGGGATCTCGACCGAACGGCTCGCGGCGGACGTGGTCCGGCTGCGCGAGGCGTTCTCCGACGCCGGTCGGGACCCCGACACGCTGCGGGTGCAGGGCGCGCTGACGGTGGTGCGCGGCGACCTCGACGCGACGCTCGACGGCGCCGCGGAGCTGCTCGCCGCGGGTGCGACCGACCTCGCCTTCCCCTCGACGGCACTGAGCCGCGACCCGGAGGAGGCACGGGCCCTGCTGGCCCCGCTCGCCGCGGGCTTCCGGGAGCGCTACGTGGCGGCGGTGGTCTCGTGAGCGGTCTCGTGAGCGGCCTCGTGAGCACAGCGGACCTGCGCGCGCTCAGCGAGCGCTACGCCCTCGCCGTCGACACCTTGGACCTCGACGGGGCGACCGCGCTGTTCCTCCCGGACGGTGTCCTCGCCGTCCCGGCGAACGCGGACGGCACGGAGCTGCGGGAGTTCACCGGGACCGCGGCGATCCGCGCGGCGCTGGGGCGGGTGGAGCAGCACCTCGCGACCCAGCACGCCACGCTCGGGCTCGTCGTGACCGGGGCGTCGGCGGACACGGCCACGGCGGTCGTCTCCGCGTCGGCCCGGCACGTCCGGCCCGGGGACACGGTCGAGACCTGGGTCCTGCGCTACCACGACACCTACGCCCGCACACCGCGCGGCTGGCGATACGCCCGCCGCGAGCTGCACCGACTGTGGGTCGAGCACGCCGGCGTCAGCGCGCTGCGCCACCCGTGACCGAGATCAGGCGGGCGGCGGGGTGAACCGGTGGCCCCAGAAGGCGCCCTCGGAGATCGCGTAGGACGGGCGGCCGGGCTCGACCCGGTCGCCGTCGTACCCGAACTCGACGGCGTGCAGGTCCGGCGACCAGACGTAGAACGAGACCATGTGGTCGTTGGTGTGCCTGCCCAGCGACTGCATCATCGGCACCTCGAGGGTGTACGCGCGGTCCAGGGCGCGGCCCACGTCGTCGAGCGTGCGGGCCTCCACCATCAGGTGCAGCAGGCCGGGCGCCGGGGAGGGGGCGAGCCCGAGGGTGTGCTGTCGGCCGTTGCAGCCCAGGAAGTACAGCGTGCCCGAGGGGGTCTCGGTGGTGTTGCGCTCCTCGAAGCCGAGCAGGCCCACGTAGAACTCGTAGGCGGCCTCCACGTCGGGCACGTTGACGATGACGTGGCCCATCCCGAGGTCGTCGGTGACGAACCCGCTGACCCCCGGGGTGTGCACCTCGGAGTGCACGAGCACCGGCCCGTGGAACAGCTCCACCGGGTTGCCCGCCGGGTCGGTGAAGGCCGTGTACCCGCTGACCCGACGCTCGGCGCAGCCCGCCTTGTCGCCCTGGGTCACCTCCACCCCGGCGGCCTCCAGCCGAGCGGTGAACGCGGCGAGGTCGCGGGCGTCGGTCACCTGGTAGCCGGTGGCGAGCAGGCCGGGCTCGGCGGCGGGCAGCACGGCGAGTCGGTGGTGGTGGGAGTCCATCCGCAGCAGCAGGCCGGGACCGGGGTCGTCGACCTCGGCCAGGCCGAGGAATCCGGAGGTGAAGGTGCGCCAGCGGTCGAGGTCGGTGACCGCGAGCCGGACGTAGCCGAGCGAGTGGACGGGCACGGGGACTCCTCCTAGTAGGCGCCGGGTACGGCGGCGATCGCGGCGTCGCCCTCGACGAGCCAGCGGCCGTAGATCGGCAGGGCGCCGTCGGGCAGGTTCATGGCGTGGTGCTGGCCGGTGTGCACGTCGCGCCAGCGCTGCTGCAGCCTGCTGCTCAGCGCGACCGAGCGGGGGCCGCCGTGCTGGTAGGCCTTGTCCACCGCGGACGTCGCGAGCCCGACGGCGAGCATGTGGTCGCGCTTGCCGCGCATGCGCTGGGCCAGCGTGGGCGCCCGCCCGGCCACGGCGGTCTCCCAGAGGTCGCCGAGGTTGCGCAGCAGCAGCTCCCGGCCCAGGTCGATCTCCCCGGAGGCCTCGGCGAGCCTGCTCAGCGTGAGGTCCCCGGGCAGGACCGGCGGGGTGAGCGCGGCCTTGGCGCGGTGCACGGCCAGCGCGTCGTCGAGTGCGGCGGAGGCCATGCCCAGCAGCGGCACCACGACGGAGTTGAGCAGCACCCCGAACCACGGCATGTTGTAGAGCGGCGCGGCGTTGACGGCCTTCCCGGGGACGCGGCGCTCCAGGGTCTCGGCCACGTCGAGCGAGCGGTGCGCAGGCACGAACCGCTCGGTCACGACGATGTCGTTGCTGCCGGTGCCCTCCAGCCCGGAGGCGTTCCAGACGTCGACGATCTCGTAGTCGGCGCGGGGGAGCAGGAAGTGCCGATAGGCGGGCGGGCCGCCGTCGGGGTCGGTGACCAGGCCGCCGACGAAGACCCAGTCGCAGTAGTCGCTGCCGGAGGAGAAGCTCCACCGCCCGGTGAGCAGGTGCCCGCCGTCGACCTGGGTGGCTCGGCCGGCCGGGCCGTAGGAGGAGCTGATCCAGGTGTCGGGGTCCGCGCCGAGCACCTCGTCCTGCGCGCGGGCGTCGAACAGCCCGATGTGCCAGGAGTGCACCCCCACCACGCCGGTCACCCAGCCTGCCGACGACGAGGCCCGGGAGATCAGGTACATCGCCTCGTTGAACACCCGCGGGTCGGCCTCGAAGCCGCCGAGGCGGGCCGGTTGCAGCAGCCGCATGACCCCGCTGTCGCGCAGCCGCTTCACCAGCTCGGGGGCGAGCCTGCGCAGCTGCGCCGACTCCGCCTCGAGCGCGGCGAACTCGTCCTGCTGTTCGCGGAGCGCGTCGAGGACGGGGTGGTGGACGGCCTTCGGGTCGGACACGGTCGACTCCCTGCGTCGGCGAAGGTGAACCGCCCCGGACGCTAGTCGGCCGCCGTCGGTGCTCGACACGCCCGTTCCCGCTCAACGGGATCGGGCCAGGTCCGCCGCGGCGGCCGGGCCGGCGAGGGTCGGCCGCCTGCCACCGGTCATGGAAGCGGCGCTCGGTGACCCGGTCGGTCGGCGGACCGCGCGGTGGAGCCTCCCGGTCATCGGGATGGCGGGTGTGGCAGCGGTCACCGGCCGCTCTAGCCTCGGCGCTCGTTCGTCACCTCGATGTGGAGAGTGCGCATGACGCAGCAAGAGCCGCAGGACGGCAGATCAGTACGGCCTGTCCCGGTGTCCGACGTCCGCGAGTGGTCGGGAGAGTCGGACGTCCTGGTGGTCGGGCAGGGGGCGGCAGGTGCGAGCGCCGCGATCGAGGCGGCCGCCGCGGGCGCGGAGGTGCTGGTCGTGGAGGCCGCGGGCGGTTGGGGCGGGGCGACCGCGATGGCGGGCGGCTCGCTCTACCTCGGCGGCGGGACGCCGCTGCAGAAGGCCTGCGGGATCGAGGACACCCCCGAGGCGATGTACGACTTCCTGCACGCCGCCACCGGTCCGGACCCCGACGAGGCCAAGCTGTCGGTCTACTGCGCGGACAGTCTGGAGCACTTCGACTGGCTGACCCGCTGCGGTGTGCCGTTCGAGGCGAAGCTGTGGACCGAGCCGGCCTGGGAGCTGCCCAGCGGCTACGGGCTGATGTACACCGGCGGCGAGAACGCCTACCCGTTCGCCGAGACGATCCCGCCCGCGCCGCGCGGACACGTGCCGCACATGGCCGACAAACGCCCCGGCGAGCGGTCGGCGGGCTGGATGCTGCTGAACCACCTCGTCGCGACGTCGGCGGCGGCGGGGGTGCGTGCGGTGTACGACACCCGGGTCGACCGGCTCGTCGTGGACCGCGAGCGGGTCGTCGGGGTGGAGACGGTGACCTACGGCGAGCGCGCCTTCGTGCGGGCCCGCCGCGGGGTGGTGCTCGCCGCGGGCGGGTTCGCGGCATCGGAGGCGATGCTGGCCCAGCACTCCCCGCGGCTGCGCGGCAACTGGCTGGTCGGCACCGACCACGACGACGGCTCCGGGATCCGGATGGCCCAGGCCGTCGGCGCTGCGGTCCGGCACATGGACGCGGGGCAGACGTCGTTCCCGGCCGATCCCGCGCTGCTGGTCCGTTCCCTGCTGCTGGACCGGTTCGGGCGACGGTTCGTCAACGAGGACACCTACCCCGGCCGGGTGGGCCAGGCCGCGCTGTTCACCCAGCACCGGCAGATGTTCCTGCTCTACGACGACCGCGCCGACCAGGAGGCCCGCGCCGCGACCGGGATCCCGGTCGAGCCGACCTGGGTGTCGGAGGACCTCGACGAGCTCGGCGAGCTGATGGGGCTGGCCCCCGGCGTGCTCGCCGGCACCGTGGCGCAGTACGACGAGGCCGCCGCCCGCGGTGAGGACCCGCTGTGCCACAAGGCCGCCCGCTGGCTGCGGCCGCTCGAGCCGCCGTACGGCGTGCTGGACCTGCGCGACGCCCCGTTCGGCGTCTTCACCACCGGCGGCCTGCACACCTCCCCGCGCGGGGAGGTGCTGGCCGTCGACGGCGCACCGATCCCCGGGCTCTTCGCGGCGGGGCGCACCACCAGCGGCATCCCGGCGTGGGGCTACTGCAGCGGGACGTCGTTGGGGGACAGCACATTCTTCGGCAGGCGCGCGGGCCGCGCGGCGGCATGAGGGGCACGATCCCTGGGCGCGCCGCGCCCCGGGCCGCTTCGACAGAGGAGACAACACGATGAGCGCGACGTCGTCACAGGCGGTTCCCACGGATCCGGTGGGCACGGACGGAGGGTGGACGCCCCGGCTGGCCTTCTCCGCGATCGTGATGATCCTGATCATCGAGGGGACGACGCTGGGGTACACCCTGGTGGCCACCGCGTTGCCGCAGATCACCCAGCATTACCAGACCACCCAGGGCGGCTGGCTGATCACCGCCTACGTGCTTGCGGGCGCGGTCTGCAGCCCGCTGGTCGGCAAGCTGGCGGACATCCACGGCAAGCGCCGGATCCTGCTGGGCTGCCTGGCGGTGAGCCTGGTCGGGGCGGTCGTCTCCGCGATCGCGCCGGTGTTCTGGGTACTGATCATCGGCCGGGCCCTGCAGGGCTTGGTGATCACGACGCTGTTCCTGAGCTACTCGCTGATGCGCGACGTCTACCCGAGCCGCATCCTGCCGCTGGCCACCGCGGTCTCGATGACCGGCGTCGGGCTGTTCACGATCGGGACACCGTTCCTGATCGGCGCGGTCCTCGACTCGTTCGGCTTCCGCGGCCTGTTCGCGTTCGACGCCCTGTGGCTGGTCCTCCTGCTGCCGCTACTGTGGATCTCCACCCCCGAGAGCGCGGTCCGCAACCGGTCCCGGGTGGACTGGGGCGGGGCGGCCGCGCTCGGGATCGGGCTCGGCGTGATCCTCGTCGGGGTCAGCTTCGGGAGCAAATGGGGCTGGGCCTCGTTCACCACCATCGGGAGCTTCGTCGTCGGGCTCGTGCTGCTGGCCGTGTTCGTCCTGCGCTCGCTGCGGTTCCCGGAGCCCATCGTCGACCTGCGGATCTTCACCAGTCGCGGCATCCTGTTGGCCGCGGTGACGGCTGGTGCGGCGTACTCGTGCTCGGGCATGTTCGCGGCGATGTCCGCCCTGGTGGCGCAGACGCCGCGGGAGTACGGCGGCGACTACGGACTGGGTCTCACGGCGTTCCAGTTCGGCTACCTCACCGCCCCGCTGGCCGTGGCCATGGTGCTCTGCGGCTTCCTCGCCGGGAAGCTGATCAACCGGGTGGGTGCGGCGTCCATCATGATCGCGGGCCTGATCGGGTCGGTGGCGTCCGGGGTGGTCCTGGCCTACGCCCACGACACGTTCGGCCAGGTGATGATCGCGGCGTTGCTGAACGGCGCAGCCCAGGGGCTGAGCTACGCGGCGATCCCCGCACTGGTCATCGCCGGGTCCCCCCGTGACGAGCAGGGCTCGATCGCGGGGATGGTGCAGGTCAGCTACAGCGGCATCGCGGCGATCTTCCCGGTGGTCCTGTTCGTGATCCTGGGCGGCTACGTCACCCAGGCCTCGGCCTCCGGGGTGCTCTACCAGAGTGCCGCCTTCACCGCGGGCGGCCTGTTCTCCGCCGCCGTGGCCGCGGTCGCGGTGCTCCTCGGGCTGACCGTGCTGCGGGTGCGCCGGGAGCAGGGCATGATCCGCGAGGAGCAGGTGCGCGCCGAGATGACACGGCAGGAGGCGACGGCATGACGGGGCAGCCGCGGGGGAGCACGATCCTGGTCACCGGGGCGACCGGGGCCGTCGGGTTCGCCGTGGCCGCCGTGCTCGCGGAGCACCACGAGGTGTGGGGGTTGGCCCGGTACCGCGCCGCGGCGGACCGCGAGCGGGTCACCGCCGCAGGCATCCGGCCGGTCGCCGTCGACTTCGACACCGCCACCCCGGACACGCTCGCCGAGGTGCTGCCCGCAGTGGACGACGTCCTGCACTTCGCCGCGAACGTCAGGACGGAGCCCGACTTCGACCGGGCGTTGCGGGACAACGCCGAACCGGCCGCGTTGCTCATGGCGCACTACCGGGACACGGTGCGGTTCCTGCACTGCTCCAGCACGGGCGTCTACCACCCGGACCCGCGCCCGCGCCGGGAGTCCGACGCGCTGGGGGAGTACATGCGCCCGGTGAACCCGAGCTACAGCGTCTCCAAGATCTCGGCGGAGGCGGTGGTCCGCAGCACCGCCCGGATCACCGGCACTCCCACCACGATCGCCCGGCTCAACGTGCCCTACGGCGACGGGATCGGGCTGCCCGCGATCCACCTGCGCTCGATCCTGGCGGGCGAGCCGGTCGCGGTGCGCGCGGACGACCCGAACCTGTTCGCCCCCTTGCACACCGACGACATCGCCCGCACCGCGCCTGCCCTGCTGGCGGTGGCCGACACCCCGCCCACGGTCGTCAACTGGGCGGGGGACGAGCCGATCGGCGTGCGGGAGTGGAGCGCCTACCTCGGCGAGCTGACCGGGCGCGAGGTCTCCCTTCTGGAGACCGACCGCATGATCGGCACGATGCTGCCCGACGTCGAGCGGTTGCGGGAGATCGTCGGCGGCCCACTGTGTGCGGTGGGCTGGGAGGAGGGCTTCCGACGCATGGTCGCCGCGGAGGTGGGCGGCCTCGTCGCCTGACAGTTGCTTGCGGGGCCGCACCTTTCTGTCGTAGCGTTCCGCTCGGCGCTGTCGTGGGCGCCGTGCGGAGGGGAGCGACGGTGCACCTGGCCTACACCGACGAGCAGGAGAAGCTCCGGCACGAGCTGCGGGAGTACTTCGCGCGGATCATGACGCCGGAGGTCCGCTGGGAGCTCCGGCACGGGTACTCCGTGCCGGAGGCCACGGACGCCTACCGGCGGATCGTGCGCAGGCTCGGCGAGGACGGCTGGCTCGGGATCGGCTGGCCGGTCGAGATGGGCGGGCAGGGCCGGTCGATGGTCGAGCAGGCGATCTTCAACGAGGAGGTCGACCTCGCGCAGGTCCCGACCCCGCTGCTCACCATCAACAGCATCGGGCCCGCGATCGCCCGGTTCGGCACCGAGGAGCAGCGCCGCACGATCCTCTCGGGGATCCTCGCGGGCAGGTTGCACTTCGCCATCGGCTACTCGGAGCCGGAGGCGGGCACGGACCTGGCCGCGCTGCGCACCCGCGCCGTGCGCGACGGCGACGAGTACGTCATCAACGGCCAGAAGCTGTGGACCGGGATGATGGAGGCGGCGGACTACATCTGGCTGGCCGTGCGCACGGACCCGGGGGCGTCGAAGCACCGCGGGATCTCGGTGCTGCTGGTGCCCCGGCACACGCCCGGCATCTCGTCGAGCCGGCTGCGCAACCTCGGGGACAACTCCGTCGCGTCGGTGTCGTTCGACGACGTCCGGGTGTCGGTCGAGGCGCTCGTCGGTGAGGAGGGCGGCGGCTGGGCCCTGATGACGGGCCAGCTGAACTCCGAGCGGGTGGCGCTGGTGCCCGCGGCGCACGTGCAGCGGGCGCTCGCACAGGTGCGGGGGTGGGCGAGCACCACCCGGCTGGCCGACGGCCGCAGGGTGATCGACCAGGCGTGGGTGCGGGCCGACCTCGCCCGCGTCCGGGCCGAGATCGAGTTCCTCGCCGTCCTCAACGCGAAGCTCGCCACGGCCGTGGACAACGGGACGCTGCGGGCGGCGGACGCCAGCGCGGCCAAGGTCTACGGCAGCGAGCTGATGATGCGCGCCAACCGGGTGTTGCAGGGGGTCGTCGGGCCGGACGTCGCGCTCGACGCGGACTCACCGGGCGCCGTCCTCGGCGGCGGCCTGGCCAAGGGCGCCCGTTCCGGGGACGTCATGACGTTCATCGGCGGGGCCAACGAGATCCAGCGGGACCTGATCGCGCAGCTGGGCCTCGGCCTGCCGCGTGTGAAGCGCCGAGGGGAGCGGACGTGGACTTCGCGCTGGACGAGCAGGAGCTCGCCGTGCAGGACCTGGCGACGACGATCGTCGCCGACCACGCGGCGCCGGAACGGCTGACCGCCCTCGACACGTCGGGGGAGTGGTGGGACGCGCAGCTGTGGGCCCGCCTGGCCGAGGCGGGGCTGCTCGGCATCGGAGTCCCCGAGGAGGCGGGCGGGGCGGGCCTCGGCCTGGTCGGGGTGAGCCTGCTCGCCCAGGCGGTGGCCGCGGCCGCCGCGCACGTCGCGCCAGTGGACGTGCTGGTCGGCGCCGCGGACCCGCTCGCCCGGCTCGGCACCCCCGGGCAGCGCGAGCGGTGGCTGCCCCCGCTGCTGGCGGGGGAGACGCTGCTGGTCGGCGCGCCGGGCCCCGGCCTGGTGGTCGAGGTGCGGGCCGAGCGGACCGTGCTCACCGGCGGGCTTTCGCACGTGCTGCTCGCCGACCGGGCGCAGCGGCTGGTCGTCGAGGCCACCGACGCCGACGGCGTCCCAGGGCTCTACCTGCTCGACCCGGCGTCCTGCGGAGTCCGTGCGCAGTCCTCGGTGGACCGGCGGCCGCGGTTCCGGGTGGACGTCGACGCGGTGCCCGTGACCGCGGAGGACGTCCTCGTCGCCGGGGACGCCGCCCCCGTCGCACTGGTGCGGGACCGACTGCTCGCGGCCCGGTGTGTGGAACAGGCCGCCGGCTGCCGCGGCGGGATCGAGCTCGCGGCGCGCTACGTCACCGAGCGCACCCAGTTCGGCCGCCCGGTGGGCACCTTCCAGGCCGTGGCCCACCAGGTAGCGGACGCCTACATCGACACCGAGGGCGTCTCGCTCACGGCCTGGCGCGCGGTCTGGCTGACCGAGCGCGGCGATCCGTGCGCCGAGGAGCTGGCGATCGCCGCGTGGTGGGCGGTCGACGCGGCCGTGCGGGCCATGGAGCGGGCGATGCACGTCCACGGCGGGATCTCCGTCGACATGGACTACCCCGCCCACCGGTACTACCTCGCCGTGAAGGGGGCCGCCTCGTTGATCGGGGCCCCGAGCGAGCGGCTCGCGGCGTTGGGCGACCTGCTGGCGAGCGCCTGACGGGCCTGCCGGGAGGGGGCAGGGCGACCGGCAGAGCCGTCCTGACCGGCGCGAGCTCCGCCGCATCCCCCGCCGCGCGTGGCGAGCATGCGGGGCGTCCGGACCGACATGACCCACGCCACTCCCGTTCATCGAGACGGGCGCTGCGGTGCTGGCGCTGGATGTTTAGCGTTGACATGTTTCGCCCCGGACGGGAGGACCCGACGTTGACCGACTCCTTGCGGGGGCCCCGAGGCGCCGTGCCCGAGCCGGGGCCGGGCATCCCGGTGCGGTGGCCGCGACTCGTGGTGCTGACGCTGGCCATGGCCGCGCTCGTCGCCTCGCTGACCCAGACCCTCGTCGTGCCGATCCTGCCGCTGCTGCCCGAGCGGCTGGGCGTGTCGCCGTCCGCGGCGAGCTGGGTGGTCACCGTGATCGTGGTGACCGCGGCGGTCGCCAACCCCGTGTTGGGCAGGCTCGGGGACCAGTTCGGTCTGCGCCGGGTGCTGTTCGGCACGCTGTCGGCCTACGTGGTCGGTTCGATCATCTGCGCGCTGGCCACCACCCTGCCGGTGCTGGTGGTCGGGCGGGCGCTGCAAGGCGGGGCGACGGCGTCCATCCCGCTGGGGATCAGCCTGCTGGCCGCGCTGCTGCCGGAGGGCCGCCGCGCGGTGGGGGTCGCGCTGGTCAGCGCGATGCTGGGGCTGGGCGGGTCCGTGGGACTCACCCTCGCGGGCGCCATCGCGGAGGGCTGGGGCACCCAGGCGCTGTTCCTGGTGCCCGCCGCCCTGGGGGTGCTGGTGATCGTCGCCCTCGCGGTGGTCGTCCCGGAGCCGCCGCGCGGCGACGGGGGCACCCCCCTCGACGTGCCCGGCGGCCTGGCCCTGGTCACGACCCTGACCCTGGTCCTGCTCCCGCTGAGCCGGGGCGGGAGCTGGGGCTGGTCCAGCCCGCTGACCCTCGGGCTCGCCGCGGGCGGGCTCGGTGCGGGCGTGGTGTTCGTCCTGCTGCAGCTGCGCAGGCGCGCCCCGATGGTCGACCTGCGGCTGGCCGCGACCCGGCCGGTGCTGCTCACCAACCTGACGTCGGTGCTGGTCGGGTTCGTG
>Ga0157379_10004432_pt1 | contig 12034 bp, 10 predicted proteins | sample S25metaG_FD_121802 | JGI IMG/M metagenome (GOLD analysis project Ga0157379, IMG submission 121802) | Switchgrass rhizosphere microbial communities from Kellogg Biological Station, Michigan, USA - S2-5 metaG | ecosystem: Host-associated > Plants > Roots > Rhizosphere > Soil | place: USA... | reverse complement strand
CCGCGGTGCAGCTCTTCTGCCTCGGCCTGGTCGGCGAGTACATCGGGGCGATCCACACCCAGATCCACCGCCGTCCGCTCGTCGTCGAGAAGGAACGGATCAACTTCGACTGACGCGGTCCGGCGTCGATCGTCCGGTGGCGCCACCGGCCCCCCGCGCTCGTGGGTGTCGCGGGCGTCGCGGGCGGGGTGTGACCGTCGAGTCCGGCACACAGGCCCACCCGCCTCGTGTGCCCGTGCAGCGAACCGGTGGTTCGCCAGACGGGCACACGACACGCGACCACGGGCGTTGGCGCGTTCCCTACGCCGTGCCGGGAATCGCGTAGCAGACGGTGTCGTCGACCTCGTCGGTGTAGTGCCGCAGGAAGATCCGGCTGTCCGGCAGCAGCTCGTTGATGAGCAGCGGGAGGGTCCACACGTCGGTCGGGTAGTGGTACGCGGAGATCGCGAGCTTCGGCCGCGCGTGCTCCAGCAGCCCACGCGCGCCGGTGAGCGCGGCGGCTTCGGCGCCCTCGACATCCATCTTGATCAGCGTCGGAGCGTCGCGTCCGTCGAAGTACTCGTCGAGGCTGACGAGCTCGATGTCCTCGCCGCCGGGCTCGTCGCTGGCCAGCACGCGCGAGTCGACCCCCTGGGTGCTGAGCAGACGCGCGCTCGACGTGCGGTCCGAGAGACCCGCCGGGACGGCCGTGATCCGCGACGGATCGCTCTCCGCCACCGCCGCGAGCCTGGCGTAGCTGGCGGGGTCGGGCTCGAAGCCGAAGTACCCGCGGTACCGCCCGCAGCAGATCTCGAGAAAGGCTTCGAGCGTGTCGCCGACGAACGCGCCGCCGTCGGCGACGACCTCATCCGATCCGAGCGCGTAGACGGTGTCGTCGAAGTAGATCGTCCGCTCCGACTTGATGTCCAAGAGACGCTGCTTGTCGAACTCGAGGTGGTAGGCGAGCTTGCCCTCCAGCACCGCTCGCGACTCCTCGTCGGCCAGCAGCGAGAAGGCCTGCGTGATCGCGGCCCGGTTGGCGGGAGCCGTGATCGCCTCGAACATGCCGTCGTACTCGCGGAACGGGAAGTAGTCGCGCAGGCGCAGGTTGACGTAGCCGACCGGCACGACGTGCTCGCAGCCCCGCTCCCGCAGATCGGCGGTGATGGCCGAGTCGAACAGCGTGGTGGCGACGAGCACCACGTCGTCGCGGTGGTCGGCCGCGATCTCGGACGGGCTGAGCACCGGCAGGCCGTCGACCGCGGAACCGCGCAGCGAGGCGTTGCCGTCGCCCAGCGCGACGATCGACGCTCCCGCGGCACGCAACCGCCCCGCGGCAGCACGGCCGACCCGTCCGGCCGGGTAGATGACCGCAGGGCGCTTGCCGGCGAGGACCTCCTCGACCACCGCGTACCGGCGGTCCAGTGGCCCACGCCAGTCCTGAGGGTCGGGATCCAGGAGTCGCGCGAGGCGCGCCTCTCCCGTGCCGGTCGACGTCATTGCGCAGTGGGGCCGCCCAGCGGCCGGGTCGAGATCGTCGCCACGCCGGTCAACCTAGCGTCCCGCGCCGAGCCCGGACTGCGCGGTGCCGCTCGTGCCCGCGCCCTCCTGCTCGAGCAGCCAGCGCTCGACCCGCCCCGCGATCACATGGCCGACGAACTCGTGGCACTCCTGGATCCGCGCCGTGTCGCGTGAGGGGACCGCGACGACGTGGTCGGAGTCCGCGGCCATCCGGGCGGCGCCGTGCTCGCTCGTGAAGCTCACGGTGACCAGGCCGCGGTCGCGCGCCGTGCGCAACGCGTGCAGCACGTTCGCCGACCCGCCGCTGGTCGAGTAGGCGAAGAGCACGTCCCCCGCCCGGCCGATGGCCTCGACCTGGCGGGCGAAGACGCGGTCGAAGCTCGCGTCGTTGCCGATGCAGGTCAGCACCGACGTGTCGACGGTGAGCGCGATCGCCGGCAGCGCCGACCGGTCGACGCGCAGTCGGTTGATGAACTCGGCGGCGAGATGCTGCGCATCCGCGGCGCTCCCGCCGTTGCCGCACAGCAGGAGCTTGCCGCCCTCCTCGAAGCTCGCGATCAGCCGCTCGGACACCTGGCCGACGACGCCGGCGGCGGCCGCCACCGTGCCGCGGATCGCCTCGATGTGCTCCGTCAGTTCCTCGTCGATCGTCATAGCGATTCGCTCCCTGTCGCGGTCGGTGCCATCGTCAGATCGCCGTCCATCCGCCGTCGACGGTCAGCGCATGTCCGGTGACATAGCTCGATGCGTCCGAGGCGAGGAAGAGCAGCGCGCCGGCGAGCTCGTGCGGACGGCCCGTGCGGCCCAGGCACGTGCGGCGGTTGAGCTGCCCGATGAACGGATCGTCGGCGTCCACCGAGTTGTCGGTGACGTCCTCGGTGTTGGAGAACGGACCGGGCAGGATCGCGTTGGCCCGAACGCCGTGGCCGCCCCAGAAGGACGCGACGTAGCGCGTGAAGGCGAGCATGCCGGCCTTCGCCGACGAGTAGCCGGGCGGGTTGAGGAACGCCGTGCCCTCGTAGAGCCGGGGATCCGGCGCGATGAGCGCGTACATCGTCGAGATGTTCACGATGCTCCCCTGCCGTGTTGCCTTCATCTTCGGACCCAGCTTCTGAACGGTCAACGCGGGCCAGTAGATCCCCGACGTGAAGTGCCGCGTCCACTGGTCCAGCGAGGCGTCCTCCAGCGTGCCGTCCGGGACGTTGAAGCCGGTGTTCGGCCCGAGCTCGTAGGCGTTGTTGACGAGGATGCTGACGTCCTCCTGGGCCGCGACGTCGTCGAGCAGCGACTCCAGCGCCGGCACGTCGTACATGTCGGCACGGCAGACGCGCACGCGATCGGCGCCGAACTCCTCGCCCCACTGCGCTCCAAGGGTGTCGAGCCGCTCCGAGCGGCCCAGGGCGATCAGGCGCGCCCCGTTGCTGAGCAGCGTCCGGGCGAACGTGCGGCCGAGGAAGCCGGTGGCGCCCGTGAGCAGCGCGGTCCTTCCCTCCAACGAGAACAGAGCGTCTGCCTGCAGGCTCACCACGTGGTCCTTCCTCCGTCGACGACGAGATTCGTGCCGGTCATGTACGAGGACGCGTCGGAGCAGAGGAACAGGATCGCGCCCTGGTACTCGTCCACGTTCGCCATGCGACCGAGCGGGATGAGGGCGTGCAGGCGGCTGAGGAACTCCTCGGGCTGGCCGGCGAACACCCCACCGGGGGAGATCGCGTTGACGCGGACCCCGCGGTCGGCCCAGTACGGCGCCAGGTAGCGCGGCAGCCCCACGAGCCCGGCCTTGACCACCGAGTAGGTCACCGGCTTGACGGGCTGCTGCTCCTCGGGCAGACCCTCCTGGCGGTACAGCCGCTGGTCGGGTCCGATGATGGCGAGGTCCGACGCGATGTTGACGATGACGCCCTTGCCGCGACGCGCCATCTCGGTCCCGAGCACCTGGCTGCACAGGAACGCGCCCGTCAGGCCGACGGCGAGGTCGGCGTCCCAGAGGTCCACGGGGAAGCTCTCGAGTCGCGACCACTCCGGGCCGTCCGTGGGCTCCACCTTCGGGTTGCGCGCCGCGTTGTTGATGAGGATGTCGACGGTGCCGAACCGCTCCAGCAGGGTGTCCAGGAGGGTCGCGACCTGCGCCCGGTCGGTGATGTCGGTCGTGGACCCGAGCGCGTCGACGCCGTAGCGCTCGGCGAGCTCGGCCGCCCGCGCCCCCGGGTCCGCCGCCGCCAGGTCGACGAGCACGGGGATGCCCCCGGCGGCGGCGATCGCCTCGGCGTGCTTGAACCCGAGCAGGCCGGCGCCGCCGGTCACGACGGCGACCCGGCCGGAGAGGTCGAACAGGTTCTGGGCGTCGGGATGCATCAGCTCACAGGCTCCTGGTCTGTCCACCGTCGGCGATCACGCACGATCCGGTGATGAACGAGGCCCGCTCGGAGGAGAGGAACGCGATGAGGTCCGCGATCTCCTCGGGCTGCCCGAATCGGCGCAGCGGAACCTCGGACTCGATCATCTGCAGGACCTCGTAACGGCGGCGGGCCAGGTGGCCCTCCCACGAGCCTCCGGGAAAGAGGATGTTCCCGGGCGCGACGCAGTTCACGCGGATGTTCAGCGGACCCAGCTCACGCGCGAGGTTCTTGGCGTAGTTGACGATTGCGGCCTTCGCGGCGCTGTAGGCCAACGGCGCCGGCGTGCTCTCGACGCCGGCGATCGAGGCGACGAGCACGATGCTGCCCGACCGGCGTGGGGTCATCGCGCGCAGCACCTGGCGCGTCAGCCGATGGGTCGAGGCCAGGTTCGCCTCGAGGAGCCGGTCCCAATCGCTCTCGTCGACGTCCCAGCCCGGCGTGCCACGCCCGGTGCCGACGTTGGCGACCAGGCAGTCCGGCGCGTCCCACCGGTCGGCCACGGCGCCGAGGACGGCGTCGATGGTCGCGGCGTCGCCGAGGTCGCCCCCGCACGCGAGCACGCGCTCGTCGCCGAACTCCGACGCGAGGGCGTCGCGGGCCTCACTCAGCGACGCCTCGTCGCGGCCCGTGATCACCGTGCGGCTGCCCTCGCGCAGGAAGGCCCGGGCGGTGGCCAGGCCGATGCCGCGCGAGGAGCCGGAGACGAGCGCGACCTTGTCGGCGAGTCCGAGCTCCATCGCTACGTCGTGGCCCCGGCGGCGCGCGCCCTGACGAAGGCGCAGTTCTGCCGCGCCCAGGCCACTTCCTCTCCGTCGGCGGGCCGCGCCACCTGCAGGACGAGATCGCGCGCGAAGCCGATGCGCGCGAGCTCCGGGAAGAGCGCGGCGAAGTCGGCGTCGCCCTCGCCCAGCGGGACGGTCCCCCCGCCGCGGACGCGGTCCTTGATGTGGACGCTGCCGACCCGCTCGCCATAGGCGGCGAACTCCTCGGCCGGGTCGTAGCCGTGCGAGGCGCTGTTGCCGGAGTCGTAGTTGACCTTGATGAGCGGATGTGGGAGACGGGCGAGCAGCGCGGCGAACCCCGCGGGAGCGAGGTCGGTCTCCAGGTGCGCCTCGACGCCGGTCTCCTCGAGGGCGGGCACGACCGCTTCGAGCATTGCGACGACCGCGTCGCGGTCGGCCTCGGACTCGATGCGCGAGATGTCGACGAACGGCAGCACCACGCGTTCGATGCCCGCGAGCCGGCAGCGCCCGAGCAGCCACCTGAGGCGATCGAGGCGCTCCTGCACCTCCTGCGGTGTGGCCCGCAGCAGCGGCCGGTCCATGAACCAGTCCGCGCACAGCGAGCGCACGGCCACGCCGGTCTGCGCCGCGAGCGCCTGGACGGCGTCGAGGCCGGCGTCCGTGGCGATCGGGTTGACGTCCTCGCCGTGCGCGTCGTAGATCCACTCGATGCCGACGAGGCCGGCCTCGGCCGCCAGCGCGAACTCATCGCGCCAGCGGTCGCGCGGAAACGATTGGAAGAGGCCGTCCGAGGGCGGCACGAGGCGCCCCTGCATGATCGAGAAGCGCATCACTCATCAATGGGCTGGACGATCATGTTGGCCAGGAACTCCTCGCGGTCGAGGAACGGCCAGAGGTCCTCGAGCGGCTTGGACACCATGCTGCCGTCCTCGCGCTGCATCGACGAGATGCGCGGCGCCCTGGTCTCCGCGGCGGGAGCGAGCACCTCGCAGACGACCGGCCCATCGGTGTCGAGCACGGCCCGGATCTGCTCGCGCAGGTCCCCCGGGTCGTCGATGAGCCGGGCCGGGAGGCCGTAGGCGGCCGCGACATCGCGGACGCTCGGCAGCAGGAGACCGCTCGTCGCGTCCGCCGCCACGAGGTTGTTGAAGTAGTTCTCCTGGGAGGAGCGGATCGAGGCGTAGCCGTTGTTGTTGACCACGAACACCTTGATCGGCAGGCCCAACCGGCGCAGCGTCGCGAGCTCCTGGATGTTCATCTGGAAGCTGCCGTCGCCGTCCAGGCAGACCGTCAGGGCGCCGCCCGCCGCCAGGCACGCGCCGATGCTCGCCGGCAGGCCGAACCCCATCGAGCCCAGGCCGCGGGAGTGCAGGACGCGCTGGCCCTCCTTGGTCTGGAAGGACAGGAGGAACAGCTCGACCGCCGTCCCCGAGCTGCCGGACGCGACGACGTCATCGGCGGCCAGCTCCGCGGAGAGGGCCTCGGACAGGTGGTACGTGCTGACCCCGTCGGGGCTCTCCCGGTACTCCGGCTGGACGATCGGATACCGCTGCTTCCAGTCGTTGCACCGATCGACCCAGGCGGCGTAGCTGGGTGCCGTGAAGTCGCGCAGCTGGGCGTTGAGCTCGCGCAGGAAGTCGCCGGCGTCGGCGACGACCGGAAGCTGGATCGGCGTCCGCATCTTGCGGATCTCAGCCTCGTCGATGTCGACCATGACCTTCACGGCCTCGCGCGCGAGCTTGTCGTGCGCGTAGCCGGTCAGGGCCATGTCGAGCCGCGAGCCGATGACCAGCAGCAGGTCGGAGTTCTGCAGCGCGAAGTTGGCGCCCCGGGGCGCGATCGACCCGGGCCGCCCCGCGTAGAGCGGATGGTCCTCCGGGATGAGGTCCAGCCCCAGCCAGGTCGTCAGGACCGGGATCCCCAATTGCTCCACTGCTGCGCGGAACGCGTCATGGGCTCCGGCGGAGCGGATCCCGTAGCCCGCGACGATCACCGGGCGCTCCGCGGAGCGCAGCAGCTCGAGCAGCTCGGCCACGGGCGCCTGGAGGTCCGGGGTCTCCGGCTCGGGCTCCGGGTCGAATCCGGGGAGCGACTGGGGATCGATCTGCGCCGCCTGGATGTCGAGCGGGATGTCGATCCACACTGGGCCACGCCGGCCCGACAGGGCCAGGTGGATCGCCTTCTCGAGGTGGTAGCGGATCGTCGCGGGGTCCTCGACCGTCACGGCGTACTTCGTGATGGAGTCGACGATCGAGACGATGTCGATCTCCTGGTTGCCCATGATGCGCACCCCGGAGTCCCGCTTGAGGTCCTCGCTCTTGACCTGCCCGGACAGGATCAGGCAGGGCATGGAGTCCAGCCACGCCGAGGCCACGCCGGTGACCGCGTTGGTCCCGCCCGGGCCGGTGGTCACCATCGCCACGCTCAGCTCGTTGCTGACCTTGGCGTAGGCCTCGGTCGCGATGGCCACCGCCTGCTCGTGGAGCATGCACACGAACTCGAGATCCTCGTTGCGCCCCAGGGACTCGTTGAGATGCATCGCCCCGCCACCCGGGAGCATGAAGACGTGCTTGACGCCATGCTCGGCGACGCGCTGCATCACGTAGTCGGAGAGCTTCATGGTGCTCATGCCGAGACCTCGACGTCCCGGCCGGCGAGGATGGCGTCGATCACCTCGCGCACCGAGCCCGCGCCGGCCGGCCGCGTCGTGACGAGGCGAGCGTGGGCGCGTGCGGTGTCGTGCGCTTGGGGCGGCACCGCGGCCAGGCCGCAGATCTCCAGCGCCGAGACGTCGTTGACGTCGTCGCCGATGTAGCAGATCTCCTCGAGGCCGAGATCGTAGCGCTCGGCGAACTCGCGCAGGGCGCCGGCCTTGTCCTTGCAGCCGCCGAACACGTCGGAGATCCCGAACTTGGCGGCGATGTGGTCGAGAACGGGTCCGCTCTCCCCCGAGATCAAGGCGAAGCGCAGGCCCGCGCGACGGCCCACCGACACGCCCATGATGTCGGCGAACGACACGCTCTTGCGCTGTCGCCCGTCCTCGTCCAGGCTGACGGTTCCGTCGGTGAGCACCCCGTCGACATCCATGGCGACCGCCTTGATGCCTGCGGTCAACGTCCGACCCTGCGGAGCTTCTGCATCACCGGGACTTCGGACGGCAGGAGCTTCTTCACGCCGTCGCCGAGCGCCGTCTCGACCAGCTGGATGTCCCGCGCCAGGCGCGTGATGCCGTTCGGCTCCAGGGAGGCGGCGTGGTCCGAGCCCCACATCGACCGGTCCAGGGTGATGTGCCGCTCGACGATGCAGGCGCCCAGGACCGCGGCGGCGACCGACGAGGGAATGCCCGTCTCGTGACCCGAGTAGCCGATCGGCACGCCGTAGCGCTCGCGGAGCGTCGGGATCACCCTGAGGTTCAGGTCGGCGTAGTCCGACGGGTAGGCGCTCGACGTGTGCAGGAGGACGAGGTCGTCCTTGCCCAGGACCTCGACGGCGTGATCGATCTGCTCGAGCGTGCTCATGCCGGTCGACAGGACGATCGGCCGGCCCTTCGCGCGCGTGTGGCGCAGGAGCCCGTCGTCGGTCAGCGAGGCGGCGGCGATCTTGTAGAAGGGCGGGTTGAACGCGTCGATGAAGTCGACCGACGCCTCGTCCCAGCACGAGGCCATCCACGTGATGGAGGCCTCGCGGCAGTAGGCGTCGAGCTCCTCGTACTCCGCCTGACCGAACTCGAGCCCGCGCTTGAGCTCGCCGTTGGTCTCCCCGAACGGCGATTCGCGGGGCTTGGCCAGCTCTTCGGGGGAGTAGACGACGTCGACGGTGCGCTTCTGGAACTTCACAACCTCGCAGCCGGCGTGCGCGGCGACATCGATGAGCTGCTTGGCGAGCCCCACGTCGCCATTGTGGTTGATGCCGATCTCCGCGATGAACAGACAGGGATGGCCGTCGCCGACCGCGCGATCTCCCAACCGGACTTCCATCAGACGATTCCCTCCAAGGTTTGGCGAGCTGAGCGCTGCACGGCCGGCATGTCCCCTGCGTGGGCCGGCAGCATGACGGGCAGGCTACCCGCCCGCATCGGCGGACGCCCTGACCCGCTCAGCCGTCGATCCGGGGCGTCCGGACGTCCTCGGCGACGCGCAGGGAGAAGAGCTGCGCGCGGAGATCGCGCGGATCGGTCTTCCCGAGGTCGGGACCGGAGGCGTCGAGCGTCACGCGGCTGTGTCCGGCCGGAACCGTGAATCTGAGGTCGATCCGCGTGCGCCCCGAGCGGGGGAAGCGCACCACGTGGGCCGGCTGACCCGGGACGCTGATGCTCACCGCCGTCTCCGGAGACGCCGCGGCGTCCGCGCGGAAGACCACGGGACGCGGGACGCCACGACGGTTGTCGATGTCTACGGTCCCGCTGGCGCCGAGCCAGTGCCACGTCCTGCCGCTCCGCGCGTCGCCCTCCTGCGACCCCAGCCCGCCGCCGTACGCCGCGGACACGGGCCGGATCAGGGTCTGACCCAGGACGTCGACCTCGGCCGGCGAGAGCTGACGACGCTCGGCGGCCGCGAGCTTGGAGCCGTCGAAGTACGCGAGCCGACCGTCCTGCGAGACCACCGACGGGCCGGGGACGTCGAGCACCCGGGCGATCCTGCTCTCGATCGCCGCGCCGTTGTCGTCGGGGTAGCCCCAGCGATCCACGTAGACCCCCGCGAAGCCGGCGGCCGCCGCGGTCGTGAGCAACGTGCGCAGCGGCAGCGACTCCGCGGCGGTCGTCCAGTCCTCCGGCCGGCCCTTCATCGCCCCGTAGCTCCAGCGCAGGTCGGTCGAGTGCACGTACGCCGTGAGCTCGTCGTAGTCGGCCATCCGGCCGTCCGGCGGGACTTCGGGGAACGTGTGCAGGGGCAGCTGCAGGACCATCGCGTTCTCGGGCAGCGCGCGCTCCAGGGTCGCGACGAACCGGCCGTCGCTCTGCCACGTCTTGGCGTTCTGGGCGACCGGCACGACCCAGTGCGACGAGGTCTGGTCCAGGACGGCCACCACCCCGACCAGGACGGTCGCTCCCGCGGCGAGCGCCGGCCCCAGCCGCCGGCGGCGCACCCGTGCGGAGACGACGTCGATCGCGGCCGTCAACCCGATGAGCGTGAAGAACGCGATGAACGGCGTGAGGCGGTTCCAGGCGCGGATCTGCGGCGAGAGGAAGTTCGCGATGAGCGAGCCGGCGCCCCCGAACGTCGCGAACAGGAAGGCGAGGACGAGCCCGACCGCGGCCGCGCCGACGAGCCGCGACCGTGCGGTCTCCATCGCAGCCGGGCGGACCGCACGGGCCAGGACGAGCACGAACATCCCGATCAGGCTCAGCGAGAGCACGATGCCGAGCTGCATCCCGACCTCGCCGTGCGTCGTCGTCGTCGACTGGAAGGTGCTCTGCTTGTTCGCGAACCCCGCCAGGCGATGGCCCGGGATCGGCATGACCATCTGCGTGAGCGACGAGGAGAAGACCTCGCTCTCGAACGCCTGCCGCTTGGCGACGGCCGGGTTCTTGCCGTGCTGGTGCTGGTAGACGAGTCCGGGCGAGAGGCTCAGCACGAGCACGACACCCACGGCGCCGAAGACCGCCAGGCCGGGGAGGGCGGCGTGGGCCCGGCGGGCGCTCGCTGCTCGGACGACCAGCGCGCAGCCCACCAGCAGGAGGGCAAAGACGGCGTAGTACAGCGTCGACGCCCCGCACGCGAGGACGGCGAGCGCCGTGCCGACCGAGAGCGGCGTGATCCAACGACGCACCCGTCCGCCGCGCTGCGCTGCTGCCACGAGTGGCGCCCCGAGGAGCGTGCGGATGATCAGCCATCCCGCCGCCGGGACCGCGAAGTAGTTCCCGAGGAACAGATGCCCCTCACCGCGCAGGAAGTGATAGGGCAGCGACGCGAACAGGACGGCGCCGACGAGCGCCGTGATGCGCGTGATCCTGAAGCCCCGGAGCACCGCATAGGTGGCACCCGCCACCATGGGGTACCCGAGGACGAAGTACACGTTGAGCAGAGCCGCGGGGTCCGACGTCCCGAACGCGAGGATGCGCAGGAAGACGAGCTGCAGCATGTCGGCGTCCATCGCGGCGAAGTCGTAGCTGTGCTGCCCGACCGGGGCACCGATCGCCGAGTTGTAGAACACCCACCCGTGGTCGATCATGCCCTTGAGCCCCGCCAGGTTCAGGAGCGCGTCGCCCCCGAGCGTGTACGGCACGTGGAACTGCGCGTCCCACAGATGCCCGACGAGGATCACCACGAGCAGCGACAACGCCATCGTCGCGCCGAGCCAGCCCGCCTCGGCCAGCCAGAAGTTGTGGCGCGCCGCACGCAGGCGCGCGATCACGCGAGGCGCGTCCGGAGCGGACGCCGGGCCCGCGCTGACGTTGGTCTCCGTAGCCATTGGGGAGCGACGGAACGGCCTCCCCCGGCCGGTTCCGGCGACGCAGGTTACCGCCCGGCGTCGACAGCCCGCGCAGTGGCGTAGAAGGCCAGGCGGCGATCGTGCGAGACCACCGTCGGTGCCGTGACGCCCAGCCGCGCTCGGATCTGCGCCTCGGCCGCCTTGCCGTGGTCGGCGTAGCCGTAGCGGTCGACGTAGATGCCCTTGAAGCCGCGGGCGAGCCCCGCGTCGAGCACGGTGTCGACCGGCTTGGAGCGCAGCGGGGCGGTCCAGTCCTCCGGGCGCCCCTTCATCGCGCCGTAGCTCCAGCGCAGGTCGCGGCTGTGGACGTAGCCCCTGAAGAGGTCGTAGTCCTCCCAGTCGTTGCGGACCGGGGTCTCCGGGAACGCGTGCAGCGGCAGCTGCAGGATCATCGCGCCGGCCGGCAGCCGGCGCTCGATCTGGGCGACGAACCGCGCGTCGTCGTGCCAGGTCGCCGCGTTGTCGGCGTAGTACGGCCGGTCGGTCGGCGAGGTCTGGTCGTACAGCGCGACGAGGCCGACGAGAACGACCGCGGCGACCGGGACGAGCCGCGAGCCGCCGCGGGCGCGCAGGCGGGCGGCCACCGCGTCGAGCGCCAGGGCCACGCCCACCAGGGCGAAGAACGCGATGAACGGCGTCAGGCGGTTCCACCCGCGGATCTGCGGCGAGATCAGGTGGGCGAACAGCGATCCCAGCCCACCGACCGTCGCGAAGGCGAGCGCGAGCAGGAGCCCGACGCCGGCGGCGCCGGCCAGCCGCGCCTGCCGCGTCGGTGGGCCCGTGGCGCCTGCGGCCGCCCCGCGCGCCAGCAGGCCGAGCAGGAGCCCGGCCAGGCCGAGTGAGAGCACGAGCCCGATCTGCATGCCCATCTCGCCCTTGAGGTCCGTGTGGGCCAGGTAGTCGGCCTGCACCTTGGCCAGGGCGGGGATGCGGTGGCCGGGGATCGGCAGCACGGTCTGG
>Ga0157379_10004430_pt1 | contig 12038 bp, 15 predicted proteins | sample S25metaG_FD_121802 | JGI IMG/M metagenome (GOLD analysis project Ga0157379, IMG submission 121802) | Switchgrass rhizosphere microbial communities from Kellogg Biological Station, Michigan, USA - S2-5 metaG | ecosystem: Host-associated > Plants > Roots > Rhizosphere > Soil | place: USA... | reverse complement strand
GGTTTTGTTTCTGGACCATCAGAATCAGAGTCAGTATTCCAACCATCTTGATTTCCTTGGGACGGTGGATCCTGTCTTGTGGCAGCTTGCTGCTGCTCCTGCTGCTCCTGCTGCTGCTGTAACAAGAAGAGGACACCTGCAGGAACGATGTCAATTACGGGGGCAGGTAAAATGTTTCAATTCACTTACTCGCTTCATTCGCCAAATCGGATACCTCACTGAGACCCTTTTGACGAGGAACAAGACGCGGGGGAGGGAGATCTATCTCAGAAGGCTGTTGTGCTGACGTTCCCCGTTGGGTATCAGATTTGCCTACTGGCGAAGGGGCTTGATTTCGCTCCGGCGACATCGATCTGCTCATTGGTGAAGCAGTCGCAGTACGTATAGGAGGTGGGCTTTGCGAGGTAGACGAAAGTGCCCGATTGTTCTGGGCATACATAGGCGCCTGCATCCCCATCTGTAGCGATGTCGGGGTAGTCTGATTTGTAGGGCTGGTCGTCATTGGCATAGAGTTTGAAGGGGTATACATAGAAGAACTAGACTGTACAGGGCTTGCAGGTTGAGGCCCGTTGTTGGTTTGACGGCCCATGGCATAAGAGTTGGAGGTAAGCTTGGGGTCAGGTCTGGATGTCACTGAGCCCTGGCTTGCTTGGGACAAGGGGGATTTAGGGCGAGAAGCACCAGCAAGAGGACTCGATACATAAGCGCGTTCTGCAGAGTCGACTGTAGGCCTTTGACCAATAGTTTCTGCAAGGTTTCCTGAAGATTGTCTGCTAGGGAACCCAGGCCGACCACCAGAAGAACTCTGCGTAGGTGACATCGATCTTTCCTCTTGGACAGAGGGAAGATTGTAGCTGGCTTCTGACCTCAAAGGGGGAGGTGATTGTTGATATAGCGCTTGTGAAGCTGGAGCAGGGAGAATTTCCTGTCCTTGCGCCCCATGGAGTTGGTATTCACCAGGTGACCGAGCCATTGGAGAATATTGGGGTTGCTGCTGCTGCTGCATAGCAGGACGCTGCCCACCAGGTGACGTTACCTGTCGTTGGCCAGGTTGCTGTCGAGGATCACCTCCGAAGTCCAGGGGCGGAAGTTGCATCGCATTATTGGACGACTCTCTACTCATGGAAGGTTGACTGACAGGAGGGGAAACAGGGGCGTTCTGTTGCTGTTGCTGAGGTTGAGCGATCTGTTGCTGTACGCCTAGCTGTTGAGGAACTGCACCACCAGGAGGCGTAGAAGAACCATACAACTTGGTGATAAGAATCTGTCGCAGCTCTCTACGAATGGCGGATGTGCGATCATCTCGAGGGTCGAGGCGCTCCGCCATTTCACGGTCAATGAACAGTTGCTGAAATGAAGTTAATACGGGATAATTATGCGTCAATAACAAATTCATACGTACACCGCGTTGGGGCCCAACTGGATATGCAAACCACATAGATAATGGTTGGAGTGGATCCCAGACATACTGTTGTGGACGGCCGTATAGTCCAAAGAGATCATGAATGGCTGTAAAAAAACAGTCAAATTCACAAGTTTTCTCTTATCCAGGCTCACATACCGATTAGCCATTTGATCAGCTCCAGGACGGGAAAGGCTTGCTGCGTCTCTGGCATAATCATAAGCCAGCTCTCTTTACCACGCATCTGGCCTCCTAATTCTTCGTGGCCAAGAAGACCTTCCAGTTTGATCAGAGTGCTCTTTTGAATCACTTCTGGTCGTTCAGGGTACACGGCGAATGCCTACAGAAAGATGAGATAACGAGACCATAATCGAAGTGAAGAGACATACTTGGGAAATGTAACGTATCGAAAGTACCGGCTTCCTGCGATCTTTCATTTTCTGCGATTGGTAGAACATTATGACAGGGACTACTGGTCCAACGGGAGCCGGTGCGGATGTAGAGTTCTGTCGTGAGAATAGACTCGACATACGGTTCTTCGAACGAATACTAGTGGTGGATGCCACGGGGGAGACGGGACGGTTCCCATTATTAACTGCGGCTGGCTCTGCTTGCATTGAGAGAACCATCCACAAAGGTTTCCAGTCGGTCTGGCCCGCGATACGGACTTTGACCTCGCCTTCCAGGCGTCCCTTGACAAGAGTACCGGCAGGTTCTTTCCCTAGAACATCAACGTTATTAGAGCAAGACTAAACCAGAGCATCAGTACTTACAGGGTCCACCATCGCTCAGACTCATTCGTAAGAGATGGCCAGTATATATTTCTTCCAATCGTGACTTTTCCCATGCCGCAAGGCGAATAGCTACAGGGGGGGTTGGTGTGAGGATGTCTCAAGTTGATATCCACTTACAGCTAGCCCAGGAAACAAGGGCAGCGGATGAAGGACATGCGAAGAATATCAAGTTGGATCCCGCGGTGTTTATTGTGATAACATTTGTGTATCGTTTCGCGGGTGCCGTCGGAGTTGCAGGGCTTGTTAATGCACCTAGGACTTGAACAAACTGGAACGGAAATATCAGATCCTAGCTCAGCCACATCTAACCGGGAGATGAGACGTACACAATCCGTGATGTTGATATAACTGGGGGGCACCTCCTCTCCTCGTTTGTTCGCCTCCTCTATGGCCTTCATGTCCCACACGCTCAGCGTCGTCCCTCCCAACTGTGCCCATACATCCACCCAGCCGTCATCTCTCGCAGGTTTGTTGCCGTCAGCGACACGTTCAATCCGCCGAATCAGTGGACCAGAGAAGTAGACCTTGTGAGCATGGGCCAAAGCAAGATCGACTACCGACTTGATTTCGCGTTGGATAGTAGGATTTGTAGCCATGGAAGGTGCATCGTCCAATGACGGGCGCTTGACAGGTGTCGGTGCATCCGAAGGCCTCTGTGTGGGTGCCAACCTCTGGTGAATAAGGAACACGCGATTGGCATGTAGCAACGGCACTCACGTGTTGGCCTTGCCCTTGAGGAGGTTGGGACTCTAAAACAGTCTCCATTGCTTGTTGAGCTTGCTCTTGGGCCGATTTCTTCGAACTAAAGGAGAAGAACGAGTGGGAGCGGCCATGCCGCTGAGGAGCAGTATTATCGCTGCTGGCCATGCGGGAATGTCCTTTTGAACCAGGCCTGCTTTTACGAAGTTGCGCTGGACCGTTCGACGAGCTAGACTGATATTGAGAATTCCAGTGAGCAGAGGACATAGAAAGGTGGCACTTACACGCTCCGCCAAATGACCTCAAGGCCTGCACTCCCGAGAGCGCCCCGTACGCCCACAACTGTCCACACGCTTGTTCCGAAATGGCTGACCAGTGGCACGGGATGTAAGTCCTTCGCTGTCGTTGCTGGCATCTAGATAGCCTTATCAACTTGACAGAACTGTAAAAATACCATTTGCGTCGCCCAAACACGCTCAGATCGCCCGAGACGCTTTGGCAGTCGATGCAGAACTCAATCCTGGCTTGGTCAAACGGTCATTAACGGTGGAAGGCGAGCTCCTCGTCGCGTGCGTCCATGACGTTCTCAATCATCCATCGGACTGACACGTTTTTCCAGAACATTCACAACGGTAACCGTCCGTCTGGCCCGTCTGACTCTCAACTCTTTTCTGGAGAACGTAGAACTGATCGCACGGACATTGGGGGAATTTGCGGACGACGCAGAGCAAAATGAAAATACTAGTACATCATGAACTACAGCGCAATGCAGAGGATGGTTTCAACTGCTCAGTAAATTTCCTGGCGTCGCAAAGCTTATAGCCAACATTAATTATTCAGCCTTCTCCTCAGCCTCTGCCTCAGCTCCCGCTTCCGCTTTGGCCTTCTTCTTTTTGCTCTTCTTGTTTTCACGGAGTTTCTTGGAAAGGGTCTCCTTGAGTTCCGCATCCTCCAACTCTTTCTCGGTCTTGACAAGTTCGGGCTTGTACCAGATTGGCGGGTGGCTGATCAGTGAAGGACCACCAGGGAGAAGGGCAATTGTGAAGTGGAACTGAGCTACGAATGTGTTGGCGGGAGTGTACCTAGAATGAATGTCAGTACGATACGAGTCACTGCACGGAAGGAGTCTTACAAGACTTCATATGGTCGGACAAGACCATGCTGAACGGGCTCTTGCAAGCCCATGCGGGCACGCTTCTCGTCATCCAAGACGCGAACATTGAAGGGGAAAGCACCCGCTTTCTTTTGAACTTCCGAGAAAACAGCACGAGAGGTCTTCATTTTGAGCGAATAATTGACGTCAGACACCCGTTGGTAAATCGTGGTGCGAGATTCCTCGGTCCGTGCCTAGTAAGAACAGTGAGACTGGATCTCCCTTGTGTATTATAAAGCCCACCTTGCCATCTTCACCGGTAGTGACCAAAATATCGACACCATAGGTTTCACCTTCAGCGAACGTAACGGTCTCGAATCCGGACCGTTGCTCTTGGGAGGGCGCAAGGATAATGCGCTTCTTGCCATCAATCACATTCTTAGAATGCTGGCACGAAAGCATTCCTAGAACGGACTGATGAGGGGATATTTAATAAGGCAGGCAGAATTTCATACCCTCAACTGCCTTGCAATCCCAAGCAGACACGATCTTGTTGACACCCTCAGTGACGGCCCAGTTCTTGTTATCCACCTTGACAAGTCGCATAGCGAGCTCAGCAGCATGCCAAGCAGCCTTGATGGCATCCGCACGACGGCCTGTGACAGGTTCTTTCTCAGTAGCACCGACGACAATGGTCTCTGCGCTAATAGACGCAAATCCGTCGATGTGAGCGCCCAAGTGAATCTTGACGACATCGTCCTTGGCCAATGTCAACGAAGACTGAGGATCAGAGCTAAAGGAAATGAAACGAACGGTGTCAGGTACTCTCCACGCGCTCTAGAACAGATGCAAAACTGCTCACGCGAGGGGAGAGAAGTAGGACACAGTATTGTTCACGGAAATAGATGTAGGGAAAGCAATCCCTGAAAACGATAGAGACACATGAATAAACGACATATACGACGTTGGATTGACTCTCTCACCCTTAGGGATCTTGCCTCCCTTTCCTCCCTTGTTGTACACCGCGCCAGTTCCCTGCTCAATGAGTTTGTCGCCCTCAATGCAAAGGTCGATGACTTTCGCTCCTTCAACAGCGAGCTCAATCAATTTTTTAGTCGCATTGTGGACAATATCTGCAGCAGTCTGAAAAGACGAGTTCCCGCAGAATGTTTGGTTACTCCTATTTTCTGCACGAAAATGATGGAAAGAAGACACTACATACCTTGTATTTAGTCAACTCTGCAGCCTTATCTTCTTGGGGTGCGGTTTTCTCCTCCTTCTTCTCTTCAGTCACGTCCTTGACGGGTTCAGACATGGTATGGTTGGAACTGACGTTTGAGCGGATGTAGAGACGTGACGTATTAAGTCACAACGTCACATCGCGTCTGTGTCTCGATCGGATGTCTGATCCCGTCTCCTTGTCAAAGCTGGTAATATATTTAAAAATACAAGATAATAAAGATAAACTATGCAGAGCGTCAAATGTTCGGATACTGAACCAGCAGTAGATTAAATAGTTTTTTGCACGACGGATTCTTCAGGAATAGGTTCGTCGGTTAGCTTTATGCCGCGGAATAGTCGAATGGAGCGACAAGGCTCCAGTATGGGTCGTGCGTCGAATGGTCCGTCTTGTTTATGGAATGTTGAAGCCATATCTCTCCATGCCTTTCCATCTGGGCCGTCTTCTCCACAAGCCCCAGAGTGCCAAGATAGTTCTTTCTCCAACGCAGCCTTGAGATTTATGCGGTCCCGCATATCCCTGAAAAAATCTTATCAGAGCGTTGCAAATTATTGTTTGCATTCACATACATCTCCCAGTTTTTTAGGAGAAACTCAAAGTCTTGCCATGTCAATTTGGGATTTTGAACCTAGATGAGAGCGTCAGAACAACGATGGGAGTTTGGGTTTAGAAGTATCCACTTTGAATTCATCCCATATGGCTTCTCGACATGCCAGGATGTTATGCATGGTAAGGTTGAGATGCATATAACTATGCTGATTCTTCTGCTGCTCTTCTGCTGTATTCCTCTCTGCTAAACTCAAGAAGTCTTTAGCTGCCCGTTTATCATTGTCCGACCAATCTTCGGTTGAATGCTGTGGTGATCCAGTGATACCTCCATCGTCTTCACGAATGAAGGATGACTCGGGCATAGGAAAAGATAATGTAGAAGATATTTGGACGGTTTCGAACTGAGCCTCCAGATAGAGAGGAAGAGCCGAAATAATGGAGGGGTTGATAGAACTGTACGGAACATGTCAGCGTACAAACCACCGTAATTCTCCAAAATTTACCGGTTGAGGAGCATTGCATCATACGCCGCTTTCAACCGTTTATGATCTCGGGGATCCTGCTCATGGAGTTCACGGCTGATTTCGTACTTGCCTCCATAGCGAAGCAGTATGGGGTTGCTATCCGGTGGTTTATTTGACGGTGCTCGAGGTGGATATTTCGGACAAAGGAATGCACAAGTTTGTTGTCTCATCTGTGTTTTGTGAATACTTCCGCGATGACGATGTTTGATTTAGAATGATTACCTCGAACACTCCATTTCGCTTTAATATACGTCTAATTTCCTTGGATATGCTGAAGTCAATTTTTGGATAAAAAAAAAGAAACAATAGGCCGACCTTTAACAAATCCATCCACTAGGATAGGTCAGTGAAGATCAATGAATATGAACATGGTGAATACCTTCTTTTCCGGCACACAATACTCGGAGTAAGATAGCTGTACGACATCAAAATAGTTATCAATGAATGGTAAAGGCTCAAGCCTAAAGCATATTATCAGCACATATGTGAGGTTAGAGGCAACATTATAACGCACATATCAGCATGATGCCAAGTTATCCTTCTCGCTAAATCCTCGTATCCAGCACGTCTCAAATCCGGTTGTATCTTTGCGATGTCAAGACCCACAACGTGAGCATTCTGCAAGATTGTGTTAGAACACCATTTGAAGTTCGAGTATGAGAACGCACCTTCCAGAACATCGCAGCACGAATACACCAATACCCAGAGCCACATGCCAGATCCAAGATTACAGGATTTGACGGTATTTGATCCACCTCGGTATAGAGGGGTCGTTCGAGTAAAGACATAGCGACTGAAACCTCCCATTGAGAACTACACACCCAAAACATTAAGGACTTCCTAAACGACGCAATACATAGCATACTCACATGTCGCGTAGAGCACGATTATTCACCACATCCAAAGGATAAGAGAACCTTGAAAGTTGACCATTCTTCAACCGTGAGCCTATTGTGGACGGCAAAGAAATCGAGGACTTGCTTAGAAGGCTTGTGGTTGGTGCATCGCGTGACCCCGTCCTGGATAGGTCAGGAAGATGCTCTGAAGGCATTATGGACCGCTCTGGTACGAGGAATATGCAAGGGATCAAGAAAAGAGAGAAGCCATGGCGGACGGGTAGGACCCTATACCCGTCCAAATAAACGTAGCTCGCCAAGTCACCGGGATACCTAGAAGATTATACTCGATCCGGTATTTCCGTCAAAGGCTGCCTTGTGTCCCGCCTAACATATAATTCTATTGATGAAAGTCATTATTTATAGACATTAACACATTAACGGGGAGCCGGAAACCCCAAAGCACGCTTTGGGTAAGGCCTGGGTTGAGCATTCACTGAGCAATGCATTGCATCGTATGGTCAGGTCAGACCAAGTGTAGTCTTTTGATAAATCTTATCAACAATCCTGGGAATAATCCGCCCTCCCCGCTGTGATCCATCCTGGGGTGCATGGTATCGGTAAGTAGGCATGGACACGCGTGCTCCCAGCGGGGAGGCTCGATTGGATAACTGAAAACAAATTAAAGAACGTAGATAGAACATTCTCTCGGAAAGGATGCACATCAAAGTGCAGGGAAAATTCACTTTAGATTTGGTGGAGCTCGCGAAAGGTAGGCGGGCTTAGTCAGCACGCTCTTCCGCCTCATCATCCCATGCGTCGGTCGCTGGCACGACGCATCGTCAACTCTGCACGGCCTAGAGCCGCTGCTTCATTAACATTCGTACGCCACTATGCAGTACCCATAGAGAAGACTCCCGAAGAACGCGCCCCCGCCGTTCTGTCTGGAGCCCAAGAGCCGGATTATCAGCTCGGCGATTACCCTCAGCTTCCTTGGGAAACAACCCAGTTAAGACCTGCCAAAGGATGGTGGGATTTACAAATGCGCAGGAACTTTGGTGAAACTGTGAGTAACGCATCGTTCGTGATTTGGTTGGTATACTCATCCCGCGTCATAGATTCATGAAGAGGACGATGCACTCAATATGTGGGCTCCCGACCCTCCAGTTATCCCCCCTTCACTTGCTCTCCGTCAATTTGCCTTGGCTTGGGCTGGTATCGCTGGACTTGGATATGTTATCTATCTCACTGTCCCAGAACGACCCGCTGTTCCTCGTGAATACCCCTACGGTGGATTAATCAAAGAACTCGGTGGATTAGAAATAAACAAGGTGAGATGCTCTTTATTTGTTTGAAGCCCAAGCTAATAGATCTATAGGCGAACACCGAAGTGGACTCCGAAGATGAATAGATCCTCGATTTGTAAAATATGAATTCAATATGCTACACAAAATAATGTGAAAGAAACCTAAGGCTACCATAAGTGTATATTATAATTTACGCCCCGACCGCTTCACAACGAAAACATCGCCATCATCATCACTCTTGTCTTCTCCTTCATCGGCATCCTCCACTGGAACTGGCTTGGGTCTCGGTTTTGGTCGTGGTCGCAACTGTTTCGTGACCACAGGTACAACCTCCTCTAGCTCAGGTATACTCTCTTGGCGTTCACTCTCAGAGGATTCATTCGCATCCTTCTTCTTCCGTCCGTTCCTTCCCGCAGCCTTCCCTCCCCTCTCTCGTTTCCTCGCTGGCCCACCCGGCTTGCTATCTCCCTTCGCCTTCCGTTTCCTTATCGGCGGATCTGACCTTCCACAAGAATCGTCTTCTGTAGTAATCGATGACCCTCCACTTTTCTGTTGAGCCCGGAAATCGGCAACCACTTGCTGCAGCCTCTTTGAAGAGTATGCCTGTTGCTTTCTCGGTGCATAATTGCCTCCGCCAAGCGAGACATCAAAGTAATTATCTAGGGTTCCTTGACGGTTAGAAGCAGCGTTCTGAACGATATCATATCATGAGCGTTCAGAGATGATATGATACTGTCATCGGAAAATTTACTGACCTGTTCTCGTTGCCCCACTTTACGGATGATAGGAACTAGCAAGTCGTCCACCTTGCTTTGAGACCAGCTGAGTTCCTCCCGAAGGAATCTAGCAATTCGATCAACTCGGACTCCACTGGAATGTGCTTCATATAACGTACTGATGGAGAGAATCTAGGTCAGGCAGCCCCCATTTGAAAGGTTCCTCGGATTCATCGACTGATGGGTGATAATATGCATCCCGCTGTGAAATTCAATAAGTCAAGGATTCAAATGATCTGGATACACTACATACCACACCAGGGTTCGGCCAATCTTCAGGAAGGTACAAATCCTTGAACCTCCTTTTCTGCCACGAAATTAATACTCGTCGCAATGAGTCAACGACCATACTCACAAATCGTTTCCTAAACGCACTCTTACTATCCTCTTCCATGTCCTTCCCACTTTGCACCTTCCTCCACCACTCCCTAAACCTCACTAACCCATCCTCGCCCGGAAACTCCTTCAAAATCTCCATCGCAACAACAGGGCCCACACCCGGCAGTCCATCTACATAATCACTCCCAAGCAAATACGCCAACCTCACCAACTTATCTCTATCCAGTCCCAGTTCTCTTGACAGATCATTGAGGAGAAAACATTCCACTGTTTTAGATTGATTGAACATGTTTTTGAAGACGCGGGCGCCGCCGAAGAGGAAGACATCTGAGTCGTCTGTTATAATGCCTTCGACAAGGCCGAGGGAGACGAGTTTGGCGCATTGGGCTTCTGCTTCCATGGGGGCTGTGATGTATGGGATCCCAAATAGCCGTAACATTAACTATTCACCCAATATCAGTTTACCCCTCCTAAGCTGGAATGAGAATGAAAAGCATACGCACCATAATCTGCGAAATCATATGCTGCGTAATATCCTCTGAATCCCTCATCGCGACTTTCTTCTGTTTATTCAACACACGGATCTCTTCGTCTATTTCCATGCGGGCTGCGTCGAGGTCTTTGCCTTTCATCTGGGAGACGAATTGGGTGAAGTCTTTTTCTTCAGCGATGACATCCATTTCTTGAGCGGCGTCCCAGTGGTCGTCTTCGTCTTTGCGAGGGGAGTGGGATGATTCTGCGTGGATGCCGAGAGGGATTGGAGTAGAAGAACGTTCCCAGTCTGTCAGAGGTTCATCGTCATCAGAGAATGGATCGATGAGGGAGTGGTTGGATTGAGTTGGAACTTTAGATGAAGAGGCGACTGGAGTATCGTTTAGTATTGTCATAGAACTAGACGTCTGTGTTGTTACGTTTTGAGATGAAATAGAGCGTGCTATTTGAGGGGCAGAAGAAGAGATAACAACACCGGTCGCGCTTGAAGGCGCAGAAGCTGTCGTCAAAGCTGATGCTGCTGGTTCAACCTCATAAAAATCTTGATCAGAATCTTTGACAGCTTGGATTGGAGGATTAGGTAGAGTACCCGAAGAAGGTTGAGTCGATGGTGACGGTATTGGAACCAGGTCGTAAAGGTCTTCATCAGAATCGACCACTGGAATAGTAGAATTTGGAACAGTGGTGTCCAAAGCAGTCGATGACGAAGGTATTGACACCGGCTCGTAGAGGTCTTCGTCCGAATCGACAAGCAGTCCAGTAGAAGGTAGAACAGTACTGGGCGTTGAAGGTATTGCCACTGGGTCATACAGATCTTCATCTGAATCATCCGATATATGAACGACTGGTGGCTGTTTGGCCGGAATGACTACAGGAACTTCCTCCATATCCTCATCGTCTTCGCTTTCGTCCTGATCCATTAGACTCGAGACATTACCAAAACTTGATGTCTTGGGAGGAGTCGCCAACTTGCTAGCAGGAGACACATCGGTCTTAGTAGGTGTCGTCGTCTTATCCCCCCCAAGCAACAACGTCGGCGTCCCAAATATCGACCCAGATCCAGACCCAGACCTGGGAGCATCCAACATCCCCCTCCTTTTCGGCGTATTCGCAAATCGTAACGCCGCATCAAGCCTTGATGGTGCAAAGTCTTCGTCTTCATCTTCATCCATAGCTTTTTCTTCAACTTCTTTTGCAGCTACTTCCCGCTGTGATGCTTCAAGTGCCTGACGAAGTGCTTCCTCTTCTTCATCTTGAAGCGAGGCTGCTATTGCTGCGTCCATATCAGCGTCTTCATCGATGAAGAGGGGGAGTTTCTTTGGAGAGATAAGCTTTGATGATTGAGGTTTAAAATTGGTATTAGGACGGGAAGGCCTAGGAATAGGTTTGGGAGGTGGAGGTTGACGACGTGAGACTGCTGCAAGAGCCATGCGGCCATGGAATTCGCGAAGGTCGGGATCAGGAGGCGCAGAAGACGACGCACTAAAATATTTTAATAGAAAAAGACTGTTATTTGAAAAGGAACTCACATTGGAACTTCTTCCATCTCCATATCGCTGTCGTCACCATCACTTTGCCGTTGAGGATCCTCATCAATGACAATAGGTTTATCCTGAGTCCCTTCATTCCGAATACCAAGCACCCATCCGCCTTCCTCTCCTTCATTCTTCATCAAAACATACTCCTTGTTCCTCTCACTTGCAATGCGCACAGGAATAACAACCCCGGCCTTTGAAATCGAGTCAGTGGTGACAAGAAGCTGTTGCGTCAGCGTATTCCGCTGCTGCAAGTTTTTAATCTGCGCTTTGCTAAAATCCAACGGCGTCTTCGAAGTCTGGAGCATCTTTTGTAACCGTTTATGGGACGTTTGACGAGATTTAAGACGCAGGTCGCCTATAATTTCATATTTAATTTCAGTTGGGAGGTCACGGAATGCTTCGGAGTTGACATCAAAATCTTCGGGGCGCATCGAGTCGATGAAGAACCG
>Ga0157379_10004429_pt1 | contig 12041 bp, 6 predicted proteins | sample S25metaG_FD_121802 | JGI IMG/M metagenome (GOLD analysis project Ga0157379, IMG submission 121802) | Switchgrass rhizosphere microbial communities from Kellogg Biological Station, Michigan, USA - S2-5 metaG | ecosystem: Host-associated > Plants > Roots > Rhizosphere > Soil | place: USA: Michigan... | reverse complement strand
GCCGTCGACGGCCTCGGCACCGAGGCCTACGTCGAGCTGTTCTGCCGCGGCACCGTCGCTCCCGACGACCTCAAGCGGATCCTCTCGGGGGTGCCCGAGGTGGTGGATGCATCGACCGTCACCGGGTCGGCCGACGCCATGGTGCACATCCGCTCGCGCGACATCCCGTCACTCGAGGACGCGCTGGAGCGCGTGCGGATCGCGCCCTCGGTGGATCACACGCGCAGCGCGATCGTGCTGTCGCACCTGATCCACCGGAGTTACGACTGAGCGAAACGCCCACGAGACGAACGGAACGGCCGCCCCGCCTGAACCACGAGGCGGCCGTTCTGTGATCAGGCCGCGGCACCCGCCAGCGTGCGCACCGGGCCGGTCGCGACGGACGCGGTTTCGTCGACGAGGTACCGGGCGTACGCCGGGATCGTCAGGAACGTCGGGTAGTCATCACCGAGCGTCACCAGGCGGAACACCTCGGCGGCCGCGTCGAACCTGTCTCCCGGGTTCCGCTCGGCGCCGGCGAGCGTCTCGTCGAGCAGACGTTCGACCAGCTCGCGCGTGACCGGCGTGCTCTGCTGCGTGACGATGCCCTGGTGCATCCACTGCCACAGCTGGGAGCGGCTGATCTCGGCGGTGGCGGCATCCTCCATGAGGTCGTCGATCGCCGCCGCTCCGACGCCGCGCAACCAGCTCTCGAGGTAGCGCACGGCGATCGAGACGTTGGCGCGCACGCCCTCGTCGGTCACCTCGCCGTCGATGCGCAGGTCGAGCAGGTCGGTCGCCTCGACGTGGACGTCAGGGCGCTGGCGATCTACCTGGTTGGGGCGGTCGCCGAGCACGGCGTCGAACTCGGCGCGCGCCGTCTCGATCAGGTCAGGATGCGCCACCCAGGTGCCGTCGAAGCCGTCGCCCGCCTCCCGGCGCTTGTCGGCAGCGACCTGCTCGAGGGCGCGCTCCGTCACCGCGGGATTGCGCCGGTTCGGGATGAAGGCGCTCATGCCGCCGATCGCGTGCGCGCCGCGCTTGTGGCAGGTCTGCACGAGCAGCTCGGTGTACGCCCGCATGAACGGGACCGTCATTGTGATCTTCGCGCGGTCCGGCAGCACGAAGCTCGCCCCGCGGCCACGGAAGTTCTTGATGATCGAGAAGATGTAGTCCCAGCGGCCCGCGTTGAGCCCGGCCGCGTGGTCGCGCAACTCGTAGAGGATCTCGTCCATCTCGAAGGCGGCCGGGATCGTCTCGATCAGCACCGTCGCGCGGATCGTGCCATGCGGGATGCCCAGAGCGTTCTCCGAGAAGGTGAACACGTCATCCCAGAGCCGGGCCTCGAGGTGGTTCTCGGTCTTGGCCAGGTAGAAGTAGGGACCGCTGCCACGCGCGATCAGCTCCTTCGCGTTGTGGAAGAAGTACAGCCCGAAGTCGACCAGCGAACCGGAGGCCGGCGAAGCGATGCCCGCCGGGTCGATGTAGCGCAGGTGCTTCTCGACCAGGTGCCAGCCGCGCGGGCGCATCACGATGGTCGGCGTGTGCTCGGCGGTCACCGAGTACCCCTTGCCCTCGGGGCTGGTGAACTCGAGCTGCCCCCGGATCGCGTCGAACAGGGTCACCTGCCCGCCGATCACGTTGGCCCAGGTCGGGCTGGTCGCGTCCTCCTGATCGGCCAGCCAGACCTTCGCGCCCGAGTTCAGCGCGTTGATCGCCATCTTCGGATCGGTCGGTCCGGTGATCTCGACGCGGCGGTCCTCGAGGCCCGGGCCTGGGCCGGCGACGCGCCAGCTCGCGTCCTCGCGGATGCCGCGGGTCTCGTCGAGGAAGCGCAGATCGCGCCCGTTGTCGATTGCCGCGCGGCGCTGCATCCGGGCGTCGAGGCGGTCGTGGCGTCGGCCGGCGAACTGATCGTGCAGCCGGGTGAGGAAGGCGAGCGCCTCGGGGGTCAGGATGCGGTCGGAGCCCTCACCGGGCTCGGCCAGGACCTGCATGCGGTCTGTGGTGTTCATGATCGTCTCCTGTCGAGTCGAAGGTCTTAGTGGAACTGCGCGGACTCGGTCGAGCCCACGAGCGCGAGGGTCGCGCTGTCGGGGTTGAGGGCGGTGGCGATCCGATCGAAGTAGCCGGTGCCCACCTCCCGCTGGTGCTTGGTCGCGGTGTAGCCGCGGCTCTCCGCCGCGAACTCGGCCTCCTGCAGCTCCACGTACGCGCTCATCTGGCGGTCGCGGTAGCCGGAGGCGAGTTCGAACATCCCGTGGTTGAGGGAGTGGAATCCGGCGAGCGTGATGAACTGGAACGCGTAGCCCATGGCGCTCAGTTCGCGCTGGAAGCTCGCGATCTGCGCGTCATCCAGGTGGCGCTTCCAGTTGAAGCTGGGCGAGCAGTTGTACGCCAGCTTCTGGTCGGGGAACTCGGAATGGATGCTGTCGGCGAAGGTGCGCGCCAGCTCGAGGTCGGGCTCCGCCGACTCCACCCAGAGCAGATCGGCATACGGCGCGTAGGCATGCCCGCGCGCCAGCACCGGCCCGATCCCGTTCTGCACCTCGTAGAACCCCTCGGCCGTGCGGGTTCCGGTCAGGAACTCGCGGTCGCGCTCGTCGTGGTCGCTCGTCAGCAGCGTCGCCGCGAGCGAGTCGGTGCGCGCCACGATGATGCTCGGCACGCCGGCGACGTCGGCGGCGAGTCGAGCCGCGTTGAGGGTCCGGATGTGCTGGCCGGTCGGCACCAGCACCTTGCCTCCCATGTGCCCGCACTTCTTCTCGCTGGCGAGCTGGTCCTCCCAGTGCACGCCGGCGGCTCCCGCGTCGATCATCGAGAGCATGAGCTCGTAGGCGTTGAGCGGACCCCCGAAGCCGGCCTCGGCGTCTGCGATGATGGGCGCCATCCAGTCGGTCTCGGTGGTCGAGCGTGTCGAAGCCACCTCGCCGTCGTACTGTTCGGCGAACTCGATCTGCCCGGCGCGCAGCAGCGCATTGTTGATCCGCCGCACGACCGCGGGCACCGAGTTGGCCGGATACAGGCTCTGGTCGGGTAGGTCTGTCCGCTGAGGTTGCCGTCGGCCGCGACCTGCCAGCCGCTGAGGTAGATCGCCTGCAGTCCGGCTCGCACCTGCTGCACGGCCTGGTTGCCCGTGATCGCGCCGAGCGCGGCGATCCATTGATCGGGGTGCTCCGCGTTGTTCTGGATGAGCTGCCACAGCTTCTCCGCACCGCGCCGCGCGAGTGTGGCGTCTTCGCGCACCGGACCGCGCAGCGCGACGACGTCGTCGGCCGTGTAGTCGCGGCGCACGCCGCTCCAGCGCGGGTCGGCTGCCCACTCGGCCTCGAGCTCGGCGGCGGTCTGCGTCTGGTCTCCTGGGTGCATCGGAATGCCGGTCATGAGGTGCTCCTTCGGTTGGTCTGCCTCCACAGTGCGGCCAGCACAACGGGTCTTCGCGAGATTGGTGCCCAGAAATATGGCAACCTTTCTGTTTTCTCGAAGAATTGGCGTGGCATCCTGGGATGCATGGCACAGAAGCCCCGCGAAACCCCCGACGATGATGAGGTGCTCGACTCCCTCACGATCGGCCGCCGCATCCGGCAGCTCAGGGTGGACCGCGGCCTCACCCTCGACGTCCTGGCCACCGCGATCGGCCGCGCGCCGTCGCAGGTGTCGGTGATCGAGAACGGCAAGCGCGAGCTGAAGCTGGTCGAACTGCAGAAACTGTCGCGAGCGCTCGGCGTCACGCTCGACGAACTGCTGAGCGCCGAGCCGCCGTCGAAGCGCGCCGCCCTCGAGATCGCGCTGGAGCGCGCTCAGCGCGGGCCGCTCTACGCCAGCTTGCCGCTGCCGCCCCTTCCGGTGCGCAAGACCCTCAGCGACGAGGCCATCGAGACGATCCTCGGGCTGCACGATGAACTCGAGCGACTGCACCGCGAGCGCGCGGCCACGCCCGAGGAGGCGCGGCGCGCCAACACCGAGCTGCGCGCCGAGCAGCGCAAGCGCGGCAACTACTTTCCCGAGCTGGAGAAGACCGCGCGTGAACTGCTGGCGGCGGTCGGACATCGCGGCGGCCCGCTGTCGCAGCGCACGGCATCCGATCTCGCCGCCCACCTCGGGTTCACCCTGCATTACGTGGCCGACCTGCCCAGCACCACCCGCAGCGTGACCGATCAGGCCAACGGGCGGATCTACCTGCCGGTCCGGCAGAGCGGCAGCGACCCGCGCTCCGAGCTGCTGCAGGCGCTCGCGGCGCATGTGCTCGGCCGCCCCGAGCCGCAGGACTTCGCCGAGTTCCTGCGCCAGCGGATCGAGACGAACTATCTGGCCGGCGCGCTGATGCTGCCCGAGGTGAGCGCGGTCGAGTTCCTGACGGCCGCCAAGGCGGCGCGCGAGCTGTCGGTCGAAGACCTGCGCGACGCCTTCGCCGTGTCGTACGAAACCGCCGCTCACCGCTTCACCAACCTGGCGACGCAGCATCTCGGGCTGCCGGTGCACTTCCTCAAGGTGCACGAGAGCGGCGCGCTGTCGAAGGCCTACGAGAACGACGGCGTCGCCTTTCCCACCGACGCGCTCGGCGCGGTCGAGGGGCAGTTCGTCTGCCGCAAGTGGAGCGCTCGACAGGTCTTCGACGTGGAGGACCGCTTCAGCCCGTACCACCAGTACACCGACAAGCCGGCCGGGACCTCGTGGTGCACCTCGAGCATCCAGACCACAGCGAACGGGGTGTTCTCGGTGAGCGTCGGCACGCCGTTCGCGCACGCCAAATGGTTCCGCGGGCGGGACACGACGCGCCGCATGGTCTCGACCTGCCCCGACCCGTCGTGCTGCCGGCAGCCCCCGAGCGACCTCGCCCAACGCTGGGCCGACAAGGCGTGGCCGAGTGCGCGGCTCGAGTCATCGCTGCTGGCCGCGATGCCGGCCGGCACGTTCACGGGCGTCGATCTGACCGAGGTCTACGAGTTCCTCGAGGCGCACGCGCCGAGCGGGTCGTAACGTCGCCCTCTCCCGAAAGTACGAGATCGGCAAGCTCTGGGCCACGAAAGGAGGCACAAACGCGTACTTTCGCGGATCAGAGGCTGAGCCCGATCATCCCGCGGTCGGGGTTGCCGAAGCGGTGCGCCGTGATCGACACGGCCTGCTCGTGCAGGAAGGGCAGCAGCTCGATCCGTCCCGCGCTGGTCACCAGGCCCGACCAGATCGCGACATCCGGGCTGCCGTCGAGTGCCGCGGCCAAGTCGGCAGCGGCCGTCGACTCCGGCGCCGCGATCAGGCGGACGCGGCTGGGCAGTTCGGTGCGCGCACGGGCCGCGAACGCGGCATCCGATTCGATCGTCAGCGACTGGATGCCGAGCAGCAGTTCGCCGCCCAGGTCGGCTGCCTCGATCAGCGGCAGCAACCCCGCCGGCACGGGAACAGCCGAGCTCACGGCCAGCGACGCCCGCGCCAGCACTCCCGCCGCCAGCACGCGCACGAACTCGGCGAGCGAGCCGCCCTCGGCCAGCCGGATCGTCGCGGCGGTCGGGCGGTAGCGGAACACGTTCCGCTCGACGCCGAGGTCTGACACGTCGCGGGCGACCGAGAACTCGTGCTCCCAGGCGTCGGCGTCCGAGAGCACGCCGCGGCGGACCGTCTCGTACTCGAGGTAGTCGAGGGCGGGCTGCGAGGCCTCGATCACCGCGGTGACGCGCGCGTTCACGCCCTCGAGGTGCAGTTCGCCGCTCTCGGGCGCAGGCACCGGCTGCCATGAACCGAGCACGAACAGCGTGTTCGGCCCGCCCGCCTTCGCGCCCGGTCCGACCGCCGAGCGCTTCCATCCGCCGAATGGCTGGCGCCGAACGATCGCGCCGGTGATGGGCCGGTTGACGTAGAGATTGCCGGCCTGCACCCGCGACAGCCAGCCGGTGACCTCGTCCGGATCGAGCGAGTGGATGCCGGCCGTGAGGCCGTACTCGACCGCGTTCTGCAGATCGAAGGCTTCGCCGAGGGTCTCGGCCTCCATGATCCCGAGCACCGGACCGAAGTACTCGGTCAGATGGAACTCGCTGCCCGGCGCCACGCCATCGCGCACCCCGGGCGACCACAGCCGCTCGCTGTCGTCGAGCTGGCGCGGCTTGACCAGCCAGCTCTCGCCCTCGGCCAGGGTGCCGAGCCCGCGAGCCAGCTTGCCGCGCACCTTCTCGACCACCGGGCCCATCTGGGTCGCCGGGTCGCTCGGGTAGCCGACCGCCAGGGTGTTGGTGGCGTCGGCGAGCTGACGGCGGAACCGCTCCGACTTGGCGACCGAGCCGACCAGGATCACCAGCGAGGCGGCAGAGCACTTCTGGCCGGCGTTGCCGAATGCGCTCTTCACCACGTCGCTCACCGCGAGGTCGAGGTCGGCGCTCGGCGTGACGATGATCGAGTTCTTGCCACTGGTCTCGGCGAGCAGCGGCAGCTGCGGGTTCCACGAGCGGAACAGCGCGGCCGTCTCGTAGCTGCCGGTCAGCACCACGCGGCCGATCTCGGGTGCGGTCACCAGGGCCTGACCGAGCTCGTTCTCGGCGACATCCACCAGACCGAACACCTCGCGCGGGATGCCACCCTCCCAGATCGCCTCGGCCAGCACCGCGCCGCTGCGGCGAGCCTGCGGTGCGGGCTTGAGCAGCACGGCGCTCCCGGACGCGAGGGCCGAGAGTACCCCGCCCGCCGGGATGGAGACCGGGAAGTTCCATGGCGGCACCACCAGCGTGAGCGCTTCGGGCACGAACCGCGCACCCTCGATGCTGTCGAGCTCGCGCGCGCGGGTGGCGTAGTAGTGGGCGAAGTCCACGGCCTCGCTGACCTCGACATCCGCTTCGGCGATGGTCTTGCCGGTCTCGGCGGCCATCACCTCGATCAATCGCCCACGGAACACCGAGAGCACCTCGCCGACCCGATCGAGCAGTTCGGCGCGGGCGACGCCGGTGGTGCGCCCCCAGTCCGTTCCCGCCTCGGCCGTCTCGCGCACGCGCCGCAGCAGCACGTCCCGGTCGGTGACCGTCGCAGCGGCCAGGGTGTCGTTGCCCAGCTTCGTGTGCGTGCTCCGCTCCAGGATCGCGCGCCCCCACTCGCGATTGACCGCGATGGCCGGATCGGTGTCCGGCTCGTTCTCGAAGGCGAGTCGCGCGGTTGGCAGACCGGGGTGGAGCCGATTCTGCACCCGGCGCGGCTCGGGCACCCGGTCGTCGAGCGCGGCCAGGGATGCGGCGAACCGGTCGGCCTCGCGCGCGAAGATCGCCGGGTCGTCCAGTTCGAACACGCCCGACATGAAGTTCTCGCTCGAGGCGTTCTCTTCCAGCCGGCGCACCAGGTAGCTGATCGCCGAGTCGAACTCGCCCGGCTGCACCACCGGCGTGTACAGCAGCAGGCCGCCGGTCTCCTTGCGCACCGCGTCGGCCTGCGCAGTCGCCATGCCGAGCAGCATCTCGACCTCGACTCGGTGCTGCACGCCGCGCTTCTGCGCGAGCAGCCAGGCGAACGCCAGATCGAACAGGTTGTGCCCGGCCACGCCGATGCGCACGGCATCCGTGTTCTGCGGTGTGAATGCCCGGGTCAGCAGGCGCTTGTAGTTGGTGTCGGTGTCCTGTTTGGTCGACCAGGTGGCCAGCGGCCAGCCGTGCACCTTCGCGTCGACGTTCTCCATGGCGAGGTTGGCGCCCTTGACGATGCGGACCTTGATGCCCGCGCCGCCCTCGGCGACCCGGTGCCGGGCCCACGCCATCAGGCGGTCGAGGGCCGCGACCGAATCGGGCAGATAGGCCTGCAGCACGATCCCCGCCTCGAGGCGCGCCAGGGCCGGCTGCTCGAGCAGTGCCGTGAAGACCGCGATCGTGAGGTCGAGATCGCGGTACTCCTCCATGTCGAGGTTGATGAACTTGGTGCTGCGCGATGCCGCGGCCTGTTCGTACAGGGGCGTCAGCCGCTCCACCACGCGCGTCACGGTCTCGTCGAAGCCCCACATCGACAGCTGACTGACGACAGACGACACCTTGACCGACACGTAGTCGACGTCATCCCGCGCCAGCAACTGCTGGGTGCCGCCGAGTCGGCTGCGTGCCTCGCGGTCTCCGAGCACGGCCTCGCCGAGCAGGTTGACATTGAGCCGGATGCCGCGGGTGCGCAGTCTCTGCAGGGTCTTCCCCAGCGTCTTCGGGTCGGCATCGACGACGAGGTGCGCGACCATGCGGCGCAGCACCCAGCGCGAGATCGGGATGATCGGCCACGGCAGGATCCGGGCGAAGCCGCCTCCCACCGCGATGGCCGCGCGCAGGTACCAGGGCAGGAACCGCGGGATGCGGTGCGCGAGCTGTTCGAGGTTCCTACCGGCCACCCGCAGGTCTTCGGGGCGGACCACCTTGTCGACGAAGCCGAGCGTGAACTCGAGCCCGCGCGGGTCTTTGAGCACACCGGCCAGTCGCTCGGCGCTCGGGTCGGGCTTGACGTCGGCGCTGGCGGCGAGCCAGTGGCGCACCAGGGAGACGGTCTCTTCGGCCGTCGGCAACTCGGTGGTCGGGCCTGGGCGCGCGGGAGTCGTGTCGGAGGTCACCGGATCAGTCTCGCCGAGCACGCGGCTCTGCGCCGCCAAATGCAGGGGTCGTGCAGGATTCGTGCATCCGCGACGGCGGTGACGGCGGTTCTCCGACGTTTTCGCACGAATCGACGACTCGAATCGCGACGACCTGAAGATCGAGGTCGCAGAGATTGTCTGTCCCCTCTATCCATAAAGAAACTTTATTGATACATTCCTCGGCAACCGATCCGGCCAGGCGGCGCCAGACCCGCTCGACCGGATCGGTGCCGGCCCCGCACACGACACCGACGATCGCACCGGCGGCACGCGCACCCGGAACGACCTGCACCGACGCAGACCCGAGAGGAACCCGATGACCGACGTGGCCCCCGGCACCCCCTCGTGGCTGCGCGAGCACAACGACCGCGCGGCGCTCGGCCTGCTGCTCGAGCACGGCTCGCTCACCCGCAATCGGCTCGGCGAGTTGAGCGGCCTCTCAAAGCCGACAGCAGCCCAGATGGTCGCCCGCCTCGAACGCGCCGGGCTCATCGAGCCGGTCGGCGAGGTATCCGGAGGCAGGGGACCGAACGCGATCAGCTACGGCGTGCGAGCGGATCGTCTGCGCGGCGTCGCCATCGACATCCGTGACCGCCGGATCGCTGCCACCGTGGTCGACGCGCTCGATCACGATCACCCGATCGTCGAGTTCGCCACCGCGGACCGCGACCGCACACCCGAGGGCGATGTGCGCGCGGCGATCGATGCGGCGTGCAGCGCCGCCGAGGTCGATCCGAGCACCGTCGCGATCGTCTGGGTCGGCGTCCAAGCCGCGATCTCGGCCGACGGCGATTCGCTGTCGTTCACCGACACGCTGCCCGGCTGGCCCGAGCTCGGTGCCCGTCGCCGGATCGAAGACGCCCTGCACCTCGAGGTGGCCCTCGACAACGACGTGAACCTCGCCGCGATCGCCGAGCGCGCCGTCGGAGCGGGACGGGATGCCGCCAGCTTCGCCCTGCTCTGGCTGGGCGACGGCCTGGGCCTGGCCGTCGACCTCGGCGGCACCCTCCATCGCGGAGCGGCAGGAGGGGCGGGCGAGATCGGCTACCTGCCCGTGCCGCGGGCGGCCGAGGGGCTGGTTCCGGGAGCCGAAGACCTGACCGATCTGCTCGGCGGCGACGCCGTGGCGCCACTGCTCGCGAACCTCGATGATGCCGCAGTGAACGCGCTGGCCGATCGCGTCGTCCTGGGCGTGATCCCGGTGCTGGCCGTCCTCGACCCCGAACTCGTGGTCCTCGGCGGCCCCACCGGCAGCGCGGGCGGGGCGCGGCTTGCCGAGCTCGTCGCCGAGCGGCTGGCCGGCATCCACTCCCGCCGCCTCGAACACACCTCGCGCTGGCACCCCACGGTGCGCGCGAGCGGAATCACGGGCCCGTCCGTTCTCGGCGGAGCTCGCAGGATGCTGGTCGGCCGCATCCACGATCGTCTGGTCGCCGACATTCGCACGCCCTGATCGACCGAGAGGACACCCCTGTGAATCGCACCATCCGACGGCGGATCGCCGTCGCCACCGCGGCGCTGGCCGCCACCACCCTGCTCGCCGCCTGCAGCGGCGGCGGATCGAACACCACCGTCGGACCGGCTCCGACCAAGCTCGAAGGGACCGTGTCGCTCTGGCACTTCTTCAGCGACCGCGAGGCCAAGGTCATCCAGTCGGTCGTCGACGACTTCGAGAAGGCCAATCCGGGCGTGAAGGTCACCGTGCACTCCGGGCAGGACGACGACAAGCTGCAGAAGGCCATCTCCGCCGGCACCAACGTCGATGTCGGCATCTCGTATTCGACGGATATCGTCGGCAGCTTCTGCAGCAGCGGCGCGTTCCGCGACCTGGGTCCGTACATCGCGCGCGACAAGGTCGACCTGAGTCAGTTCAGCGACACCGTGCGCAGCTACACCGAGTACAAGAAGACCCGCTGCGCCCTGCCGGTGCTCGCCGACGTCTACGGGCTGTACTACAACAAGAAGGAGCTGGCCGCCGCCGGCTTCACCGCCCCGCCGACGACCCTCGACGAGCTGGAGACGATGGCGCTCAAGCTCACCACCTACAACGCCGACGGCTCGATCAAGCAGCTCGGCTTCGACCCGCTGATGGGCTTCTACGAGAACTCGGCCGCGCACTGGGGGCCGTCGACGGGCGCGCAGTGGCTGAAGCCGGATGGCACGTCGGCCATCGGCGGCGACGCGGGCTGGACCGAGATCATGACCTGGCAGAAGGCCTTCGTCGACAAGATCGGCTACGACAAGCTGCAGACCTTCACCGCGGGGCTGGGCCAGGAGTTCTCGGCCGACAACGCGTTCCAGACCGGTCAGGTCGCCATGAACCTCGACGGCGAATACCGCACCGCGTTCATCGCCGATCAGACCCCGGACCTCGACTATGGAACGGCCCCGTTCCCGGCCGCGGCGGATCACAGCGATCTGCAGGGCGGTGGCTACATCACCGGCAACATCGGCGGCATCTCGAAGGGCTCGAAGAACCCCGAGCTGGCCTGGGCGCTGCTGAAGTACCTGACGACGAACACGGAGGCCGTGGTCAAGCTCGCGAACGGCCTCAAGAACGCGCCGACCACCTCCGGAGCGCTCGCCTCGCCGAAGCTCGACCTCGGTGCTCAATTCGGCACCTTCCTCGACATCATGGCGAATCCGAAGTCGACGACCACCCCGCCCAGCCCGGTGGGCGCCGGATACCAGCAGTCCCTCGAGGACTACTGGCTGAAGTACCAGCAGGGCAAGGGCGGCGACCTGAGCGCCGGCCTGACGGGCGTGTCGAAGGACGTCGACAACTCCCTGGCACTGGTCAGCGGTCCGTAGTGACCACCCTCGCATCCCGCACCGGGCGGGCCGGGACCCTCGTGGTCCCGGCCCGGCCGGGCCTGCGCCGCTCGCAGCGCCGGCGTCTGCTCACCGCGCTCGCGATGCTGGCGCCCGCCCTGCTGGGGCTCGGCCTGTTCTTCGGGTATCCGCTGGTGGCATCCGTGTTCTACAGCTTCACGCGCTACGACCTGCTCTCGGATCCGCAGTGGATCGGCCTGCGCAACTACCAGTACCTCTTCACCCAGGATCCGAAGGTGTGGACGGCCGCCGGGAACACCCTCTGGTTCGTGCTGATCCTGGTTCCGGTGCGACTGCTCACCTCACTGGGCGTCGCCGGACTGCTGGTGCGGGCGCGGCAGGCATCCGGATTCTGGCGCACCGCGTTCTACCTGCCCGCGCTGGTGCCCCCGGTCGCCTCGGTGGTGGCGTTCGTGTTCCTGTTCAACCCGGGAACCGGGCCGGTGAACACGATCCTGCATGCGATCGGCATCCAGGGGCCGCTGTGGTTCAGCGACCCCAGCCTCGCCAAGCCCTCGCTGGTGCTGCTCGGCGTCTGGGTGATGGGCGACGTGATGATCATCTTCCTCGCGGCGCTGCTCGATGTGCCACGCGAGCAGTACGAGGCGGCAGAACTCGACGGGGCGAACGCGTTCCAGCGCGGGCGCTACGTCACCTT
>Ga0157379_10004428_pt1 | contig 12042 bp, 9 predicted proteins | sample S25metaG_FD_121802 | JGI IMG/M metagenome (GOLD analysis project Ga0157379, IMG submission 121802) | Switchgrass rhizosphere microbial communities from Kellogg Biological Station, Michigan, USA - S2-5 metaG | ecosystem: Host-associated > Plants > Roots > Rhizosphere > Soil | place: USA: Michigan... | reverse complement strand
GCACCTCGGCCCAGATCCGGGCGAGGTCGTCCCACGTCCACCAGCGGCCCAGGTACTGCAGCTCGGGCTCGTCGCCACCCAGCTCGAACACCGCGGCGATCCGCTCGTGCAGCTCACCCCAGGTCGGGGTCGTCTCGACATCCGTACTCACTGGTCGACCTCCGTCACGGGCTCAGGGGCGAGCGCCTGCACGTTCTGCGGCGCCGTGGGCAGTGGGGGCAGGCCGTGCTCGCGCAGCTCGCAGCGGAAGCGGCGCAGCCAGCCGTCGTCGCCCGCGAAGTTCGTGAGGTAGTGGCCGACCCACGCGATGCGCATGGTGCCGTAGTCGTAGGTCGTGGGGTTGCCGATGGCCTGGGCGAAGGCCGGGTCCCAGTGCAGGCGCTGCATGCAGTCCCAGGCGCCCCACTCGTTCTCGCCGTAGAACCCGGGCATCTTCACGTGGTTCTGGTAGTCCAGCTCGAGCGCGCCGATGAGGTAGTCGCCCCAGTGCGGCCGGTCGGAGTTGCGCCCGCCGCCGAGCGTCGGGTTGGGGTAGCCGACGAGCTTCTCCAGCTTGGTGAGGTCCTCGTCGGTGATCGTGCCGTGGAGGTAGACGTCGTCCGCCATCACATCGCCCTTCTCGAAGAGGTCGGCCGGTCAACCCGCGACGGGCACGAGCGCGTCGACCAACCGCTCCCGTTGGGCCCAGCCGTCGCTCAGGTAGGCCTCGGCGAACTTCGCCCGTTTCAGCAACAGATGGCAGTCGTGCTCCCAGGTGAAGCCGATCCCACCGTGGGTCTGCAGGGCGTCGCCGACGACCTTGCTCGCCCCCTTGCGGCAGTACGTGCCGACCGAGGCGACGGCGATCCGGGCCGCACCCGCGTCCGCGTCCCACGCCTCGGCGGCCTTCTCCACCGCGGCCTGCCCGGCCGCGACGATCACGTACATGTCCGCGAGCTTGTGCTTGATCGCCTGGAACGACCCGATGGGCCTGCCGAACTGCTCGCGCTGCTTCGCGTACTCCACGGACATGTCCTGCGCCCGCGACGCGGCGCCGATGCCGTCCGCGGCGAACGCGACCGTGCCGACGTCCACCAGCCGGTCCAGCAGCTCACCCGCCGCGTCCCCGCGGGCGAGCACCGCGTCCGCGGCCACCTCGACCGAGTCGAGCTCGACGTCGCCGAGGAGCCGGGAGCGGTCGATCGACGGGAACTCCTCCACCCGCGTCGCGGTGGCGTCCACCAGGGCGAGGACCAGGCCGTCGGAGCCGCGGGCGAAGACCGCGAAGACGTCCGCGACCGGCGCGTCGAGCACCAGCCGGGCACGCCCGGTGAGCCGGACGCCGTCGCCGGCGGCCTCGGCGGTCACGCTCCAGGTGTCCCCGCGCAGCCGACCACCCCCGATCCCGACGGCGACGGTGCCGACCGCGGTGCCCTCGGCGATCCGCGGCAGGAGGTCGCCGACCACGGGCGTCAGCGCGGCGCCGACGGCGGCCGGGAACAGCACCGCGGTCGACAGGTACGGCCCGGGCGTGGTGTGCGCGCCGATCTCCTGCAGCACCTCGACCACCGCGGAGAGGCCCGCGCCCGCCCCGCCGTGCTCCTCGTCGACCAGCAGCCCGGTCCAGCCCGCCTCGGCGATCCGGCGCCAGGCCTGCGGATCGATGCGCCGGTCGCCGTCCTCGGTGGCGCGCACGGCCTCCGAGGACGACCAGCGGTCCAGCAGGTCCCGCGCCGCGGCGCGCAGGGCCCGGCGGTCGTCGCGGTCCAGGCTCATCGCCCGCTCCTCGGTTCGGACGTCATCGTCTCAACTCCCTCACGCCGGCGGGTGTCCTCAGTTCAGGGCCTTCTCGCGCGGCAGCCCCAGCACCCGCTCCGCGATGATGTTGCGCTGGATCTCGTTGCTGCCCGCGGCGATCGTCCAGACCCAGGACCCGATGTGGTCCATCGCCCAGTTGCCGGACACCGACGCGAACGACTCCTCGCCGCCCTCCAGCCACGCCTCGGGGCCGCGCAGGCGCATCGCGAGCTCCGTGAGCCGCTGCAGGGTCTCGCTGTAGAACAGCTTGAGGGTGGAGCTCTCGGGCCCCATCTCGCCGTGCTCGACCAGGGTGCCGACGACCTTCTCCACGAGCATCCCGAGCACGTGCACCTCGGCGGCCCGCTCGGCCACCTCGAAGCGCACCGCCGCGTCGTCCCACGCCGTGCGGCCCGCCCCCCACGGGGTGCATCGGGCCTCGGCGGCGAGCATGTCCAGCGCCCGGACGAGCGCGACCTGGTTCTCGATCATGCTCGAGCCGCGCTCGGTGGTCAGCGTGGTCTGGGCCAGTCGCCACCCGTCGTTCTCCGGGCCCAGCCGGTGGCTCGCGGGCACGACGACGTCGGTCATGAAGATCTCGTTGAAGTCGGCGCCGCCGGTGGCCTGCCGGATCGGCCGGACCTCCACCCCGGGGGAGGCCATGTCCATCATGAACATCGACAGGCCCTTGTGCTTGGGCACGCTCGGATCGGTGCGCGCGAGCAGCAGGCACCACTGCGAGCGGTGTGCCCCGCTGGACCAGACCTTCTGCCCGTTGACGACGTAGTGATCGCCCTCGCGCACCGCCCGGGTGCGCAGCGACGCCAGGTCCGACCCCGCGCCGGGCTCCGAGAAGCCCTGGCACCACACCTCGCCGTCCAGGATGGCGGGCAGCCGCTCCCGCTGCTCGGCCGTGCCGTGCCGGGCGATCGTCGCCGCCGCGTGGTGGAACGCGATGCCTCGACCGACCGGCGGGTAGTCGACCCGCTGGAGCTCGTCTTTGAGCACGATGTCCTCGGCGACGCCGAGCTCGCGCCCGCCCACGTCCTTCGGCCAGTGCGCGGCGAGCCACCCGGCCTCCCGCAGCGCCACGCGGTACCGGGCGTCGAAGGCGTCCCGCTCGGACTCCGGCCAGGTGGCGTACGAGTCGCGCCAGCCCGCGGGCGGTGCGATGGCCTCCAGCGAGGCCCGGACCTCCTTGCGGAAGGCGTCCAGACCGGCCGTGTCGAGCTGCTGCATCCATCGCCTCCGTGCACCGTGTCCGCGCGGGTCCGCGACCACCCCGCGGTGCGGTCTCCCGACGCGCTCCGCGGGCGCCCGCATCCCGAGTCGCAGGCGGCGGGCGATCACGCGACGGACCGCCTCCGGCGCCGGTGCCCACTCTGCGCTAACAGGACACCCTATCGGGCGATCGACTGTCAAGGGCGGCCTGTCGGCGCCACCCGGTCACCGCGGGACGACACCCTCGAACACGAGCTCGACCAGCGACGATGAGCCGCGGTGGACCGCCGGCGTGACGACCTTCGTCAGCCTACTGTTGGCTCGTGAAGCTCGGCGTCACGCTCGGCAGGCTCAACGCGCGGTCCCGAGCGACACCGCTGGAGCCGCGGACGAGCTCGGCTTCGAGTCCGTGTCGGGCGGCCCGCCGACGAGCAGCCGAACCGGACGAGCCCTTGCCACGGCCGTGGCTTTGGCCTAAAAGTACACCATTGGAGATCGGGGCGAGGTGTCGCGTCGACTCGGGAAGGATGTCCACGCGCGGGTGACCGGCCAGGCGGTCCCCGTCCCGACAGGAGGCGCGGCACATGGCGGTTGACGTCGAGCGCAAGGACCGCGTCGCCGTGGTGACGTGGAACCGTCCCGAGGTCATGAACGCGCTGGACGCCGACGCGACCGACGAGCTGGACGGGATCTTCGACGACCTGGCCCGGGACCGGGACGTCTGGGTCGTGGTCGTCACGGGGGCCGGTGACCGCGCCTTCTGCGCCGGCGCCGACCTCAAGGCGATGGTGGAGCGCAACGCCTCGGGTGCGCCCCGGCGGGAGCCGGGGCCGAACGGCTTCGCGGGCCTGGTGAAGCGGGACTTCGCCAAGCCGGTCGTCGCGGCGGTCAACGGGCTGGCGTACGGCGGCGGCTTCGAGGTCGTGCTCGCCTGCGACCTGGCGGTCGCGGACGAGCGGGCGCGGTTCGCCCTGCCCGAGGTCAAGCGCGGCATCGTCGCGGCGGCGGGCGGCCTGGTCCGGCTGTCGACCCGGATCCCGTTGGCGGTCGCCGAGGAGATGGCGCTCACCGGCGATCCGATCACCGCGCAGCGGGCCGCGGAGCTGGGCCTGGTGAACCGGGTCGTGCCCGCCGGCCGATCCGTCGACGCGGCCCTGGAGCTCGCGGAGCGCGTCGCGGCGAACGCGCCCCTCGCGGTGCGCATGTCGAAGACGCTGCTCCGCCGGGCGGTCTCCACCGCCGAGGACGAGCTGTGGCGACTGCAGGCGGCCCTGGGCCGCAACCTGCTGGCGAGTGCGGACGCGAGCGAAGGCCCCCGCGCCTTCGCCGAGAAGCGTGCTCCGGTCTGGCGCGGTCGCTGAGAGCGCCGAGCGGGAGGCCGGACCCGAAAGGTCCGGCCTCTCGTCGTGGGCCGCCCGCTAACCGGCCAGGGTCCTGCGCATCCGCTCCTCGACCTCCTCGTCGGTGGCGGAGCGGCGGGCGGTGATCAGCGGCTCGGCGTCCGGGCTGCCGTACCAGCGCAGCCGCGGCGACTCCGCGGCGAGCGCCTCGGCCACCACCGTCGCGACGTCCGCAGCCGGGTACGTCGTGCCCCGGTTGCGGTTGACGTTCGCCATGAACCGCTCGCCGAGCACGTCGTATGGCGGGTTCTCCAGGCCGACGACCTGCCGGTTCTGCGGGAAGTTCGACTCGATCGCACCCGGCTCGACGAGGATCACCCGGACGCCGAACTGCCCGACCTCGAAGCGCAGCGCCTCGGTGAGCACCTCCAGCGCGTGCTTGGAGGCGGCGTACCAGCCGAGGATCGGGCTGCCGCCGGTGCGCCCCGCGGCCGACGACATGTTCACGACGGCCCCGCGGCCGCGCTCACGCATGCCGGGCAGGAACGCCTGCGTCACGCGGATGACGCCGAGCACGTTGGTCTCGAGGATCAGCCTGCCCTTCTCGACCGGGACCGTCTCGATCGGGCCCCAGACACTCATGCCGGCGTTGTTGACCAGCACGTCCACGTCCCCGACCTGCGCGGCGACCTTGGCCACCGACTCGTCGTCGGTGACGTCCAGGGGCAGCTTCTCGGCGACGTCCAGCCCCTCGAGGGCGTCGACGTGGCGGGCCGTGGCGATCACCGAGTAGCCGCGGCGGGCCAGCTCGGCGGCCGTCGCCCGCCCGATGCCCGTCGAGCAGCCCGTCACCAGTGCGCGTTCAGCGCCGTTCATCCCTGTCATGCCGCTCCTTCGTGTCGTCGGCGGGGTCGGCGTCGCCTGACACCCGGCGTTGGGTCAGCGGGACCGTCCGCCCGGGACGGCCTCCAGCAGCGCGATCGCGTCCTCCACCTCGGCGCGGATCCGGCGGGCCCCGTCCTGCCAGGCCGTCGGGTCCTCCTGGGCCACCGGCGACCGCTTGAGCAGCAGCGCGCCCGCGGCGGCCTGCTTGAACCGGGCCAGCGCGTGGAACCACGGCAGGTCCGACACGGCCCGACCGGCGGCGGTCTCGTACACGGCGACCAGCTCGTCGACCGAGGGCATGCCCGGCGCGGGACGGCGCTGGTGCGGGTTGCCCGCGCTGTCGTGATGCAGGAGGAACCAGCCCAGGTCCAGCCGCGGGTCCGCGACGGCCCACAGCTCCCAGTCGATGATCGAGGTCACCTCGCGGCCCCGGGCCAGCATGTTGCCGAGCCGGTAGTCGCCGTGCACCAGAACCGGCGGCAGCGGCGCGGGCACCGCGGCGAGCAGCAGCTCCGTGGCCTCGTCGGCGCGGCCCTTGAGCTCGTCGGGCACCGTGCCGAACGCGCGGACCCAGCGGCCCACCTCGGCCTCCAGCCCGATCACCGGCTCACCCTCCAGGCCCGGCGCGGACACGTCGAGCGCGTGCAGGCCCGCCATCATCCGGGCGGCCGCGACCATCCGGCCGCCGACCTCGTCCGGCCCGGGCAGCGGGCCGTGGTCGAAGATCGGCTCGATGCAGTCCCCGGGCTCGAACGACATCGCGTAGAGCGGCGGGAGGTCCGGCGGGTCGCCCGCGTCGGTGAACAGGATCCGCGGCACCCGCACGCCGGGCGTGCCCGCGAGCGCGGACATCGCCCGGGCGTGCCGGAGCACATCACGGTTGCGGACGGGCATGAGCCCGGGCGGGGCGACCTTGAGGATCACCGGCGTGACGGCGTCCGGGGCCTGCACCTCGGCGCGGAACGTCAGGCCGGACGCACCGCCCGCCATCCGCTCGACGGCGTCGATGCCGCCGCCGAGGGCCTGGCGGGCCAGTCCGTCGACCCGCTCGCGGAGGTCTTCGACGTCCAGGCCGCGGTCCCCGACGCCCGTGGTCCCCGACCCCGAGCTCGCGGTCATCGGGAGGCGAAGTCCCAGCCGCGGCCCGCGTCGTACTCGCGCAGGATGTTCCGGCCGACCCGCTCGATGTGCACCTCGTCCGGACCGTCGACGATCCGGTAGATGCGCGCCATCCGGTACATGTGCTCCAACGGCGTGTCGTCGCACACGCCCAGCGCGCCGTGCACCTGGATGGCCCGGTCCAGGACGTGGTTGAGCATCCGCGCCGCGTACGTCTTGACCGCGCTGATCTCCACGCGCGCCTGCTCGCCGCGGCCCATCTTCTCCGCCGCGTCGAGCGTCATCATCCGGGCGGTCTGGATCTCGACGTAGGAGTCGTAGACGTACTGCTGCATCAGCTGCTTGCTGCTCAGCTTGCCGCCGCGCACCTCACGGGTGTTGATCCGGTCGCACATGATGTCGAAGGCGCGCTGCGCCTGGCCCAGCCAGCGCATCACGTTCGTCATGCGGGCCGGGCCCAGCCGGGTCTGGAAGAGCTTGAAGCCCTGCCCGCGCTCGCCGAGGACGTTCTCCTTCGGCACCCGCACGTTCGTGTAGCTGCACTCCGGGTGGTTGGAGTCCAGGCCCATCACGAACACGTCGCGCTCGATCTTGTAGCCCGGCGACGACGACGGGACCAACAGCATCGTGAAGCGCTCGTGCAGCGGGGCGTCGTCGCCCTCGGTCCGACACATCACGCAGATCCACTCCGACGTCAACGCGGCGCTGGTGTACCACTTGCGCCCGTTGATGACCCACTCGTCGCCCTCGAGGCGGGCGGTGGTGGTGATGTTGGTCGGGTCGGAGCTGGCCGCCCCGGGCTCGGTCACGGCGAAGGCGACGTGGATGTCACCCTTGACCGCCGGGTAGAGCAGCGTGTCGCGCTGCCAGTCGGTGGCCGCGCTGTCCAGCATCAGGCAGGTCTGCAGCGAGTACGAGCCGAACGTGTTCATCGCGACGTCGGAGCGCCCGATGACCTCGTTGATGTACGTGTACTCCAGCCACGGCACCCCCAGCCCACCCATGGACTTCGGATGGCCGATGGCCCACAGACCCTCCGCCTTGGCCTCCTCCTTCAGCTTCGCCCGGGCGGTCTCCGCCTCGTCACCCCCACGGAAGATCATCTGCTCCTGCGGGATGACGCGGTCCTCGACGAACCGCACGACCTGCTCGCGCAGGTCTCGCACGCTGTCCGGGATGGCGTACGCCATTGTGGTCCTTCCTCTCCGGCCCGCGGGCCAGTCACTGCTCGTTGTCGCGTGCCCCACCCGGCGCGTCTCGACGACGGCGGACCCGCGGGCACCGCGTCACCCCGGCTTCCGCCGCGGAGGACGATCCCTGCGTACCGGGGGCCGGAGGCGCACAGCTCCCGGCAACAGTATTCTGTTCGATCCGTCCCGCCAAGGGCGGCCGGGACCCGTCACTGGTTCGCGCTCGCGCCCTTGCCCACGTTCTCGAACTGGATCACGCCGCTGGTGAGGCTGAGCTCGACGCCCTCGACGTTCTTCTGCCAGAACCAGTTCAGCGGGGTGCGGTAGAGCAGCACCGCCGGGACGAGCTGGGAGGCGCGCTCGGCGACCTTGCGCATGCCCTCCTTCTGCTTCGCCACGTCCTCGGTGGCATTGGCCTCGCGCAGGGCGGCGTCCATCTGCGGGTCGGACAGGTAGGACAGGTTCTGCGGCGAACCGGTCAGCAGGTTGGTCAGCGCGGTGCGCGGGTTGTCCGGCAGCGAGCCGCTCAGGGTCGTGTCGTAGTCCCGCGTGGCGATGCGCGTAGAGGTGCGGTTGCGCTCGTCCGCCTGGATCGTGACGGTGACGCCGCGGAGCTTGTCCCACTCCTGCTTCACGGCCTCCCAGATCTTGGTGTTGGTGTTGGCCCCGCTGATCGTGATCGGGATGGTCGTCTGGCCGGTGTCGGCCAGGTACGAGTCGATCAGCTGCTGCGCCTTCGGCAGGTCGTGGCCGGGGTAGGCGACGTCGGAGGCCCAGGGGCCCTTCGGGTCCGCCACAGCCGGCGCCGGGACCGCCGCAGGCGCGGCCCGCTGGATGACGGCGTTCGTGTCGACGGCCCGCTGCAGGGCCTCGCGCACCCGCACGTCGGCGGTCGGTCCACGGTCGGTGCGCATGGCCAGGGCGAAGACCCCGGGCGAGACGACGGCCGCCGTGGGGACCCCCGACTTCTGCAGGTTCACCGTCTCGGACTCGGCGGAGTAGCTGTTGGTCATGTCCGCCCCGCCGGAGCGGAAGGTGTTGGCGCGGGCCGTGTGATCCGGCATCGCGCGGACCTCGACGCGGTCGAGCAGCGGCTTCGGGGCGTCCCAGTAGGTCCGGTTGCGCTCGAAGACGTAGCGGTTGCCCTTGGACAGCTCGGTGATCACGAACGGGCCCGCACCCACCGTCGTCTGCGGCGTGGTGCCGTAGGAGGTCCCGGCCGCCTTGACCGCCGTCGGCGACGGCACGGTGCCGACGGGCGTCGTGAGCGCCTGGTTCCACGTCCCGTCCGGGGCCTTCAGCGTCACCTGCACGACGGTCGGGCTCGCCGCCGTGACCTCGGCGACCTCGGTCAGCGGCGCCCGCGTGGGCGAGGCGGTCGCCGGGTCCGCCATCCGCGCCCAGTAGGCCTTCACGGCGTCCGCGTCGTACGGCGTGCCGTCGGAGAACTTCAGGTTCGGGCGCAGCGTGACCGTCCACTGCGTGTGGTCGGCGTTCGGCGTGACCGACTGGGCCATGCCGGGCACGATGGTGCCGTCCGCCTTCTGGTAGAGCATCTGGCCGTACACGAGCTGCATGTACTGGCCGTCGACGAGGGAGCCCGAGGCGAGGGCGGGGTCCATTCCCCGCGCGGGCTCGCTCTGGCTCAGGTACACGAACTGCTTCGTGGCGGCGTCGTCCCGCCCGCCGGAGCCCCCGCACGCGGCCAGCAGGAGGGCGATCGGCAACATCAGAGCGAGCAGTGCCTTGGGTCGCGGCAGCGTCAACATCGTTGTCATCCCTGCTATCGACGGATCCCGCGCTATCCTCAGCGCGTCCTCGAACAGTATCCTGTTCCACGGCCCGCGCCAAGGGCGAGTCGGGCCGACCTCGACGCCGAGGAGGCCGGCCATGCACACTCCGACCGTTCGCCGGGGCCCTCGCTGATGCGCGTCGAGGGGTCCGGCGTCGCCGTCGTCACCGGTGGCGGCAGTGGGATCGGCCGCGCCACCGCACTCGCCCTGGCCGCCCGCGAGGCGGTGCTCGCCGAGCTCGGCACACCGACCGTGCTCTGCTGCACCGCGGGGGTGGTGCTCCGCGCCCCGATCACCGAGGCCACGGGTGCGGACTGGGAGTGGATGCTCGCCGTCAACGTCACCGGAACGGCCACCACGCTGCGGGTCTTCCTGCCCGACGTGCTCGCGGCCGATCCCGCGCTGCTCGGCGACCGGCACGTGGCGATCACCGCCTCGATGAGCTCCCTGCGGGTCGGCGGCGCGCCCGACACGACCCTGTACTGCGCGGCCAAGTTCGCGGTCTTCGGGCTGGCGCGCGCACTGCGGTCCGAGCCGGCGGGGACCGGGGTGGGCGTCACGATCCTCCTGCCGGGCTCGGTGCGCACCGGGCTGATCGCCAACTCCGCGCGCGGGCACGGTGACGAGGCGCCCGCGTCCGCCGAGCGGGCACGCAACGGGTGGGCCGAGCCCGGGGCGGCTGCTCGTCGCCGGCATGGCGGCCGACGCACCGTACGTGGTCACCCACCCGGACCTGCTCCCGGGCGTCGAACAGGAGACCGCCGAGATCCTCGAGGCCTTCCGATCGCCGATCGTGGTCTCCTAGTCCGGTGGGGCGCTCACCACCCGGGGGCGTCCCCAGGGCGCGCCGGGACGGCCGATAGCGGGAGGACGCGGTGGCGGACACCGACATTCTGTGCGGGATCAAGGTCGTCGAGGTGGCGAGCTGGGTGTTCGTCCCCGCGGCCGGGAGCCTGCTCGCGGACTGGGGCGCGGACGTCGTGAAGGTGGAGCACCCCGAGCGCGGTGACCCCCAGCGCGGGCTGTCCAGCACGACCGCGGGCGCGGCGCCCTACAACCCGCTGATGGAACAGGCCAACCGCGGCAAGCGCAGCGTGGGCCTGGACCTGACCACCGACGCGGGCCGCGAGGTGTTCTACCGGCTCATCGCCGAGGCGGACGTCTTCCTCACCAACGCCCTCACCGCGGTGCGCCGCAAGCTGCGGATCGACGTCGACGACCTGCGCGCGGTCAACCCGAGGCTGATCTACGCCCGCGGCACCGGCCACGGGATCCACGGCCCGGAGGCCGAGCGGGGCGCGTTCGACGGCGCGGCGTACTGGTCGCGTGGCGGCATCGCGGCGGCGGTGACGCCGGAGGGCAGCGAGTACCCGGTGTGGCAGCGTGCCGGTTTCGGCGACTCGGGCTCGGGCGCGTCGCTGGCCGGGGGCGTGGTGGCCGCGCTGTACCGGCGCGAGCGCACCGGCGCGCCGTCGGTCGTCGACGTGTCGCTGCTCGGCACCGCCCTGTGGCAGCTGTTCCCGGACGTGGTGGCGGCACCGGCGAACCGGGACAGGTACGGCGCGGACGGTCGGGTGCCCCACCTGCCGCCGCGCGACGCCTTCCCCAACCCGCTCACGAACTACTACCGGACGAAGGACGGCCGGTTCCTGTTCCTGACCATGATGGAGTCGGACCGGTTCTGGCCCGATCTCTGCGCCCACCTCGGCCGCACCGACCTGCGCGACGACCCCCGCTTCACCGACCACGCCACCCGTACGGAGCACGCGCGCGAGCTCATCCGGGAGCTCGACGAGGTGTTCGGCGCGCGGACCCTGGCGGAGTGGAAGGAGACTCTGCGGACCCTGCGCGGAGTGTGGAGCCCGGTCCAGACCGCGCTGGAGACGCACACCGACGAGCAGGTCGTGGCCAACGGCTACCTGCAGCCCGTCACCACCGCGGGCGGGCACGAGATCAGCCTGGTGCACGGCCCGGTCCAGTTCGACGGGGCGCCGTTCCCGCTGCGCCCGGCGCCGGGCTTCGCCGAGGACACCGACGCGGTGCTGCTCGAGCTCGGGCACACCGAGGAGGAGCTGGTGGCGCTGAAGATCTCCGGCACGGTCTTCTAGGAGCGCGTAACAGTGCACTGTGCCGGTCCGTGGCGGCGGTGCCCGCCGACCGTTCTTGTGTCGCCCCGACGCAACAGGCTACTTTTGACGTGCCGTCGGCGCTTTTCTCGCGGACGGATCACGACCCGCCCGTCGCGGCGAATCGAGGCAGCGTTGTCCACCCAACCGACCGTCGGAGGTTCGACGTGCTGTTCCACCACGTCATCGCGAAGGCACTGACGGACCACGACGTGGACACCGTCTTCGGCCTGATGGGCGACGGAAACCTCTACATGATGGAGAGCTTCGTCCGCACCCAGGGCAAGACGTTCGTCCCGGTGACCCACGAGGCCAACTCGGTCCTCGCCGCCCTCGGCTACGCCCGGGTGACCGGTCGCCTCGGGGTCGCCTCGGTGACCCACGGCCCGGCCCTGACCAACACCGTCACCGCCCTGGTCGAAGGGGCCCGCGCCCGGCTTCCGGTCGTCCTGGTCGCGGGGGAGACGGCCGCGACCGACCGGCACCACTCCCAGAACATCGAGCAGCGCGCGGTCGTCGAGGCCACGGGGGCGGGCTTCGAGCCGGTCCGCTCGCCGGACACGGTCTGCCAGGACCTCGCGATCGCCGTGCG
>Ga0157379_10004425_pt1 | contig 12045 bp, 16 predicted proteins | sample S25metaG_FD_121802 | JGI IMG/M metagenome (GOLD analysis project Ga0157379, IMG submission 121802) | Switchgrass rhizosphere microbial communities from Kellogg Biological Station, Michigan, USA - S2-5 metaG | ecosystem: Host-associated > Plants > Roots > Rhizosphere > Soil | place: USA... | reverse complement strand
GATACTCGAAGCTGATCTAGTGCTTCTTCTGAAAAATCAAGACTGTCTGTCTCTAAATGGATCCATCTGAATGCCGGAGATGAAGGGATCAAGAAGTTCTTCCGCCGAGTTTTTGATGTTCTCAACCCTGGGGGTAAATTCGTTTTAGAGCCACAGGCTTGGGATACATACGCGAAGGCAAAGCGGATGGATCCGGTTAGTCCTTTCAAGCTAGTTAACTGGTTGGATTATTTATCGAGGCAATTATTTCTAGAAATTGAGAGAAACGGGGAACTCGTTGCAAATACGACCCGATGACTTTCCAGGGATCTTACAGAGTATTGGATTTACCAACCATCAACGACTCGGCACGATTGGAATAGGAGGTGTGTCCAGCCATTCTATTAGAGGGTGTTTTAAATAATATGTCCTCGTAGGTTTTCGACGCCCGGTTGATGTGTACGTTAAATAGAAGAACGGGTATGCCCTATCGGGTTTTATAAAACACAGTAGGACTAAAGGTCTCTATTTTCCTATGGTAAGTGTACGTGAATGATATGAAATCTTGTAATTCTATAAAGCTGGTATAGCCATGTACTTCGTTACAGTGATTGAAGGGCATCTTCTAATTCTCGTAGCAGTGCTTTATTCTCCTCCTCCGAGCCGATCGTAATGCGAAGACAACCGTCGCACCCCAATTGATCTCCCCTGTAGCGAACCACAATCCCCCGTTTCTCTGCGAGGTCTTTATAAACCTGAAGGGCGGTGTTAATAACATATGATGAAGCAAAGGGATAGTATAAAGTACCTTAACGGCTCGGGAATTATCTGGTTTGTGAGTCTCTGCATTGTTTATGGGCACGAGGAGGAAATTTGCGTCATTTCCGCCAATAGGATCCCCTAAACCATATCGGGATAATAACTTTAGTGATTCGATCAGAGAGGCTCGTTCCGATATCAGAGATGATACTTTTGATCGCATTGTCTCTACCGAACTCGCGCTCAAGGCTTCAAGGGCGAGAACGGATGACGGCGTAGAAATATTATAAGGGGCCTTTGTGTTTGTGAGAATTTGGATCAAAGGAGGTTGAGCCAAAGCGACGCCCAGCCTGCAGGGAATAATCAACAATAGACCAGAACTTTAACTTAATCTTCACTTACCGAATGGCGGCCAATCCAAAGCTTTTACTCAAGGTCTGCATCACGCACAAATTGGAATATTCCTCGACCAGTTGTGCGGCGCTGGTATCTTCTCCGGCGAAATCAATATAAGCCTCGTCGATGATGGCTAGCCCCTTGAAATTAGTTTCATCAAGCACCGCACGAATATCCTTGAGTGGTATAAGCGTTCCCGTCGGATTGCCAGGAGAGCATAAGAAAATGAGCTTTATGGAGGGATCCTGGGCTACAGCTTGCTTGATCTGGATGAATTAAAATAATTATAGAAATGAACCATTAAAGGCTTGAATAAACTTACAGCAGGGATATCCGTTTGAAAAGCTCCCCCTCCAGTAATTAAAGGCACCTTGACAATCTCTACATCATTAACTTGTGCACAGACCGCATACATCCCGTACGTGGGCGGCATAGTCATGATCTTATCTTTCTGAGGTGCACATGCAATGCGAATCAGAAGGTCGATCACTTCGTCTGATCCTACTCCAAGGAAAACATATTCAGGTCCTGGGAGGCCTCGTAATTCTGCAATACGTTTCTTGATTTCGATTTGAGCAGGATCGGGATATCGGTGAAGGTCTAGTTCTGTGAATTGTTCTACAGAAATGCCCTCTTTGACCTTGATGGAGTGTCCAAGCGCGTTCTCGTTCGCGTCCAGAAGGATGCCAGACTGATAGTCATCACGAGCGCATCGATAGGGCAGAAGAGATAAAATATTCGGACGAATGACCTTTTCTATGTCGAAGTGCGGAGGATTTGACGGTTTGGAATAGTTCTCTAGGCCATGAATAGGCATTGTAAGAATTGTCGAGTCAGAAAACGAGAGAAAAGTGATGAACACGTGATCGGCGCGACGCGCTTCCTTAGTCAGCACAATCACGTAAGTCAAAATTGAATATCACTGTCACACTTATTTCGTCACGCTTTGAATGCGGCGGCCCAACGACATCTACAATTGGTACTGCGTCCTTCACTCTATAACTACTATTGCACGCCATGCAGTAAACATCCACGCAGAACGTATCGTGGGAATTAATAGGGTTCAAGGGCCGAGGAAAAGACCCATTGATGGTGATGGTGGAGCACAGAACTTGTCGGATAACATTCCCGTAGGACTTGAGGAATATAGGAATGTAGAGGCTTCAAAACCCATAGCTTCTCGACATGATGGGTTCCCATTTGTACCATTATCTTCCCAAGGGCCTCGGCCAACTGAGACTCTGCATCCAAAGCCTTCAATACAGGTTCCGACGGAAACATTTCCTAACATTCCTACAATTCAACAAACGCAGGACGACAAGGCCGAATCCGCTACGCAGAACATCCCGGGTCCGCCAACTGTGAATAAGAGGAATGATAGCGCAGGAGAATCTGAGTTGTTGTCGGAGCGACCGGAACCCATGATCGAGACACATTCCCCTGAACCAACGGGTGGTAGATATGAGGCGGAAGTTCTAGTGCGTCATAAGCTATGTTTTTATTCATTTAATATTAAACCTGGATTTTTAGGTAGACGATAAACCACCACCCCATGCACCTGTTCTAAAATCCTCCAAAGTTCCTTCATCTCGAATAGGGCGACTCTTTCATTATGGTGGCGAGTAGATTTAAATATTGAACAATTAAGCAAATTGTGAGAAGTTGTGCTCTGTTTGTTTAGGTCTTGCTGCCTCTCTCGGATATGGCGCCGCCGCCGAAGTCTTGCGTCGAACATCCACGAGAGACGAGAATGGCTCTGAACAGGGCTCTCTTCTTATGACGGAGGCAAATTTGAACCGTTTAGTTTCTAAGCTATCGCAAATGCGAGGAGCTGCACTCAAGATGGGTCAATTTATGAGTATTCAAGGTAAAGACCTGGAGGTATTTAGTTTATTCTGTACTAAATATTTATAGATACGAATGTCCTGCCAGAGGATCTGGAACGGGTTTTTAGACGAGTACAAGATGCTGCTCATTACATGCCTAATTGGCAAATGGAGGTATGATTGCACATATTCTCCGTGATAAAGCGATATAATTATGGCCATACAGAAAATGATGGAATCCTCTTTGGGAGACTCCTGGCGCTCACTTTTCGTTTCATTTAATCCCATTCCTTCTCATGCGGCATCTATCGGTCAAGTCCATCAAGGTGTCTTGGCAGCCTCTTTTTCCCCTACCGGAAAAGAAGAAGAAGTTGCTATCAAAATCCAATTTCCCAATATTGTCCAGTCTATCTCCTCAGATCTCGGTTATTTAAAACTTCTTCTTGGTGCTTCATTCATTTTACCGAAAGGTCTTTTCTTGGACAGTACGATAAGAGTAGGCTCTTTTTTTTTCATTCCCTCTGGGAGGAATTTTTTATTAACTCTTTGAAGGTTTTCAAAGAAGAATTGGCGGATGAATGCAATTACAAGCGGGAAGCCGAGTATATTAACAAATACCGTGATAAGAAGGCCGTTAAGGAGGATCGCAGATACCGAGTTCCATGGGTTTGGGAGGGTAGTACAAAGCAGGTTTTGGTGATGGAACGCATGAAAGGCGTCAGCGTGGGCGGGGATGCCGTGAGTCGATTGTCCCAGGCAGAGCGAAATGAGGTAATCAATTTCAAAAATTCTAACGTTCACTATCAACTGAATTTCCTTTGGTAGATTGCAGCGGGAATAGTCGAATTATGTCTACGTGAACTCTTCGAATTCCATATGATGCAAACGGACCCGAATTGGACGAATTTCCTGTGGAACTCCACGACACGCCAGGTTTCTCAAAAAAATTATTTCTTTTTCGACGCAAACTGAGCAATCTCCTCGCTAGATTGAATTAATTGATTTTGGTGCTACTCGGGAGTATTCTAAGGAATTCACGAATAACTGGCTTCGTCTTCTTAGTTCAGCGATAAGCGGTGACCGCGAAGCCTGTATCGATTCGAGCCTCAAATTGGGTTATTTCATAGGAGGTGAAAATGAGGTGTGTCAACTTTTAAGGAAATGTATTCAAACATGTTGCTCACCACATTTTTTTCAGGCCATGATTGATGCTCATATTACCTCTATGCGTCTCCTGGGGACTCCCTTCCGCGAATCGACGCCGCAACCTTTCTCATTCGCTAAAGGCACTGAATGGACTCGAATCACGGACGAGATTCGTGCTCAGATACCGACGATGCTGAATAACCGATTGACACCACCTCCACGGGAGACTTACAGTCTCAATAGGTGGGATTTAAGCCAATTTTGGGGTTGCGGTGAATCTGAATTTAATTTAATTTTTAGGAAATTGAGTGGGGCATTCCTTCTGGCGGCTAGGCTTAATGCAAATATTGATTGTAGACGTATTTGGGAGAAAGTTGTTAATCCGCTCAGTGAATAATAATACATATCTTGGACGTTTACAAATTCTGAGCCGTGGACACGGCCTCGGCTCTCTGACTGATATGTATCCCTCGCTATTGTATAGTCCTTCAAGTTTAATTTTCTTGATGGAAAAATTCTCCCGTCAGCTATCTACTCATGGATCGCGAATTTTTCTCAGACTGAGAGTACTGTCTCGATCTTCAGACGTCTCATGACCTTGGGTTCGCATATTCAAATAAACAAAGGGGTTTTTTTTTTGGAATATAGAATATATGTGAAATCCTCGTTTCATTGAGTAGCGAGCTCGAGTTTGATCTTTGCGATCGCTTCGGCGGGGTTGAGACCCTTCGGGCAGGTCTTCGCGCCTGTAAAAGAGATTAATACGAGAACGCAACGTAGTAGGATAGAAAACATACAATTGAAGATGGTGTGGCACCGATAAAGGCTCATGCTGTTTTGCAGACGCTCCTTGCGCTCGGCACCGTAGTCGTCCTTGAATAAGATCAGGATCTTGTATATTTCGAAATGAAAAGGGGGAGCGACATACACGAGAGTCTGCAATCCATCTGTAAGTGGCCATCAAAGTAGCAGGGCCGAGGTATTCGTCTTGATTCCACCAGTATGACGGGCAGGATGTCGAGCAGCAGGCGCAGAGAATGCATTCATAGAGACCGTCGAGTTTGCGGCGTTGCTCCGGGGATTGGAGGAATTCACCTAAAATGGTGTCAGGTGGTTTATAGAGGGAAGAAAAGAAGATGGGACAAGACGGACCACTAGGTGGGGGGTTATCGTTCTTGAGGTATGGCTCGATCGACTTGTATTGCTTGTAAAATTGTGTCAAGTCGGCTATAACGTTCGGGAATACATTGAGATGTCTGCGAATAGAGGCATTTGAGACTCACGAACGAGGTCCTTCACGATGTACACTGCAGACGAGACACACGTTCAGCAACGCTCATGCGAATCGTCAATGTCCAGAGCACTCACTATGCGGCAGAGGATAGATCTTGCTATCCTTTTCATCACGGTCAATCCGACAAAGACATGCCAAAGTATTTTGTCCATCGATGTTCATGGCACACGAGCCGCAAATACCCTCGCGACATGACCTCCGGAATGTCAGCGTCGGGTCAACCTCGTTCTTAATTTTTATCAGTGCATCCAAAACCTGTAGTTGAAAGGAATGAGGTGTTACATATCTGAAAGAAAAGAAGAGTTTTGGGAAGGACATACCATAGGACCGCACTGGTTCAAATCTATGGTGTAAGACTGCAATGTAGGCTTCTTCGCAGGTTCATCTGGGTTCTGTACCACACAACTCAGTCAATAAATATACTTCCTAGCCAGACAGAGACCCTCACTCACCCAACGATAAATCTTGAATTCCTTCTTCAACGCCGGCTTCTCAGTAGGCACTGCCTGTGGTCGTGCAGCGGATGTAGCAAACGAACGGGGTCCAAAGCCGTGTTTTGAAGATTGACGGAACGCCCCGCGCGCGATACCTGACATGTTGAATGAGCAGTCGAGGAGAAAGAGGGTCGATCGACGTCAGTGACGATGGTGAGAACGGGGACCTGTGAAATAACGGCTGTCACTTGGCCCGACACCAGATAGCCGATTCCGCTCTGATCCGTTGCAATTCACGGAGACAGACTTAGACTGCAGATCTACGAATATATTCCCAAAACGTTCTTTTATTCGTACAGGTGTAAACTCAAATGTCGGGTTACTGCAGTCCAATCCTTTCATACACGTGATGTACAAGTCCCTGACAGTGCTATCAATCTCCTCATAGCGCATCAGGAAACTCGACATTCGATGGTATGGAGAGTCTGAGTGGACTGGAGTGGGCGCTTAAGGTCTTGTAGACCACCTATACCACGTAGATTCAAATGTCGAGTTTTCTGGTGCGGTATTCCCGTTGATCGCAAGTCGTCCTTGATTTATTGAAGAAGAACAGCAACAAAAAGGAGCCTAGCACAGGAAACCCATCCACCTTTCTCAGACGATGCATTTATTATTATTTTCTTTAGGCTGCCGTGACGACGTGACGTGACATTTCGTACCCCCAGCCAAATTTGCAGACGTCCACGAAAGGTAATAAACACAATGCCAATTTTGTAAATATGTATATGAAAGCTAATATCCTTATATATTGCATAGATTCCGTTGAAAATGCTTCCCCGGATACGCTGCACGCTTACCGAAATCGCGCACTCGTGCAAACGACCAACCCTCCTCCATGCAACTCGCACAATGGCCACAAACTCCTTCGAGGAGGACTTTGAAGAGATCTTTAGAGCTGAAGCAGTGCCTATCTCGTCTCTCCCCCCATCATTAAGACCCACCCAAGCAGCCCTCGCAGCCTACAGCAACGCCAATGCCTTGAAGCTCGCGGCGAAACCCATCGACATTCCCCCCGACTCAGATCCGCTCCTCACATATCTCGCATCACGCATTATGGTAGACGGGAAAAAACACGCTGCTGAACGCAGGGTCTCACGCATGCTCCTATACATCTTCGCCCTCACCCGCTCACCCCCTCTTCCCATCTTCCGCCGCGCAGTCGAACTGGCAGCCCCTTCGATCCGGATCTTGTCACATAAAGCAGGTGGAGGAAAACGTGTGGATAAGCCGTTCCCGTTGAGTGAGAAGCAACGGACGTGGTATGCTATTAAGTGGATTTTGGAGGCGTCGGATTTGAGGAAGACGCCTGGACAGAAGATTGAAGAGAGGTTGGCGCGGACTGTGTTGAATATTGTAAGGAGCGATTATCCTACCTCGCATGGGGGGTCGACAGAAGGAATGCATGAGGTATTGAGGAAGAAGTGGCAAGTGCATCATACGGCGATGGTTAATCGGTATGTCGTTCGCTTATTTCGCGGTTTTGTGTGGTTTACTTATGGGTTGCATACTAGGGCGAATGTTCCCAAAGCTTAGAGGCAATATATCTTATTTTTTGGTTTGATATAATAAACAAACAAAATGTCGGTTTTTTCGTCCAGTCCCAACCAGTGATCGCGCCAATACTTGGCTACCCTCGCGGATGCCTCTCATCCCAAGTCCTGGCTGGTCTCCGAAGAATACTCCTTTCTTTATACAAACGACCAAGAGATCTGCTCCTTCAGGCTGGCCATTTGAATTGACCTCAAGGAGTCATAATGAATATTTGATTAATACACGTCTAATACAGACCACTAAGCATCCACCACCGAAGAAACCTCTACTCTCTGCGAGGAGAGACCTTCCAGACCCGTACGGCGTTATCGTCTCCTGCTGTGGCAAGGATATCACTCATCCCAAGCCGTGGACACCAAGCGATACTATTCACATCGGCAACGCCATGGGCTGAGGATATCTGGGCTATGTGTTTTGCATCGATATCTTTGTTATTGCCCTGTGAACGAAAAATATTAGTGCGATTTCGAGTATATGTATGAGTAAAACACATACTCGGATATCCCAGACATTGATTTTACCGTCCCCTGCTGCACTTGCTATCCACCCCAAGGACCCTTCACCTCCCAGTCCAGCTCCCCAAGTGATCGAATATACCGCTCTATCATGCTCTTTCAGGATCTTGATACAATCCCATCGCTGACCTCCAGCACTTTCGCGCACCCGGACCCAAATACGAACAGTCAGATCATCGCTACATGACACCAAATACTCTCCGCATGGACTCCATGCCAGACACCAGACTGTGGAGGTATGACCTCGTAGAGTCGCCGTCGGGTACCAATCATCATCGGGATCATCCAGGTATATGTTTATGGTATCGTCGTAAGAGGCTGAGGCGAGCATCTACGCTGTGGAATCAATATAAGATAACATTATTTGAGGCGAGAAGGAAGAGACACCCGACCTCTTCTTTGGGGTGCCATGCAACGTATTTGACATCTTGGGTATGGTGCATCAGAACACCCAGGCATTCAAACTCTGCCTCAGGTTGTACTAAAGGAACCGTTAATATATAGGATAGGATGCTACCATAAATAAATGACTTACCTTCCCATATCCACACGGTTTTATCCCGACTACATGAAGCCAACAAGGTCCCAGTACACGAATACGCAACACCCTTGCACTCTGTTTCATGTCCTTCGAGGGTGCTGACGCATTCCCACTCTCCTTGCGGTCCCTGTCCTTCTTCTTCATCCCCCTCAGCGGCGCGTTCCCAGATACCAATGTTCGCGTCAAAGGAGGCGGTCGCTAGTGTCTCTCCCGAAGGTGCCCATGCAATTGCTCGAACAGTCCGTGCGTGTTCTGTGGCGATTGTAGCCGCAGTTGTGAACTTTAAAGCAGGCGGTTGGGAGTAGTTGAATAAGCGGACGGTTTTATCTGCTGAACAAGACGCGAGGAGGGGTTTCGTAGGATTCCATGCAACATTCCATACGACGTCGGAATGACCTGAAATAAATGAATGAATAAGTAAACGAGTATTGTGAAGAACTTCTGAAATACCTGTCAGTTCAACAATAGCTGTTATTTGGTAGTCGAGGTCAACGTCCATGGAAGTTTCTTCTGTGAAATCTGTACTGACAGTAGCTTACGTAAGACCCAGCCAATCATCAGTTTTCGGTAATTTTTCTTCTTTTCTTCGGGTTCGATTTCGATAGAGGTCACTAACGAAGGGATTCTAATTCTAGACCCCTTTGTCTATTTCCTTGGCTAATCTATAATTCTAGCGAAGAAGATACGAAACGAAAGAAACTAGTTCTATCCCACGAACTTTCTTCCCTCTTGGAATTCGCCGCTCCAGCTTGAGGAATGGCTTGCTATCTTGACTTGGATCGGGACATCTTGATATATAAATATGCCAACCTTCCTTTTCTGGTATCCTTAGATCCTCACACCAAGAAATGATACTGTTTCCCCATATGGACTCCCGTTACTGGGTGCAATAGATATCCAGATTTATTCTAAACTCAAAAACTCTATGCCTGCCCTATTCCAGGGAAACCTTCACGACACAGCCCCCATCCTTTCCGTTCTATAGCTGCTCATCCCTCACTCTGCTTTCATTCTTACCTTCATGCCTCCACGACGCGCACCTCTTATGGGCGATGGGACTCTCCGAACGGGTTTTTGGCAGCCAAAGTAAATACATTCTGATAAGCTCGTCTTTCTTTGTATTTCACACTTGAAAATCTCTAGTAGGTATTACGCTGTAGGAAGTATCGTGCAACTCGTTTGGGGACCCGAATCCAACAAAAGGCTTGTTGAATATGTCTGCGTAGTAGACCGTAAGAAACCATATTAGCTGTCTTCCTCCTTGCGTAACTTGACCGTTGGCATGTGCAGATAATTCGGTGTTAGGATCGCCTGTGAGTCTCTCCCCGTCCTCGCCTACTCGCCTTCTCTCATCTCGTCTCTTCTTGTAAAGCCACCTACCCTCCCCAACATCTGGCATGCCATGTCTTGACGGGGTTTCGGGAGACTCGAGTATTCGAATCAACATGGCTCTCCGTGTTCGGAATACCGCATCGCAGTCCGGTCACATTTGAATATTAATAATATTGACATTAATTAATGTATAGGTTCGAATGATCCTCCCTCAACAACGCTGACTCTTTTTGTCAAATGCATGTATCACAAACCATGGATTCCTATACTGTATAACTATTCCTGTCGGTACACAAATTTTGGCGCAATTCACCATACATACCCCCCCATTCCTAGCCAGTAAGTGCTAGTAAGCACTAGTAAGCACTCAACTGCTCGAACGGGCTCGAAGCGTTTCTCTTCTACAAAGTTTCAGAATTTGAATGCAATGGAATTCCGTCTCGCGGAAGTTGGCAAAAGCTACGGTAATACTGTGGCGAACTAGGCTAAATGAATCAATACGCCACATTCAAATTAACCTCTATATTATCGGGAGTCACTATCAAGGTTCCAAAAGAGTTGAAGTTCTGGTCTCTTGAGCGAGTCACGCGGTATTTACTGTCATTCTATGGATCTCTGAGGCTTCCCGATTCTCAGAGTTCCCCGTGCTTAATATGGGAGAGGTGCGAATCTCAAAGTACTTCGGATGGTGTCATCCCAATATATCTACATAGGGACATGCAGCAGGGTATAATTTGCAAAGACATCCCTCAACTAGGTTTGGAAGCTACCTGGAAAACGGAATTTTTGCCGCGTTGAAATAACTCAGAAGGCGGACTCCCCAGAGCATTTGGGCTTGTTAGGCCGTGGTAATTCCTTATCCCTAACACGTAATACTAGGATAAAATCTAGCTGACAGAACAGGAACAGAACCTGGAGCTTCTTTTGTGGGCGGAGGAGAAGACAAGCTTGTTGGACAGATGTGCGTTTCAAGCCAAAGCGTTGACAGATAGTAGACAAAGCTCTAGAGTCAATCTGAAGGGAGATAAATAATAATCCTAGACTATCCGATTCGGACTTACAGAATACTTGTCAAGTTGAAGCCTGTTGGTGGAGGAGGAAAGGTAAACAGAATTACTACTTTCCGTCAGCTGCAGCTGCTTATTCTAAGTATAACACACACTGATATGACCCTGTGATAATGGTATCCTATCTCCACATATCTCCGCACTCCCGTTGCTCAGCCCTGCGGAGCCTGTACTTAGGATTGCCTGACACTGCGGATTGGCGCAATAACCTATGTTGTCCTCCTAAGTAAAAGGGAGTCAACAGAGGAAAGTGGCTATAGTCACTATTACCGCAGTAGTTGTGCTCGCTGCGGCGGGGTTTCTGTTTGTTAGCACATAGTTGACACCTCATTGCATGTTAGATAGGAGGTGGTACGATGCCTTAGCAAATAACATCTTGATGTTATTTTCCTCTGATATTAGGCTAGTATTAGTATTACGCCGATGTTTTCGCTGGGGTTTGACAAGCGCGTAAGAAGTCCAAGAATACGAATACTACTCATTGAGAGAACCTCCGCTGACGGTCAACTACGAAGAGAGCACAGCATCTTCGGACAAGCTGAACTCCTGCGGTAGTGGCGTAATTGACCACTTTTAATTAATTTCTGAGCCAATCAGTCCGTGCCTGTGTCACGTGTAGCTCCCACGTGCTCTTCATCCGTTTAGAGCAATCCCTGCTTCCTCAATACCCATAACATCCACCTTCAAATTATAAGCCAATTCGCTAAGTATGTCCTTCAGAACTCTTGTATTTGCGATGTTGATCGTTCTAGGAGCGAACACTGGCTGGAATGAACAAAAAGGAGCCATCTTCGCCTCCTTCCCCTGTTGGTTTGATTAACCATGGAAAGCACGTCTATGCCACCTCTCTATTGCGCTCTTTACTGACATATATGACAGTACATGTTTCATGAACTCTGTTATTCAAGGCCTTCTAGCGACAAAGTCGTTAGAAGAGCTCATTATGTTCCGGAATTCTGGTCATAGCGGCTTTGAGCCTCCTACGCCTCAGCGCAGCCCACTCTTGGTCAATGGACGCGGACCTGAAGGAGACCGAAAGGAGAAGGAAGGCGGTATGCCGGTAGGGACTGTATTTATTCGGGTATTAGAGAAGGCATGGGCCGGGCGCGATGCGGGAGACAAGAAGGAACAAAGCCCTAGGTGAG
>Ga0157379_10004424_pt1 | contig 12045 bp, 13 predicted proteins | sample S25metaG_FD_121802 | JGI IMG/M metagenome (GOLD analysis project Ga0157379, IMG submission 121802) | Switchgrass rhizosphere microbial communities from Kellogg Biological Station, Michigan, USA - S2-5 metaG | ecosystem: Host-associated > Plants > Roots > Rhizosphere > Soil | place: USA... | reverse complement strand
TCAGTTCCAATGACCCCCGACAGACAGTTTAAGCAAGATTGGAAATCGCTTGATACCGTGGCAGTACAGATACAAGCATTATCTCCATCCGCACAGTTCTACGATGACGGATTAGAGACTACATCTCACTCTTCGAATCCCCAACATACTTGGGTGGCATCGACCAACGGTTGGCATTGAGTCGTACACTTGGCGAGGAGTCAGTAAATATGAGTATTATTCTACTCATGGAGGGATCTTTACCTGGTCAGGAATTTCATCGGGGTCGAGCGCACTCGCTTGTCTGCGGGAAAGCCCATATGAGTCTGAAGGGATTCGGGGCTGCCTCACGACCAGCGCTGAGGCTAGAAAAGCACTTTAAGAACTAAGAGGGAATAAGTATGTTGCTATTATCATACCTCCGGAGAAAGCAAGGGCTAAAGTTACGAAGTTCATTATTGCGTCGAAAGTAGTTTGAAAATTTCCTGCCTGAGGAGAGAAGAGTTGCTCAGTTACTAAGAGTTGAGAGGTTTAAATCCATCAAGAGCCGACTTGTCATAATTCATGATAGATTTCATGTCTTCAAGTGTCAAAGATATTATTAGTAGAAGTACCATTGGTGAACTGTAATGGGCGTCATCCCAGTCGGAGATAACGATGCGTACAACTGTCAGAAACAGCGCGATCAGATGTTAGGCTCTTTATGCGATGCCTTTTATGGACAGATTGACCAGAATGTTGTTCAACCAACAGATCAACGTCAGACCTATAAGTAAGGGTGCGAGTGACGGGTTAAAAATAGGCACACCTGTTCTCGAGTTTTGTCAGCGGGTTATCAACGTCGACATGGACAACATCACTCGCGAGTCGCCTAGTCCCCTTATAGAACGACCCCCTCTTGATCCGACTCTATTTCTACCAGAGAAATATGAGCTAGAATTTCTCAGAAACAGCATCAGCGAAAAAGAGGATGAAATGAAACAACGAATTCTCGAGGTCCAGACTGAGCGAGCAGATTACAGATTAGGGTGTTTCTCCGTGAAAGCGCTAATTTCTTCAAATCCGACACTCAATCCAGGGCTTAGTGAGTGAATTTTCTCCTGAAGTAATCACTCCTTCCATCTCACACCGCGATTTCTAGTCAGGAATACCCTTATCCATGCATACGCCTCTTCCATTTTGTGGCGTTAATGATGTGCCAGAATCCGGCATACAATGATATTCTAGAGGCTGTGAAGAGTACATCTTTGGATATATGGCCTATTTTTCTGGACCTTGGCTGCTGCAGTGAGTCGTTAATCAAATAAGCTATGTAAAGTGTTTATTATGCCTGCAGTGGGAACTGATGTGCGGAAGCTGGTCAAGGACGGATACCCAGCGGAGGGAATAATAGGATGTGATATCAGGGAATCCTACATTACCCTCGGGTATAAGCTGTACAAGGACTCACCTTCATCCCTTCCCATCCACTTTATCATGGGGGACATATTCGAACTTCCAATATCATCTGAATTCCCCGTCTCCAATCATCCCCTCTCTGCCGTGACGTTTCTAGAAGAGCTTCGTGGTCGAGTCACATACATATACATTGGGGCTTTATTCCATATTTTTGACGAGGACACGCAATATGCCTTGGCCTCTCGTTTGGCTTGTTTGGTTTCTCGCAAAGGAACCAATATAATATTTGGACGTCACCAGGGCAAGCCAGAGGAAGGAATAATTGACGGTCTTCTAGGCAGGTTAGAATTAGTCTATTTACTGTTAATTCTATGATAGAGTGTTTTTCCATAGGCTTCGTTATGGACACTCCCCCGCTTCATGGAAGAAAATGTGGGAGCGTGTGTTTCGTGAATTGGACGGCGATGACTCTATGATAGACAAATTGGAAGTGAAAGCAAAATTTGCAGTAACTGCATTTTCGCATGATGTCGATAAGGAGCACCACCAGCTTACCTGGAGTGTTCATGTACAGTAGAGGGTTTTCTCCTAAAATCCTTCGAAATAGTGGAAACGACGCTAATGAACCCGCGCAGATTCTGTCATTCAACGGCGCAGCTATGCTAACTTAGATATTAGGCACCCTTGCCTTAAACAAATCTGATTTATTCTCTAATATTGATAACGGGGTCTGCGTACTTCTACACACAAGTCAGGGAGGAGGTAAAGAAAGACTGATAACTTCCTCCACTTCGTCTTCATCCTTCCGTTCTACTCCGTTATTTAATCTAGTAGTTGTCTCCTTGAGATCTGATACCCCCAAAAGAAAGATAAATAAGCGTGCAATCTCTTACCTAAGTAGGTCTCCAGAAACCAAGAGCTTGGAAGAACACCGTGACCATAATGGAAATAAACGTTGTCAGATATTTCTTGAACACAACAGAGGAGGAGGTCCAAGGGAACGCGAGCTTCCTGAATTCCTAAAGTTCAAACATTATAATTTAGTATTCGTCTTCAGTCTTGGAAACGAACCTCCTTCTGATAATAATCGATCTGTTCAGAAATGTACCAAAGATACGCGGGTTTGGAGTGCTCGTCGTCATCATCGTGGTCGTGGTCTCCATCACCTCCATCGTGTTCGTGGTCTTTTCCCCCCTGAAGGCGGGGGCGGCCCTCATACCCAACCTTCTTCTTCACAAGAGTGAGTTCGGTGAGAAGACTGAGGATCACGGAAGGAAGTAAGTCAGACAAATCGAACTTGCAATGAAGTTAAATGCACCGTGCAGGAGCTGGCGGGAATGGATTGAACCAAACATGAAAGACTTGCACAATGATCAATATAATCTTCATTTTGGCCTGGTTGTCAACTTGTATCTCGACCGATGAGCTTTCACATTCTTCAGGGATGATCTCCCTCTGACTTACGAACGGCCTGAGTTTCTATCTTGATATGAGGAGACATTAAACGATATGCCCTATAGATAAATTAGTCTTGTATCCACAGATTGTTTGGATTGGGTTCACTGGTAGATTTTCAAGAGTGCTGCCCTTGAATTATAACCTGAGTGGATCTTGATGATAGGATGGTTGAACGCAGCATCTGGGGTAAAATACCTAAGGAAATAAGTACGCACAGCCAGTTGGTGAATTTTGCAGCCCACCTCAAAATGGCGGCCTTTTGCAAGTCAGGAGTGGCGGCGGCGGCGACCAGCTTTACGACCTCGGCAATTTCTTCAGTAGGTCGTTCCATTATGATGGACCACACAGTAAAGAAGAGGGCGAAGAAGTCGGCCACAGAAGTCATCCTTAAATTCATACCGCCAACGGCATCACATGAATGGAACGACGTGGAAGTCGGATATTTCGATCCTTTGAGGAGCGAGGATAGCTCTTGAGAGTTCGATACGTGGTGGATCGCTTTTAGCGAAGCAACAGTATTACCTTACCGACTATATTCGACGATGCATCGAAAATGAACGGACCTTAAAAGAAGGATAAACTTTCTGCATTTCATGGGTATCTAAGACTGAAGGAAAACAAATGGCAAAATAGAACAGTTTGGGGAAAATTCCATGTGATTATTGAAACACTATTAAAACACATTAAGCACATTCTCCTTGATCTTCCTAAACCGAGTGTGCATCAAGAGACAGAAGTCTGCGGGGGCTGGCTCGTGATTTTGCGGCCGTGGCTGACTCTCCCTTGCCTCTTATACGGGCCACTAACGTACCACGGATATTTTCTCTATTCAGTCTCATGCCACATACGGTTTCTGGATCTCCCCTGTTCATCTTACTATCTTTTACTATTCTTTGGGAGCATCGATTGATGAGTGTAATGAACCACCAGAGGAAATTAGCTGGTTCAAGTGGAGAGCATATTCGTGATCGCGCCTCTTACTATATGCATGAGAATGACCCGAGGTCAATCCGTATGATCTTCATACGGGCTTTCTTGACTAAGTAAAGCACAAGCACCTGAAGAAAGCAGCAAGGTATGAGAGCAGTATGGTACATCTCTTTGAATATTGTCCAATCTTGATAATGTCCAAAAGAAAAATGCATGACATGGACAGCGCAATGCCAGCTCATGACGGGATGGTCCTAATCACTCCGGGTTGGCCTCCAAAATCCGAAAAATTGGAAGATCATGGTGAGAATGTTGCTCGACAGAGCCGCAAAGTACTTGTATAGTATCCAAACGACAGCCAAAGGAGGGATTAAAAGATAGAGAAACTCCTGGAGTACGAGTCAGATATACAAAGGGGAAGGAAAAATACGACTTGCCTCTGGTTGATAGTAGTCGTTCTGTTGTTTAATATAGAAGAGGCCACCATCCCGTGTAAGATAGAGCTCAGTGAGCAATCTGTTTGAAACCCTCAGTAGCTTTATCTTTGCAGCGGAGATAATGATAGATGGACCTAGCATTATGTCTCGGCAAAGGACTAAAGAAGAGATGGAAACGTTGGGTGATTCGCAGAAACACCTTCAACTTCTCAGCATCATAGACTATTCAAGAGATCAAGTATCAGTGGTATATCTGGCCATATTCACTTGCCGACTTCTTCGACCTGCAACTCAATAATTGGGGATAAATTTCGATACCATCTGTCGAGGGACATTTCATACATATAGTAACGGATGGATTGTAAAAAACGCACTGATATATTCCCAGGATAAATTTCCTGGAATTTTGTCCAGGAAGAACCTTGGTGACTGGGTGATCAAATCCAGCCTCCTTCACAAAATACCTGCACACAAACCATCCAAATGTCTTCCACCATGCGTAGCAGCAGTGTAATTTACCTTTCAAGAGCTGCCTTCTGAATATCTGGTGTCTTAGCCATTGTAAGAAGCTTGACGACATCTGCGATTTCCTTCTCAGGGTTCTCCATGTTGTCGGCGGTGTTGGTCAGACGAGCGCGGTCAACCAATGGGCGGCTACTTCACCCTTCCATCTAGTACTGTCACGCAGTCACGCCACTACGTCAGTGGTACGTCACGGCGAGTAACGCGCAGAAATGGTCCTGCCTTTAAAAGCCACCTTCATGGCCTGTGATTCCTTCGAAACAGCATGTCTCGTTCTCCCTCAAGTGTGTCAGTTCCCTCATCGGAGTCGACAGCCGTGGAGGAAATGGCTCCTGAACGATTTTCATTTATTCCTCGGATAAATTTGGAGCACACTTTGCAGTTTCTCAGCCCACTTTGGTTGGTACAGTACTGTGTTGAAATTTTTTACAGGATTGTGCAAGTTTTTATCATATTTTTCTTTAAACCGGTATGTCGGACCCTCCGTTTTTTCCGATCCCAGACTAATGTTTGTCAAGGCTCCCCCGAACACTCCAGATCAACCTAAACATCCGTATGGTCGGATCGCTGTCATCGGTATGCATTGTTGAATCTTCAAGTTGGCATGTCTTTATTCATTTTTGTTAGGAGCTGGCTTGACAGGAGTCTCTTCAGCTGCGTAAGTCGACGCCAGTTTCTAGAAAGCCTTAATCAATAAATAATGTAGACACGCAATCGCCCATAATTTCGATGTCACCATCTATGAGCGTTCGTCATCAGGTCTAATTCATAGTGAATTATAATTTCTTATCCTAGGATGCCTCAGGTTGTCCAGATATTGGCGGGATCTGGGCCAGTGTTAATAAGACTTCGGGCCTTCAGCTCAATAGTATGCTGTATCGCTTCCATCCTGGGGTCTACTGGAGACGCGCTTTCCCACAGAGGGATGAAATCCTAGAGGGTGACTAAGTTTTCCTTTCCTATTTGAACTCTAAGATTCACCAACATGATTTCTGTCAGAAATTCGGCGTATATGGAAAGAGTATCAGCTAGAGCCTCGTACCAAATTCAATACTCCCGTTAAGAGTGTGACACGAGCTCTGTCTTCCACCAACCCTGAGGAATATGGCCATGCTCGATGGATGATAAATGAAACCGATGGGCCTTACGATGCCATTATAGTCAATGCAAGTGATGTGACCAGCTTTTAATGAGTCTCATTAATATTTTATTTAGGTAGGAACATGTGGGGAGCCCATGAAGGTATTGTATTATCTAGCGTCATATTAATTCATCTCATTTCGAATCCAGATTGATTTTGAAGGCCAAGACCATTTCACGGGCAAAATCGTCCATTCATCGCAGCTAGATGATATTGACTTGGAAGGGAAACGTATCGTTGTCATTGGGAGCGGTGCCAGCGGCGTCGAGGCGGTTGAGCTTGCTGTAGAGAAGAAAGCAAAAGGTCCTGTTTTCATGATAGCTCGAGACGACAAGTGGATCATCCCAAGGTGTGCGGCTTAAGTTCATAGCTATTTCGGGCATCCACTTAAAATATTTTAGGAATATTATATTTGATACAGCCATTTCCGCTCAGCCATTCGGTCGAGAGATGCCGCTTAGGTATCATGATTATTTGGAGTTACTCATTCAGTAGTATTGACCCTATCACAGTTTTATTCCGGAATGGATTCTCAAAACATTCCACTACCGTGGTCTTAAGTACCTTGCCCCTTACCGCATGGGCATCTTTGAAGGTACTCCTGTAAGAGCTCATAATACACCACTCACACCTATTCATGACACTCAGCGCTGAGTCAGGTAGTAAATGATAACTTCCTCAAATTCGTTCGTCAAGGAAAGGCTGCCTATATTCGTGGCGATACCAAACGCTTCACTCGAGATGGTGTGAAGATTAATGCAAGAGGGTGGGGCTCAAAACCAGGCGACAAAGGCGAAGAGAAACTGTTCGAAGCAGACGTTGTCGTTCTAGCCACAGGTTTCAAACGTCCTAGTATCGACTTCTTACCCAGGGATTTATTCCCTAAAAGATATCAGGTAAGTGTAGATCATCTCATGCAGTATTTTTTACTTATGTCAATTTTGGCTCTTAGCGTCCTTCTTTATATCTTCAGAATTTCTCCACGGAGGACTGGTCAGTGTTAATGACAAACTCTTCTTACCAAAATGCGATAGGTATGTCGTTTTGTTATCCTTCCTATAAATATAACCTGATAAGTTTTAGGAACTGTGTAAGTCCGCTCTTCCTTCTTCCATGTATTGACCTCATTGAACTCTTTTTTTTTGCATTGTACAGCGGGCATTTGTGAGTACAAATTTGTCTAGTCTAGCTACCTTTCTCCGTATTTACTAAGAATTTCTAGCCATATCGGAATCTGTAAGTCGCTCAAGATAGAGTTTAATAGGGACATTTGTTTAAAGTCGTGACCAGACACACGTATTCTTCTGGCCTTTCTATTAGACAAGAAAGCTCGCCCACTTCCAGAAGACATGAGATTATGGGTGGATGCACTCCGATTCCTGAAACGCGACGCAAGAGGAGGTGCCTTGGGATTCTTCACCTACATGGAACTCAGTACGTTTTTTCTTTCTTCTGATTATTGCAGGATTCCCTGACTGAGTTGAATGATAGCTTTGTGGTTGTTATCATGGCACCTGTGGCGGCCAAAGCGCCTCAGGTGGTGAGTTAAAAATAGCCCTAGTTATACTGCTAAACGGCTCACCGGCTGAGTAGGCTGCTATTTATTATGCAAGGTTGGGGGATTTACTGGATTGAAGGAAATAAGAAACGACATCACGCATGAAAGACGCTTGGATGTGATTGACTAACGTCTTCTGCCATAGGATCCTGACACCGTATCCAGTCTCCTACTGTCGTTTCGCTTCCATAATCAAGGGACATTGTAAAACAATAGTTATAGACTTCAAATTTTTTTGATAAACAGAGTGAAAAAGATAAACAACCAGGGAGACCCGTCAGTTGGCGCCTAGCGTCGATTGTTATCTTCCTTTCCTTATCACGGCTCTGCCACCCATTTTAAATTTGGAATAGTGGCGATAAGAATACTTGGTTTCACACGACTTTGTTTGTCGGATCGTCATAAACAGCGATATCATCATGGGATACAGTTCCTTGCTCTTCTCCCCCATCTTTTACGACCGGAACGACCACCGTTATGGCTAAAGAGGATAATGAAGCGCAACATGACACGACGATTCTTCAAGATGATGAAGCGGAACTCGCGAGGATGGGATACAAACAGGAGCTGAAGCGCGATCTGAGTCTTCTTCAGGTTTGTCGTTAAACTTGGCAAAACACAAGACAACATCCTTATCCAAGCTTGTTAGAACTTTGGGGTGTCTTTCTCTATTATTAGTGTTATTACGGTGTGGCGCATTTTTCTCTGTAATGTTGCTTGGGTTTATTGAGACCTTCATCAATAGGGAACATCTAGTTTATTCCTTTATGGTCTTGTAGGTGGTCTGCAAGATGATTTTATTCCGTCTAATTCACCAACATTAGAATACCGGTGGACCAGCTGTAATGGTGTGGGGATGGATCATCGTCTGTGAGTACCTCGATGCCAATTCTACCCCCATCATCCCACTTACTCTCTGAGAAAGCATTTTTCACGATGATGGTTGGTTTGGCTATGGCAGGTATGAATGGCTTCCCACTTTTAACTTCGGAGCAAAATTGACCAGCATAATTCCAGAGGTCTGCAGTGCACATCCGACTAGCGGAGGACCTTACTTTTGGGCGGCCAAGATTGTTCCAGAAAAGCGTGCGCCGATTGCTTCCTGGGCAAGTAATTTGAGATTATACGGTTTATTTATAAATTCATGTCCTTCAGATTACAGGATGGTTTAATTTCATTGGCCAATTCGCTGTCACCACTGGTATTAGGTTGGTATTATGTCTAGATCTCGTTTGAAAATGACAACCTCATGTGCATCACGTTTAGCTTTGCTTGTGCCCAATTCATTGCGACTACAGCGACGATTGGCACTTCTTTTGAGCCTACACCAGGGAAAACTATTGGCATCTACGCTGCTGTTTTGTTGGTCCAAGGTGAGGTCTTAGAGTTAGAATATGTCTCTTATGCATCTCACACCAACATAACGAAGGGCTCATCAACACTTTTGGAGTAAGAATTCTGGGCTACTTGAATACCATCTCCATCTGGTGGCATGCTCTGGGAACAGTTTCACTCGTTATAGCTGTTCTTGCAAAGGCTCCCACACGTCAACCTGCAAGCTTCGTCTTCCGGCACTTTATAGATGGCACTGGTGACCCTGGCTGGAGTGTACGGGCTAGTAATGGCTATGTAGCGATAATTGGCATTTTGCTCGCCCAGTATACTATGACTGGTATGTTTTAAAACATTCCATTCCTCATTTGCCGATTTTAAAAATTTTGTAATTAGGTTTCGATGCTAGTGCTCATGTGAGTATTTGGAATTTACGTGGGAGCGTCAATCTTAGACGTCCGTTAGATGACGGAAGAAACCCATAACGCTGGTAAGATTTATTTGTTTTTGAGAAGTACTGATCCTCAGTGTTAATACTATTATGTAGCTACATCTGGTTCTTGGGGAATTGTCACCTCCATTGGCGTCAGCGCTTTTCTAGGATTTTTCCTCATCGTTGGTCTCTTATTTTCGATCCAAGACTTGGATGCAACGGTCCGCTCTGCTACCGGACAGCCAGTGACCCAAATTCTTTTAGATACAGTAGGCCAGAGTGGAGCCATTGCACTGATGGTAAGCTCTTTTGATATGAAATATATCGCAACCCTGAGAGACTCTCTATTAGGTTGTGATTTTCATATGCATGTTCTTTGCCGGAATATTCTCTATTACATCTAACTCCCGGATGATGTACGCTTTCTCTCGTGACGATGCTCTTCCGGGATCCCGTTTCTTCCACAAGGTGAACGCCAAGAGCAAAACACCGGTAAGAACAGGTAATAATTCAGTCATAGTATATAGAGAAATGCTAACGCGAATTAATCGATAGTGTGGCTTGCCGTTACACTTAGTTTCTTACTGTCTTTGCCATCTCTCGGAAGCACGGTAGCCTTCTCCGCTGCAACAAGTATTGCAACAATCGGTCTTTATATCTCTTACGGTATGTTTATGTCTTCCTATGTATTAGACAGACATTTTATTTTATTTTATTTTATTTTATAGGCCTTCCCATCCTCTTCCGGGTTTTATACCGTCAGAATTTCAAGAAAGGTCCCTTCCACCTCGGCAGTTTCTCTCTCCCAGTTTCCATTATTGCAGTTCTATGGATCATGTTTATTTCTATAGTTTTCATCCTCCCTCAGGTCGACCCAGTTGACTCTCAAACACTAAACTACTCTATCGTGGCTGTTGGAATCGTCATGACCTACAGCTTATCCTTCTGGTTTATTAGCGCACGGAAGTGGTTCACTGGTCCTATTCAGCAAATCAAAGGTAGGCTCTCTCTAACTATTAATGTTATATCCTCGTCTCATGATTCTTCCTGTAGCTGAGGAAATGGGAATTGATGTCTTGGATGAAGAGGCAATGGACAAGGCACAAAAAGAGGGGAAATTATGAGGATATATTCCTATTCAGTTATTTCCAAGCTTAATTAAATTTCAATTGGTTGTTCAATAAAAATAACTCTATTACAGCATTAGAGTGGCCATGCATGGAAATCCCGTATCAATAGGAGCTTCTAGACAGTGTCGTTCCCTTTGTTGCCCACAGTCCGGCGCTCGCTTCATCACCACTCTCGCTTCCGCGTCTTTGACTAGAATTTTTCGGCTATGATTATACTACCAAACTTTAACTCAGCGTCGACCCACAGGTCCACCTCAACGAAGGCCACAACCGAATAGTTACTTACATACAAAGGGCGTCGCCATACCCACTCTTCCTGCCACGAAGCCCATCGAATAAAAATAATGAGGGCCCACTACGATCGGAAGCAAAGGATATAAAGAAAGACACAACGGACATCCCAAATCATCTCCCAACTCGCCCCCCTTCTAATATGACCGCTTTCGATGCCACATCCAACGCCTACGACACATATTGGAGCAACAACTGTTCGGGGACTCTCAAAACGTGTCCGAAGACATCTGAATTGACCACTCACTGATTGAGGGGAGTTAAGAAATCTCCTTCCAGCAGGACATAAAGTAGAGTTTCGACCCCTTCCACATCTAGCCATTATAGCATCACGTCGATATCCCCAAAGCGACTATGTCGCTCGAGGCCACAACCCTTTCCCCCCAACCCAGTATATCACCAAAAGCGAGACACATCCACCAATTCCTATTTGGTGCATTATATTCAGCAGGAATACGAATATGCCAAAAACGTCTTCGAAACGGCCACCCAGCGTCCTTCGATTTTAGCGAGCCATATCCTGTAGAAGGGTATTGGGCCAGACCTGGAAAACTCTTTTGAGAGATGGGGCAGAAGAACGTCAACCAAGGCGGTTCGATGCACAGTCCTCGAATTCGAAAGAGGGATGCGCATCTCCGACATGACTCGGGAAACAAAACAGCACTTGTTCACTTCGTCGCTGAAGCCATGCTGAAAGACGAGCTCCATGCATACCAGCTGACGATCCCTCGTCTCAAATTCTTCATAGATGTGTCTTCAAAACAATTCAAAGCAAATCCCCGTTATCATACCGACAGCTCCACATTCAAAGCAAAGCATTGGCTTTTGGGCCCGTTGAAGGATTGCAAACAGGAGTTTGTTTGGCTAAAGTATCAGGCGGAGCGAAGTGGTGGTCCATGACATCCATTTTTCTTGACGCCTCAGAGCACAATATGGTGGATGCGTTGATGATGAGTTGTTCGAAGATTACTTGCATTATCGAGAGCTTGTCGATAACCTGGATACCCACTGATGGAGTAGTATTTTACGATATTTGAAGAGGATACATATGCATTAGATTTATATAATGCGTTTCGTAATTCAGTTGCTCACCACTTGAAAATCCGGGACTGGGACTGGGGCCCTGTTGAGAACCTGTCATTTCTCGAAGATAAGCTTTCCTTGGTTGATAAGGCAAGAATGTCGCCATTTATGACGACAATCTCCTCACCCGGCCTTGATCAATGTACTTAAGCTACTCATACCTCGGTCAACTACTCTCAAGCCTTCTCACACCCCTAATCTCACATGAATGTCGTTTCCTCCTCAACACATTGCCGCCAATCGCCACTTCAGTCGAGATAATTGCGTGAAGCTCCATGGCTATAGTCATCACCATTCGTTGCTTACAGAACTCCAAATATTCATAGTTGAGCAATCCACATCCTCTAGAATCT
>Ga0157379_10004421_pt1 | contig 12049 bp, 10 predicted proteins | sample S25metaG_FD_121802 | JGI IMG/M metagenome (GOLD analysis project Ga0157379, IMG submission 121802) | Switchgrass rhizosphere microbial communities from Kellogg Biological Station, Michigan, USA - S2-5 metaG | ecosystem: Host-associated > Plants > Roots > Rhizosphere > Soil | place: USA... | reverse complement strand
CTACGGGTTCAGCAGCTGCCGTGACCGGAGCTGTGGCTGTTTCGTGCGCCTCCGCCACGTTGGTTGTCGTTGTTGCCTGCTGTCTGACGTGGGGACCGATCCAAATGCCAAAGGCTACGGCGCCAGCCAGGCAGGCGCCAAATGCGGATGCTTTTGCGAGTGTCACAGATCCACCTCCCTATCCTCGCGGACAACAGGCTGCAAGAATCGTGACGTTGCTATTGCCGAGCTCCCGATAGCTCGATCACACCGGGCTGTGTCGCAATCCGCCATTTGCGACTGGATGTGAGCTGAAAACAGGGCAATGTACGAACGACGCTTCTCTTTATAGGGGAAGTGGCGACGCGTTTTTGCCAAGTACCGAGTAAAAGTGACGAGGGATTCCTGGTGGCGTTTCCGGGACAGACGATACGGGGTATCGTCTGTCCACGGTGGATCACTCCTCAAATATTCGTCGCGACCAGGCCGGTCGGCGTTTCTTCTCCTCGCACCTCGGACCCCTGCTGCTCTTCGCGGGGCTCTCCGTGATGTGGACGTGGCCACTGCTTCCGCATCTGCGCACGGCAGTCCCCGGCGAGCCGGGTGACAATTATTCGTTTCTCTGGAACGTCTGGTGGATGCGTCATGTCCTCACCACCCCGGACGCCGCTTATTTCCGCACGCAGTACCTCTTCTATCCCCTGGGCATAGATCTCGCCAATCATTCGCATTGGGCGCTGCCCGCTTTCGTCGGCGCCACGGCGCTGCGCGGACTCACGATCGTGACGGCCTTGAACGTCATCGTGCTCGCCACGGTATGCCTCAACATGGGGGCGATGTACGCGCTGACGTGGTCCGTGACGCGTCACCGGCGAGCGGCAATCCTGTCCGGCATTGTCTTCGGCCTTTCTCCATATCTCGCGCTCCGGCTCCTGGGACATTTCGAGCTGCTGAGCGCGTGGGTAATCCCGTTGTTCGCGCTCAGTGCGAGTCGCGCCTTCGACCAGGGCTCTACGCGCGCGAGCGTAGCCGCCGGGCTCGTGCTGACGATAACTGCCTACGTCGCTTACTACTACGTCGTGTTTCTCGCACTCTTCACGGCCGCGTGGCTCGTCCAGGCGACGCACAGCGTCAGCGTCGTCGTCGAGAGGCGAGGCCCCACCGGCGCGACGAGGTCGATCCGAGTCGTCGCCGCCACGTTGCTTGTCGTCGCAGTCGCCATGGCCCTCGCCGTTACGCTGACCGGCGGGACGGTGCTTCACTTCGGGTCGGCAACCGTGTCCGTCCGCACTCCGCAGAACCTGCTCAGCGTGGCGTGGCTGGCCGGACTGGCGCTCGCCCTGAGCACCTGGCGGCCCAGCTTCCGCGGGCATCACATCGAGCTCGCAACCAGGCAGCGGCTTGGCAAGGCCACCGCCATCGTAGTGATGATCTTCCTGCTCGGCGCCTCGCCGCTGTTGTTGCACACCGCATCGCTGATGCGAACTGGCACGTACGCGACGACGACCGCGTTCTGGCGGAGCGCGCCCCGGGGGATCGATCTGATCGCCCCGCTCCTGGGACCTCCGCGTCATCCCGTGACCGGCCCGATCACGCGGCGAGCCTACCTCGCGCGACGGCTCGACGTGATGGAAGCTGTGGGGTGGATTGGGATTGTGCCCGTCGTGCTTCTCTGGTGGCCTCGGCGTAGGCTCACCACAGCCCACGAACGGCGCCAATGGATCACGGTCGCGGTCGTGTTTGGAGTGTGGGCCGCGGGGCCGTTTCTGACCATCGGGGGGGTCGATACCGGACTCAAGCTCCCCGGGCTTCTGTTGCAGTTCGTGCCGATTGTCTCCAACGCCCATATGCCGGGGCGGGCGATCGTGGGCGTCTATCTGGCGCTGGCGATGCTCGTCGGATTCCGCGTCGCCCGCGCCACAGGACGATGGCAACGCGCCGACCTGCAGTGGCTGATGATTGCGGCCGCGATCGTAGAGTTCGCAGGCTCCCCAATCCCCGTGACAACGCTCGAGGTACCCGCGGTGTATTGGCAGCTGGCTCACGAACCTGCCGGTGCGGTCTGTGAAGTGCCCTTCGGCGTAGGGGATGGCCTGGGAATCCACAACGTGGGATCGCAAGACCATGCGGTGCTCTACTACGCCACCGTGCATGCCCATCCATTGGTCGGCGGTTATGTGAGCCGGATGCCATTGGAAGCCGTTCCCACGTACGAGGGCGCGCCAGTGACGAGCACGCTCCTCCGTTTGTCGGGCTCAGGCCAGCAGGAGCCGTCCCCGTCTGCTGACGGCCCGCTCGTCACCGGATCGCCGTGCACATATGTCGTCCTCGACCGCGCGCGTGCATCGTCGGCGTTGGTGACCTACGTGCAGTCGCTCCCCGCGAGGCTCCTGGCGAGCGCCGACGGCCGAGATCTGTTCCGACTGGACGCCGTCGCGCGGAGCGGACCTGGCGGCGCGTCAGCAACGGAGGCCCCACACACCGGCACGCGGTGACGATTCCCGACGTCGCCGATTTTCCGAGGATCTTCGTGGACTGCGTGCTCGGAATTTCGACTGGCCGCTTCTCCGATCGCCGCCAGAAAATCGCGCGCAACAGCGGCGAGGGGGCACGCCGTTGCCCGTTTCCGGATTCAGCGCGACAATTGGCAATTCGAGACGGATAGCACCAAGAGCCGGACACGATTCAAACCGAGGAGAGCATCGATGACGTACTACGGTGGCAAGGAGCTCGCGCAGGCGTTTCTGACCGTCCGCAACAATACGATTCAAATCGCAAAGGACATTCCGGAGGAGCAGTACGATTTCAAGGCGTCGCCCGATACGCGCGCGGTTCGCGACATTCTGGTGCATATCGCCCTGGCCCTGACGTTTACGAATGAAGTGCACCGGAAACCGATCAGCGATATGACGAAGGTAGACTGGCAAGAGGTCATGCAGCGGGTCAGCGCCGAGCAGGCCAAGCCGCGGACCAAGGCGGAGATCGTCTCGCTCCTCGAACAAGATACCGTGGACTTCGCCGGCTTTCTCGAAGGACTCGACGAGGCGTTCCTCGGGGAAATGTTGGCGATGTTCCCCGGGTCCACGCCGCCATCCAAGAGTCGGTTCGAAATGCTCCTGGCCGTCAAAGAGCACGAGATGCACCATCGCGCGCAGCTGATGCTAATCGAGCGAATGCTCGGCATCGTTCCGCATCTGACGCGGCAGCGGGAGAAGCAGATGGCACAAATGCAGGCGGCGGAGGCACAACAGGCAGAAGCGAAGACGCACTGACACGGGCCATTATCAGGAACTACGCGAGCCCGCGAAAATTGCCGATCCTTTTTGCCGATCAGTCCTTCAGGAGATACAGAGGAGCGACTCGAGCCGCGCTAAACCGTGAGCGCGGTTCGTCGGGTGTTACTTCGATGGACCCGGGCGGGGGAATTTGGTCGGGACGGGCGGATTCGAACCGCCGATCTCCTGACCCCCAGTCAGGCGCGATAACCAGGCTACGCTACGTCCCGATGAAGCCAATTGTACTCCGGGTCAGGTCTATCCTTTGTCGAGCGGCTCAAGCCGGCGTTTCTTGCGCGTCGCTGTCCGCTCAGACGATCCATTTCTGCTGCCTCGCGACGGACGGGTAGGCGCCCCTCCTTCAGGCTCCGATTCGGATCCGGCTTCGGAAGCGGGCGTGGCGTCCGGCGCCTGCAGCGAAAACTCCTCATCGGTATCCGGTGGCGACAGCAAGTCGAGAATCGAACGCAGTCCTCGTTTGATCTCGGTCAAGCGATCTCGCGTCGCCGGACCGATGAAATCCTCGACGACAGCCGGACCCGCGGCGACCGATTCTTCCTGGAGCCTGCGACGGGCGCCGGCCAGCGTCAGACCATCGACCAGCAGGAGATGCTTAATCCGCAACACCTGCTCGATGTCCGCGCGGCGGTAGAGGCGGGGCCCGCCCGCGCTTTTCGCGACGCCCAGTTCAGGAAACTCGCCCTCCCACGAACGCAGGACGTACGGCTGCACCTTGACGAGCTCGCACACTTCGGCCGCCTTGAACAACGTTCCCTTTGGGATCTCGAGCGGTAGCGATACGCCAGCCACTGCCGGAAAAGTATAGCAGGCCGCGCCATCGACCCGGCTACTTGGCCTGTCGACCTCCCTTGGCTCGGCGGCGGACCTGGACCCGAATCGGCGTGCCCATGAATCCGAAATGCTCTCGGAGCTGGTTCACCAGAAACCGCTCGTAGGAAAAATGAAAGGTGGTGGCCACGTTGGTAAAGAACACGAAGGAGGGTGGCGCGATGCCAATTTGCGCCGCGTACAGGATCCTTACATGCTGGCGGCCCGGACTGACCGGCGGGTTCGCCGCAGTCACCTCCGCCAGGAACTTGTTCAACGCCGGCGTCGGTACTCGCTTCCGGCGCGACGCGGACACCAGGTCGATGGTCTCGAGCACGCGCGGCGCACGTTCGCCAGTCAAGGCCGAGATATGGAGTACCGGCGCATACTCCAGGAACTTCATCCGTCGCCGAACCTCATCGTCGAAGGTTTCGACGAACTTGGGTCCCCGATCCTTCACGAGATCCCATTTGTTGGCAACGATCACGACGCCTCGGCCGGCGCGGTCGGCCTGACCGCCAATCGCCGCGTCCTGATCGGCGATCGCTTCGTTCGCATCCACGACCAGCACGACCACGTCGGCGTCGCCAATCGCGCGCTTGGCGCCAAGCACGCTCACCAGCTCCACCGCACCGCCGCTGCGGACGCGCCCGGTCTTCCGCATCCCGGCGGTGTCGACGATCCGAAACCGCCGCCGGTGCCATGTGAGCAGCGAATCAACCGCATCGCGCGTGGTGCCCGGCATTTCACTGACCAGCATCCGTTCGTCGCTGAGCAGCCGATTGACCAGCGACGACTTGCCGACGTTCGGCCGCCCGACAATCGCGATGTTGGTCTCATCCGCGACCAACGGCTGGGACATGGTCGCGGACGTCCCCTCCCCTGACGATCCGGCAGCGGGCGCCCCCAGTTGCCCCACGATCTGGTCCAAGAGGTCGGCGACACCCTGCCCGTGCTCAGCGGAAATCTCGAACACCGGTTCAAACCCAAGCCGGTAGAAATCGAGCGCGGCGCCACGTGCGCGCTTGTCGTCCGCCTTGTTGATGGCCAGGATCACCGGGCAGCCGGCCTGACGTAGGTCCGTTGCGATCTCCTGATCCGCGGAGACGAGACCCTCGCGCCCGTCGACGACCAGCACGAGCAGCTGCGCACCGGCGACGGCCCGCTGCCCCTGGCGAACCACAAGGCTGTGCAGCGGATCCTCGCTGGCGCCGTAGAGGCCTCCCGTGTCGAACAATTCGAACGGCAGTCCACGCCACACCACCTCCTTCCCGATCGCGTCCCGGGTCGTCCCGGCTACCGACGCCACGATCGCCCGACGGGAACCGGTCACGCGGTTGAAGAGCGTCGACTTGCCGACGTTCGGCCGACCGACGAGTACCACAGAGGGGGTCTTACGCAAATGAACTTAGCCTTGGCATTGACTTCGTAAGTGCCACTATTTATAGTAGTTAACAGCCTTCAGGAGACCCTAAGCATGATCAAGGTCGACATCGTGAACGAAGTGTCGAAGATCGCCGACATCACCAAAGTCAAAGCTGAGGTGGCGGTCGATGCGGTGTTCGACGCGATGCGAACCTCCATGCAACGGGGCGAACGAATCGAGTTGCGCGGTTTCGGCGTGTTTCAGGTTAAGCCACGGAAGCGTGGAATCGGACGCAACCCTCGAACTGGCAAGGAAGTGCGCATCCCTCCGGGGCGGACGATCCGCTTCAAACCAGGCAAAGACCTTCAGAACATCGGCTAGCCGGCGGATCATCCCGGCCTATTCTCATATTTTGGACCCCATTCGCGACGAGTTCATGTTCGCCCCAGCTGCCGTCGAATGGCAGCCGGCGCCGAAGTTTCAGGATCGCAGATGGCTCCATATTGTATTGCTGGCGTTGACGATCGGCTCGACGACTCTTGTCGGGATGGACCATTACGTCGGCTTCCTCGCCGATTTCAGCAACCGCTTGCCGACCGGCCTGAGCACTCCGGCGGTCTTCGCCGGCGGCCTTTACTACAGCGTAACGATCCTGTTGATCTTGGGATGCCACGAACTGGGTCACTATTTCGCCTGCCGCTATTATGACGTCGATGCGTCCCTGCCGTTTTTCATTCCGGTCCCATTCCTGCTGACCGGGACGATGGGGGCGTTCATCCGGATCAGGGAGCCGATCCCGTCCAAGCGGATGCTGTTCGACATCGGGATCGCGGGCCCAATTGCCGGATTTCTCATCGCGGTGCCGGCGCTCGTCGTTGGCTTGGCCCTGTCCCATGTCAGCCGCGTTCCGCCCAACATGACCGGCTTCGAGCTTGGCGAGCCTCTGTTGTTCCAGCTCCTGTCCCACATGATCTGGGGCGCGACGCCGACCGGATATTCGCTGAATCTTCACCCGATCGCGTTTGCCGCGTGGTTTGGGTTGCTGGCGACGGCCCTCAATCTCTTCCCGGTCGGCCAACTTGACGGTGGTCACATCTCATATGCGGTCCTCGGTCGCTACTCGACGTACGTGACATTGGCCACGATTGGCGTGGCGCTGGTGTTGACCTGGTTCGCAATCAGTTGGCTGGTGTGGACGGTCCTGATGATCGGCATGCTCGTCGTGTTCGGTCCAAGGCACCCCAGAACCATCGACGAACACGTCCCGCTCGATCGCACCCGCATGATCCTCGCCCTCTTCGCGCTGATCATGTTCATTCTGTGTTTTACACCGGCACCAATCGAGCCGATGGAGCTGCTCAAACACTGAATCGGGAATTCTGGACACGTGATGCGTCTTCCAGGTAGTAGCCCGTGGCAAAAGTCCGTCTGCATTCGGCGAACGCTGCATCCGCCTCGCGGCGTTGCTCAATGCTCAAATACTCCCGGTATTCTCGCGTTTCGCGCCTGGCGATCCGGGCGCCTCGTCCGCCTCGGGCGACGACGGACTTTCACCACGGGCTGACTAGAGCATCGATACCGGATCCACGTCCACGATCGTCCGTCTCGCCAGGTCTGACCGACCGCCAATGGCCGACCGCACGGCCTCCCGCATCCGTTTCCGGTTGATTCCCTTGACTAACACCTGCGCGCGATACTCGCCACGCAGCTTGCCGAGCGGCGCGGGCGCCGGCCCCAGCACCCCCAGCGAGCTAGGTCCGTCCCGCAGACGTTCCGCCAGACCGGCCGCATCGTCCATGGCGCCAGCGAAGGTGCGCGCCCGCACGATGGCGTTGATCATCGAAAGCGTCGGCGGGTACTTCATCGCCTGTCTGAAGTGCAGTTCCCTCTCGTAAAACGCGACGTAATCCTGCTTGCAAGCCAATTGGATGCTGTAGTGATCCGGATAAATCGACTGGATGATCCCTTCACCCGGCTGCGCGCCGCGTCCGGCCCGCCCAGCCACCTGGGTCAACAACTGAAACGTTCGCTCCGAGGCGCGGAAGTCCGCCATGCCGAGGCCAACGTCCGCCGACACGACACCCACGAGCGTCACCCGCGGAAAATCATGGCCCTTGGCGATCATCTGCGTGCCCACCAACACGTCGATATCGCCGGCACGAAACCGTGAGAGCAGCGCCGCCAGTGCGCCCTTGCGGCGAATCGCATCTCGATCCAGACGCGCGACACGCGCATCCGGCCAGATGCGGCGCACTTCAGCCTCCACACGCTCGGTGCCGAACCCCGCCTGCTCGAGATACGGGCCGGCGCAATGCGGGCACGCGGCCGGCACTCTCATCGCGTAGTTGCAGTAGTGGCAGCGGGCGCGGCGAGCGCTTCCGTCGCCGTGGACGACCAGCGACACGCTGCAGTTCGCACAATCGAGCGTGCCGGCACATTGACGGCAGAACACCGCCGTCGCCAGGCCCCGGCGATTGAGCAGCACCAGCGCCTGCTCGCGGCGGGCGAGTCGAAGGCTGATCGCCTCGACAAGTGCGCGGCTGAGCACCACATCCGGACCGCCCTGTGCGTACTCTTCCCGCATGTCGACCACGGTCACCGAGGGCAGCGGCCGGTCCCCCACTCGACGTTCGAGGACGACGCGGGTGTAGCGGCCGGCCATGGCGTTGTGGTAGCTCTCCATGGACGGTGTGGCCGACGCCAGCACCACCAGCGCTCGCTCGCGCTGTCCCCGCACGATCGCGACGTCCCGGCCGTGATATCGGGGACTCTCTTCCTGCTTGTACGATCCGTCGTGCTCCTCATCCACCACGATGAGACCGATGTGGGTGAGGGGCGCGAAGACCGCCGACCGCGTGCCGACCACGACGTGGACTTCGCCGCGTCGGATGCGCTGCCACTCGTCGTGCCGCTCCCCGTCGGAGAGTCCGCTGTGCAGAATCGCGACCTGGCCGGCGAAGGTCTGACGGAACAGAGCGGCAATGACCGGCGTCAGCGCGATCTCCGGCACCAGCATCAGGACGCTGCGACCAGAGGATCGGACGGCGGCAGCCACCCGCAGAAAGATCTCGGTCTTGCCGCTGCCCGTCACTCCATGAAGCAGCGCCACGTTGAACGAGCCATCCTCGGCGAGTCGGCGCAAACGGTCGAACGCGGCCGTCTGCTCGATCGTCAGCCGGCGGTCCGGGCTGGCCGACAGGTCGTCGGGCGCCGCTCCGGCAAACGGGTCGCGGTCGACGCGCACCTCCCGCACGGCAACGAGCGCGCGTGCCGACAGACGCGCGATCGTATTGGAGGTGATTCCTTGCGCCGACAGCCGCGGCGTCGAGATCCCGCCGGGAACCCCGTCGAGCACCTCGAGCGCGCGCCGTTGTTTGTCGGTCAGCGCCCTTCCCTCGAACAGTTCGGGACGGGCGCTCAGCGTCTCACGGCCGGCGACGGTAATTGCCGCGACCCGCTCGGTTTTGTGGCCACTCACCTGCCCGCTTCTCGTCATCGGCGGCAGAACGGCGGTGATCGTCTCACCTGCACCGGCGGCATAGTATTCGGCGGTCCATTTCGCCAACTCCACGACCGGCGGAGGAATGAATGCCTGCGTGTCGAGGACCTGACGAATGTTCTTGATCTCGGTGTCTTCGACGCCGAAGGCGGCCACGTCGACAGCCACGACAACGCCGGTCACGTCCCGAGAGCCGAGCGGGACCACGACCCGGGCGCCGACGACAGGCGTCGGGCTCGCCGGCGCGCGATACGTCAGCAGATCGAGCTGCGGAACGGGAACAGCGACGCTGATCAGCAAAGTGGAAACTCAGAGCACGTTGCGAATTAGACAATGAACCACAAGGGCACAAAGTGGGACAGCGAACACGCGCTCCGACAGCGTCCACTCTTGATTGTTGCGCCCTGGGTCTAGCGTTCGAGCAGGCGTTTCGCGAGCTTCATGTCTTCCCATACCTCCCGCTTCGACGAGGGGTTTCTGAGCAGGTAGGCGGGGTGAAACGTGGGAATCAGCTTGGCGCCACGGTAGTCGAAGACCCGTCCGCGCAGGCGTGAGATCGGATCGAGGCTGCGAAGCAGCGTTTGCGCTGCGAACTTGCCGAGCGCGACGATCACCTTCGGCTTGATGATGTCGATCTGTTGAAACAGGAACGGTTCGCAGGTTTCGACTTCGTCCGGCTCGGGATTCCGATTCTGGGGCGGCCGGCACTTGATCACGTTAGCGATATACACATCGTCGCGGGTCAAGCCGATGGCCTCGATGATCTTGGTCAGCAACTGGCCCGCCCGGCCGACGAATGGAATGCCTTGCACGTCTTCGTCGTGGCCGGGCGCTTCGCCGGCGAACATCAGGTCCGCCTGCGGATTCCCTACGCCGAAGACAATCTGGCTGCGGCCCAGCGTGTGCAGCTTGCATCGAGTGCAATCGCCGATATCCGCGCGTACCGCCGCAAGGGCTTCCTCAGCATTCATCGACAGCCTGACAGGCTGGGTCACGTCGGCCGGCTGCTCCGTCGACGGAGCGGAGACATGCGGCGCGGCGTCCGGCTCGTCGATCGCACGCAAAGGGCCGGCGGAATCGGTCCGGACACGCCACGCAGGATCTCGGCTGATGCCCGTCACTCCGGATTCTCTCGCAAACAGCAGGTGTTCGAGCAACTGGTCGTAGTCCATCAAAGATCCGTTCGGGAGAGACGCTGCGTTCAGCCAACGATTGCACAGGATGGATGGAACGGCCTCAGGCGGCGTTCGCCGTTTCTAGGTCGAACCTAGCGCCCTCACGCGCGCGTCGCGGCAGAACGCGGTTGTGCGTCCAGCTTCTGCCGAACCAATGGCTCGACGCGGTCAAGGATCGCCGCGGCCACACGCGCCTTGCTCTGTCGTGGAATCGTCTCAGCGGCATCGGGCCCCACGATGGTCACTTCGTTGGTATCGACGCCGAACCCGGTGTCGGATCGCGACACGTCGTTGGCGACAATGAGATCGGCGTGCTTGGCCAGGCGCTTTGCGCCCGCGCGATTCACGACGTCGTGGGTCTCCGCGGCGAATCCGACCAGCACCGGACCGCGGCCCGCCGCGAGACGGCGGCGCCCAAGCTCGGCCAGAATGTCGGGCGTCTTCTTCAACACCAGCGTCAACGTCTCGCCGCCTTTCGGCAGTTTCTGCGCCGCCAATTCCGCCGGGGCGTAGTCGGCGACGGCCGCGGCCATGACGATGAGGTCTGCGGTGTCGGCGCGGTCGATCACGGCTGCGCGCATCTGGTCGGCGGTTCGCACTCGCACGAGCTCGCGCACTGCCGGCGGCTCGATCGAGGTTGGCCCCATCACGAGCATGACGTGCGCGCCGCGGCGTGTGGCTTCGGCGGCGATGGCAAAGCCCATCTTGCCGCTCGAGCGATTGCCAAGGTAGCGGACCGGGTCGAAATCCTCATAGGTCGGACCGGCGGTCACGAGTACGTGCTGTCCGCTCAGTGGGCCGCGCGGCCGCAGGACCTCCTCCACGGCTTCGACGATCTCGTCGGGTTCGGCGAGGCGTCCCTTACCAATCCAACCACACGCCAGAAAGCCTTCGCCGGGCTCGACAAACCGCACACCACGCGACGCGAGCGTGTCGAGGTTCGCCCGGACGGCGGCGTGCGCCAGCATCTGGGTGTTCATTGCCGGGGCCACCAGCACCGGGGCGGTGGTCGCCAGGTACAGCGTCGACAGGAAGTCGTCGGCGATGCCGTTCGCGAGCTTGCCGATCATGTTGGCAGTCGCTGGAGCGATGAGCAGCAAGTCGATCGTCGAGGCCAGGGCGATATGCTCGATGTCGGCGTTGGCACCGGCTTCGAACTGGTCGGTGATCACCCGCCGCTTCGTAATCGACTCGAACGTGAGCGCGCCGACAAATCGCGTCGCGTGCTCGGTCATCACGGCGACGACGTCGTGGCCGCGCTTCTGCAGCCCACGCGCCACCTCGACGGCCTTGTAGGCGCCGATTCCGCCGGTCACTCCGAGCGCAATCAACATGGTGATGCTCGAATGGGGTGATGGAGTGATGTGGTAATGGGGTGATGGATGTATGGGGTGAAGAAGCAATGGCGAAATAAAGTGATGGGATGATGACGGGAGACGGAGTAGATGGCCTCCCGCCACCCCATCACTACGCGTTCCCCATTACCCCATCACCCCTTCATCCCATCACCCCATTCCACCTCTACTCTTTGGCCACGTCTTCGACCTTCTCCACCGCCCTGGTGATCACTTCTTCGGTGGCGATGGTGGTCTTCTTGTGGTCGCCGACGGCGACACGAGGCGTGGACCCGGCCATCAACTGCCTGGCACGGGCGCCGGCGGTGACGACGAACTCGAACGTGTTGGGGAGCTTGCTTCGGTCGATCATGAAAACGTCCTTACTATGTCTTCGGCGAGCGGGGTCATCCGCTTCAAGGCGGAACGGGTCGAAAGCACGATGCTGCGGAGCCGATCGACGGCAGCCGTAATCTCGTCGTTGACCACGAGGAACTCATATTCGTGGAAGCTGGACACTTCGTCTTTGGCCACCTGCAGCCGCCGGAGGATCGCCTCGCCGCTGTCCTTGCTGCGGCCTCTCAAGCGGCGTT
>Ga0157379_10004420_pt1 | contig 12049 bp, 8 predicted proteins | sample S25metaG_FD_121802 | JGI IMG/M metagenome (GOLD analysis project Ga0157379, IMG submission 121802) | Switchgrass rhizosphere microbial communities from Kellogg Biological Station, Michigan, USA - S2-5 metaG | ecosystem: Host-associated > Plants > Roots > Rhizosphere > Soil | place: USA: Michigan... | reverse complement strand
TTCGCTGCCAGCGTGGTCGCGGGCTGGAGCCTGGGGCGCCGGATCGGCGGCGGCGCCAGCGGTGCGTTCATCGCCGTTGGGCTCATGGTCTCCCCGGCGCTTCTTGGCGATCTTTCGTTGGCCTATGCGGCCGCCTGGGCCCTGGCACTGTGGCTTGCGGCCGGTCTTGCGGTGACGGCCAACCAGCCGCGATACGGCCTCGCGGGAGTGTGCCTTGGACTCGCCACCCTGGCGCGGCTCGAGACGCTCATCGTCGTCGTCGTCGCGGCGGCCGGACTCCTCGTGTGGGAGGCGCGCGCCCGGGCCCTTGGACAGCCTCGCCCGCCGCGCGCGCGGTACGGGATCCTGCTCGGCCTCGCGGCCATCCCCGTGATGCTCGTACATGACTGGATGCTCACCGGCGATCCTCTGTTCTGGACGAAGATCGCGGAGCTGAACTCGATCGGCGCCGCAGGCATCCGAGGGCCGGTTCAGATCGCTGACTGGATCGTGGGCCACCTCGGCACGATGGCCCCGCTCCTGCCGCTGGCGGCGCTCGGCATCGTCGCCCTCGTCCGACGCCGACCGTGGCCGATCATCGTCGGCCTGATCGCGCTCGGCCCTGGCGTGGCGACGTTCCTGGTGGTCCTCGGCGCACGCCGCGTGTTCGTGTCTGATCGGTATCTCATCCCAATTGACCTGAGCCTCGTCTTCGCGGCCGGCATTGGACTCGGGACGATCGACCTCCCTTCCATCCGACGATGGTTCGCGCGCGAATCCGCAGCGCGCCGCGTCCGAGTCGCCGTTCCGCTGCTGGCGATCGCGTCCGGCGCAGTCGTCGCGCTCGCCTTCGCGCCGAACGGCTTGATCGACGGGACGACCCGTCGGTCCATCACTCGAGAGCTGAAGCTGCATGCCAACGAGCAGGTCGCGATGGTCGCGATCCGCGCCGCACTCGCTGCTCCGGGCCCGTGCTTCCGGACGACCGCCGCGGCGTCATCAGCTGCCACGGTGATCGTGCCGTCGCGCCTGCGGGTTCAGGCCGTGGTCGACCTCGACCGGCCCTTGCATGACATCGCCAAGCCTGGCGGGGTCACGACTGCGGGCGGAGTCCCGGTCGCCGGCCAGATCGTCTATCACGACCGGTTCGACGGGCAGACCGCGTCGAGCTACGCGATCTACGAGATCAGCGCGCCCGTCGTGATGGGCGGAAGTCGCCTCGTGCCACTCCTGGCGGACTCCAAGCGAGGTGCTTGGGTCATCCGCGTCGACGACGCCTCCTGCTGACCCGCCGGCGCGCCCGCACCGCGAAGTTCTGCGGATGGGCGGTCCGGCGCGCCGTCAGCCCTCCGGGTCGAGGAGCTCGAGCCGGATCCGCTTGTTGATCCGGCCCTTCGACTCGTAGCCGGTGACCCGGATCCCGCCGACCTCGGACGTGTTCGAGACGTGGGTCCCGCCGTCGGCCTGGAGGTCGAGCCCGACGATCTCGATCGTCCGGATCTCCTCGATCCCGGGCGGGAGCAGGTTGATCTTCGTCCGGATGAGGTCCGGGATCGCGAATGCCTCCGCGCGCGGCAGCACGTTCACCCGGACATCGCGCTTGTGGGCGAGCTCCGCGTTCACGGTCGCCTCGATCGAGTCGACGAGATCGCCGCTCATCGTCTCGAACTCGAAGTCCATCCGCCCGCCGCCCGGCTCCATGTTGCCGCCGGTCACGAGTGCCCCGTGGTCGCGCCAGACGACGCCGCACAGGGCGTGGAGCGCGGTGTGCGTCCGCATCAGGGCGTACCGCCGCGCCCAGTCGAGATCGACCGTCAGGACGTCGTCGCGAGCCGGCGGACCGTGCTCCCCGGGCTCGAGCTCGTGGACGATGTCGCCACCGGACTTGCGGGCGGCGCGGACCGTCCACGTCCGGCCGTCCGAGGTGCGCAGGAGCAGGCCGCGATCGGACGGCTGGCCACCGCCGCCCGGATAGAAGACGGTCCGGTCGAGCACGACGAGCGGAGCCTCGCCGGTGTCGTCGACCTCGGCCACGCGGGCCTCGACCGTCCGGGCGTAGGCATCCGAGTAGGCGAGCTGCTCGCGGACGTCCATCGGGCGCTCCCTTGGCTCGGGCCGGAGGACTCCGCCGCGACGTCCCCGGCCGGGCGGCGCGCGGGCCGGGCTATTTGACGGTCAGCGTGCCCGTCATCACGCCCGGGTGGACGACGCAGTAGTAGGTGTAGCTGCCGGCGGCGAGGGCCGGCACCTGGTAGTCGCGCGTCCCGGGCCCGGTGAAGAACGCGGTGTCGCCACCGAGCGCCACCTCGCCGGAGGGACCCTTGACCTGGACGTTGTGCGGCTGCGGGTCCTGGTTGTCGAAGTGGATCGTGAAGGCGGTGTTCGCCTTCGCCTCGAGGGTCGTCGGGTCGAATCCCGTCCCGGCGGCGCCGACCGGCGCGGTCACCGTCAGCGTGGTGCCGGTGCCGCCCGACGCCGCGGCGCTCTCGGCGGCCGACGAGGATGGCGCGACGGACGCAGCCGGCGAGGGAGCCACCGACGCGGCCGCGGACGGAGCGGCCGATGACGGCGCGCCCGAGGCCGCACCGGATGCCGCCGGTGCCGCAGAGGCGGCCGGGGCGTAGGTCCAGCCGGGTGCGGCGCTGGCCGAGCAGGCCGCCAGCGCGACGGAAATGGGAAGGATCAACAGGAGGGCAGGCAGGCGGCGCATGTCGTCAGGAGACCTCGGTGGATCGGGCATGGACAGACCGGCTCGGCCGGGACAACGCGTCGAGGAGAGCGCGTCGGAGCCGAATCTACCGCCCGGACGACGTTCCTGCCGCGACCGGCTCGGTCAGGGCGAGGCGGATCGCGACCGCCGCCGCCTCGACGCGGCCCGACACGCCGAGCTTGGCGAGGATGTTGCCGACGTGGACACCGACCGTCTTCTGGCTGATGAACAGTCGCTCGCCGATCTCGCGATTGGTCCGGCCCTCGGCGATCAGGGCGAGGACCTCGCGCTCGCGCCGGGACAGGCCGAACGTGTCGCGCTTCGTCACGGGCGCCTCACCGACGACCCCCCGGATGACCGCCGATCCCGTGGCGGCGCCGTTGCCGCCGGCCGGGCCGCCGCCGGCCGCCGGGACGACGTGGCCGTCGGTGCCCGGTCCGACGGCGACGAGCGCTCCGTCGGCCCCGTCGCCCTGGGGCCCGATCGGCACGGACGGGCGGTCCGGGATGTCGAGGAGCGTGTCGATCGACTCGGGCAGGCGGATCATCGCCCGGCCGGCCAGGGCGCGGAGCTCGCGGAGCAATGGCCGCGCCGAGAGGCTGAGCCCGATCGCGGCGGCCTCCTCGAGCGCCGGGCGGGCGCGACCGCGGCCGGCCCTGCCCTCGCCCGAGTTCAGGATCGCCTCCGCCTGGCGCCAGCGGGCCTTCGCCACCTCGTACGGGTTGCCGAGGGTGGTCCAGGCCGCCGCCAGGCGGTCCCACGCCTCGGGGTCGTCACGGCCCTCGAGGCGATCGCGATGGGCCGCGGCGAGGGCGAGCCAGGCATCGGCTTCCCGCCGGGAGCCGATCGTCGGCCCGACACCCGAGCGCTCGATCGCCTTCGTCGCCGACCGGACGACGTTGCGCGACCGGCCTCGGATCGTGGCGAGGGTCGCGAGATCCCGGCGCACCCCCGCATCGGCAGCGGCCATCGAATCGACCTCGGCGACGGTCGCCGCCATCTTGGCCAGCAGGCTCCAGTCGCCGCCGTCCTTGATCAGGTCCCAGCCGCGGCCGGCGGCCCGGATCGCGTCGGCGTGATCGCCCTGCCACAGGGCGAGCGACGCGGCGGCGCGATAGATCGGGACGGCGTGCTGGGCGTCGCTCACCGTCTCGAGCTCGACCAGCATCTGGCCGAGCCGGCGGCCTGCAGCCTCGCCCGCCTGCGTTTCGATCTCGACCACCGCGAGGCTGTCGATCGGTCGGACCAGGGCGATGCCGGCGGGGCTCCATTCCAGGGCCGTCGCGCTGATCGCGCTCGATTCCGCCCAGCGGCCGAGCAGGTACAGGGAGTCGGACGCGTTGCCGCGGATCAGGTTGCCGTACACGGCCTCGAGCCCGGCCCGCCGGCTCGCCTCGATGCCTTCGTAGGCGACGTCGACGGCCTCCGCCCGGCGCCCGACGAGGTCGAGGACGGTCGTGAGATTCGCGTACACCCGGAACACCTCGTCGGCATCGCCGGCCCGCTCGGCCAGTCCCCGGGCTTCCTCGAGAAGGGCGACCCCGGCTTCCGGCGCGTCGCCCCAGCCGAGCGCAACGCCGAGCGTGGTCGTGGCGTGGACGACGATCGATTCGCCCTCGCGGCCGCAGGTCGCGCCGATCCGCATCGCGTCCCGGGCGAGCGCCTCCGACCGGGCGAACGAGCCGTCGAGCATCATCGCCTGGGCGAGCGCGGCGAGGACGGTCGCCCGCTCGAGCGTCGGCGCGTCCGGCACGAGGTCGACCGCCCGCTCGAAGGCGGCCAAAGCGCCGGTCCGATCCCCGGCAGCCCGCCGGTAGCGCCCGAGTCGCTCGTGGAGCAGGCCGAGGGCGACCCGATCCCGCCGTTCGTCGAACGAGGAGAGGATCGCGTCGAGATACGCGACCGCCCGGGCGGGCCGGCCGGCCGCGAACGCCGATTCGGCGGCCCGCAGCTGGAGCGGAATCGCGACCGCGTGGATCGCCTCTTCGCGGGCGCGGCCGTCCTCGGTCGACCGCTGGTCCGTCGCGCCGCGCCGGCCGCGGCTGGAGCGGGCCGGACCCGTGTCGGCCCGGGCAGCGTCGGCGGTCGTCGCGTCGCGAGTCCCGGCCGTCGGCTCGCCTGAGCTCACCCCCGACGTTCCGGACGCGGGCCCAACCGCGGGGTCGCCGGTTCGTGCCGCCGGGTCGACGAGGGCGAGTGCGAGCTCAAGCGCGTCGAGCGCGTCCTCGGGTGCGTGGGCCGCCTCCGCCCGACCCGCGGCGTCGACGGCCGCGGCAAACGCCCGGTCGGGAACGCTCGCGGCGAGCCAATGACCCGCGGCCTCGCTCGGATGACCGACCAGACCGGCCGCGAGGGCGAGGTGATGACGGTTCCGCAGGCGGGGCAGGAGATCCGAGGCCGCGGCCCGCCGGATGTGCTCATGGCGGAATGTGACCCCGTCGGGCTCCTCGACGAGGATGCCCGCGGCAAGGGCTTCGTCGAGGCCGGCCGAGAGATCCGGGTCGAGCGCACCGTCGCCGTGGCGCGGGAGCGTCGAGGATCGTGGCGGCAGGCGGTCGGCGGTGAGCTCGAACGTCGCCGCGGTCGCGGCCAGCTCGTCATGGCCGACCGGCCGGCCGGCGAGGGCGACGAGCCGGAGCACGCGCCGGCATTCCGGGCCGTGGCGGGCGATCCGGGCGATCACGATGTCCGAGAAGGAGCCGCTGAGCGCCGTGTCGGACAGCTCGCGCCGGGCCGCGAGGAGCTCCTCGGCGACGAGCGGCAGGCCGCGCGACCGGTCGGCGACGAGCACGAGCGCGGAGGCCGTCGGTCGCTCGCCCTCGATCGACTGGACGAGCTCCGCGAGCTCGGTCCGTTCGAACGGCGGCAGCGCGATCCGGGCAGGCCCACGATCGGGCGCGCCGGCCATCTCGGCCAGCGTTCGCGTCAGCGGATGATCCCGGGTCAGCTCGTCCGGCTGCCATGTCCCGATGAGGCACACCCGCTGGGCGCGGCGGATGCGGCTCATGAACGAGACGAACGCTCGCGTGCCCGCGTCGGCGTCGTGGAGATCCTCGAGGACGAGGAGCACCGGGCGCTGTCCGGCCAGCCGGCCGACGACCCCGAGCAGGCCCTCGAGGACGCGACCCTGGCGCCGCTCGAGCGCGGTCGAGGTGGGCCGGTCCGGCAGGGCGCCCGCGGCCGACAGCCGGCCGACGACCTCGGGGAAGAGCCGGACGACGTCCTCGACCGCGGGCCCCACGAGGCTCGCCAGCTCCGCGTCGTCGACCCCGAGGAAGATCGGCCGGAGGGCGCGGATGATCGGCCCGTACGGCTCGTCCGAGCCGGGCCGGAACGATCGGCCACGGACGACGAGGAACGCGTCGTCCAGACCGGCCGCCCGGCGACCGAGCTCGGCGACGAACCGGGAGACGCCGACGCCGCCGGGACCGTCGAGCAGGACCGTCGTCGCCTCACCGTCCGAGGCGGCCTCGAGGGCCGGGGCGAGTCGGACGAATGCCGCGTCGCGTCCCACGAACCGCGCGCTGTTCATCGTCGCGGACATGACCGGCATTCTAGGCGTCCCGGCGACGGCTCCAGCATCGGTTGCGGTCCCGCGTTCCTCGGAGCGACCACCGGCCTCCTCCTCCACGGGCGGCCGAATGCGTCGTCATCCGGCGCGAGCGCTGCCTGGATCCCTCGGTTGCGTCGAACGTCGACCGCGCCGCGGCCGCTGACCGTGGTCGCTCGTCAGGCGGTTCGGGCGCGGGCCGCCAGGAAGGCGGTCAGCACGTCGTCGTCGACCTCGCGGATATAGGCCGGTGCGTCGCTGACGACGTCGCCAAGGGTCATCTTGTGGAGCCAGCCCTGACGGCCGTCCGGGCAGAGGACCAGCCAGTACGAGCCGGAGCGCTCGATGAGCTGGACCTCGTCGCCCTGGTCGAGCTGGCCGATCTCGGCCGAGCGGAGCTCATCAGGCGCGTCGAGGAGGCGGACGACGGCGTACCGGATCGTCCGCCGCTCGCGCCCGTCGTTGACGACCGCAGCGTCGAAGCTCTGACGGTGGTTGGCCACGACCGCCCGGGCCGGGTCGGCCTTGCGTGCCTCGAGCAGCGACGGGCGGCGCCAGCGCGGCATCCCGGCCTCGACGTCGATCGGACCCGGGACCGTGGTCGCGCGGACGACGCCGTTGACGACATCGGATGTGGGCACGGCGGCGTGGCCGCGCGCGGCGTTGGCGCGCAGGACCTCGTCGGGTGCCGGCGGCTCCTCGTCGCGACGCTTCTTGCCGAAGATCGCGAAGGCGAAGGCCATGGTCATTGCGGTGCTCGTCCCGACGAGCATCGGCAGCATCGTCACGGTCGGCGGCTGCTTGATGCCGAGAGTCTGGAGCGCGCTTGCCAGGGCACCCCAGCCCGTGCCACCCGTCAGCGCCGTCTGGCCGTCGCCGGATCCGCTGCCGGAGGCTTCGTTGCCGGTCGGGCCGGCGGCAGCGCCGCCATCGGTCCCGGTTCCCGCGCTGCTCGCGCCGGTGCCAGCACCCTGGCCGGCTCCGATGCCCGCACCTGAATCGCCGCCGTTCGGGCCCGATCCGGCGCCACCCGAGCTGGTTCCGTCGCCGCCGAGACCGGCGCCGCTGCCGCTGTCCGGAGCGGTCGGATCGCCGCCGGCCCAGCCGCCGCCGTCGGTCGTCCCGGACCCTGTGCTGCCGCCGCTGCCGGAATCCGGGCCCGAGCCACCGCCCGGTCCGCTCGACGGGCTCGAGCCGTCGCCGCCCGTGCCGCCGGTCGTGCCGGCCGCCGGCGTGGGAGCCGGCTGGTCGGTCGGCGCGGGAGTCGGGGTCGGGGTGGGCCGAGGTGTCGGGTCGGGGGCAGGTGTGGGGGTCGGCTTGGGAGTGGGCTTCGGGGTCGGGCTCGGGGCGGTGATCGTGACCGTGCCGCCGTCGATCGTGTCGCTGAACTTGTCGCGGCTCTCGGCCGAGAAGGTCACCGTGTGCGTGCCGGCCGCGAGCGTGGTCGACCAGTGATAGGTGACGCCGGTCTTCCACGTCGAGCCGCCTGCGCCGGTCATCGCGTGGGCGGTCCCGTCGATGAGCACGGAAACGTGGCTCGGAGCCGAGCCCTCGTGGTTGACGTAGCCGACGGCGAACGTGATCGTCGTCGTCGGCGTCCCGGAGCGCGGCGAGACCGTCGCGTTCGAGAGCTTCGTCGAACCTTCGTTCGCGAGCACCGGAGCGGCGAGCGCCAGGACGATGAACAGCGCCGCGCACAGCGCGGCCAGCGGGGTTGCCGCTGGTCGTCGGTGCTGGGTTCGACGCTGCTTCGACACGCTCGGTCTGACCTCCGCTCGGGCATGATCGCCCGTGCTGAGGCAACGATGGCGGGCGGCGGAGGGTCGCCGCAATGGTACGGGTGTCCCACTCGCCGTTCGGTCGGCGGGGGACCATTCCCGACTTCGGTGCCGCGCTGCACCGGCGCTGGGGCGGTCCGGTGGAGTGCGGACGGGCGGGATGGGTCGGAAGGCTCGCCGGCGTTGACCCGATGGGGTCATTCCCCTGGACGGCCCGCGCCCGCGACGATGGGGCCGTGCAGGTCATCACGTCCGCCCGAGCCGCAAAGCCGCCGCTTGGCGCCATCATCGTGGGCCTCGCCGTCGGCAGCTTCCTGCTGCTCGGCGGATTGTTCCTCGCCTGGATCGCGTTCGCGACCCCGGTCCTGAGTGGGCTCAGCTCCACCTCGGGCCGTCCGGGCCCGGCCCAGATGGCGCTCGGTGGCGCGATCTGGAGCATCACCCTCGTCGCCCCACCGTCGTTCGCGATCGTCGGCGCCCTGCGCATCGGCCGGGTGGCCCGAGCGGTGTCCGCCAAGCCGCCGAACCGGGCGATGTCCCGCGTCGCGGGCGCGGTCGGCGACCAGTACACCGCGGCGGTCGACGTCCGACTGCCCGATGGGCGGATCGTCCGCGATCTCGTCCTCGGCCCGTTCGGGCTGGCCGTGATCTACGAGCTGCCGCCCGCGGGAGTGACCCGACACACCGGCATCAGCTGGGAGATCCGTCGGTCGGATGGACGGTGGGTCCACTTCGAGAACCCGCTGGAGCGGACGGCGCGCGACGGCGAGCGCGTCCGGCGCTGGGCCGGTTCGATCGATCGCGACTACGTCGTCAAGGTCTACGCGGCGGTCGTCACGGCCGATCCGACGGTCACCCGGACGCCCGGCTGTGCTGTCGTGACCTCGGAGCAGATCCCCGCCTGGCTCGCGTCACTGCCGGCGGCGCGCTCGATGACCGCCGACCGGCAGGCCGAGTTGATCGAGCAGATCCGCACGATCGTCTAGCGATCCCGATCAGCCGGCGTCCGATTCGGTCTCAGGGCCGCGATCGACCGGAGGATTGGTAGGGGAGCCAGGACTCGAACCTGGAACCAGCGGGATATAAGCCCACCGCTCTGACCATTGAGCTACTCCCCCGCGGCGATCCTACTCCGGTCCGGGAGAGCGCGGTCCCCGAACGGCGGCAGCAGCGCCTAGTTCTGGGGTTGGTTCTGGCCGCCGAGGATCCGGCCGGCGAGCGCACGGAGGCTCAGCGGGCGCGGGTTCAGCTGTGGCTCGTCCTGGCCCTGATCCATCCGGAACCGTGCGCCGCCGGGCGCGTACGCATACGCCGGAAGGCTGGCGGCGATCTCGCGTTCCTCGTCGGTCTGGACGGCTTCGATCGGGAGATCGTCCGGATCGAAGGGGCGCTCGCTGACCGCGACCGGCGCGACCGGACGCGCGTAGGCGGGGGCGCCGTAGAGCTTCGGCAGAGCGACGTGCTGCTCGTCGATGGCCACGAATGAGTCCTCGCCTGATGAGTCGGATACCCGACCAATCGATGATATCGGGTGGAGGGTACCTTGGAATGGTACGAATGGGCCATTCCATTACGAAGGCGTGACGCCGGAAGTGGTGCCTGCGCGCACAGGATCGTCCTCAGCCGAGGAGCGGAACCAGGACCTGCGAGACGACGACGAGCACGAGATAGCAGACGGGCACCGCAGCGAAGAACCCGAGCGCCGCGCTCCACGGTGAGCGAGTCGTCGACGATCCGGAGCCGCGCGGCTGGGGGACGACCAGCCAGGTGACGATGCTGCCGACGACGAGAACAACGGCGATGTCGACCACGAGATACAGAGTTCGCAGGTCGCCCCCGGGTAGGACCGCCCCGTGCCGAAGGGCGACGTCGTAGACGAGATAGCCGAACCCGAGGACGATCGCGACGACGAGGCTCGACATGACCGCCCGAACCACCGGCCGCGGAGCGTTCCGGAACTGCCGCCAGCGGATCTCGAGCCAGCCACGCGGGCGAACCTCCGGCCGCCCGGCCGAGCCGCCGCCGGATCGCTGACCGCCGCCGGTTCCCGAACTCGCTTCGGATCCCGCGCTCGTGACGCCGGATCCCGGGCCCGGCACCTCGGCCGGCGTGCTCACCGGTCGCCCTGGCCGAGGATCGTCAGGCGCGGCCGCTGGGGGAGCGTTGCCGGCGTGTGCGCGGCGAGGAGCTCGACCGTCGTCGCGACCCGCTCGATCTCGTCGGCCGTCGTGAAGAACCCGACGCTGATCCGGAGCGCACCGAGCTCCGGGATCGTCCGGGCGATCGCGAAGATTCGTCCGTTGAGCTCGGCCAGCGCCTCGTCCGGCGTCCAGCCCGCGATGCGGAACGTCACGAGCGTCGCCATCCGGTCGCGCGGCGTCAGCAGCTCCACCCCCGCGATGCCGGCCAGGCGATCCGCCGCAAGCCGAGCCATCGCCAGGCCACGTTCGTGGATCCAGGGCAGGCCGATGTACATCGACAGCCAGCCACAGCTCCGGGCGAGGCCGGTGACGCCGGGCCGATAGTGGCCGGAATCCTCGAAGCGGCGGGCGTTCCGCCAGGGCACGGCCTCGGTCGTCGAGATCCGCTCGAACGTGAACCAGCTCGCGTTCGTCGGCGCGCTCGCCGCGACGATCGCCGGGTCGCACCAGAGCGCGCCCGTGCCCTCCGGGCCGAGGAGCCATTTCTGGCCGGGAATCGCGTAGAAGTCGACGCCGAGGTCCGCGACCGAGACCGGGATCGCGCCGACGGCCTGGGCGCCGTCGACGACGACCCGCGCGCCCCGTTCGTGGGCCATCGTCGCGATCTCCCGGATCGGCAGACGCGCGCCGGTCGTGAACAGGACGTGGGACAGCGCGACGATCCTGGTCCGAGGCGTGATCGCGGCGTCGAAGGCGGTCAGCGTCGCCGCGTCATCACCGCCCGATCCGACATCGGCGATCGCGAGCTCGGCACCCGCTCGCTGTGACGCGACGTGGACGGGCCCAAGGGCGCCCGGATGCTCGGCCTGCGTGGTCACGACCCGATCGCCCGGTGCGAGGTCGATCGACCAGATCGCGGCGTTCATCGCGCCCGAGGTCGAATGGACGAGGGCGATCTCGTCGACGTCGGCACCGACCACCGCGGCGACCGAGGCACGGGCCTCGGCCATGCGCTCGAGGAATCCCTCCCAGTAGTCGGGATGGGAGCGCCCGATCCGGAGCTCGTAGTCGACCAGCTCGGCCATGGCTGCCGCGGTCTCGGCCGGCAACGGGCCGACCGACCCGGTGTTCAGGTAGATCCCGGCGCCGAGCGCGGGGAGCGCTCCGCGGACGGCCGCGACCTTCTCGTCATCGGGCAGGAAGGGGGCCACCACGGGCCTATGATATCGGCGATGTCTTCCCTCCCCGATCGTCGGCAGGCCCGGGCCCGCGCGCCGGGCGGCCTCGCCCGACCCGAGCTGCTCGCATCGACCGAGTGGCTGGCCGAGGAGCTGGGCCGGCCCGAGGTGCGGATCCTCGACGTCCGCTGGCGACCCGACGGCAGCGGGCGCGATGTCTGGGCGGCCGGCCACGTCCCGGGCTCCGTCCATGTCGACTGGCGGGCGGACCTGTCGGGCCCCTCCGAGACGGGCGACACGCTCCTGCTGGCCGGGCCCGAGCAAGTGGCCCGGACGCTCTCCCTTGCCGGGGCCGGTGATGGGACGACGGTCGTCGTCTACGACGACACGGTCAGCCTCTTCGCCGCCCGGACCTGGTGGAGCCTGCGGGTGTACGGCTTCGAGTCGGTCCGGATCCTCGATGGCGGCTACCCCGCCTGGACGGAAGAGAGCCGGCCGACATCGAACGCCATCGCGCCGCCGCCGCCGGCCCATTTCACGCCGCGGGCCCAGTCCCGGATGCGCCTCACGACGTCCGATGTCCGGGCTCTTCTCTCGTCGCCCGACGTGACGCTCCTCGACGCCCGGGATATGGCCGAGCCGCTTGGTGCTGCCCTCGTGGCCGCGGTACTCGGCCGGGGCGCGGGCGTCGAGGAGCGTCACGTCGGGCGACG
>Ga0157379_10004419_pt1 | contig 12050 bp, 8 predicted proteins | sample S25metaG_FD_121802 | JGI IMG/M metagenome (GOLD analysis project Ga0157379, IMG submission 121802) | Switchgrass rhizosphere microbial communities from Kellogg Biological Station, Michigan, USA - S2-5 metaG | ecosystem: Host-associated > Plants > Roots > Rhizosphere > Soil | place: USA: Michigan... | reverse complement strand
TCGATGTCGGCGCGAAGGACGACGCGGAAGTGGCTGCGATGGGCATCGGCCCCGGGGATCCGGTCGTGCCCGACGCGCCGTTCACCGTGATGAACGGCACCAACAACTACCTGGCGAAAGGCTGGGACGACCGGGTCGGCTGCGGAGTGGTCGTGGAAGCGATGCGCCGGCTCTCGACGCTCCCCCACGCGAACCAGATCGTGTGGACGATTACGACGCAGGAAGAGATCGGTCTTCGCGGCGCGCACACGGCAGCTGACGTCGTGAAGCCGGAGCTGGCGATTGCGATCGAAGGCGGCATCACGGGCGACGTGTTTCCCGGCAGGCCGGAAGAAACCCAGGCGAGGCTGGGCGCCGGGCCCGGAATCTTTCTTTACGACTCATCCGCATTGCCCAACCGCAAGCTCACACAACTGATCAAGCAGACCGCGGCCGAGAAGAAACTGCCGCTGCAGCAGGATCTGGTCCAGGGCTACGGCGACGATTCCGCCGAGCTGCAGAAGAGCAACGGAGGCGTGTCGACGGTGAACCTCGTCGTGCCGATCCGGTACACCCATTCGCACAACGGGATCATGAACCGCCGCGACTTCGATCAGATGGTGGATCTGCTGGTGGCGGTGCTGCAGAAGCTCGATGCGCCGACGGTCGCGAAGGTCCGCGACTTCACTCCCTGAGACCTGAAGGGAACGGAGTTCACGGAGGAAACGGGATCAAACAGAGAAACGGAGCAACGGAGACGAGCAGAGAAAAAGCGGTTCGACGGCCGGGCCGCGCAGCGGCCCGGTCACGCGGATCGAGATCGGATCGGAAAACACGAGCGATGTATGAATCGGTAAAGCTCGTGTTTTCCGATCCGATCTCGATCCGCGCGCGTCGCTAGCGACGCCGTCGAACCGCCTCCGTTCGATTCTCCGTTTCTCTGCTGCTCTGTGTGATCCCGTTGCCTCCTTGGCCTCTGCTGCCGATCACCGCTAGCGCCTTAGGTCCTGACGCCGAATTGGTTCATCGCCTCATACGGAATTTCGCGGAACATCGGCAGTCCCGCGGCCTCGATGATCGCCTTCAGGCCCTGGCGTCCATGAAATTCCATGTTGTCGCGGTTGATCACCACGGTATCGGGATACTGCGGCGCGAGCCGGCGGAACTCGGCGTCGATCAGCTTGAACCGCCGCACCATGTTCTCCGCGCTCTCGTGCGGCCGATTCCGTTGACGGATATGTTTCTCGACCGTGTCGGTGTTCGACGTCAGCACGATCACCCGATCGGGCTTCCAGGCGTCGCCGATCGACAGCACCTTCCGGAGCTCGTCGTGGTACTCGGCCGGATATTCGGCGATGTGCGCTTCGAGCGTGATGCGCGCGCCCTCGAAGAAAATGACCTTGTCCGGCCGGTCGTTGTCGGCAGCGTCGCGGTAGTTCGCGTCGTATAGACGGCCGAAGTACGCGGTCACACCGACCGGATTGCGGCCCGCATCGATGTCCTCGAGGACGCGAGGGTCCCACACGCCCTCCTCGCCCTCGCCGTACGATCCGTTGTGATAGAGGTCGCCGAGCTGCCGCAGCAACGTGCTCTTCCCGATGCCCGGTCCGCCGACGATGGCGACTCGCATCTTCAGAGCACGTCGTCCGCGGTTTCACGCGTCGCAAACAGGCCGAGCAGCGACAGGACGGCGCCGCCGCAGAGATAGTAGCCCACGTACTGCAGACCGTAGGTCGTCGCGAGATAGGTCGCTGCGTAAGGCGCGAGCGAGGCGCCGAAGATGCCGGCGAGGTTGAAGGTCAGCGAGCTGCCGGAGTAGCGAACGGTCGTAGGAAAGAGCTCGGACAACACGGTTCCGAGTGGGCCATAGACGAGGCCGACCAGCGACATGCCGAGCACCATCATCGTCACCGCACCGGTCGTCCCGGCCGCGAACAGTGGCGCCATCACCAAACCGAACAGAAAGATGCCGACGTTGACCCACATCAGCATCTTTCGCCGTCCGCGCTCCGCCAGCACCGCCGAGATCGGCGTGAAGAGCGCAAAGAACAGGATGGAAAAGAGCTGCATGATCAGAAACTTCTCGCGTGTGTAGCCGAGCGCGCTCGTGCCCCACGACAGCGAGAAGACCGTCATCAGGTAGAAAATCTGGAACGCCGTCAGCGAGACCAGCACACCGAGGAACAAGGTGCCGGCGTGGTTCTTGATGACGGTGACCATCGGCACTTCAACGCGTTCGTGGCGCTTCAGCGCTTCGCTGAACACCGGCGTCTCAGTGATGGTCAACCGCACGTACAGGCCGACGCCGACGAGCAGCGAGCTGGCCAGGAACGGCAGCCGCCAGCCGAAGGCGAAGAACTGTTCGTTGGTCAGCGTCGCCGAGAGCAGGAGGAAGATACCGCCGGAAAAGAGGAAGCCGACAGGGGCACCGAGCTGCGGAAACATGCCGTACCACGCGCGCTTTCCGGGCGGCGCGTTCTCGACGGCGAGCAGCACTGCCCCTCCCCACTCACCGCCCAGCCCGAGTCCCTGACCGAATCGGCAGATCGCAAGAAGCAGCGGCGCGGCCAGACCGATCGTGGCGTACGTCGGCAACAGGCCGATCGTGACCGTCGACAGGCCCATCGTCAGCAACGCGGCCACCAGTGTGGTCTTCCGGCCGACGCGGTCGCCGAAGTGGCCGAAGAGCGCGGAGCCGATCGGGCGGGCAACGAACGCGATGGCAAAGGTGGCCAACGATGCGAGTGTGGCGGACGCCGGATCGGATTTCGGAAAAAACAGCGGTGGAAACACGAGCACCGCCGCCGTCGCGTAAATGTAGAAGTCGAAGAACTCGATCGTCGTGCCGATCAGGCTCGCGAACAGAACCTGTGCCGGACTGTTGATCGGCCTGGCGGCCGCGGTGCGGGTATCACTCATCGCACCCGATGATACACGTAGTGTCCGGCTTCAGCCGGACCGGTCCGCCTGAAGACGGACACGACCGTGCTTCTGTCTAGCTCGCCCGCAGTACTTCCGACGGATCCAGCCTCGACGCGCGATAAGCCGGGATCAGGCTCGCCAGCAAGGCGACGCCCACCAGCGTGGCCGAGACAACGGCCATCGTCAGCGGGTCCGACGCGCTCACACCGTACACGAGCTTTGCCATGAGACGTCCGGCGCCGAGCGCGGCGATCGCGCCAGCCGCCACGCCGATGAGCGCCGGCGTCATTCCCTCGACGACGACGAGACGGACGACGTCGAATCGCTTCGCGCCCAGCGCGCTTCTGATGCCGATCTCGCGGCTGCGGCCGCGGACGATGTACGAGAGGACGCTGTAGATGCCAACAGATGCGAGCGCGAGGGCGACGGACGCGAACAATCCCAGCAGCAGCGCGCTGAACCGCTGTGACGTCAGCGTATCGTCACGCACATCTTCCATCGTCCTGATCTCTTCGACCGGCTGCTCTGGATCGATGGCACGCACAGCGGCCGTGACCGCCTGCGCAAGAGTCAGTGGAGGGACCGACGTTCTGGCGACGAGAGCGAGATGACTCCAGTCGTGCTCTCGCGTGAATTCGTACACGGTCGCGACCGGGTTCTCGGACAAGCCCGCTTCTCGAATGTCGCCGACCACACCAACGACGGTCTGCACGACGGTCTTCGATTCGAGCGGCAGACGAGCCTGCCGGCCGATCGGATCGATGTCGCCCCACAGCAGCTTCGCCGCCGCGCGGCTCACGAGCATTACGTGTACATCGTCCTCCGCGAAATCCCGTCCGCGCAGCAGCGGCACGCGCATCGCGCGCAGATAGCCCGGAGTAATCTTGCGGACCGCGACGGTCGGTTGATCGCGGGGCAATAACTCCGCGTGACCATCGACCACGATCGGTTGCTGCGATCCACCGGTCAATGGAAGGTCGTCGATCGCGGCAGCTTCCTGGACGCCCGGAAGCGCGCGGAACCGGCGCAGCGCGTCGTTGTAGAACGCCGTGGTCTGCGCCGGTGTCTTGTAGCGCGTCTCCGGCAGGCCCACCTTCATCGTCAACACGTTGTGCGGATCGAAACCGGCGTCGACGTGCTGCAACGCCAGCAGGCTGCGGATCATCACGCCGGCTCCAGTGAGCAGCACGAGCGAAAACGCCACCTCGCAGACGATGAGCAGACGGCGCGTCCGCAGGCCGATGGTGCCGGCGTCGCTGCGCCCTCCTTCCTTCAACGCGGCGTTCACATCGGCGCGCCCGGCGCGAATTGCGGGGAGGACACCCGCGAGTATCCCCGTCAGAATCGACACCGCGAGCGCGAACAGCATCACGCGGGCATCCACCGAGATTTCATCAGCACGTGGAACCTGATTCGCCAGCAAGGTGGCGCTCGCGGCGAGGCTGACGCGCGCAATCAGGAGACCCACGGCGCCGCCGGCTGTTGCCAGCACGATCGCTTCGATGATGAGCTGCTGAAACACCCTGGCTCGCCCGGCGCCGAGGGCCGTGCGAATCGCCAGCTCTTTACTCCGGCCGAGCGATCGAGCGAAGAGCAAGTTGCCGACATTGGCGCACGCGATGAGCAAGACGAGCGCGACCGCCGCGAGCAGCATCACGAGAGAAGTCCTGACATTGCGGACGAGGATCTCCTGCAGCGGGTCGACGGTGGCACCCCAGCCGGTGTTCTCCTTCGGGTAGTCGCGCTCGAGGCGCTGCGAGATGTCCTTCATCTCCGCGTTCGCATGCGCGATGTCGACACCGGGCTTCAACCTCGCCACCACCATGTCGTTGTGGTTGTCACGCACCGCCCGATCCGCATCCTTGTACGCGATCGGCACCCACATGTCGCGATGCGTGATGCTCCACGAGGCCATGGAAAACGCGGCGGGCATGACACCCACGACGGTGTACACCTCGCCGTCGAGCATCAACGTACGACCTATCACCTCGGGCGCCGCGCCGAAATGACTCTTCCAGAATCCGTTGCTCAGGACGACGACGTGGCCACGGGCCGGCGTGTCCTCCTCGGGCAGAAACACGCGGCCGAGCAGCGGCTTCGCCCGCAGTGTGTCGAAGAAGCCATCTCCCACCGCGCCCGCCACGACGGCTTCGGCGGGACCTCCGCCGGTCAGCGTGAAGGGGCGGAAGCGATAGAGCGCCATCCGTTCGTACGACCGCGCATCGCGCTGCCAGTCGTAGAAATTGGCGGCCGACACCGCGAAACGCGGCATGCCGGGGAACGTGGCCTGCGGCGGCACGTGGAACAACCGCACGAGACGTTCGGGCTCGTCGAACGGCAGCGGCCGCAAAAGCACGGTGTTGACGATGCTGAAGATGGCCGTGTTGGCGCCGATACCGAGCGCCAGCACCGCAACGACCGCGAGCGTAAACGACGGCGCCCTCAGCAGCACCCTCGAGCTGTAACGAATGTCGGCGACAAGTGTGCGCAACATGGAATCTCCGGAGATCGGGAAGGCGTGATGCGAGTGAGAACGCGCGCGGGGAGGCGCCACGAGGCAGCGCAGCGTCTGGCGCCAGAACCAGCGGCGCGCAGCCGACGGCGAACGCTGGACGCGAATCTGAAATTCCTCTTCGAGATCGCCCAGGAGGAATTCGCGCCACTCCTCCGGCACGCGGCGGCCGAGCAGCGACACCGCAAGACGAGGAGCCTGCTGCTTCATTTCGTCTCCAGCCGCCCCGCGAGGCCGACGGTCATCGCGCGGAACGCGCCGTACGCCTGCCGCGCTGCCGCGAGACCGGCCGGCGTCGCCGCGTAGAACTTGCGCCGGCGTCCGCCGCGCTGCGGAGTCGGATCACCGACCCACGAGCGGAGCAAACCTTTCAGCTCGAGACGATCGAGCGTCGTGTAGACCGCGTTGATGGAGACGTCGCGCCCGGACCGCGCGTGGATTTCCTGCCGGATTGCGGAGCCATACGCCTCGTCCTCGAGGCGCAACACGCCAAAAAGGACGAGCTGCTCGAAGTCTCCAAGGATGGCCGTGTCTTTTCTAAACCACATTGTGGGACATATCCCCACCGGGCTTAGACGATCGGGATCGGTGAGAGGTTTACCCGTTGAAGGACAGCGCGCGGCTCGTGGGCTGAAGGGCCCACGACGCCGCGACCAGGGCGAGAAAGACGAGCGGGGCAAGAATGTCGGCAGCGCCGTCTCCAACGAACGCGCGCGTCGCCGCTGCGCCGGCCCCCGCCTCTTACGCCGCCACCGGCTGCGCCGAACGCGTCCGGCCGTACGCGACCGAAGCGGCGAGCACGCCGACAACACAGGGAACCAGCGCGGGCGCGAAGGAGCCGCCCATCGCCGTGATGACGGTCGCGCCGATCATGATGATCACGAGTCCGGCCGCGGCGACCGGCGTCAGCTCCCGGTGAATGCGCAGCAGTCCGGGCAGCACCAGGCCGACCGCTCCAAGCGCTTCGCACACGCCGATGAACCTGAGAAAGAGCCTGGGGAGCGCGACCGGTCCCGCCATCGCCTCGACCGGCAGGACGAGCTTCATCACGCCGGCAAACAGGAAGAGCGCCGCCAGAAGACCCTGCACCACCCACAACGTCACGTTCTTTCGCATCGTTCTACCCTCCGCCCTCTGGTCGAACGGCGGACTCCCGGATCGACACGGGCCCGAAATGCCGGGTTGCGCCGGCGAAATGAAGGTGTTCTGATCGAGGGCCGTGAGCGCGACCGATTCGGTCCACGAGACCGTAGACGCCGTCTACCAGTCCGATTCCCGGCGCGTGCTGGCTACGCTCATCCGCCTCCTGGGCGACTTCGACGTCGCCGAGGAAGCGATGCACGACGCCTTCCGGGCCGCGCTCGAGCAGTGGCCCAAGGATGGGGTACCGGGGAATCCTCGCGCCTGGCTGGTGTCGGCGGGCCGCTTCAAGGCGATCGACGGCATGCGGCGCCAGAAGCGTTTCGACTCGCTCGACGAAGAGAACCATCAGGCGGACGTGGCCATCATCGATTCGGCGGCGTGGGCCGACGCCGAGAGCGTCGAGGACGACCGTCTGCGCCTCATCTTCACGTGCTGCCACCCGGCGCTCGCGTTCGACGCGCAGGTCGCGCTCACGCTCCGGGAGGTCTGCGGGCTTACCACGGAAGAGATCGGACGCGCATTTCTCACCCCGGCACCGACGCTGGCCCAGCGGATCGTCCGCGCCAAAGGCAAGATTCGCGACGCCCGCATTCCCTATCAAGTGCCGGCGCCGGCCGAGTTGCCCGAGCGCCTCGAGGCCGTGCTCCGCGTGGTCTATCTCGTGTTCAACGAGGGCTACTCGGCTTCGTCGGGGACGGCTCTGACACGACACGATCTATCCGCGGAGGCGATCCGGCTTGGCCGTCTGGTCGTCGAGCTGTTGCCGGCGCCCGAAGCCGTCGGGCTGCTGGCGCTGATGCTCCTGCAGGAGTCGCGTCGTGCCGCAAGGACGTCACCGTCCGGCGAGATCGTCCTGCTCGACGATCAGGATCGGTCGCTCTGGAACCGGGAGCAGATCGCCGAAGGGTCGCGGCTGGTGCGGACCGCACTGGAATCACGCCGTTTCGGTCCGTATACACTGCAGGCCGCCATCGCGGCCGTTCACGCGGAGGCGCCAGAAGCATCCGCGACCGACTGGGCGGAGATCGTCGGCCTGTATGACGCCCTGCTCCGACTCGACGACTCACCGGTCATCGAGTTGAACCGGGCCGTAGCGCTGGCGATGCGCGACGGGCCGGCGGCAGGGCTCGCCGCGATCGACGCGATCGTGGCGCGCGGGGACCTGCGAGACTACCGCCTGGTGCATGCCGCTCGGGCCGAGTTCTGCCGGCGGCTGGGCCGAACGGCAGAGGCACTGGCTGCCTATAGAAAGGCGCTGGCGCTGACCCGCCAGGAGCCGGAGCGGCGGTTCATCGAACGGCGGATCGCTGAAATCGGGCCGTGAAATCGCGATGTCGATCCGGCAAGGCCCAGAACGACTAACGCGCATGAGGGGTGACATGAAGTATTTGTGCCTGGTCTACCTCGAACGAGACAAGCTGCACGCCGTGCCCGACCGGGAGTGTCAGGCCTGCGGCGACGGGTTTCGAAAGAGCGGGCTGCTGGTCGCCGCGGAGGCGCTGGAGCCGATTGACACGGCCACGACCGTGCGCGTCCGCAACGGCAAGATGTCGATCACCGACGGCCCCTTTGCCGAGACGAAAGAGCAGCTCGCCGGCTTCTACCTCATCGAAGCCCGCGACCTGAACGAGGCCATCCAGGTGGCGTCCAAGATTCCGCCGGCGCGCGAAGGCAGCATCGAAGTGCGTCCCGTCCGGCAGTTGAACCCATAGAGAACGACGATGAGCATCATCACCGACTTCAAGTTCGCGTTCCGATCGCTGGCGCGGGTCAAGGGGCTTGCGATCACGGTCATCGCCACGCTGGCGCTCGGCATCGGCGCCAACGCCGCGATCTTCAGCGTCGTCCGCGGCGTGCTGCTGCGGCCGCTCGTCAACAAGGACGAAGATCGCCTGATCTACGTGCGTCAAAGCGCGCTCGGGATCAAGGCGGAAAACGCGAAGTTCTCCGTGCCCGAGATCCGCGACCTGCGCGGCCGGGTGAAAACGCTGTCGGCGATCGGCGAGTTCTCCACCATCGACTTCACGATGGTCGGCCTCGGCGAGCCTCGCGTCGTCCGGGCGGGCGTCGTCAGCGGCTCATATTTCGACGTGATGGGCCTGCGCCCGGTCCTCGGCCGATTGATTGATGCCACCGACGACGGACCGCAGGCGGCGGGAGTCGCGGTGCTGACGCACCGGTTCTGGACGTCGTCGCTCGCCAGCGATCCGTCGGTCATCGGGAAGACGATCAGGCTCAGCGATCGAGCCGCGACGATTATCGGGGTCGTGGAACCGTCGGTGCCGTATCCGGCGCAGACGGAGATCATCGCGAACATCGTGACCAGCCCGCATCATCTGTCGGCGACGATGACCGAGGGTCGCGTGCATCGGATGACCGACCTGTTCGGCCGCCTGGCGCCTGGCATGGATCTCGACGCCGCGCGCGCGGAGTTGCGAACGGCCCACGCGACGATGGTCAACGAACACCGCGAGGACTATCCGAAGAAAGCCGATTTTCAAATCGACGCCGTCCGCCTGCGCGATCAAATCACGTCGCCGGCGAGAACCGTGCTCCTGGTGCTGCTCGCCGCATCCGGGCTCGTGTTCATCATCGCGTGCTCCAACGTCGCCAACCTGATCCTGGCCAGGTCGGTGCGGCGCGAAGGCGAGCTTGCGATCCGCGCGGCGCTCGGCGCTAGCGCCGGCGCGCTGCGCCGGACCCTGCTGGCCGAAAGCCTGCTGCTCTGCGGTGCGGGCGCGGCCCTGGGCGTTGCGATCGCCTGGCCGATGGTCGCGGTGCTCGCCGCCTATGCGGCGCGCTTCTCGGTGCGCGCCCTGGATCTCTCGATCGATGTCAGCCTGCTGTGGGTCGGAGTCGGGCTGGCGCTCGTGTCGGCCGTGCTCCTGGCCTTCGTGCCGCGCCTGCCCTCGTCGGATGCCTCGAACGGTTCCGGCTTGTCGAACGGCAGCGTGCGGATCACGTCCGGCACGAACCGGCGTCTGCGCCTGTTCGCGGTCACCCAGATTGCGGCGTCCTTCGTGCTGCTCGCGGGCGCCGGCACGCTGTTGACGACGCTGTATGCGCTGCAACGCGCGCGCACGGGCATCAACACGCACAATGTGCTGGCGCTGCACGTGCCGGTCAACTTCACGCGCCCACGCGACCAGTCGCTGCCGTTGTATCGAGAGGCCGTCAAACGGATCGGCGAGCTTCCCGGTGTCGAACAGGTGTCCATCGGCACCCTCGTGCCGTGGCGCGAGGCCGGCGCCTTCTTCGAAGCGCAGTTCACGGTCGAAGGTTATGCCAAGGCCGACGGCGAGGACGATCCGCGCGCGCGCTTTCGGACCATTTCGCCCGGCTTTTTCGCGTCGCTCGGTGTGCCGATCATGGCGGGCCGGGACTTCAACGCCAACGACCGCGGCGACGGCGAGAAAGTCGTCATCGTCAGCCAGAGCCTGGCGCAGCGGTTGTTCCCGAATCAGGACGCGGTGAACCGCCGGCTGATGTGGACCGATCCGGTCATGAAATTCATCGACGTGAGCACCGGTCCTCGACGGATCGTCGGCATCGCGGCCGACATCGACGACGAGAACGTGATTCCCGGTCCGGCACTGACCGTCTATCACCCGCTGGAGCAGGAGTTCGGCGGCGGACGTGTCTTCGTGCACGCGCGGACGGATCCGTACTCGTTGGTCCCCCCGATTACGCGCATCATTCGAGACCTGTCGCCGGAACAGCCGGTGGAGCGCGCCGCGACGCTCGACGATGTCCGGGCGGAGGTGCTGGCGCCGGATCGATTGAACGCGCTCGTCTTCGGCGTCTTCGCCGCCGTGGCCTTGACCATCGCGGTCGTTGGCGTTGCCGGCGTGCTGGCGTTCTCGGTGAGCGCGCGCACGCGCGAGTTCGGCGTGCGGCTCGCGATCGGTCTGCAGCCGCGGCGGCTGCTGACGGGCGTGCTCGGAGAAGGCGCGGTGATGGCCGGCGGCGGCATTGTCGCCGGTATCGTCGGCGGAATCGTGCTGGCCCGCGTCGCCGCGAGCTACGTCACGGACATACACATGCCCGGCCTGCTTCCGATTTTCGGCGCGTCCGTGCTGCTGGTCGTCGCGGCGATCCTGGCGTCCCTGATGCCCGCGGCGCGGGCATCGAGGGTGGACGTTGTGCAAGCCCTGCGGTCCGAGTAGATGTAGTGCAGGCCTTCAGGCCTGCCGTACATACGAAGGCCCATCCCGTGCGAGAATCGCCGGGATGAATCGGCTGGCCGTCGCCTTCGTCATATTGGCGTCCACGATTGCCGGCGCGACCGCGATGGGACAGCTTGCGGAGCGGCCGCTCGCTGGAGCCATCAAGCACCCCGCGATCGCGTACTACACGCGGCCGACGCACGATCTCGTGGCCGCACTGGATCAGCGCATCGCTGACGGAACGCTGCACCTGGATTTCGAAGACGGATCCGGATATCTGCGGCCGGTGATGAGCGCGCTGCAGCTCGCGCCCGAATCGCAGATCCTGGTGATGTCGAAGACCGGCATCCAGGGCCTGTACTCCGGACCCGCCAATCCGCGCGCGATCGTCTTCAACGACACCGTCAGCGTCGGGTACATTCGCGGCGCGCCATTTCTCGAGTTCGCCGTTCAGGATCCCGAGCAGGGCGTGATCTTCTATACGCTCGACCAGAAGGCGCAGGCACGTCCGGTGTTCGAGCGGCGTCCGGGATGCCTGAGCTGCCACCAGGCGTACGCCACGCTTCACGTCCCGGGCATGATCGCGCGCAGCGTGTTCATGGCGCCGGACGGTCTTCCGCTCTCCCAGTTCGGCAGCTACGACGCCGACGATCGAACGCCGTTCCGGCGGCGATGGGGCGGCTGGTACGTGACCGGTGTGGACGGCGGCCTGCGGCACATCGGCAATGCGTTCGTCACGGACACCGAAAAGCGAGAGGCCGTGGTGTCCGACAGCACGCTGCATCGGATGCCTTCGGAACAACCGTTCGATGCGCACACCTATCCGTCGAACACGAGCGACATCGCGGCGCTGATGGTCTTCCAGCACCAGGGCCGGATGATGAACCTGATCACGCGGGTCGGATGGGAGGCGCGGATCGCGGCCGATGGCGGCCGGATCGATTTCGCCGGCGGTCCGCTGCGCAGCGCGGTGAACGAGCTCGTGGACTACCTGCTCTTCATCGAAGAGGAGCCGCTGCCGGCGGCCGTCAAAGGCACGTCGGGATTTGCGGAACGATTTTCAGCCCGGGGACCGTCGGATCATCAAGGGCGATCGTTGCGCCAGCTCGATCTCGCACATCGACTGCTCAAGTATCCCTGCAGCTACATGATTTACTCGCCGGCGTTTCGAGCGCTGCCGCGCGATGTGCGCGCCGCGGTCTACTCGAGGATGTGGACCGTGCTGTCGGGAAAAGATCCCGATACCAGATACACCCGGCTCACTTCGAACGACCGGCGCGCCGTGATCGAAATCCTTAAAGACACGCTGCCAGATCTGACCGAAGAGT
>Ga0157379_10004418_pt1 | contig 12050 bp, 16 predicted proteins | sample S25metaG_FD_121802 | JGI IMG/M metagenome (GOLD analysis project Ga0157379, IMG submission 121802) | Switchgrass rhizosphere microbial communities from Kellogg Biological Station, Michigan, USA - S2-5 metaG | ecosystem: Host-associated > Plants > Roots > Rhizosphere > Soil | place: USA... | reverse complement strand
GAAATAACAATTAGTAGAGTATTAGGAGAATTGTTTTTTTTTTTTTTTTTTTTTTTTTTTTTTGGAATATCACAACCAAAAGCACCTCTTAGGGTTTGAATGAAGGACCTTACCTTTCTTGTGTGCACTGATGTACATGAAACTTTTTTTCTGCTATATATCGCTCCGAAATCAGTCCTTTTATATTATAGACTTCCTGCGTACAAGTAATAGGAGAGTATGATCCTTGGGTATTAGGAAAAACATCATGCAACAACTTGCGTATTCCGAACAACGAGGAGGCTCGAAACCCCTAGGCCAAACATCTTATGTGACATATCTCCACTTCTCCGGACGAGATGGGACTTTATTTTCCTCAGAAATGTGGCGGTTGAGGGATCGTAGATGTTGGCGGAGGATGAAGCATGCAAAAATAGATGTGCCTGCAGTTGCAATACAGATAGAGAAACTGTTGCGGTATGTAGGTCCCCACAATGAAGGCCTTAAGTTAATGCACAACTTTAAGGTGATACCAGGCGAAAAATCCTTGATACTCACCACATATACCTAGTATTAATGATAGACACATTATTCAGTGGTTCCGAAATGAATGCGGTGCACATACGATGAAATGAGAGTCGCAATGCTAGCCATTGAATTTATTAAAGCCAGCGCCACGGCACGCTTGTAAGGCGGTCTAGGTATCGTACTGGATGCCCATGCATACCCAATCTGAACAGGTGCTGAATCCCGATTTTATTTCAGAAAGAGAAAGCGGAAAACTTCACACTTACCTCCAGCCAAAGGCGCCATAAGGAAGCTGAGAAATAATATGAGTTTGTACATGTGAAAGGAGTCGAAGATTAAATATCACAAAGAAATATAGCGCGCTGCAAGATTCTCAGTGGCTATTGCAATTATGAAACCAGTGATGCCAACGAATATAGATATGGAGATGTGGAAGAAGCGTTCTTGACTCTTATCCGAGTGCCTATCAAGCACCATTAGCAATTTATAATAACCTTCCAGTGATATATACAACGCACCGTGTCAAAATGAAGGAAATCATAGAAGCCATTGTCCAAGGAGGCACAGTCAGAAGAAGTGTTTTGGTAGTAGAAAAGCCCAATGTCGCTGTCAACGCTAGACGGACGGTCTCAGACATTCAATAGATATTTTGAGAGTAAAGAAATCACTTGGAAAGTAGATGCTGAACGAGTTAGATGTCGTCGTAAGAAACATGATAAATCCAAACCACCAGACTTTCCAGTCGGTTATCGCGAGTATGAATCCTTGATAGACACCACCTTCGTCTTCATCTTCTAACCCAGAAGCATCCTCTATCATTCGTTTCTCCGCTAGGCGTCGTTCAATTCTTGAATAATAATAAAGCGTTGTGTAACAAAGTGTGGTGCCGAATACACATACGGTGAAAGCCACCTCGTATTATGTGGGAAGTCTGGAAGGACAATAAAGCCGACGAAAACAGTTACCATAGTGGCGGTTCCTTCAATAAAGTATAGCCATCTACAGAGAGTCAAGTCTGACACTCAACCATAAAGGAGAACCAACATACCTCCAAGCAGGATGCCCCAGCACCCCATCCATTCTGGAAAGGATCCCGGAAGCCAATAACCCACCGAATGCATTGCTAATCAAGACCCCTAACAGTGAGAAGTTAACAACTGGCCTTATCAGCTTTTCTTTTTAAAAAAATAATTTAACCTGTGTGAAGTACATAAACGTGGTATCCAATCTCGGAACGCTGAACAAATGAGAGGGCTTATTATTTGCAGAGGTGATCAACTCACCTTATACCACTTTGACAGTATAAAGAGAGCTCCAGGGAAGAATGCAGCTTCGACCCCTATGGGAAGTCGTCAGTGAATAAAGATACTTGGATGATATATCACAGCACCTCCAAGAGCCACGCGGGCTAAGATGGCACCCGTAAAGCTGTTTCAAACATATCAGAATTCTAAAAGAAACTCCAGAAATAAATATCGAAACTTGGTAACCATTCCTATGAATGGCGTGAGTTTTTGAACAATTCACAAATTAAAGGCCAAACCGAGTAGAACGGATATGAGTCCCCAGAGCATCATGCAGCAGGGAATATACAGAGACGGTCTTCCAATATAGTTCAGAAGGAGATTTCTATACCCATTGTGGGATTATCAAGATGAAATGGTTGATAGTCTGAAAAACATACGAAGGAATTTGAAAGATGCAATAGCTTGCGTAAAGAATCGATGTAACGGTACTGAATTGTTGGCCATGAAGATGGAGGTCTACTTCAAAACCTTTTAATCTTGCAGCACTATTCGCCAAATGGTTATTAGCTAGATTAAGGAGAGAGAGCTGGAAACACTACCTAATGTTGGTTCGGTCAATCTGGAGGCGAAATTCTCAGTTTCCCTCTTTCGTATTTTAAAAATAACTGACAAAATTCAAATATAAATGAGAGTAAGGCAGCTCATTCTTATGTTGATCTTTCGCCTATAGAGGAGTTATGATGGATGGTCTGCGATGCGGATATAAGACAACGACGACTTACATCAGTTTCTTCTCCAACTTGGCCCTTGCTTCTCTTCCCCCGAATTCGGCATCGGGTTCATCTTCAACAGAGACGATTACTTCAGTGGTAGCGGACTCTTTCTTTTCGGAATGGTTCATCGTAATCAGGGAAGGTAACAAACAGTCAGCCGCTCTCCTTCTCGAGAAGTATATGTACCCTCGGGACAATCATCCTTTAGAGTTAATATAGCCTAGTGTTTCTATTTTGAATAGCCACAAATGCGTTGTGAAATAGAAAACCAGGAGTTGATAGATTGAGCAATTCTTCAGTTGTATCACTTCATCCTAGGTGAAATATAACGAGTATTCACCAGACTGCGACAGGTCGGGGGTACGCTCGACTGTCTATAGACATTGAAACATGCGATATCAAGGAACGTGGTATAAATTAAACAGTTTCATACAGCATTTTGAGTGCAGAGTACAGCATTACGACCTTGTGGAGAGATCCATTCGAATTCGATTTGATTTGTATATCATAACTTTGGAGTGTGAGCATCCTTCTTGGGTGCATATTTCGCCTTGGTATTGATTAGATTAGTACTATGCTCCGAAACACGCATTACTTGTACCCACCATCTCGACCTCTTTCCTCTCAAATCCACACTTCTCGTAGAACGCTGTAACCGATCGTTCCGTCAGTAAGCCAGAATCTAGCTTTGCTAAACTTACGGATGTTTGATTCACTACAGTTCAGGATTGTCTTATAACATCCCGTAAACTCCGAGATATGCGTCAACGCGTGAATAACGCGCAACCCAACCTTCTTGCCCTGCTGTTGCTTACCCACTGCAATATCCTCAATATGCCCGACCTTCCCTAAGCCGCGTAAGAATTTGCGTTCGACAACGAGGGATCCAACTCCGATAATCTTGTCAGAGTTGCGATCTACGATGACAATCACGTAGTAGGTATCGGGTGTGGAATGTAAGGCGGCGAATTGAGCGCGCCAAGCTTCTTCACCGATGTCAGGAGTTTCGGTAAGGACTGAGAGTACGGCAAGGTGTCCACGCTTGTAGTCGGTGGATGCTAGGGGTCGTATCTGCATAAAATATCCTGTTTAATCAATGAATGAACAACCAAGATGAGGACACACGTGTAGATCTTCGTGAAGGGCTTGCTTTACGTCTAGTGAAATGAGCGAAGGAGAGAAAAGAAGTTCGAGTTCAGAATCGGGGGTAAAAGGCATCGTTAGAGTCTAGTTAATCTAGGGTAGCAAGTAATATAGTAGTGTATGAAGTCGGGTTGAAAGGAAGGAGAGTTGAACTAAACATTTCTATTGCGGTGCCAGAGTGGCGCCCGCACCGCCTCGGTCATAACCGAGAAACGTTCTCCACCCATCCACCATCTGTAAATAACACTAGAAAAATCTCTCATTTTCTCTGGGAACATATTTCTATTCGCGAATAATGGGAATATTTTTTTTATTCAGTATGAAATACTTAGGAAGTACATACAACTGGCTCGTGAAGTGCGCCAGGTCGATTGACGGAGGATGTATAGCCCCGTACTAAGTAACTGGAGGAACGCCGAGCGCCTCAATGATCATATCGCCAGAAGTACAGCGAACGGCCTGAGGATAACAACAAAAGGAGCGATGAGGAGGAAGGAAGATAATGTATCTTCCTTTTCAGTTCCTGAGCGATAGTCATTCACTTTTGGCATACGTTTTGAAGATAGGCTTCATTGCCTCAACAGCAACCCACTCCGAGGCTTTCTCGCCAAGGGCCTTTACGAAAGCAGCTGGAATGACATGTGTGATATAAGGGGTTACTTCCCAGCGTCCACAACCAATTCTATCCACGAAGGCTTTGGCAAAATCGTGATAAGTTGGCCGCGTGAGTGTTGGCTGGGATTGTTCCTTTTGGACCTCGCCGACATTCATATACATGTATTCGATGTTGCTTGGTATTGGATTTGTTCATCAGCCATTAGGCACCAAGTAAGATGCTTCAAAAAAAGCTTTGAGGAACCGTATATCGGTAGCCTCGGGAGTGCCATTTCTGCAGCAGCAGAACCAACATTTATGATCAAAGCTGGCTGACCTGATTTACGAAGCTGAGGTAGTATTGCATGTATAATCCGGAGAGGAATAGAGCGTTCATCCTAATGGTTTCCATAAGCTCTTCGGTAGAACGCTCATCAATCCTAGGAATAAGGTTAATATTGTAGGGTAACTTAAAGTAATGTAAGTGAAATACCTGGTGACTTTGATGGGGGTTCCACCGGCGTAATTGATAACCAGCGTGATATTCAAGTCTTGAAAAGGCTGTAACAGCTTGGGAACATCCAGATCAGCTTTTGAGACGTCCACAGTGAAATAACGGACATCTCTGCCCATTCCCATCGCTTTGATTTCTTCAGCAACTCTTTTCGTTTTTTCCTCGGTGCGGGAGTGTATAATGATGTTGAAACCGCGACGATAAAGTTCCTGAGCAATAGATTTCCCTGCACCATGAGTTGACCCAGTGATAAGGGCATACGGAGCTGGTCCAGTGAGGTATTTATTAAGAGAAGGTCTTCGAAGGAAATAAAGCCATATGAAAGACAGAAGACGATGTGCAAGAAAGGCACCTTGGTACACCCCGATCAAGAGAATTATCGTTTGTATTATCGCCATATTATTAGGAGGGAAGACACGTCGTGAATGTCAGTTTGTAAGGTGTGAAAAATGGTTGATGACTCATCATTGGAGACAAGAGACTCAAAGAAGGTGTCTTGAATGCTCAAATTGGTGTCAAGTTCACAAGAGAAGATGGAGTGTAATAAGGCATTTGGATTCGCCGACGTCACGGCCAGATTCGGAGCCTCTCTGACAGCGTGACTTGTGCGTGACTCCTCAACCGTGACGTAAAAGTCACGTGCATCTCCTCTCTTGGTTGCTCATCGCCTTCAGTGACGACCTCCTATTCACATCGACTAGGATCGGTCTTACCCTATTCCACCATTTATCTTCTTCTACTCCGTTTGGTCCTGTATCCAGTCTTTTGTATCTCGTAGAAGTCTTATTTGAAGACTTTATTGAAACCTACGACCTCTCATGAACTTCTTCAAGACTAAACCGCGGACTCCTGCTGAACTTGTGCGAAGTTTGAAGGATGCCTTGACCAAGATGGATGTAGGGCCTCCGGGCGGTGAAGCAAGACGACGAGTGAGTTCAAATTCTGCTGCTGAACCGGGTGCATCGTCGTGCCTCAGTTGTTCCGGCATTTGGTTCCGTTTCGTGGATTGTAACTCACCATGGCTCTTACCACCCAGGCCAACGAGGATGTATCTAAGAATCTTGCGCAGCTGAAAGGAATGCTGTTTGGCGATGGAGGTGAGTATTTCTAATATTCTCACAGCGAACCGTACATTACTGACATGTTGCTAAGACCCTGGGCCAGAAACGCTTGCCCAACTTTCTCAAGAAACGTACAACAATGATCTCCTCTATCTATTGGTTGTCTCTATACACAAGTGTGTAATCGTATAATTTCTTCGAGGACAAAGGCTTACTCTTTTACTTATTATTAGGTTGGAATTCGAATCTCGGAAAGATGTCGTCCACATCTTTAACAATCTCTTACGACGTCAGATTGGAAGCCGCTGGCCGACAGTTGAATATTTATGCAAGCGACCCGAGGTTATTTTTGAAACCCTCAAGGGATACGAGAACGAAGATATTGCACTCAATACAGGGATGGTTCTCAAAGAGATGTTGCGGCACGAATCTCTTTGCAAGATTCTGCTATACTCTGATCAGTTAGTAAAACAAATCTCTTGCAATTACATTTCTAATCAACTTCGTAGATTTTATTCCTTCCCGCACTATATTGAAGAACGGACATTCGGTATCTCTTGTGATGCATTCGCAAACTACAAGGTGGGATCACTTTCGGAATCCCTTTTTCTATCTATTAATCATATACTTTTTTAAAAAGGAAACATTGACCCGGCATAAGCCAATGGTCGCTGAATACCTGGAGAAGAATTATGATCGAGTACGCTTTGTTTCATTTTTAAATGGATATTTCATGACTATTTTCGTAGTTCTTCAACTCGTATACCTCTCTCCTTTTATCAACCAACTACGTTACTAAGCGCCAGTCCTTGAAACTCCTTGGGGAAATCTTGCTTGACCGCGCCAATTTCAATGTCATGACCCGGTACATTGCCAACGAAGGTACGTAATCTGGAGTCTGGATGGATCCTGCCTTAAATCTCGATTTCTCAGGAAATCTCAAGATGATGATGAATCTCCTTCGTGACAAGTCACGCAATATTCAATTCGAGGCGTTCCACGTGTTCAAGGTGTTTGTTGCGAACCCCAAGAAACCAGAACAGATAGAGGCAATCTTAAGGCGTAATAAGGATAAGCTATTAAGTTTCTTGAAAGGGTTCCATAATGACAAGGAAGGTTCGTAAAGTATATATATATTAGAATGATTTTAATCTGATCGCATCATTTATATATCACAGACGAACAGTTCAGCGTATGTTCTTTATTGTTTAGCATCTATGACCTTTTACTTACAATTTCCTTTTTCAGGACGAGAAACAATTCCTGATCGTTCAGATCCAGAGTCTTTAATCTCTCATCACTTTATCCAGCATCCATGCCCTTATATAGTGCACATCTCACACATCCAGCTGCCTATCTGTACTCAAGTCGAGCATCCCTGCATTGGAACGGATATTTCTCCTTTCCCTCATCACAAGATCTCAACTCCCTGTCTGTTGTCTTCCCGCTTCGTAACTCCGCTTCGCTCCCTATTTGCGCTCTTTGTAATTTGTTTCAGATCATCATGCTCGAATCCCTCTGTTGTCGCTTCCCTCTCTGTTTGTTTATACCCCTCGATGCCCTTGGGATATATATGTGCCATTTCATCACTAATTCAGAAGGGCGGCCCTTGTGCATAAGAAAGCAACGACCTCAATGGTGGCACGTTCCGATACTGAATTATCGCATCTAATTCAACAGCTATTAAATACTAATTACTCGACAAGAAGATTTGCCTTTTTAGACAGCGAAGTACTGCAAACTTGGAAAAGGACTTCTTTGCTGTTACCAATCTAAATTCTAGCAAAGGGAGGTCTACTTTACAAATAAGTCGGTATACCACACTGGGGCGTGAACTTTCACTGTGATAGGTTCCCAGGAGGACGGCTTCCTAAAGACTTCTTCAGGAATGTCAGGTGGAAATTTTTGATGGATTTCCAGGGTTATCTTATCCTCTTCTGCGGGACACCATGATTTGTTTACACGACTCAGTAATGCGGCAGTCAGGGTATCCTCATATAGCAAGCCTCGAGAAGAAAAAGACCAGACTGATAAGTTCTTCAACTTGGGGCATATAGTAGGATTAAGGTCGAGATCCAGAGCCTTGTAAACATCTTCCGGAAAATGTATGGCGCTAAAATCCAGTTCGACGAGATTTGGCATGGCTTTTAAGATTGTGAATGTACCGTCACCTTCAAGAGAGTCGAAGGAACCTTGCCACGTGAAGGACTGTACATCTGCGCCGGAGTCGATTATGCAAGTTCTAACTGCATCAGGAAACGTCTCGAAGATATAGTGCTCGATGTGCACATCGCGAAGGGGCTTCAATACGAGCTTCTTCAAGGCGGGAAGCCTTATATTCGCAAAAAGAATTTCCACTGTGCGTGGGCTAGGCCAGTATAAAGTGAAGTCTTGAAGATGTTTGAGCTCTATCGGAGCCGGACTCTTCAACAAATCCACCGCACACGTGCACCTGCAACCAACGTTCAGACGTACCAGTCCCGGGCTTCGTTTCAAAAGCAAATGAAACCGTTTGTGGGTGATTGCCTCCTGAGGACTAGTGTACTCTTCAAGATCTGCACCAAAATGCAGGTGATGGCACCACTGCATCCGAGCTAGCCAATTAGTACCAGGTGCATGATACTGAATCAAATTGAGAGCCTCAAGCCCCCCAAGATTTGGTGGCCAAAGACACCAGGAACAGATTGCGTCCAATTCTTCATCGTACCACTCCCCTTCAATATCTAGGTCTTCTTCAGAGGCAAAAGGGACATCGCCTTGCTCGGCAGACGTCATCTCTTCAAAAATTATGCCCTCTTCACTGGGTAGCTCTTCCTCGCGAGCGGGTTCCGAGTCCTCCTGATTAACGAAGCTGGCTTCTTCGGTTTCCTTTGATCCTTCGCTATCTGAGTCGAATTTGATCAGATATGGCCCACGAAGCATCGGCTTTTGAGTGTGGATGCGAAGGTATTTGAGTTGCGGTGCTACAGACTGCCATCCCTCACGGAAAATAGACTGAACATCGGTTATGTCGTACAGGATCAAGGTCCTGATGCGGGGGAAGTTATCGATGATAGCGGGACAAGTGGACTTGGCAAAGTCATCGGACTTCCATCGCTCCAGGTGAATGCATATGTCGAGGGGGAGATTACCCGCATTCGCCAACCAGGTAGCAAAAATGAAACGGGGATGAATGCCACTGTCGCCAATGTGGATGATCTGTCTGAAGAGCGTAGGTTTTTTTATGGCAACGGAATGCCACCAATGACACACGTGCATAATGTTGAGAGGGGAAGTTTTCCACGATATCTCCTCTCCCTCTTCAATGGATATGACCTCAGGTTCCAAGTCTTCGGGCCTTTTAGGAGAGTAGAAGGGGGTGCACCAGCCAAATATATCTGAAAGGATATCGTTCGGGAGTTTGTGTATAGGCGATGTTATACCCAAATCTAAAGCTGTTAGGTCTCCTTCGATGCCAGTTGTGTTGTTTGCGACTTGGATATCAGAAGGAGGGGAGAATGTATCATCGGCGGGGCAACTTGTTTCAGTAGCATACTTCATAGTTCAAGGAGGGCTGGGTATGGAAAAAGTAAGGTGAGAGAAGGTGTAGAAGTCGAGTGAGGTTGAGTGCTGAGAGAGACGAAACTGAAAATTGGTAAAATAAATAGTGGTGACACATAACAAAGCCCACTCAATAGTGTCCACAAGCCGACTTGATATTGTCCGCAAGTACTTGATATTGTCCGCAAGCCCACTTGATATTTGTCCACTGGCCCCTGTCTTCCACCAACTTGATGAGGCCCTTCGACCCTGAGTCTTTTTCGTGAGGTACCCTTTATTGGCAAGCAAAAAAGGAAGTCCCGGGTGACAGAACGACAGTCTTTCCAGCCGTTGCTTTGTGGGAAGTTGATCGGTAAATTATTGTATGGTAATTAGTCTGAGAAGAAAATATAATATGTGTTGTCAATTCAGTTACATAACAGCACGGATTGGCACTAAGTATCAAACTCTAATATGCAGTAGTACCGACGTGATTTGTGGGTTGTATTGAATACTTGGCAGAGTAATAGCACAAGATTGCATATCTTAGTTCCACTCGTTTCTCTGAGTCAGTGGGTGTGAATGCATCGGATATCTGAGCCTTTCGGATTCTAGAAGTGCCTCTGACAGAAGAGGAAGAAAAACCCACAAGTAGGTAGACTGAATACAGGTTGGCCAAGAGGGAGGGGAATAATACAAAGAATAAGATGGCAGGTCTGAGATATCCTTATGATTTGCAGTTAAGGAGGCATAACACCTATCCCAGAGCCCAGTCGGAGATATGCCAATACATTCAAAGAAGAAAGAAGAAGGAAAAGGCAACTTATGAACAGCTGTACCAATTCGATTCAAACCAAAGAGCATACTGACTAAGTGTAAAGCAAGTGCCTATACACCAAAATAGTAGAATATACTACATAAAATCCACAAGTAATCCAAAAGGCTCAGGAAAATATCGAGAAAAATCAGAGAAATCAGAGAAATGTGATAGTCCCCTTACAAGGAGAGTGTATTGTGAGAGCAACTTAATGGTCTATATAGAAAATGCAGTCCTGATGTAGGATCATGAAAGTTACTTCTGTAGATAGAAGAGATAATTAACAAAAATAGAAAGTAAATGAGAGCTTAGCAAAAGGGAGTCAGTTGACTTGAATATTGGGTGCTGATGTAGATAGTGATCAAGAGCAAAATAGAATGAGATGTGAACATAATCTGATTGCAAGTTACAGCTCCTCTATGTATATTTGCATGTCCTCAATACTAAATCACACACTAAAGATTGACTTAGTAATGCAATGCTGTACACAAGGTTTGCCTGCTGCTTATATACAACTGAGAATTGGAATATTTAAGATTTAATCAAGTGGCTAAAAACAAAGATGAAATGAAGTGAAACAAATAGTCAGAAACATAGAATAAACATGAGGAAAATTTTCTATACCAAGTTGGCAATCCATATAGTCCAATTCCACATACATGACTGGATTTGCTACCCTTCTGATATTCACAAGACGTACATGTCACCAACACATTTCTGTGAGTGTCCCATGTCCAGAGTGTCAATTGTGACCCAGGAGGTGAGTCTGATCAAGAGCAGATACTGTAAATTGTGCCAGGCTGAGTTTGAAAGTGTTCAGGGGGATAGCAATTAAGAATAAAACAAAAAAAGATTGATTGAAAGTGAGAATAAAAGGAAATAATGCTAGTAGGTCATAGCATGAACCCTAATTCTTCACCTCATCAGCAACTTGTGCCAATGATTCCATCAGTTTCCTCTAGAAGACGAGTACATATCTGCATGGTTAGTGATCATTGGTTAAGGACCAACCTTGCAGCCAAGATCAAGGCCAAGATGTGTCTTGAATAGCAAAAGCTCCTTCTGAATAGCATCATGCTGGTGTTATATCATTTGCAGCTGTATACAGAGCTTACTTGACTAGAAGTAAAATGAGTTCAAAGAAAATTGAGATAAAAAGGGACTTGATTTGAAACAAAAAGGATCAAATGAATTTTTGGAGAGTTACTAATGTGCATATTGTACATGATATTTAGGAGATTCTACCTATAGACAGACCCTTCCACAGTATCCCTGGCTGTCTGCTAATTCAATGTCAACTGTTCTGGTGTCTAGAAACAGTTGTACTACCTCTTTGGAACCATTCACTGTGGCATAGAAGAGGGGGTGCATCCCTAGCTATCAGTTGATTCAAACTCAACTTTTCCACTATTTAAGAACAGTTGTACCACTTCTTTGGAACTATTCTGTGCAGCATAGAAGAGGGGTGTGCATCCCTGACTATCTCTTGTTTCAAGGTCAACCTTGCCAGTGTCCAGAAACAGTTGGACTACTTCTTTGTTCTGATTGCTAGCAGCATAGGAGAGGAGTGTGGATCCCTGACTGTCTCTGGATTTAAGATCTACCTTGCCAGTGTCTAGAAATAGTTGGACCACTTCTTTAGAACCCTCCTTTGCAGCATAAGAGAGGGGTGTACGTCCCTGACTGTCTCTTGATTCAATATCAACCTTGCCAGTGACCAGGAACAGTTGGACTACTTCTTTGTTCCAATTGCTAGCAGCATAGGAGAGGGGTGTGCGTCTCTGACTGTCAGTTGATTCAAGGTCAACCTTGCCAGTGTCTAGGAGCAGTTGTACCACTTCTTTGTTCCAATTGCTAGCAGCATAGGAGAGGGGT
>Ga0157379_10004417_pt1 | contig 12051 bp, 11 predicted proteins | sample S25metaG_FD_121802 | JGI IMG/M metagenome (GOLD analysis project Ga0157379, IMG submission 121802) | Switchgrass rhizosphere microbial communities from Kellogg Biological Station, Michigan, USA - S2-5 metaG | ecosystem: Host-associated > Plants > Roots > Rhizosphere > Soil | place: USA... | reverse complement strand
CGCCTCGCCATTGGGAGAGCACTGGCCGAGGACGACATCGTCGACGTCGACTTCCGTCAGCCCGGTTCGCGCGACGAGACCCCGAAGCGCCGTTTCGGCCAGGAGGGCGGCGGAGATGTCTTTGAAGACGCCACCAAGACGCCCCACGGCCGTACGCACCGGCTCACAGATAACCGCATCGATCATGGCGTCCTTCCATTCGGACCAGGAATGAACTCACCCGACGGCGCGCCTGGCCGGGCTGCGCCGCCGATACAAGTGCGAGCGGGCGCGCACCGCGCTGCAGTGCGCGCGTCCCTCGCGCTTCATGACACGATTGTCAACTTGTTCCCGCGAACTGACGCGGGCGACGTCGCTGGCGTCTCGTCCTCCAGCGCCTTAAGCCGCCGCGCCTCCGACACGTTCAGGGCGTCGTGCATCGCCTTGCATTTGTAGAACTTCGGCGAGCTCAGGCCGTGCTTGCGGCACAAGTCCGCCACCGGTACGCCCGCGATGTCTGCCGGCATCCTCTATCCTTTGAAGCGGTGTCGAGCTAAGCCTTAGAGCACCTAGGCAGGCGCGCCTGCGCGTGAGGCCCTCAGGCCGCGGTTGCGGCCCTCGCCTGCAGAGCCTGAATGTCAATCGTCCCGGTCGTGACGCCGCCGTGGAAACCGAAGTCCACCGGAAGACAAACGCCGCTGATGAATGCGGCTGCGTCGGAGTTCAGAAGAACGAGCGCATTGCCTTGCTCGACCGCGGTAGATCTCCGACCGACCGGAACCGTAAACAGGTTCAAGACATCCGCGCTCACGACCTGCTCGAAAGCGTCCATCATCGGCGTCTGCGTTGGGCTTGGCATCGTCGCATTCATGCGGATGCCGCGCGGCGCGAGCTCTACAGCGGTGATGCACGTCCAGGCGTTGATCAGTTCTTTCGAGAACCCGTAGTAGTCGCCTAGCTGCTCACTATTTTTCTCTATCCAATCGAGAAATTGCTGTTTGTCTCTAATCGCGATTACCTGTTTGAGCAAATCGATGCGTTGTAAGAAGCCCATTCCCCCCAGGGAGGAAATCGTTCCAATCGCACCGCCCCGTCGGATCCGCGGCAACCATTGCTCCGTCCAGTGGCGTAGGCCGAGGAAGTTCACGGCGAGTACGTCCGCAACGGGAAATGTCTGTGGCAGACCGGCGCAGTTGAATAGCGCATCGATCTCGCCCCCAATCTTCCCGACCGCGACGTCGATCGCGCTCCAATCCTTCAGGTCCAGCGGCGTGAAGGAGGCGAGCTCGATGTCTGGCTTGCGGATATCCGCACCATGAACTTCCGCGCCCAGCTTCACGAGCTCGCGAGCGCAGGCCTCGCCCATTCCCGAGTAACAGCCGACGATCGCGACTCTCTTGCCGCTGTACGAGAAAAGGTTCGCCATCGCGTCCTCCATTATGTCGTGGCATCGCGTCTCTCGCGCGACGGAGCAGGGAATTGGCGATTATGTCAAGTGAACCGCCCCAGGTTTGCCGGAGGCGTGGCGTAGGCGTCGATGACGAAAGCGACGGCGCCGGCGCGTGGAGCTGGCGGTTCACCTACTCCGGCGGGCACGCGCGGCCTTGTCGCTGACCATGATGCAGACCGGCTTACCGCGGCTCACGCCCTCCAGGCCCATTGCGCGCCGGGACGCACCCGGCCGCCGGCCCAACTTGTCGATAATGTCAAATAGGGCGTTGGCGACAGCGCGAGCACCGTGTCAATGTGGCATTGCTGAGCGGGGTCGCATGATCTGAGCGGGAGCTTCGTCCGCCCCCCTTACAACGTATAAATCCACTGGAGCTAAGTGAATGTCCTTCACAAAGAAGACGCGGGTGGGAATCATCAGCGCCGCATGGGGCGTACAGGCCCATCTGCCGGCCTGGCGCAGTCTCGACGACGTGGAGGCCGTCGCGATCTGCACGTCGCGCCAGGAGACGGCCGATGCTGCAGCAGAGGTCCACAAATTCCCGCGAGCCTATGGTGATTTCCGTCAGATGTGCCGTGATCCAGACATCGACATCATCGACGTCGGAACGCGCCCCAGATTGCGCCTCGACATGGTCAGCGCCGCATTAGAAAACGGAAAGCATGTCTATGCAGGAATTCCCTTCGCGATGAACGCAAGGGAGGCTGAGCAGATGGTGGAGATGCAGGAGAAGTCTGGCCTAGTCGGGGCCGTAGACGCCTTCATCCAAGCGACACCTGCAGCGCAGCTCATGAAGGAAATGATCGATGGGGGCTTTCTTGGAAAGCTGAATGGCGTTCATTGCACCTTTCACTTGCAGCTGTTCACAGAGACAGTGGTCAATGTGCCGGGATATGAGTGGTTCGCCGACGCAAGCCAGGGTGCGTCCGTGCTGCGGAATCTCGGCAGTCATGCCTTCCACGCCATCGTAGCCATGTTCGGGCCCGTTGAAGAGGTCGTGGGCCGCGGTGCGCGCCACCTGAATCGGTGGGTCATGCCTGGCAGCGGCGCGGTCCTACACCCTGAAGTGGATGACAATGCAGTGGCGCTCTTTCAATTAGGGGGCGGGGTTACGGGTCAAATTTCGCTCTGCTGGGATGCTTCTGACGGAACCGGCTTTACCCTTGAAGCTTGGGGCAGCAAGGGCAGACTCATGCTTCGAGCACCCAATTTCCCGCAGTCATACGACACGACGCTTTACGCGGGCGAAGCCGCCGGTCTTTTTGATTTCACGAATGCGCAGGTTGCAATCCCAGAAAGATTGCGCCGCGTTCGCGGGTGTAGCTTGCGCGCCGAAGATGCGGTCATGGCTGTATTCCCGATGGCGCGCATCTTCCGCAGCATCGTGGATGCGATCGGCGGCGCGGCCACGGCCGAACCGAGCTTTCGGCAGGCGTTGCACGTGCAGAAGATCATTGACGCGATCCAGGAGTCTTACCGCGCGCGAACATGGGTAGGCGTCGACTAGGGCGGGGCTTCATAAGGGGCGGGACTTCAACGCACGACGTGTTTGCCCGTCTTGTGTGCCGCCGCTTCCCTGTGCGCGTCTTCGCCCGGCATCAGCCGCCTGGCGCAGCAGGAGCGTCGCGATCGGGCTGCCCGAGCCATCTCACCAGGACGTCCATACGGCGGCGCATACGCAATCGCGCCAGGTCCGCGTCGCCCTCGAGAACCGCTCGGCAAACAAGCGACAGAAGCTCGCGCGCCTGCTCGCGGTGCTGGGGATCACAGTACAGGCTGCTCTGCTCTTCCAGCCCGAACGAGCTTCCGATCGCCAGCACCACGTCGATGAGCGGATTGCCGCTCATCTCGGCGAGGAGGTGCGAAAGCTCTCGATCCGCCCGCATGAGCGCGCCCCGAGATTCGAGTTCCGCGATCGCGCCTGCAAAGTGATCGAGGCGGCTGCGAAGGGCGGGGTCCGTACAGCGGCAGGCCGAACCGGCGGCCTCCTCCGCGCACGGCCGAGCGACCATCAGGACGTCCATCAGGAAGGCTCCCTTGAGCCGCAGGTAGCGCGTCAGGGTGTGAATGGCGGCCGCCGCGTCCGGGCGGGCGGCATAGAATCCGCCGCGGAGCCCGCGGCGCACGCTGATCATCCGATCGTTTTCAGCGACTTTCGCAGCCTGCCGCAGCGTTGGCCGGCTCACGCCGAGGCGCCGAAGCAGATCGTCCTCGTCGCCTAGAAAGGCGCCCTCATCATGCTCGAGGCTCAGCTCGGCGAGGGCTCGCGCGGTCTCAGCGACCCGCGTTTCCACTTTACCGTCTCGCCGCACCGATCCCGCCATGCTGAAAACGCTTACTCAAGCTCGTTCGCCGTTGTCACGCCAAAGTTCGTGGCTGCGACCAGGCGGGCGGATCGCCGCTTGGGCGCCCCCAGATCCGCCGCTAAATGGATCGGCGGCATTGTGGCCGCCGCTACAGTGAGCCAGGAACGTTTAGCGCCGCCTGCAGGCGATCTACCATGCCGTTCCCGTGCGCGGACGCTGACCGATGATCTCAGCCGCCTCTAGCACCTCCACCTCCGCCCGGGAGAGCCCGAGCACCTGTTCCAGGATCTCGCGGTTGTGCTGCCCGAGTGTCGGCGCCGGGGTCCGATGGATGCGGTGAGGCCCATGCTCGAAACGTGCAGGATAGCCAACGATTGGCACGCGTCCGAGCACCGGCTGATCGACATATTCATAGAGGCCACGGCTCACGACCTCGGGAAGCTCGTGCAGGCCGGCGAGACCGATGAAGCGCGACGCCGGGACGCCCGCCGCTGTCAGCGCTTCAACCGCGGCGGCTGCGGGCAGCGGGCGCGCCCAGGCGCCGATCGCCTCGTCTATTTCGTCGTGGCGGCGCATTCGTCCCTGAGCATCCGCAAGTTCCGGGTCGAGCGCCAAGCGCGGCGCATCGATAACCTCGCATAGCGCGCGCCATTGCGCCTGCGATGTGACGCTGAGCGCGATCCAATCGTCGTTGGGCATCGAGGCGTAGCGGGGGGCCGCGTCGGCGACGCGATAGGCGCCCTGCGGGGCGTGGACCCAGGACCGGTTGCCGTTGCGGCCCAGCACCGCGCCCGTCGCCGAGCGCTCAATCATCTGTTCGGCGGAAATGCTCAATCCGGAAGTAAACTGAGGCGCTTCCACCAGGATCCCCTGGCCGGTGCGGTCACGATGTTGCAGCGCCAGCATGATGGCGAACGCCGCGTGGGATCCCGCGATCGGATCACACGCGCCGCCGGTGATTTCCGGCCGGTCGTCGGGGTACCCTGTCACCCAACTGAGGCCAGACGCTTGCTCGACCGTAGTGGCGTAGGCCACGTGATCGCGCCAGGGTCCCGAGTTTCCGAAGCCGGACGCCCGAAGCATGATGAGCCTTGGGTTGATCTCCTGCACCCGGTCATAGCTGAGACCCCACTGTTCCATGACCCGCGAGCTGAAGTTCTCGACAAGTATATCGGCGTCGGCGATGAGCTTGAGCGCCAGCTCGCGACCGCGCTCCGTGTTCATGTCCAGTGTGATGCCGCGCTTGTTGGTGTTGGTTCCGGCGAAAAACGGCGAGGCCTCCCACCAGCCCTCGCTCATGTCATGCCGCAGCGTAGACGCCCTAAGACCATCAGGCCGCGTCGTCGATTCGACGTGGATCACGTCTGCGCCGAGGATGGCGAAGAAGTGGCTGATGATCGGTCCCGCCCAAAAGGCCGTGAAGTCGATGATCCGCAATCTCTCGAACGGGAGCGATCCGCTCTCGCCGCTCTCCGCCCGCACGTCGGACTGGGCTGTCCCTGGACGAGCCGCGCCATTGTGCTCCCCCAATCGCGGTGACGGGCCAGGCGGCCGGAGCGCGACATCCCCCCAAAAGGTGTAGGGCGGGACCGGCTGCTGGAATCCGCCATGAGGGTTTTGGATAATCCACCCGCGCGCGACGATGGGCGGGAAGGCTCGGATCGTCTCGCCGTTATTGACGGGCGCCACCGGCAGGCGGAGCAGCGAAGCAATCTCGATCACCTCTTCGGTCGTCCTTTCGGACGTCCATTTGTCGATGTGGCCGCACACCTCGTCGTAACGCAGCGTCCGCACCTCCTGACGAGCCAAAGAAGGGTCTTCCACCCAATCAGGCCGCTCCACAAGAACGCAGAAGTCCAGCCACTGCTGTCCGGTCGTGACCTGGAAGCCGACATAGCCGTCCTTTGTCGGATGATTCAGCGGCAGCGGCCTTGCCCGGAACGATCGGTACGGGCGCCCGGCGGCGACTTCGAAGGTGGGCGCGAAGAACGGCTGCGTGAGATGCAGGGCATCCAGCATCGCGACATCCACCAGCTCGCCCCTTCCCGACCGCCTGGCTCGCGTCCATCCGGCGAGAGCTCCGAGAGCGGCGAAGGTGCCCAAGACCCAATCGCCATGATCTCCGCCCGCCGCGAGCGGTTCGCGCGCGGCTGATCCGCGGGTGATCCAGCCGCCGGACATCGCCTGGAGCGTGAATTCCGTCGCTGGCTTCTTCTGTTCCGCCGCCCACAAGCCGTAAGGCGTCAGAGCCACGACAACTGCCCCGGGCGCGCGCGACCGAATGTTGACGGGCGAGAACTCGGGCGCCTCCGCTAACGGCGAGCCCTCGCTCCAGACGACCACGTCTGCGCTCTCCAGTAACCCCCACGCGCGCGTCCTGTCTTGCGAACTGCGCACGTCCGCCGTCACGCTGGCGGTGGATGCGGCGAGGTATTGGAACAATGAGCCGCCGAGGTCCGGGTTGACCGGCGCGCCACTGGCAGACCGCCAACGGAGCGGATCCCCCTCTGGCGGTTCGACGCGGATCGCTTTCGCGCCGCCATCCACGAGCAGCTTGGTGCAATAGGCGCCGGCAATCCCGCTCGCCAGGTGAACGATGGAAAGCTGGTCGCCGAGGGGCGTACCTAAGGGCATTCTCTCACCTTCTCTCTCTCACGCGGGTCTCCCGCGGGGCCGCAGGCGTGGGACACGCGATCACGCCGCCAGCGCCTCCCTGGTGTGCACACGCGGCTCAATCCCAAACAGCTTGGCCGCGTTGAGGCCGAGCACCGCCTGCCGGACGGACTCCCCGACCTGAAGCCCCTCGAACAGATCTTCGGCAATACGGCGGCTGAACGGGAAGGTGCCCTCGGCATGAGGGTAGTCCGATCCCCACATTACATTCCTGGCGCCCGGAAGGCCGTTAGCCGCAGCCACGATGCATGAGCGATCATGCTGGAAGCTCGACCAAACTTGATCGTCGATGATCTGGCTTGGCCGCCGGGTGAGCTTCGGCCGCACGAAAAAGGAATGGGCTTCAGCAACTTCGTCCATGCGCTCGGCGAGAGCCACCAACCAGCTCGCGCCGCTCTCGATGAACGCCACCCGGGCTCCGGGATTGCGGTCGAGCACGCCGCCGCAGACGAGGTACATCGCCGTCTTCTGAGCATCCAGCGCCTGGGTCGAATAATTGATTATCGCCGCGCCGGGGCCGCGCTCCTGGACCACGCTTTCAAGGCCGGTCCCGGTGTGCATCACCAAGACGATGCCCAGTTCGGCGGCCTTGGAGAAAACAGCATCCCACGCCTCGTCGTTGTACTTCGGCAGCCCCGGGGGCGTCACCGACGGCAACATCGCCGCTTTGAAGCCCCTCGCCGCGAGGTGGTCGAGTTCGGCGAGGGTAGCGGAAAAATCAAGCACCGGCAGGATGCCGCAGCGCACGAAACGGTGCGGATGTTTGCGCAGGAATTCATCGTTCCAGTTGTTGTAGAGCCGGGCTGAAGCGGCTTCGGCCTCCGGCTCCCCGATGCAGTACAGCCACAGAGAAAGCTCCGGAAAGCAGATCTCGGCGTCGACGCCCTCGAGCTCCATATCCTCGAGTCTGCCGGCGATTTCGCGCGCGCCGCGGCGCTTGGTGTCGGCGATCGGGACCTCGCGGTGCGCGCCGAGCCGAAGCCGGTAGAGGACCTTATCCTCCGTACCCGTGACTAGGCATTCACCCTCGACGGTGGTGCGAAGGGCGTGCCGTCGAAGGCCCGCCGGCAGGCCGTCCAGAAACAGGGTGTCCGGCTCGCGTATGTGGCTGTCAGCGCTGAAAACGAAGCGTTTCATGCGAACTCTCCCATGGGCGCGAAGATCATGATAGATACCTGTTATAGCCGCAAATGAGATTTCATTGATCGATGATCTCGTTAGGCCAGCCTAACAAGATACCTCTTAAGGGCCTTCGCTTCGTGTCTAGCCTGATCCTGAGGAAGGGCTGATGACCAATCCTCACGCCTACGGGCCGGCGCGCCTGCTGCCGCGCGCCGATCGCAATCGCCAAGAACCCAGATACGGAGCCCTTCTGGGCGGCGGCCAAGGAGCATCGCCTGACCGCGCTACGGCAAGGATGGCCAGGGCAGTCATGACGAACTCCTCCGACACACCTGTGGTCATCAACTGACAAGGAGCAGGAAAATGGCGTTCAGTGCAGACAGCTTCTCGCTAGCAGGCAAGGTGGCGATCGTCACCGGGGCCGGCGGTCGTCCGAATAGCATCGGCCGCGCCTATGCGCTGGGCCTTGCCGCGCTGGGGGCCACGGTGCTCGTGGCAGATCTCGACGGTGATGGGGCGGGAGATGTCGCCCGTGAGATCACGAATACGGGGGGCCGGGCGACAGGCCTGCGCGTCGACATAAGTGATCCGGCGTCGGTGGCGAAAATGGCTGCGGCCGCCGCAGACTCCTACGGTGGCGTCGACATCCTGGTGAACAACGCGGCCCTTATGGCCGAGCTCAGCTACGAGCCCGTCATCTCCACGTCGCTGCAGGTTTGGCGCAAAGTCCTCGACGTCAACCTGACGGGCGCGCTCAACTGCGCCCAGGCAGTCGCGCCGATGATGCGAGCGCGAGGCGGCGGCCGGATCGTCAACCAGTTGTCCGGCGGCGCGTTTCCGCCCACCACACTCTACGGAATCAGCAAGATTGCGCTACTCGGGCTGACCACAACACTTGCACGGGAACTTGGGCCGGACAGGATCACCGTCAACGCGATAGCGCCGGGTGCGGTCAGGAGCGCGGCGGGCCAATCCCTTACGCCGCCAGACTCGCCGTTTCGCAAGATGCTCGAAAGCCAGGTGGCGCTCCGCCCGGAAGGTGAACCTGACGACCTTGTAGGTGCGCTCGTATTGCTGTGCTCAGCCGCTGGCGCTTGGATCACGGGGCAGGTGATACACGTGGACGGCGGCTGGATTATTCGGCCGTGACCAGCGCGCGCACTGGGCGCTCGAACTTTTATCGAAAGGACGCAGCCGGAGAAGCGATCGTTAGTCCGCCCGAGCTACAGTCCGACGCGTGTCGGTCGTGAACCAGCGCCGATTTGGCCGCTGCGCACGCGCTCGAACCCGTGCGGGAAGCGCAGGTCGCGCGGCGCACGACCTCTACAGTAAGTTGACAACATCGTCATATTATTACCCTATCGTGGACGGAGGTCGCGCACTTGGCGGAGAGTGTCGGCGCGAAGCTCGCGCCGCGCGCTAAGGAGGAAACGCGTGACCTTGTTGCAAGACAAGATCGGCTTCGTGACGGGCGGCGCATCGGGCATCGGTCGCGCGAGCGCATTGCTGATGGCGCGCGAGGGCGCGGCCGTGGCGGTGGCCGATCACAACCGCGACGGCGCGGAGGCCGTCGCCGAGGCGGTGCGCGCCGCAGGAGGGCGGGCGATCGCGCTCGCGGGCGACGTCGCCCGCGCAGCCGAGGTTGAGGCCATGGTGCGGGAGGCGGTGGCGCAGCTCGGCTCGTTGGACTGCGCGGTCAATTGCGCCGGGATGTCCCCTCCTCCAACGCCGCTCGGCGATCTTTCCGACGACGACTGGGCGCTGTGCCTCGCGGTGAACCTGACCGGCGTCCGCAACTGCATGAAGAGCCAGATCCGCAACATGGCCGCGCGCGGGGGCAGCATCGTGAACATCGCCTCCGGAGCCGGCCTCGAAGGCGTGGCGGGCCTGAGCGCCTATGTGGCCAGCAAGCACGGCGTCGTGGGGGCGACGAAGACCGCCGCGCTCGACTACGCGCGTCAGGGCGTCCGCATCAATGCGCTGTGCCCGGGTCTCGTGCTCACCCCGATGACGCAGGCTGGCGTCGACAGCGGGGCCCTCGACCTCGCCGCCCTTTGCCCGATCGGCCGCGCCGGACGCCCCGAGGAGGTGGCCGAGGCTGCAGTCTGGCTGTGCTCGGATCGCGCCTCCTTCGTGACCGGCGTGGCGCTGCCGGTCGACGGCGGCCATCTCGCCGGCTGACGCTTAGGGAGGCTCCGCCTCGCGCTGCGCCTCCGGACGGTGTTCGCTGGAATAAGGTGCTGCAGGAAGCTTCGAGCGCCGATCACCCGAGCGGCCCGAGCCCACGGAGTTGGCGAGCTGTGCTCAGAGGTCCTGCTCAGACCGGCCTTGCGAGCAGTTCGCGTGCTTCAGGCCGCCCGTCGAGGGGGATCGTGGTGCGCTTCGCCACCTTCCATCCTTCGCCCTCGACGCGGCGGAACTCCCAGCGAGCAGCTGTGAGCCGCCCGCAGATGAAACGCCCGTCTTGATGCCAGAAAAGCGTGCCGTAATTTGTAGCCGCTGCGCTGTCGCCGTGGATTGCGATATGCGGCGAGGAGAAGATGTGCGCCGAGCCGCCGGCCACTATGCCGGCGTGGAAGGCTTCGGAATAGGCTTGCGCCAATCCCTGCGGCCCCACGAAAACGCCGACGCCTCCGATGTCGCAGGTCCCGGCCGCGTGCCAGATCCGCCTGACCTCCTCGACATTGCAGGTGTCAGCTGCAGGCCCGTAGGCGGCGATCAGGTTTGTGATCGCCTGCAGGTCTTCAAGCTTCCTGAGCCGCTCTTCCAGAGCGTTCGGATCATCGCAATTAGCCGCCACGACATTCCTCCGCCGCTTTATCGCCCTTGGGGCGGAAAGTTGATGGGCAAGGCTGCGGCCGGCGGCGGCTGCGCGCCTGCCCTCACCATGTCTTCGAACATCCCCGCACAGAAGGTCTGGACGTCCGGCAAGCTGCGATGGTCCGTTTCATCGTCGATTTCGCGCTGATGATCGCGCGTCAACTCGGGGGTCAGGTCAAGGGCGGTGAACCCGCGGGTTTCGGCCAAGAACGTGCGACTGACATGACCGCCGCCCGCGTTGTAAATCGCCCTTGAGACGTTGCAATCCGGGTGGAGCAGCCATGCGGCGACCGGCGCAATGAGGTCGGGCCGCATGTATTTCTGCCACCAGGCCTCCGTCATTTGGGCCGCCTCTCCCTCGCCAAACGTCCCACTCGTCATTCGGGTCAGGGCGGAGACACCGAGGAGATTGACGTCGATATTGTGTGGACGACCTTCGAGATCGACAACATTCATCAAGCCGATCATGCCGCTCTTGGCGACGGCGTAGGCGGTGAGATGGGGTGTTCCGATCAGCCCGCCCGCGGAGGTCACGTACAACAGTTTGCCAAAGCCCTGGGCGGTCATGATCGGCCAGGCGGCTTTGGTTAGATAAACGGCCGCGTCCAGGCTCACCGCCACAACCGCTTTGTAGTCGCTGAGATCCAGTTCCTCGATCGGCGCGAATCGGGCGATCCCGGCATTGTGCAAAATTCCGTCGAGGCGGCCCCATGTCGTGGTCGCGACATCGACGACGGATTGCGCGCCTTCGAAGCTGGCCACGCTGCCGGTGGACACTACAGCTTCGCCGCCGGCGGCGAGAATCTCCTGCACGACCTTCTCAGCTGGCGCTGCGGATGAGCCATCGCCTTTGGGTGTGCTTGATCCGATGTCGTTGACGACCACTTTAGCGCCGCGCGCAGCGAGGAAGCGCGCATGTTCGCGGCCCATGCCGCCCCCCGCCCCTGTCACGGCGATCACCCGGCCGTCGAAGCGAAGCTCTGCTCGGAGTGGATCTTCAGCCGCCATGGTACGAAACCTCCTGTTTCAAGCCACCCTGCGGGGCTGGTGATGGGGCGCCGGCCGCTAAGGCGGCCGCGCCGCACATTTTCATCGCGCCTGCCTGGGCGACCTCAGCCGATCGCGACGGTTTTGTAGCGCAGGAATTCGTCAATCCCGGCGCGGCCGCCTTCCTTACCGTACCCGCTCACGCCCAGACCGCCGAAGGGGAGATGCGGCGCGACCGTGTTTGCGCCGTTCACGTAGACGCCGCCCGACTTCAACCGCTCGGCGAGCCGGTGCACACGGCGTAGATCATTTGAATGGATGTACGCGGCCAGGCCGTAGCGCGTAGCGTTGGCTAACGCGATCGCCTCCTCTTCAGTCGAGAACCGCTGGACGATCACTACGGGGCCGAAGATCTCAACCTGCGCGATTTCGCTGTTCGGATCGACATCCACTATGATCGTCGGCTCGATGAAGTTCTGGCCGGCGAGATCGCCCCTACAGCGATTCCCGCCCAGGATAATGTCGCCGGATTTTTCCGCGCGCACACGGTCGAGCATACCCATGACCCGGTCGCACGCTGCGGCATTGATCAGCGGTCCCACGATGACGTCAGGGTCAAACGGATCGCCGACCTTGTAGCCTCGAGCGATCGCGACCAGGCGCTCGAGAACCTCGTCGTAGATCGACTCGTGCACGATGACGCGGGTGGGAAGG
>Ga0157379_10004412_pt1 | contig 12056 bp, 11 predicted proteins | sample S25metaG_FD_121802 | JGI IMG/M metagenome (GOLD analysis project Ga0157379, IMG submission 121802) | Switchgrass rhizosphere microbial communities from Kellogg Biological Station, Michigan, USA - S2-5 metaG | ecosystem: Host-associated > Plants > Roots > Rhizosphere > Soil | place: USA... | reverse complement strand
GCGGCGCTCGGCGAACAACTCGCATGGTGGTGCAACTGCCTGGGTCTGGCCGGGGCGCCGTTCGACAGCTATCTGACCCTGCGCGGCCTGCGCACACTGGGGCCGCGGCTGGCGGTGCACCAGGTCAACGCCAGCGCAGCGGCCGAATTGCTCGTCGCGCATTCCGCTGTCGAAAAAGTGTACTTTCCGGGCATCAGCACGCATCCGGGCCACACGCTCGCGCGCAAGCAGCAGCGTGGCTTCGGCGCGATGTTGAGTTTCGAACTCGCCGGCGGCCAGCCGGCGGTCGAGGCTTTCGTGGACGGATTGCAATGCTTCACGCTGGCCGAATCGCTCGGCGGCGTGGAAAGCCTGATCGCGCATCCGGCGACGATGACGCATGCGAGTATGGATGCGGCTGCGCGCCAGCGTGCCGGGATCAGCGATGGCTTGTTGCGCTTGTCGGTCGGCATCGAAGCAAGCGAGGACTTGCTGGCCGATATCGCTACCGGTTTGGCGCGCGCCGAAGCCGTAGCGGCGGAGCCAAACAGGGCACGAGCTTAGGGTTCTTCGCTGCGGCGGCCGCCGTTTGTTCGGGCAGCTTAAGCATGTGTACGGTCCACGCTGTCGTCCAAGCATCGCCTTTCTTGAATTCAGTGACGACGTCGTAGGCATCTGCGCCGGAGTGGCTCCAGCGGCTGCGAAACTGCGCGCGTTCTATGAACACGAACGGGACGCGCCGAAGAAATGACTACGGTTGGCGGGCTGGATTCGATCAGCGTGGCTTGATATCGAAACGCTCGACCCAGACAAGTTCGCAGGCGCCAGCGCCGGAATCGCTGCGCGTAAGTGAACTGATCCACTTGAAACCGTCGGTGCCGTCAGCTTCGACCAGATAGCCCTCGAACGAGACGATGTCGCCGACGCGGGTTCTTTCGATGTCGCGCTGGACACTCGAATCGGCGGGAATCAGGTGCATGTTTGCACTCGACTCGATGATTTCCTGCTCTGGGATCGGAAATTCGCGCACGCGCCAATTGTAGAAACGCCCGGACTGCGAGACGTCGACCTTGTCGAGCACTGCGCTGTCCGACATGCGGCCCCAGCCGAGCGCCAGATCGACCGGCACCAGCGCGGCGCCGGGGTCCCAGCTGTAATCCGCTCGCGACAGTACCCGCGCAGAGAGCGAAAACTTCGCCAGTGGCTTGATCGTAAAGCCGTTCTTTTCGTGGGAAGCGGCTCCGGCGTCGATGCTTTCCTGCAGCGGCACCTCGGCGATGAGCACGCCCGGCTCGTGCGGGATCGGACGATGCGCGTGCTGCCACACAACGGCGACGAGGAGCGCCGCGAGCACCAGCAAGAGATGGCGAATGTTCAATCCAGATCGGCGATCAGCGCCGTGCGCGACTCGGCTGCCAGAATCGCTGCGGCGCCATATTGCGGATGATCGACGACGAGTCGTACATCGGCGCCGCCCTTCAGCGCTTGCGTATGAGCCGGCGTCAGCTCGAAGCGCAGGAAATGCACGGCGGATGTCTTGTCGTCGGTGCTGCGTTCCAGGTCCTCGTCGGCGATCGCAAGTATCGGCGGCAAGGAGCCAACGTCCAGCGCGATGCGATGCTCGATCCCATGCAGTTCGATCAGCTTGAGTGCGCGTTCGGCGGGATCGGCATACTCGATCAGCAGGGTCGCCTTCAGGTTGCTGCCGTCGGGTATCAGTGGATTGTAGGCGTCGAGTTCGTCCTGGATACCCGCGGCTTCGAAAATGCGTTCGATGCGCAGCATTTCCTGCACCTGATACTGGATCGTCAGCCGGTCCTCGAAGATCAGCGTCAGATGTGCGCCCAGATGCACTTTGCGCGCCTGTTTGTGCGCGAGCACGCGCTCGCGGAACGCGGGGCGCTCGCGCGCGTAGGCCTCGAGGGTGAGCAAGTCCGCGTGAGTAAGTTTGCGCATCTCAGATCCCATACGCCTGTCGCAACAGGCTGATCGGACTCTCGGCCGGCGGCTTGTCGCCGAGTCCGTGCGCGATATGGCTGGCGGCCATCGGGCAGTCGCTCGTGAAATGCGCTGGTTCGATCTGCTGCACACGCGACTCGACCGGCTTGGCGATCTTGCGCGACAGTTCGTAGGTCTTGAGCTTCACGCCGTATGTGCCGTCGTGGCCCGAACAGCGCTCGATCATCTGGATTTCGGTGCCTGGAATCAGCGCCAGCACGTCGCGCGTCTTCGGGCCGATGTTCTGCACGCGCTGGTGACACGGCGCGTGATAGGCGATCTTGCCGAGTGCGTTTGGAAAATTCGTCTTGAGCAGGCCGGCCTGATGGCGCAGCCACAGGTATTCGAAGGGATCGAAGATGTGGCGCTTCACGAGTTGCACATCTTCATCGTCCGGGAACATCAGCGGCAGTTCCTGCTTGAACATCAGCACGCACGACGGAATCGTCGCGGTGATGTCCCAGCCGTCGCGGATCGCCGCGGCGAGCACGGGGATGTTCTGCTCCTTGTACTTCGCAACACTTTGCAGATCGCCGAGTTCGAGCTTGGGCATGCCGCAGCAGACTTCGCGCGCGACCAGCTTCACGACCATGCCATTGTGGTGCAGCACGGCGGCGAGATCCTCGACCGGCTGCGGTTCGGAGTAATTGCAGTAGCAGGTAGCGAACAGCGCGACCTTGCCGCGCGTGCGGCCGGCGGCCAGTGTCTCGCCGGAGCCGTCGAGATTTTTCAGGCGCTTGCGCGCGGTCTTGCGCGCATACGCAGGGACGCGCGCGTCGCGATGCACACCCAGAGTTTTCTCCAGCAGCTTGCGCCCGGTTGCGCTGCGATTGACCGCGTTGACCGCTTGCACAACGACCGGAATCGTCGACAGCTTGCCGACCGCTGTGGTTGAGGAAAGTATCTTGGCGCCGAGTTCAGTCTCGCCGCGCTGGAACTCCGCCGCCTTCGCGCGCAGCATCAGGTGCGGAAAATCGACATTCCATTCGTGCGGCGGCACGTATGGGCACTTGGTCTGGTAGCACAGATCGCACAGATAACACTGGTCGACGACCTTGGCGTAATCGGATTTCGCTACGCCGTCGACTTCCATCGTCGACGATTCATCGACGAGATCGAACAAGGTCGGAAATGCCTGGCACAAGCTCACGCAGCGCCGGCAGCCGTGACAGATGTGGAAGACGCGTTCGAGCTCGGCGTCGATCGATGCCTGGTCGTAGAACTGCGGGTTCTTCCAGTCCAGCGGATGCCGCGTCGGAGCGTCGAGGCTGCCTTCGCGGGAGGTGGCTGGCGGCACACTGCTCATCGGCTTTCCTTCGAATGGTGGATCGCCGTCATCCCGGCCATGGATTGGCCGGGATCCAGTCCCAGGGACGGAGGAAGGCGCTGGATTCCGGCTTGCGCCGGAATGACGAGCTTTAAGTTCAGCCGATTTCGTTCAACGCCTTCGTAAACCGGTTCGCATGCGAACGCTCGGCCTTGGCCAGCGTCTCGAACCAGTCGGCGACCTCACCGAAGCCCTCGTCACGTGCTGTTTTGGCCATGCCCGGGTACATGTCGGTGTATTCGTGCGTCTCGCCGGCGATCGCGGCTTTCAGGTTGTTCTTGGTGTCGCCGAACGGCAGGCCGGTGGCTGGATCGCCGCATTGTTCGAGATATTCCAAATGCCCGTGCGCGTGGCCGGTTTCGCCTTCGGCGGTCGAGCGGAACACGGCGGACACGTCGTTGTAGCCCTCGACGTCCGCCTTCTGAGCGAAATACAGATAGCGACGATTCGCCATCGATTCGCCGCCGAAAGCGGCCTTGAGATTGCCTTCAGTCTTGGAGCCTTTCAGAGTGGCCATGACACACCTCGTGATGGTGGATGAAAAACGCAGCCCGCGTGCAGGGGACGAGCGCAGCGTAGCGCGCCCGTGTGACGGAATTAAATTGATTGTACCGATAAATCCGATAGAGCCAATCTATTGCTCAACCGGGTACGGGCCGTGTTCGAAGACGGCATCGTGATAACCCTTTGAGCCGATCCGGATCGCCAGCGCGCTGCGCGGATCTGCACCGCGCTGAATGCGGTCGATGACATCGCGAAAATCGTGCCGGGGTTTCCAGCCCAGTATCTGCCGCGCCTTCGCGTTGACGTAGACGCGATCGATGCCCGGGAACATTTTCCAGCCGAGCTTGGCGTACACCGCTGAATAACCGGGCACGCGACGTTCGACCACGGCTGGCGCGTTCGTGCGCAGTTCGCGTAAGTCCCCGTGCTGGAACGGCGTTGTCGCACTGACGATAAAGCGGTCGAAGCCGATCGTGTGCGCGCGCTCGAGTGCACACAGATGCGCCTGCACCACGTCGTCGATGTCGACGCGACGATACAAGAACTCGTTCGCCTTCGCGTTGGCGTCGGCGAACGTGCTGCGCACCGCTGCGTTGTCGTCCTCCTCGGGAAAAAAGCGCGAGGTGCGCAACACCGGGCAGAACAGGCCGTGCTTCTTGTGGAACAGCTCGCACAGGCCTTCCGCGGCGGTCTTGGTCACGCCATAGATGTTCTTTGGCACCGGCACGACGTCTTCCGTGACCCATGCCGCCGGTTGAGTCGGCGGTGGCCGCAGCGCGTCGCCGAACACGCTCGTCGTGCTCGTAAATACGAAGGTCTTCACGCCGGCGCGCACGGCTTCTTCGAGCAGGACAAGCGTGCCGGTAACGTTCGTGTCGATGAACTCTTGCATCGTGTGCGTGGCCACGTGCGGTTTGTGCAACGTCGCGCTGTGCAGCACCGCGTCCACGCCCGCCATGCATTCGCGCACGAGTTCGCCATCCGTGATCGAGCCGACGTGATCAGTGCAAGGCGCGGCGAGAATGTCGATGCCGCGCACGTCGTGCCCCATCGCACGCAGCGTGTGCATGAGCGCTTCGCCGAGGTGACCCGAGCTTCCGGTCACTAAGTATTTCATCGTGCTCCTCTGCGTGCATTGTGGGCGGACGCTTGCGCGGCGACTGCCGTGCGTGTGTCGAGCAGGGCGGGCGGCAACTCGCGCAGCGTCGCCGCGAGCATCTTCAGGAATGCGGCCATCGCCGAACTCTTGCGCCAGACCATCGCGATGCGCCGACTTGGCGCATCGCCACGGAACTGCAATATATGGACATTTTCCGAATACGCCACCGGTGGCTGTACTGCAAGCGTCGGCAGCAGGGTAATGCCGACGTTCGCCGCGACCATCTGGCGTAGCGTCTCCAGGCTCGTCGCGCGGAAGCCGGTCTTCTCGCTGGCACCGGCAAGCTGGCAAACTTCGAGCGCCTGATCGCGCAGGCAATGGCCGTCCTCGAGCAGCAGCAGGCTCTGATCGGACAGATCGTCGAGTTTGAGCGCTTTGCGCTTGCTCAGTGCGTGGTGTTCCGGGACGGCCAGCAAGAACGGCTCCTCGAACAGGAACTCGGTATGCAGCTGATCGTCGTGGATCGGCAGCGCGAGCACGCCCGCATCCAGCCGCCCCTCGCGCAATTGGCGCAACACGACTTCGGTTTTCTCCTCGACGAGGAGTAGTTCCAGGCGCGGAAAACGCTCGCGGATTTTCGGGACGACGTGCGGCAGCAAATACGGGCCGAGCGTGGGGAAAATGCCGAGTCGCACCGTGCCGGACTCAGGATCAAGCGTGCGCCGCGCGATCGCCTTGATCTGTTCGACTTCATTGAGCACATCGCGAGCGCGTTGCGCAATCTCGCGCCCGACCTCGGTCAGCAGCACTTTGCGCGGCGTGCGTTCCACCAACGCGACACCGAGTTCGTCCTCGAGTTTCTTGATTTGCGTCGACAGCGTTGGCTGGCTGACGAAGCTCGCTTCGGCGGCGCGCCCGAAATGCTTGTGCTCGGCCAGGGCGACGAGGTAACGCAAATCGCGCAGGTTCATGACGTTCACCGATAGGGTATGGCTATCGAAAGCATACCATCAATCAATTTGAATGATCAAAGTGCGAGCCCTATCTTTACCGCCGTGGGCACGAGCCCCCACCACCCATCCACAGGAGTTGTTTCATGCTAACCGTAGGCGACAAGTTTCCCGAATTCAATCTCAAGGCCACTGTTTCGACCGAGAGCGTCGAAAAAGCGTTTGCGCCGATCAGCAACACCACCTACGAGGGCAAGTGGCTGCTTGTGTTCTTCTATCCGAAGGACTTCACCTTCGTCTGCCCGACCGAGATCAAGGGTTTCGGTGACTTGAACAGTCAGTTCGCGGACCGCGACTGCCAGGTGCTCGCCGCGAGCACCGACAGCGAGTTCGTACATCTGGCCTGGCGCAAGGATCACAAGGACCTGCGCAACCTGCCGTTCCCGATGCTCGCCGATACGGCCAAGCGCCTGTCGAGCGCGCTCGGCATCCTCGACGCCGTGGAAGGCGTCGCCAAACGCGCGACATTCCTCGTCGATCCGGAAGGCATCATCCGCTTCGCCTACGTGACCGACGGCAGCGTCGGACGCAATCCGCAGGAAGTGCTGCGCGTGCTCGATGCGTTGCAGACGGATGAACTGTGTCCGTGCAATTGGAGCAAGGGCGAAGAGACACTGAAGGCGGCGTAAACCATCCGCAGTGAAGCCTGTCATCCCGGCAAGCGCGCCGGGATGACGCGAACTTGGAGATTCATACGATGTCACTTTCCGAAATCAAATCCGCGATCCCCGACTACGCCAAGGATTTGCGACTGAACCTGGACTCGGTGCTCACCGAAACCGGCGCACCGGGCCTGAGCGCGAAACAGATTGGCCTTATTGCGCTCGCCAGTGCGATCGCTTCACGCCACGAGCCGCTTACCATCGCGGTCGCGGCTGATGCGGCGAAATCCGCGACCGCGCAGGAACTCAGCGGCGCGCGTACCGCGGCGGCGATCATGGCGATGAACAATGTCTATTATCGCTTTACGCACCTGGTGAGCGATCCGGAATATCAGACGCTGCGCGCCGGACTGCGCATGAACGCGATGGCGAACCCAGGCTGCGACAAGCTCGACTTCGAACTGTGTTCGCTGGCGGTGTCGGCGATCAACGGCTGCGGCATGTGTATGGATTCGCATGAGCAGACTTTGCGCAGGCATGGTCTGAGCGCGCAAGCCGTGCAGAGCGTGGTGCGCATATCCGCGGCCGTCCATGCGGTTGCGGTGACGCTGGAACACTCGATGGCATGCGCCTTGCCGGTCGCGGCGTAGCAAGAAACCTCTCTCCCAAGCAAGTTTGGGAGAGGGTAGCCTAAGGAAAGTACAACGCATACTCGTACTTTTCAGCACGCGAGGCCGCGAGTAAGCTTGCCCGTTGCTTCCACGCATCTTCCGAGGTACGCATGCAAAGCCTGGTGAAATTCCTGGGCACGGTTCTGTTCGCGGCCGCGCCGATCGTTGCCGCCGCAGCCGGGCTGGTCCCCACCGGAAAACTGCCCGAGCAAGCGACGCCGCTGTTCTATGCGCTGAGCCTCAAAATCGATCCGCGCGAGGAGCGTTTCAGCGGCCAGGTGCACATCAAGGCCAAGCTCGCCAAGCCCGCCGATCACGTGTTTCTGCACGCGCGCGAACTCGATATAGCCAAGGTCGACGTGATCGACAAGGCAGGGCAAACACACCCGTGCGAGTTCGCCGAGCGCGATCCGTCGGGCGTGATCGAAGTGCGTTTCGGTACTACCTTGGCAGCGCAAGACATCGAGCTCGTCTTCGATTACAGCGCCTCATTCAACGCCAAGTTGCAAGGCCTGTACAAGGTCAAAGTCGGCGAGGATCCTTACGCCGTCACGCAGATGGAGGCGATCAGCGCGCGTTATGCGTTCCCCTCATTCGACGAGCCGCGCTTCAAGACGCCGTTCGACATCATCCTGACGGTGCCGGCGGATGAAGTCGCGATCGCCAACACGCGCCAGACGAACGAAAAGGTATCCGACGATAAAAAGTGGAAAACGCTGACGTTTGCGCGCACCAAGCCGCTGCCGACGTATCTCGTCGCATTCGCGGTCGGTCCGTGGGACGTGGTGGATGGCCCGGTGCTGCCGGCGAACGATGTGCGCAAGGAAGCCTTGTCCCTGCGTGGTATTGGCCCGCGCGGGGCGGGGCCGCAGCTGAAGTGGATACTCGATCAGACGCCGGCGACGGTGCAGTACTACGAGAACTACGCACACCAGCCCTATCCGTTCGACAAACTCGATCTGCTCGGAGCGCCGGACTTTTCTGCGGGCGCGATGGAGAACGCCGGGCTCATCGTGTATCGCGACGCGTTGCTGCGCATCGACGCGACCTCATCGGCGAATACCTATCGGAGCAGCTTCAATGTAAATGCGCACGAGATTGCGCACCAGTGGTTCGGTGATCTCGTCACGGTGCCGTGGTGGGACGACATCTGGCTCAACGAGGCATTTGCGACTTGGGCGCAGGGTAAGGTTACGGTCGCGCTCAAGCCCGAGTACCTGGGCGATCTGTCGCGTCTGGGCGGCACGCTCGGGGCGATGGAGAACGACAGTCTCTTGTCCGCACGCAAGGTCCGCCAACCGATCGCGGGGCAGGGCGATATCGAAAACGCGTTCGATGGTATCACCTACCAGAAAGGCGCTGCGGTGCTGCGCATGTTCGAGGAGTGGATCGGCGAAGACTTGTATCGAAAAGCGATGCGCGAATATCTTGCCAAGCACGCCTTTGGCAGCGGTAGCTCGGATGACCTGATCGCGACGATTGCAAAGGTCAGCGGCAAGGGCGAGACGCTGGTGTCCGCGATGCGCAGTTTCCTCGATCAACCCGGTTTGCCGCTCGTGCGCACGGAGCAGAAGTGCAATGCGGGCACGGCTACGTTGGCGTTGAGTCAATCGCGTTATCTGCCCTATGGCGTACTCGGTGCCGGCGATCCGCAGTGGAAAGTGCCAGTGTGCGTGCGCGCCGGTCATGGCAACACGTCGGCGAAGCAATGCTTTTTGCTGGACCGGCCTAAGCGCGAATTCGCGCTCGATGGCGGCTGCGCCGATTGGTATCAGCCGAATGCCGACGCCTCGGGCTACTATCGCTTCACGATGGTCGACGCGGACTTCGCGGCATTGCGCGATCATGTCGCGCAGCTCGAGGCCCCCGAGCAGCGCATCTATGCCGATGCGATATCGAGCGCATTCACACGCGGCAGCATCGGGCCTGCGGTCGTGCTCGAGGCGATGCCTGCGCTTGCACATTCGGATATTCCGCAAATCGCCACCGCGCTGATGGGCGATGCGCGCTGGATGCGCGAGCATCTCGCCAACGAAACGACGCAGATCGTGCTCGACGCATATGCAACGAAGCTGTACGCGCCAAAGCTTGCGGCCCTTGGCCTGTATCGCCGCGCCAACGACAGTGATGCGACGACGCGCTTGCGCAGCGCGCTCATCAACTTTCTTGCGTTCACGGTGCGCGATGCGACCCTGCGCGCGCAATTGAACGCCGAAGGGCGCAAGGCGCTGGGTCTTGATGGCGATGGCAAGGTCGACCTATCGCGCGCGGACGCCGATCTGCGCCGTAATGCGTTGCGCGCGGCGGTGCAGGAATCGGGCGAACCGGCATACAACGCGGTACTGGGAGAGCTCAAAACCAATCACAACACGCAACAGCGCTATGACTTGCTCTCCGCACTCGGCGCAACGCGCGACTCGAAGCTCGGCGCTCTGGCGCGCGATTATGCGTTGACGCCCGCGGTTGCGGTCGGCGAACTCGGCAACATTCTAGGCAGCAACGCAGACGAGCGCGAGAATCGCTCGGCGTTCTGGGAATGGTTCCAGGCGCACTATGAGGTGTTGCGTGGGCGCTTGCCTGATGCATGGCAGAGCGAATTGCCAGGCATGGCGTCGGTAGAACGCTGCAGCAAGGCAGAAGCAGACGAAATACGGGAGTGGTTCGCGCCGCGTGTCAAGGCACTTATCGGTGGCGAACGCGCGCTGGCACAGGCGCTTGAAGGCATCGATCAATGCGCCGCGCTGCGCGATCATGCGGGTAATAAAGCGCTGGAAGCGTGGGCTGAAGCCCATCCGACGAATTGAACGGCTCAATGCGCAGATGAATCCGCCACCTTTGCCGGCGGATGCGCGATAAACGCCAGTGTGTCTGCCAGTGCCGGCACGTGAGTGTGATGGCCGCGCGCGAACGCGAGCAGGATCGAGGAGTGTCCGACGTCGGGGTAGAGTTTCAGAAGTGCCGTGCCGTCCATCGCCTGCGCGCGTTCGGCCATTGCTTGCGCATTGTGCGGCGGCACTTCGTCGTCGTCCGTGCCCTGCAACAACAGCATCGGCGGCTCGTCGCCGTCGACGAAATTGATCGGCTGCGAGTCGTAGCGGCCCCGCGCATCGTCGCCGAAAATCTGCGGCTCGTGCTCGACGAACGGCAGGAATGCATACGCGCCGGCGACGCCGATCATCCCGGCCAGATCGCGTGGGCTTAGATCGACCGTGCCGAGATAACGTTTGTCGCAGGCGAGCAGGGCGGCGATCTGGCCGCCGGCCGAGTGACCCATCACGAACAGGCGCTGCGGATCGCCGCCGAATTCGCGCGCATGTTCGCGCGCCCAGGCCACCGCGTGCGCGGCGTCTTGCATGTAGGAAGGAAAGCGCACGTCCGGATACTTGCGGTAATCCGGGATGATCGCAATCACACCATTGCTGGCCAGCGCGTCGCCGACATAGCGGTACCAGCGCCGCTTTCCCGCCACCCAGCTGCCACCGTAGAAGAACACGACGACGGGGGCACTCGCCGCGGCGTGCGGCGTGTAGATGTCCAGCGCGAGGTGATGCTCGGCATCGAATACGAGGTCATCGCGTTCCGTCACATTGCGTGCACCTTCCACCACGTTGACCGTGGCAAAAAACACGTCGGCGCAGCCGCCCAGCAGAAGCGCAAGAGTGAGCAGAAGAACCGTTCGTGGTGAGGTATCGAGCCACGAAAGGCAGGCAGACCGTCCGTTCGCCCTTCGATGCGCGAAGCGTACCCTGGCCTGAGTTTGTCGACGAAGGCTCAGGGCGAACAATTGGAGGAAATTGCCAACGGGACGCTTCGTTCCTATCATCGCGGTATTCTGTCACGAGCGCCGTTGCCGATGCCGACTCCCGAGGAAATCGCCGCGCTCTACGCGCAGGTGCCCGAGCGCAATACCGGCGACGCCATCCTGCGCACGACGCAGCAGCATCACGTCTCATTGAGCACGATGGCCGATACCAAGGCCAATATCATCATCACGGTCTCTTCGATCGTGCTGACCCTGAGCATCGGCAAGCTCGACCAGCCGGAACTGCGCACGAGCATGATCGTCCTGATGGGCTTCACGCTGCTGGCGTTGCTGCTCGCGATTCTCGCGGTGCTGCCGAAATACCGGCCATTTCGTTTGACGACGGTGGAATTGCCGCGGAACTTCAATCTGTTGTTCTTCGGACACTTCGCCGAACTGACACGCGAACGTTATCTGGCCGAGATCGCGCGCACGATGAAGCCCGACGGTTCGATCTACAGCGCAATGGCGAATGACATCTACAGCCTTGGCTACTATCTGGCGCACCACAAGTATCGCTATCTGCGCCTGAGCTATCTGTGTTTTCTCGCCGGATTCATACTCGCTTCGCTGCTGCAACTTTGGCGTCTGATTTGAGACGCCAAACCCCGGGGAAGACGTCGAAACGTTGCATCGTCGCAGCCACCGCCTGGAGAGCACCATGTCGAGATCGCTTGCGCTGATCCTCTCGTTTGCCGCATCGATGGCCTGTGCGCAGACGCCAGCCCCGGAAAGTTCGGTACCGCAGACATTGAAGGACTGGCGCATCTGGGTGCTCAAGGACCTGGACTACCGCGCATGTCCGTTTCTCGCCGGACACGAGCCGAACGCCGAAGCCGATTTCGTCTGTGCCTGGCCCGGCCGCTTGACGCTCGCCAGCGGTGCCGACGGCGCGGCGTTCTCCGTGCATTGGCGCGTGGAAGCGGGTTCGTGGGTGACGTTGCCGGGAGACGTCGAGCATTGGCCGCAGCAGGTCACCGTCAATGCGCAACGCCAGCCGGTGCTCGAACACGGCGATGCCCCCGCGTTATGGCTGACGCCCGGTAGCTACGAGATTTCGGGGC
>Ga0157379_10004411_pt1 | contig 12056 bp, 6 predicted proteins | sample S25metaG_FD_121802 | JGI IMG/M metagenome (GOLD analysis project Ga0157379, IMG submission 121802) | Switchgrass rhizosphere microbial communities from Kellogg Biological Station, Michigan, USA - S2-5 metaG | ecosystem: Host-associated > Plants > Roots > Rhizosphere > Soil | place: USA: Michigan... | reverse complement strand
GTCCTCGGCAATGAGGATGTGGAAGTGGGCCTTCTTCCGAGGCTCCGGATCGGCGAGTTCACCGGGTGTGACGTTTTCGCCGCGGTGCAACATCTGCGCAAGAGATGAGGCCATGTCGTGGCGTAAGACCGGCTTCATTAACGAACAATCGATCTGGTTGCTGGTGTGCGGAGGGAAGTAGCCCGACGAGAGCAGCATCACTTTGGCTCGCTGGATGAGCTTTCGATCGCGGGCCGTCTTCAGGAATTCGATTCCATCCATGCCGGGCATCTGGTAGTCCACGATGAGAATGTCGGGCTCTTCGCCGCAGAGGCTTTCGAGAAACGCAAGGGCTTCGATGGCATCCTCGGCGAGGTCCACTTCCATGCCGAGCGCCGACAGGGACTGTTCGAGGATGGTCCGATTCATCGGATGATCGTCGACTACAAGAACATGCTTGGCGCGCAGGACGCTGGGATCGGAGGCAGGCGCCATCTCGCTCCGGCCGGTAATAAGGTTGAGTTTGAGAGTGAAGGTTGAGCCTTTACCCTCTTCGCTCTCGACACTAATACTGCCGCCCATGGCCTGCGCCAAGCGCCCACTGATCACGAGGCCAAGGCCGCTGCCGCCGAATTTGCGGGTCATGGAGCTATCGGCCTGGGAGAAGCTCTGGAACAGCGTGCTCAACGCCTGCTGGGAGATTCCGATGCCGGAGTCGCGCACGGAGATTTCCACATGGAACAGTTCGTGCCGGGAGGGGCGTCCACGCTGGGTGAGCCGCGCGTGGACTACTACTTCGCCCGCGGAGGTAAATTTTAAGGCGTTGCTGATCAGGTTGCAGAGGATCTGGTTGAGGCGTAGAGGGTCGCCCAGGACGCAGTCGGGGAGGCCGGGGTCCATGTCGCAGACGAGCTCGATTCCCTTCTCATGAGCCAGCGCGCGGAAGGACCCGAGGGCCTTGCTAATTACTGAAAACAAACTGAATTCGATCGATTCGAGAGGAAGCTTACCGGCCTCGATCTTAGAGAAGTCCAGGATGTCGTTGAGCAGAGCGAGCAGGTTGCGCGCGGAGTAGTGGGCGGCCGTGAGGCACTCCTTCTGGTCGGCGTTGAGAGGCGTTCCGAGCACGAGTTCGGTCATGCCGATGATGCCGTTCATCGGAGTACGGATTTCGTGACTCATGTTGGCGAGGAACTCGCTCTTGGCGTTATTGGCGTGCTCGGCTTGCTTAAGTGCGCTGGCGATTTGATGGGTTTGCTCATTCACTCGGCGGCGGAGGGTCCGGACCCACACCAGAATCCCCGCGAGGAGCAACAAAACCAATCCTGTAATTTGCAGCCAAGGGAGGCGGGCGCTGAGGGGCGGCCGCGCGATGAGTTGCACGTCGTCGGGACTGCGGAGGAGGAAGCGCACTTCGGAGGGCTGGTAAGCCGACGGAGTCCAGTCCATCTCGAGTACACCCGAGGCGGCGATGAGACTGCCCGTCTCATACTGCTTCAGCTTATCGCCCGTGTGGGAGTTCAAGAGCACGAGATGAGCGCTGTATGCGACCGTTTCGCTTTTCTCGGTCGGGCGCAAGTCGATCGAATCTCCCCAGCCGCCGGAGCTCTGGTGCTCGACGAGCCCTTCGACGCGAACGAGGCGGGCTTCTCCGAGTGGCAGTTGATTCGGCCGTACGCGATACTTCTCGAGCGTGAGGGGCAAAGTACGCCCAGTCTTGGTGACGCGCGCCTTTTGAATGATGCTGCGATTGAAAGTGTCCCACGCGGGTTCGCCGATGACTGTTACTTCGTCGCCAGGGGCCACTGAAATCGGATGCGCGGGCTTGACCAGGATTCCCGAGGCTTCATCCTGAATGTAGAATCCCCGTTCGAAGTGTACATAAGAAACGGTCCCTTTAGTTTCAATCCAGCTTCCCATTGGCTGGTTGAAGCGGAAGATCGATTCGAGCGGCATTTTTTGCGGATGAAGTAAGCCATGGTGCGCCTCGGAGATGAGTTCCACGTCGCCGGCGCTGAGTACATGGAGCGTCCGGACGTAGCCTTGCGCGCGTGCGTTGAAGAGCTTGGCGCTGACTCCGCGAACGCGGGCGCGCCTCCCGAGCCAGGAGACCATCTCCGGGCCGCCTTTTCCCGCGATCCGCGCCACCAACGTGTAACTACCCGATTGCAGAGTGACCGCCACGATGGTCGAACGCAAGCCGACCAGGGCTCCTGTTTCGACGGAGACGATTTCGCCCTCGACCTCAACTAAGTCGCAGTTCCAGCGATCGAGCACGACGTCCTCGAGCTTGATCTTATCGGGCTTGGGAAGTGCTTTCGCTTTCTCGATGATGCGGACCTGGCTGGCGTAAAGGTCCAATGAGTATCCGCCTTGCGCGGTCACGCCTTCGATCTCGACAAGATCTCCGGGGGCGAGGGACACCTTCGCCCAGACCGGGCGGTCGAGATTGACGTACACGGCGCCTTCGCGGTCCCTTACGAAAAAGTGATAGGCCAGCGGATCGTAGTAGAGAACTGTGGCGTGGGCGCGTACGCCAAGCCCGTTATGGCGAGCATCGTTCGTCATATGGGCTACTGCGCCGATGGTTCGAACCTCGCCTCGGGGGTCTGCGGCGTTCGCGCCGGTGCTTGGCAAGATCGTGGCCCATAACAGGACTGAACAGAAGTGAATGGGCTTCAACACGCTCTCTCTTGTCACTCTTCGGTAAATGTGACTGTCTCTTTGAGCGAAAGTAAGGGTTTCCTCTCAGAGAGTTGCGCCTGGGTTGGCTCTTGGTCCCCAGCTGGTCCCGCTGGTATACTGGCGAATCAACGGGACGGTTCCAATATGATTCGACTATTTGCTTCTCTTCTCCTCACATTCGCGATGGTATTTGCCCAACCCAAGGTTGCCGATGTTGAAGCGGCGTACAACAAACTGAAGGAGGCCGAGGCCAAGAAGGACCCGGATGGCGTGCTCGAATGGGCGCGGAAGACATCCGCTGCGGCGAGACTGGTGACGAGCCAGCCGAAGCCGGCGGGCGGCGACGAGCTCGAGGCGTGGAAGCGGGACACGGACTATTCCAGTCAGGTCGATACTTACACCGAATACTCAATGCAGGCAGCGGTGGCGGCGGGGATCGCTCCCGAAAAGACGATTGCGCTGACCGAGGCGCTTGAGGCCCAGAATGCGAAGTCGCAGTATTTGGGGTTGATCTACAACCAGTACTTGGCGGCGCTTCAGAAGGCGGGGCAGACGGCGAAAATCGTGCCTGCGGCGGAGAAGCGAATCGCGGTCGATCCGGCGAACGAAGAACTGCTGTTGATTCTGGCCGATGGGTATATGAATAAGAAGGAGACCGCCAAGTCGACCGAGTTCGCGAATCGATTGGTCGAGACCACGAAATCCAAAGCGAAACCGGATAATCTGTCGGAGGCCGATTGGGAGCAGCGGAAGAACGCGTTCCTGGCGCGCGGATATTGGATCGCGGGGATCAACTACGGGAGCCTGAATCAGTACAAGGAATCGGACAAGGCGCTACGTTTGGCACTGCCGCTGATTCAGGGACAGGATCAATTGCTGGGACCTGCGCTGTTCTACCTGGGAGTCGATAACTACAACATGGCGAAGCCCGCAAAGGACAAGAAGCTGGCAGCCGAAGCGGTCAAATTCAGCGATCAGGCGGCGTTGGTCAAGGGGCCGTTCCAGGACCAGTCGAAGAAGAACGCGGTCAGCATCCGGCGCGAATTCCTGATCAAGTAAGCCTATTCTTTGATGGGGACGCCGACCGGCGGCGTGAGAAGTACTGTTCGTGTTCCTGCGGCTGCTTTCAAGGAGTTTGCGGTCAGCGGCGAGCCGTGGACGGTGGACCAACTGAACGATCCGGACTTCTTCTGGTCTTCCTTGTCGCGGTACATCTCACGATCCGCGTAGGCGAGGAGTTCATCGGCGCTCTCGCCGTTCTTGGGGAACATGGCGACTCCGAAACTGCCGCGGACCATACCTTCGTGGCACACCTTGGTGCTCGAAATGCGGATCGTGTCGCGGAACTGGCGGATCTTGGTTTGGACGTCCTGTGGAGTGGTGAGTCCGGATAGGATGAGGACGAATTCGTCGCCGCCCATACGAGAGACGAAGTCGTACTCGCGACAGCTTTCCTTGAGCCCGGCTCCGACGGCCTGAAGAAGCTTGTTCCCGGTCAAATGGCCGAGCGTATCGTTGACGGTCTTGAAGCCGTTGAGATCGCAGACCACCACTGTCAGTGGCGAATTCATGCACTTCGAGAGCGCGATTTCCTGATCGAGGTGCAGGTAGAGGGAGTGCGCGTTGGGTAAGCCGGTGAGATGGTCGGTGGTGGCGCGATCCTCGGCCTGCTTGAATTTCATGCCGTTTTCGACGGCTTGGGATAGCTTCGGCAGGATGGCTTTCAGACGACGCAAGTGCTCGCTTGTGAATGCTTGGGGATGCTCGTGGTAGAGCGTGAGGCATCCGATAATCGAATCCGCTCCGGACAAGGGGAGCGCGAGCACGGACTTGAACATCGAGAGCTTCTCGGCGACTTCGGAGACGGGGCTTTCCTCGGACGCGTCCGCGTTGATCGCATGATTGCCGGTCAATGCAACGACTCCCGACAGGCCTTCGCCAAGGGGCAGTTCAAGGAGTGCGGCATCGTCCAAATGGTCGCCGGCTACGTGCCTGGCGTACAGGCGGTCGCGCCTTTTTAGGTACACAACGAGGGCGGAATATGGGACCAGACGCCTAACGACAGGGCCGAGAACTGCAAAGGTTTCAGGAAGATTGAGCGAATTCCCCAGCTCCTGTGAGAGCTCGAAGAGCGAGTTCACTTCCGCCGTCGATGCGCCAATAGCTTTTACGACTTGGTCGAACTGCTGGGTGGTCGTCCCCTCTTTTCGCAGGCTTTCGGAGTTGGCAGCTTCGCGGGCGCGTTGCGCGTCGGTCAATTGTTCAAATTCGCGGTACCGCCTTCTGAGGATGGCCACGATCTTCGGGTCGAAGGAGCGTCCCGATTCGAGTGCGATCTGTTCGATCGCGCGGTCGAGCGGGAGGGCCCGCCGGTACTGACGGTCGGAAGCGAGGGCGTCCATGCAATCGACGACCGTCAGGATGCGCGCGCCGATGGGGATCTCTTCGCCGCGCAGTCCATCAGGATATCCGGATCCGTCCCAGCGTTCGTGATGATGGCGCACGTAAGGCACGACGGGATATGGAAACTCCACACGCTCGAGGATTTCGGCACCCACGATGGGATGGATTTTCATACGGTCAAACTCTTCCGGAGTGAGACGTCCCGGCTTGGAGATAATGTGCTCCGGGACGGCGAGCTTGCCGATGTCGTGCAATAGCGCTGCCGCCTCAAGGGCTCGCATCTCGTTGTCGGGGAGGCGAAGTTCCTTGCCAATCGCGGAGGCGTAAACCTGGACTCGCTGGAGGTGGCCCTCCATCTGCCGGTCTTTAGCGCCGATCGCAAGAGCCAAAGTCTCGATGGTCCGCAGGTAGAGCTGTTCCACTCGTCGAGCGTTAGCGCGTTGGGCATCCAGGCGTTTGATGTACAAACGATAGATTTGATAGAAGAGGAACATCAACGGAACCATTACTGCCAATCCCTGCCATCCCCAGGTCGGGCGGGTCGAGCCGTAGAGTCCAATGAGCGCGCCGGAGAGGATGTAATAAGGAAGCGTCCACACGTAGCACGCATCCCAGACCTTGCGCAGATTTCCACCGTGAGTGATGGCCAGCAAAGCCGCGGCGGGAAGATTGAACCCGAGGAAGCTCGCGACAGCGGCCGCCATGAAGCGGACGGTCGGCTCAATCGCGGTGGAGTTGAGGAGGGCCGAGTGATAGACGAGCTGCGCGGCGAGGATCGATCCGCCGGTCGACACCATGGTCGCGAAGACGTCCGCGAGGCGGTCAGTAACACGGGATTCCGATGGCTGGCGGCGATGCGCCACAGCCAGGATCACTACGGCTAATGAGGAAACGACCAGTGTTTCCCTTAGGTTGAGATCGAGCAGTGCGAGCAGGACAAACAAGTAACACATCGAGACTTCGCCCGCTGCGCCCGGGCGGCGAACTTTCAAACCGCACGCGACAAGCGCGGCGATCACGTAGCAGGTATACTTTTCCGGTTCCTTTCCGCCCCAGGCGGGGATCTGAGCGACGGCTGCCAAAGACAGGGCGGCAAAAGTAAGGAAGGCTGTTAGTATGGGCTTGGCCCACTCGTCGTTAGGCGTGATGGGTCGTCCGCCGCTGGGGGCGCCGGAATCCGATTCCGAGTTGTCCTCGCGAGTGTCGATAGGGTTCGCCTCTTCGGTCCTCACGGTCAGCTATCGGCGGATCACTGTGAGTCCTGCATAGAAACTATTGCTGTCATAGTCCTAGTTCTCGCACGGTGCAGGGAGGAATTTGTTGAAACGGATGACGAGTTGACTTCGCGGTCCGCAACGCGTTAGGTTGAGAGTATCTTCGAGGTGCGGTAGCCAAGTGGTAAGGCAAGGGTCTGCAAAACCCTTATTCGTCGGTTCGATCCCGACCCGCACCTCCAATTTAGTTCTTTGGCTCGTCAGCCGAGTTTGGACTTCAACCAAGGCAGGCCATCGCGCCCTGAGAACTCATGCGCCCCACCGTGGATCTCGTGGCCCGTTTGATCCTTCGCTCCAAACACTTCGTACGTCGCTTGGACCCGGCCGAATGCTTCTTTGAATCCATGTAGCGGGAATATGGGATCTCGTTCACCGGACTCGGCAAATAAGGGGCGCGGCGCGATAAGTCCCGCGACATCGTACATTTCACCCCAGTTCAAAATACCTGGAACGTAGTTGTCGATGCAGTGCGACATGCTCATAATGCAATCGCGGAAGGTATTCAGATAGCCGCTCACAAAGGCCGCCTTGATGCGCGTATCGAGCGCAGCCGAGAACACGGTCACAGTCCCGCCGCCGGAGAGGCCCATAATCGCCACGCGCTTTGCGTCGAGTTCAGGCCGCGTACCGACCCAATCGATGGTGCGCATCACGTCGTACACACGCCACCCAACCATTGTCTCGCCGAGCAGAAGCGCGGCGCCCGCGGTTGGCTGGCACGCCGAGGTGCCCAGGCTCTTAGCCTTCGTCTTCTGATCGCGGCGGCATCCGAACGCCATGTTCTCGATGGCGATTGCCGCTTGCCCCTGCCGCACGACTTTGAGAGCGAAATCGTGATAGATATTCTTCTCACTGGAGATCGTCTTGCCGTTCTCGTCGACTCCAATGATGTCGTCCACGCCGCGCCCGTGGCCCGGCGAGCAAATAACTGTCGCGAACGGACCGCTCGACTTCGGTGTCAGCAGCACGCCGAGCATCATGACTCCCGGGCGGGTCTCAATTACGAAGCGCTCGCGCCGGTAATCCGGGAACTCCGCGACATCGAGGGTCTGAGGCTTTAACGGAGTGCGCTCCTGCGGGAAGCCGCCGACCAACTCCGTGACCTTCGCCCGGAATGCCTTCTGCCACGCTTCCGCCTGCTTCTTGTTCGTCGCCTTGAACGTCATCTTCAAAGGTGCGGACTTGTGCCGATCGATGGTCCACGCTACGGGATCGAACTCCTTCATGGGGACCTTGTTCTCGAAGCCCTCGAGCGGGCCGGTGTACTTGTGCCCTTCCTCGGCGGCGTTCGCCGTGCCGGCCTGCGCGAATAAGGCAGCCGTGAACGCAAGGTCACGGCGCGTCATCTTCTTTGGATTCGACATGCAGAGCAGTTTACTAGATTCGAACTTTCGGCGTCATAATGAAAGCGAATGTTCTTGCGACTGCTGCCCGCTTTGTTCGCCGGATTGCTTCTGGCGTTCCAGGAGGCGCCCTCGGTTCCCAAAGCCGACACTGACGACAAGCCTGTCGAGTGGGTCTGTCCAATGGACCGTGACATAAGGATGAAAGGGCCGGGCAAGTGTCCGCGCTGCGGAATGACGCTGGTGCCCGGGATCCCCGGATTTTTCGAGTATGCGACGCGCATCCGCACGAAGCCTAAGAAAATTGTGCCCGGAGTCTCGACTGCGATGACGTTCGAGATCATCAATCCGGCGACGCACAAGCGTGTGGTCGATTACGAAATCGTCCACGAGAAGCTCTTCCATCTCTTCCTCATCAGCGAGGACCTGCGTTTCTTCACGCACCAGCACCCCGTGTACCAGAAGTCCGGCGAGTTCACATTTGAATGGAAATTTCCTGAGCCGGGAATGTACCGCGTGCTCTCCGATTACTATCCGCAAGGTGGCACGCCGCAGTTGTCGACGAACACGTTGTTTGTGGCGGGCGGTCCGGCAACGATGCAGAACCCGCCGAACCTGAAGGTGGATTTGTCGCCTCAGACCTCCGAGAATCTGACGGCGACTCTCACCCTGGATCCGCCGGAACCGATCGCGGGCTTCAAGACTTTGATGTATTTCGATCTCAATCCAGGCGACGGTTTGGAAAAATACATTGGAGCGTGGGGCCACATGCTGGCGGCGAGTGAAGACCTCGTGGACTTGATCCACAATCATCCATTTATCGCGGATGGAGGTCCGAAGGTCCAATTCAACATGATCTTTCCGCGGCCGGGAATCTATCGTGTCTGGGTGCAGTTCCAGCGAAAAGGTGTAGTGAATACCGTAGCATTCAACGTGCCAGTGGTCGAACTGAAGTAGGCAAGAGCGAAGCGCTCGCTCCGTTGCAATAATTGCTCTATGCGAATTCTGCTCGGAGTCGTTGCCGCTATCACCGCTTTGGCGCAAGCGCCCGCTTGGTACCAAACGGACTTTCCACCCGAAGAGTTCCGAGCACGGTGGAACAAGATCTACGACAAGATCGGCGACCAGGCGATCGCAGTGCTGCAAGGCGTGCCACTTACGCCGGGGTTTGTCATGCCCCGGCAGTCCAACGAGTTCTACTATCTTTCAGGAGTCGAAACACCCCACTCGTACCTGCTGCTCGACGGACGCACGCGCAAAGCAACTCTCTATTTACCGCCACAGAATCGCCGCCTCGAAGCAGCGGAAGGCAAGGTCCTCTCCGCAAATGATGCTGATGAAGTGAGGCGGCTCACGGGCGTCGATGAAGTCCTGAGCACTGAACTGATGCGGGATAACTGGCTCGGAAAACTTCCGGGCGCGCCTATAAGAACGGTCTACACGCCGCTCACTCCCGCGGAAGGGAACGCGCAGCCGCGCTTCGAGCTCAACCAAACCAACGCCGCTATCGCCAACGACGCATGGGACGGGCGACTCTCCCGCGAGCTTCACTTCGAAGCACTCATTCGTGCGCGCAATCCGCGCGTGGTGGTCAACGATCTAACGCCGATCATCGACCAGATGCGAAGTGTGAAGTCCACACGCGAGATCGCCGTTATCCGCCGCGCCTCGGAAATCGCGGGACAAGGAATGCTCGAAGCTATGAGATCCTCGAAGCCCGGTGTCCATGAATACGAGCTCGACGCGGCTGCGCGCTACGTCTACCTAGTGAACGGAGCGCGGCTCGACGGCTACCGCTCCATCATCGCCGCGGGCACGCAGAACATCGCGAATATGCACTACTTCCGCAACATTGCGACGCTCGACAACGGACAGATGGTGCTTATGGATTACGCGCCTGAGTACCGCTACTACACGAGCGACATCGGGCGCATGTGGCCTGTCAACGGCAAGTTCGCTCCGTGGCAGCGTGAGCTATTGCAACTCGTGCTCGACTATCGCAACGCAGTGATGAAGCGCATACGCCCCGGAGTCACCGCTCGCCAAATCATGGATGAAGCGAAGGCTGCGATGGAGCCTGTCTTTGCGCGCACCAAATTCTCAAAGCCGGACTACGAGAAGGCTGCGCGCGAATTAGTGGAAAAGGGCGGAGGAGTGTTTTCGCACCCTGTAGGCATGGCAGTCCACGACGATGGCGAATACATCCGCGAGCCGCTAAAGCCGGGCCAGGTCATCAGCATCGATCCTGCGTTGCGCGTGCCGAGTGAGAATCTATACCTGCGCTATGAGGACACGATCGTCATTACCGCAACCGGCTATGAAAACTTCACTGAGTTCCTGCCGGCAGAGCTCGACGCGATCGAAGCGGTCGTCCGCGGAGGAAATGGAATCGTGCAGAAGTTACCGCCCGGGCCAGCGCCTCATTGAGTTTGCAGCCAACCCTGTTGTTGCAGGATTTCGCGGAAGGACTTGTTCTCCATCGATACAGCCGGGAAGTATGGGCTTGTGTAGGTGCGCACCCACCAGTTGCCGGTGCGCTTGCGTGTTGCGCTGTCGGTGAAATGATACTCGTAAAGGTCGGCCTTCACGAACTTCGGCCGCTGGCCTGGGAACGGATTGGACTTCAAAAGACTTAGCACTGCCTTGTCGTCCTGCAGCAATTTCGCCATGAAATTGACGAACCACGGGTGGTCCTGGTAGCTGGACATCGCGGCAAACCACATCAACCAATCCAGCCGGAGATGATAGGGCGCGATTTGAGGCGGCATTCTTCCAACGTCGTTGGGCTTTCCCTTGAACTCATATTCCTTCCATTGCGTGTCGGGCGTTACGACGCTATCGGTTGTTCCCGCGACGACAATCTCGAACCGTTGGCGGGTGACGCTACCGAACGCGCCATAGGTCCCGACCAGATGAAGCGGATTGTAGCTTGTATTCATCACTTGACCCGGCGACAGCAAATTGCGCACGGGATCGATGCTTAGCCATCCAACAATGACGGCAAGGCAAATCAGGGACGCTCTGAATAACAGAGTTGGAACCGCCGGAGTCGCCTCGCGGATTGGCACAAGGAACGCGAAGTAGCGCCCATCGATTGCCGGAATCGCCAGCACCATGGTGAGGAGATTCAGCCAGGATAAGTTCCCGCTGGCGAGGATCGCTCCCTGGAAGATGATTGTGACGACGGCCGCGACCGTCGCGATGGGCTGCGGCAGGAAATAGCAGAAGGGAACCAGCAACTCGGAGAAGTGGTTGAACGCGACGCCGACTCTGTGCGTCCACTGCGGACTGGCGTGGAAGTACCAGCTCAATGGGTTCGGCATCGGCTGCGTCTCGTAGTGGTAGTCGAGACAGCTCAGATCGCGCCAGCAGGCGTCGCCACGGAGTTTGATCAGTCCGGCACCAAACATGATGCGGAATTCAAGCCATCGCAGCAGGTAGATAACGATGGTTGGAGTCTCCATGCTGCGTGCGCCGAGGAACATGGCGAAGAAGCCCGCCTCGAGCAGGATATCCTCCCATCCAAAGCCGTAGAAGATTTGGCCGACGTTGACGAATGAGAGGTAAAGGATCCACATTCCCGCCCAGATACCCGCATTGAGCCACCACGAGTAGCGGTCCGCGATGCCGGCGATTACGAGGCAGGAAAGCACGATCCCCAGCCATGCGGCGGCTGCGAACGCCCAATCCTTCGGCGCGAAAAAGAAGAGGCTCGGCGTTTCCCGAAAGCTAACCTGACGAATGAAGGCTGGGACGGGCAGGAGTCCGTGCTCGCCGAGCAGTGGGCGGAATTGGTTCAAAGCGCAAGCGAACGCAAAGAGATAGACAATCCCCAAGCCTCGCTGGAACAAGAGGCGGGTCAGGTAGTAATTGCCGGTCTCCAAAGTCACAGCGGGAAATCCGAGCACTCCTGGTTCCATCGTCCGAAGCGACTTATGGAGCTTGGCTGATCAACAGGCGCTTCAACTCGGAGGGCGGACTCTTTCCAATGCGTGCAGCGAATCCGGACAAGTTCGCCACTGCGAAACTGATGCCTTGTAGGTTCCGTTCCGGTGGAACTCCGGGGATCGGCCTGGGATATCCGGACGCCAGAAAGCGTCCATCGCGCCAGCGATACGAATTGCGATCACACTCGGGATCGACCTCGACGCCGAGCACTCCATTCAATGAACCCGGTAGCGATCCGGCCGCCGCGACGATTGTGAAATCGCACTTCGTGAGGAGGGCTTCGAAAAGCGGGGTATGAGCGGGGTTTGTCGTGCCAAGGCTCAAATTGGCAATGTCGATTCGATTCTCGAGGCACCACTCGAGGGCTTCGAGCAAGTACTCGACGCGCGTCCGCAAGGCCGAGTGGAACACGCGTAGCGCATAG
>Ga0157379_10004410_pt1 | contig 12056 bp, 22 predicted proteins | sample S25metaG_FD_121802 | JGI IMG/M metagenome (GOLD analysis project Ga0157379, IMG submission 121802) | Switchgrass rhizosphere microbial communities from Kellogg Biological Station, Michigan, USA - S2-5 metaG | ecosystem: Host-associated > Plants > Roots > Rhizosphere > Soil | place: USA... | reverse complement strand
TAAACTATACCTGCATGATGTCTAGACAATGTTAGTTTCCAGATTAATGTCATAGTGAATCAAGTTCTTACCCTCGACCATATCGGCAATTGGAACAAACATCTCAGGATTGATCAATCCCCAGACCGTACGTGTAAATGCATTCAGCCATTCCACAGATTCTGGAGTAGGAGGCGCAAATTTCTCGCCACGAACACGATGCATATCCGCACGAACACGATCGACTTCCTTCTCAAGTTTCCTCTGAACGATACTTGCACTGGTCACAGCCGCAAATCCCGCGCCGCCGATAATGGCGGAACGAGTAATCCAGATGACCCATGGCCAGGTAAAAGGCAACCACCATCGACCATGAGGGAACGCAAGGATGAGCCAGATGAGAAAAAAAGCTCCAGCAAGGCCTATTTGCAGCAAGTCCAAGTTGCGAAGCAGAGGTTCGAGTGAAACAGGAGCAGGGGGGAGGTATGGCTGAAGAGAAATATTTCCTGGTTTCGCAGGTGCGGGTGCGGTCTTGCTAGGAGAGATTATACCTCCAATACCACGAGTTGCTGGACCAGGTTTATTACTTTGGGGCATAAGCTCATCTCCAACAGGATAGTCTAACAGTACAGTTAGAAGAGCGCCAAAATTATTCTGAATAACAAATTTACCTGCAAATTTAGCATCTTTTATCGTAACGTCTAGACCAGTCGTTGGATCCTTAACAGTGCGTTCACCTTTCCGATTCTTCACTTTGTCAGTGGGCTTCTCCTTGGGGCCAGCCATCTTCTCCATCATTTCGGACTTTTCGTTCTGATTTTTCTTAGTCTCTTCAGATTGCCCATCTTGAGAGGGTCGTCCATTAGAACTTGAGGACGAGCCTGCCTCATCCCAGGCACTTTGCTGGGCTTCATAACCTTGGGTGGTCGGAACAGGATTCTTCTCGCTGTATGGATCCATAGGGAGGCAGACAGTGCTCTCCGCTCCTCTATATAAGCCATAGCCATCATGCCGCCTTCAGTCACTGGGCGGGTCAACGTCATGCTCGCGTATGACGTCGTTAATTATTGGTTCGTTGCTCAAGCGCCCGAGGATCCACTCCATATGATCAGAGTCTTGAATGAAGCAAGGATCGAGTTCTGCGAACTGTGGTTCGTAAAGCAATTATAACGATGATAAGTATATATACAACAATAAAAACAATGACAGACGAAGTAATTATACTATTAGAATTCTATTTAGTTCTTTGTTCCGTTGGAGTCCCTCTTCAATCGCCAGTCAATAAAGTCTGCAAACTCCATGATCGATTTCGCAAGTTCTTTCATCTCTGACGCACGGGGGAGTCGAGGGGAACGTGTCTCATCTCCACCAACTGAGCCAAGCCCTTCCTCCAGCTCGGAAAGAGGTGTAAGCGATCTAGCAAGAGATACGGCACGTCCAGAGACTGCAGTCGATGTCTGAGGAGTGCTCTCAACAGATGCACCATCTGTCTCACCCTTGTGCGCGAGCCACTTGGATAGCTTTCTCATTTCATCGACGTCCGCGAAACCCCACCAACGGTCAGCGTTGGGGTCTTCCTCTTCGTCGTCAGAATCGACGTCCATGTCTTCAGGATCCAATGACTTGACGATTGTGCCTGGCTTGCCATAAACAGCGAGGAACCAGCCCCATCTCTTCGTTCCAGCACGCTCGCTTTCCGACGGAATGCGGTCTTTCTTGCCTTTCTGGGGTCCAGAGGCTGATAGGGCATAATATGTACGCCCTTGCATGTCATAACCAAGAGGTACGAAACGAGAGGAGCAGGAATCCATTTCGGCTTTGTACATATTTTGCAAGTTAGCCACGGCTTCCTTGTGCTTGCTTTCGGCCTCGCGATACTAGAGATGATTGAGCATTCAGTATTGTTACATTTCCAAGAATGACATACCTTTATCCTCCAGGGATCGGGCTTCTTGGTCTTCTCCTTTTCGCCAGTTGGTTTTTCTTCCATCAACACAGCCTTCTCAGCAGCCCATCTTTCCGTTTCCTCCTTGAACAACTTGTGGTAGTTTGCCCGAGCATCCCTAGCTTGCTTTGTACCTTCCTCCAGCTCAGCACGAATACTTTCACTTTCCATTACAGCCTCGACGAGGAATAGAAGGACCGGCAAAAGCTGATCAACATGCACGCCTTGCATTCGACCACCTCGGGTGTTGTACGAAGTCTCCATCACGGATTCACGTAGGCTGGGAATTTTTCGCAGTGTATGGTCGCGCGGGAGACTGTCTCTAAGATCGAAGATAACGGGGAAGATTTTTGACCAGTTTAGACCAAGGCTTCGGATAGTTTTCAGGGAGGCTTGGATGGTCTATTCAACGTGAATGAATACTTCACGAAACCTTGAATAATGAGAGAGATGTACCTTCTTATGAGATTTGTCTTCTACTGCGACAAGGTCAAGAAGGGCCATCAGGATGGCTTTGGCAGACTGATCATGTAGAGACGAGAAATCTTCTAATTCGTCGACGTTACTCAGGCTGATATCCAGAATGGGATTAAAGCGTAGAATAAATTCGCGTAACTAGAAAGAAAATCAGTGGATAATATGAGAATACAAAGTTCGACTGACGAAGATACGATTCTCCACGTCTTCTTTGCTCCCCATATCTGGGACAGGGACCCAGACAGGCTCCGGAACGTCTTTCTTGGGTTTCTTAATGACTTCTTTCCTTTCGGCTTGTTGGAGCGTCTTTTTTTGCGAATTTGTTTTGTCTGATTTGACCAAAATTGTCTCAGTGCTGTTGGATGCCTTCGGGGAGATATTTTCAGCAGAATGAGCACTGTTCTTAGGTAGAAGTCCCTGATGTTCTTGATCAGTCACGCGTATATAAAGGGAAGAGAAGTTGCGTACAGATGCGTTTGGATCCTTCTTTAAAATATCATGAACAGAACCTTGACCGTCTAGGAGAGCGATTTTTCTAAGTCGTATTATTGAGGATGGACTTTTAAAGACGTCATACATAGACTTACCCAACGGGCGCCAAGCCTAATTTCTTCCGACAGGGAGCACAGTTACAATGGCCTTCACAACGGGGACAACTATTGGAGAGCTTGTAAGTGGTTACATATTACGAGTACCAGGATGTCACGTACTTGAAGACATATTGGAGTCCTCTCTCCTTTTGTTTGGGATCACTAGGTTTCTTCTGCTTGATGAGATGAAGATTTTCGCCATATCTTACGTGACATGTTAATATTGACCACATAAAACAAAACAAAACGTGTACCTATTCTTCAGGCACGTTTCGCAATACGAGGCTTTGCATTGTGTGCCGCTATCGCGTAGGCGCGTGCATTGTAACATCACTGCAACATACCTAATAAGAAAAATATACTACACAAAAGATATGCGCCACATGCCAGCAGGAGCCTTCTTAGATCGACATTGGTGGCACGCAATAAATCCGGTTTCGTCACGCATCGGCTTCGCCTTCTTCGTATCGGGCTTCATAATGTCTCCGACATCGTCGACCGCCTTGCGCTTCTTCTCCCGGGGTATATTATTCATTTGAGTCTTGGGTAAAAGTGGGGTGGTATTCTCTTTGTGGCTATGAGACGCGTGAGATAGAGGGTGATTATCTACCTTCGCTGAAGTAGACACGACGCGTTTCATGAATAACGGGCTTGGAGGTATTTCGACAAAGACTTGCGACTTTCTTCTATTCTGTATAATATTCGGTGTTCTAGATATACTGTCCATGATGGGCAGGTGCTGGTATGCAAATGAAGGCCAGTTATTGTTTGCTGTTGTGGAGTGGAACAAGGAGAAGAGACGCGCAGACACGGTTCGCGCTTTTCCTCATATGGTCACGTGATACTGAGCGCTTGAAAAAAGTACCTACGAATCGGAACCTCCTCGTCTCTCAGTCTCTGCAACAGCGAGCGATGTCGCATGCAGATCATACTAGAGACCCATGGCGAGCATTATTTCACGCATCCAATGCACTATATACTGACGTCCGACCAGCCCCTGGGTGATTTTAAATGACTTTGGAGGTGCATTTGCTATGGGGGCCATCGGTGGTAGCATTTGGCATGGAATCAAGGGAGCGCGAAACTCTCCTCGAGTGAGTGGAAGGATTTACTAGTGATTTTCATCTTTATTGACCAGGATTTGCTTTTATCTTAGGGGGAACGCTTGGTAGGAGCAGTCTCCGTTATAAAAGCTCGCGCACCCGTCACAGGAGGCAATTTCGGTGTATGGGGTGGAATGTTCTCTACATTCGATTGCGCAGTCAAAGGGTGGCGACAAAAGGAAGATGCTTGGAATGCCATTATCTCTGGTTTCTTGACTGGTGGCTGTCTGGCAGCACGAAGTTCGTCATTATTTTGCCTTTTAGTCAAAGCTCAGATCGTTGATATCCTTTGAAGGTGGTCCCAGAGGAGCCTTTGGTTCGGCGGTGGCATGTGGTATTTTATTGGGTGTCTTCGAGGGCGTTGGTGTCGTGGTTGGACGGATCTTTAGTGAAAGACCACTCCCGGCCAGTATGTCAGCCTTCAAACCTTTTCTACTCTTTCTGACAAAAGTGTCTCCTTTTTAGTGCCAGAAACATCTGGAACAGCTCCAGCTCATTAGCATCACGCACACTCACATATATACTTTTACGCCTGACATTTCTCTGTACTGCTCGCATATTATATAAATATCCCATCTCTCTTCTCTATGTAATATGGTATCCCTTTTATAGATGATTATAAGAACACCGGGATGCTTTTATCGACTAGTGGACTGAACATGACAGTGAAAATCTAAATAAACTATGCTCGAAATTTGCGGTGTTCCTCCCGTACGTCACGCGTTACACCATATATCCATGGTGGTGGCATGCAATAACATCGTGCCAGCCTTCCGACAACATTGCAGGCATGGCGTTGGTGTTCTGGGCCCGCAAATTATTAGATCCTTTGTGATATTAGGACGAAGACGACTGCATGCAACCGCAGGGCGACTGGATGACACCAAGCCTCCAACACCTGCAGACATTCTAACTACGCTGTATCGTACGCGCCAGATTCTTCCCAGCGCACTTTCGCAGAATCAGGCTAGACCTTGGGATTCAGTACTACAAAGAGCGGGAGACATCTTATCTGGTGTACAACCGCATAAACCTCGCATAGCAAGTGAGCAGAATATTTCCGAAGAAACGCTGCGTACTCACTTGTCCGTGGAATAGTTCTTGGTCTCGATGATCTTTCGAAATCAAGAGAGATTGTATCCGCTTTAGTAGAAGATCCTTTGTCCTCAGATCCACAGGCGGTCGCTGCATTGAGAAATCGACCACAGCCAAATGCGCCATTTACCATTAGGTGTGTAACTCAACCATTTCTCTTGTATATCAGTTCACCTTAACGATGTAGTGATGATGAACTTGAACAAACACCTTTATCTTTGAGATTTAACAGTCCCTGGCTGAAGAGACTCAACGCCGAAATCATCGAGATACCCACCACCTTCCCAAACGCCCTCCCACTTCTCCACGACTCAGACATCCAACTCGTAGTCGCCAGTCCTAATTTCCCAAGTCTACCCACAAATTTCCATACACTCTTGTCCAGGCCTTCATTCTTCCTCGTCCTTCAGTACCCAACCATCGACCAGACCATTCAAAACTACACCCTTACTCGTCTTGGTCAACTGGAACCTACAGTTATCGATTCTTTGAAGACCAGGACAAGTTTTGTATACTCTCGAATGGCTCTTGAGGCACTGGATATCTTCCGTCGAGGATCTAGCTCAATGGAGGCCGTCCAGACGTTCCAACACGACATCTTGGCTTCCGGGATTCCAGACCTAGCAGCTCGGATCACAAAGGAATTATCAAAGGACACGAAGGCGTTGAAGGATCAATATGCTAGTGCTGTCCTTTCTGCAGCTCTCGAGACATGCAGAGAAACCACCAAAACCTCTGTGGTTGTCGCAGAGACTGTCCAGAAATCTGCGGATGTACTGCGGTCAACCGCTATTTCGAATCGAGAAGATGCCTTCGACGAGGTTTTGGGAAGGGACGAACCCTCTGTCGTAGAAGCTGCTGTCCAGAAATCTACAAAGGAAATGCGGGCTTTCATGAGGACGCTTCCCTGGTGGAAATTGCCATTCCGGATTGACGATCTTGGCCATCTGATAAGTGCTGCAGTAGAGCAAGCATGGTGTCCTGATCTTCGAGCGAAGGTAAGCTGATTTTCCTTCATGGTGAGAAATCACGTTAAATGGCTTCTTTAGCTGGAATTTCAAACCGGAAGGCTTCACTCAAAGAAAGCTCTCTTGACATCTCAGACCTTCGCCACGCTCGTTTCACTGCCTCCCTCTTACCATTCCTCCGTTTTAACCAACGAACTCGAACAAATCGCTTCGCGTCCCCCAGAAGTAGGCCCAGCAATGCTAACATACCCCATCTCATATCGTCTCCAACAAATACAACAACCCATCCTAAAGCTTCACCGGCACGCACAGCGTTCTGTTATTTTATTATGGACTACGAGTATGGGAAGCTTTGGAGGTGCATATGCGGCGTGGTTATTTGATTATCTTGATGGGTCGACAGCTTTGGGGCTGGGATGTCTGAGTTTTGTCCTGGGTTTGAGGATGTTTATTGGGAGATGGGAGAAAGGACAGAAGAGGTGGTGGATGGACTGGAATCGGGCCGGGGAAGGGCTTGAGAGGGATGTTACGGTAAGATACATATCGAGAGAGATGAAGTCGTATTCACAAATTCTTCCAGAAATCCCTTACAACTCTGCTTGATGAAAAAGTTCTTAATGTCCCGCTGAGAGCTTCCGAAGCATTGGAAGGAATGGTGATGGGACGACGAGAGGAAGCAGACAAAATCAACCAAGAGCTGGACCTAGTCTCCTCAGGCAAGGAGCCCTGGCTTACAACGGACTCTACAGTATCCTCCACGCGGCTAGAAAAATAAATACTGTATCCATACACCGTCTAATCTGGCTAGCTTGGAGGGACAACCACTAATTTTACACTAGAGGGAGGTGGTGCTCCCCGCGCAGTATCCGTACTAGGGCGATCCATATCATCCTCATCATCCCCGATCCCAAACAGCTCTTCACTTTCATCCCATACATTGCCCAGCCGTATTTGATTTTGGGCTTTAGGAATGGTAGCTTTAATTGGATTGTGAGTTGGGAGTAATGGGAAGCCTCTGGCTGGTCCACTTCGTGGATAAGTTTCTGAGTCTGAGTCTGAGAAGATTTCCTCTTCTTCTTCTGCGGAGACTGGCTGGTATAGTCGAGAAATCTGCGGGAAATGGATTAAAACTACGGCGTTTTAAAATAGCTTGAATCATAGCAACCTCGCGTCTATGACGGTAATATCGTTCTAGGTGATACGAAACTAAGAGAGTTGGATCAGCGATTAGTATATAAACAGTAGAATTAAACTTACCCCAAAGACCCAATGAGGAGCCGAGGAGATTTGCCTGGAGAAGGTGAGATGGAATATTTAGAGTGTAATAAGCTGACGAACAATTATATCCCCCATCTCAAACACTTTATACTGCATCGAGGTTAGAACCAGTACAACAGAAATCACAGCATAACTCACTGGTAACATCGACTGAACAACTTCGCTCATAATCCCCCCAAAGAAGAAACATATAACTCCAGTTATGATGAGACCTGCGTTTCGCCAGTACCATATTCTTCTGGCATCTCTGAATACAAATGGGTAAGCCGGGATAGTAGTGAAAGATCCGGGACTCACTCTTCAACATCCCAAATAAAATAGAACACCCCGGTTGCAACACCCAAACATAGGAAATGTAGAATTTCTGTCCAACCCTTAGCGTCTCAGAAAGTCCAAAAAGATTCATACGCACTTCAGAATATTTAGCGTAGAAAACAAATTATTAAGAAACCACACACCTATCATTCAGGGGTAATCGCCGTACGAAATTGGTGAAACCCAAGAACGCTAATAGAATCATTATAAGACTCGTAAATAGCAGAAACCACTGCGTATCTATAAGCACACATAACACACACTGAACCCATTCAACAACTCACAGGTCGTATTCGAATCGGAAAGTCATATTTCGGTATTCGTAGGTGGTGCGACTTCATACATGACTTCACGGCGCGCCTTGACACCGTCCGCAGCGCTTTCCCCACTCTCGACGTCAACGGGACCCTCCCTCCGGACTCTGGTAGCCTTAGTGCCATGGAAGATGCAGGGAGGGTCAGATGTAGACAGGAAGGTAAATGGTTAGTAAAGATATGTGGAGAATGAGTTCCAGCTCAGTGGTGGCGGTGATGACACTAACGCGCCGGGACGGAGATCCAATCACATAGAAAGAATCATGCTCGAATTCGAATCGAATATCTACGACGGGCTCCCGAGGTGGAATTATACGACTCCTCGGGAAGTTCTACAAGCTTAGCATGTTTGGATCCATCTTCAAGAGAGCCATGTCTTCTTTATCTCGAGTTCACTCTGACCACCTGGCTCTTTCCAAGTTCTCTACCTGCGAACTCTCAGATGCACTCATCAAGCTCGGTCTACCTCATGGGGGGCATATTCCAGATATCTTCATGTTATCCCCATCCGATCCCGATACTCGCATTTGTGGTCCTGCATATACTGTGAAGATGGTCGCGGCATCTGATAAGGACGCCCCAAAACTCGAAAAGCACTTTGTCGACGAAGCAACTCCCAATAGTGTCATTTTCATCGATGCACCTCCCCGTATGTCATTTCTTATTCTATTTTCATCCCGGCTAATACATTTCTTCATGAAGAAACCAAATCGGCCGTATGGGGAGGATGTGCGTATCTATGAATCCCTTTTCACATAATATTCACATATTCACTAATGCCTCGTACAGTAATGAGCGCAGGAGCCATCTCCCGAGGGTGTCTAGGAGTCGTCATATCGGGGCGAGCAAGGGACATTTCTGAACATCTCGAAAGCAATTTCCCTGTCTTCGCCCGGTCCCATTCCACTCTCGGCCAGTCACCCTTCACCCGCCCTTCTGAGGTCAACATCCCACTTGTCATTCACCCACAACCTATAGATTCGGACTTCCCTCCCATGTCTCTTGAACCTGGGGATCTTATCGTCGCTGACAGGGATGGCGTGGTATGTGTTCCTAGGGATTTGGAGAGCAAGGCGATAGAATTGGCGACGAAGGGACGGGAAATAGATGCCAGGTGCATGGAGGATATCAAAGCAGGGAAAGGTGTCAAGGAAAGCTTCACGAAATACCGCGGTAAATAAAGGATAAATCAATGCCTGTAAAAGTACAAATCTAGCAATACAACAACATCGAAGAGTCCAATAATAAATCACCGAAAGCTCTATGGGTTTACATCCCTTTATCATCTAACAGCAGTTGCGGCCATAATGGCTCCTTTGCTCAAGCAGAAATCGATATGTTCATTCAACCCGGCGTTATCCGTCTCCCATACTTTGGAGCATATGGGACATTCTTGTTCGGTATTTGGGGCCTTCGCTTTATTGGATCGAGATTTTGGTTTTGAGGAGTTTCCAGGATCCTTGGCTGGGTTTCTGCATGACGGTGGCTTCTGAGCTGTTTTGGATATTGGTCTCGTTATTGCCTCCAAATCGTCCAGGCCAGCTTCCTCATCCTCGTCGATAATATGTTGATCATCATCTTCATATTCGGCCATGGCTCGTTCTTCCTCCATCCGCTTCTGAGACAAATCCATTTCCTCCTCCTCCTCAGACTCCATTCCCACCTTTCTTCTCTTCTTGCTGGGTGAGTTTCCAACCGCTTCAAAATACTGTAACATATGTAAGTCCAATCTATAGAACAAGGTCGTACCATACATACCCTTTTCAACCCCTGTGCATCACTCGCCCTCAAATCTTTCAATTTCGTAACCCGCAGGCCAATCAATCGAATCGTCACTGGCAGCTCTGGCATTAACAGTGACTTGCCAATCTGTCAAAATCCAAACGTGTCAAATGCCATCATCATATTTGTAATATAAAAACACTCCTCACCGTGAACAGATCCTCTTTGGACTTGATGAGCCTAGACGAGGATCTTGCTCTCGTAAACACTGGTGGCGTAAAGTCAGGCTAAACTTAGGCGTATGGAGGGATAGCAGCTGACCTTGGTAAGTATCTAGTTTATATTTCAGTGTGACCGTATGACCAGCCCAACCACCACGCTCCTATAGCGCTGTTAGTCGGACTAGAAGCATACGGGAAGAAGGGTTTCATACCATATCTTCTTCCAATTCCACAGCACAGTCTGATAATTTCTTCAGGATAGCGTTGGTATCACTAAGGGAGTTGAATGTCCTGAAGTAGGTTAGAAAGCAGTAAATACGAAAAAGGATAACTGGAATTACCGCTCCGAACCCACACTCTTCCGTTCGTGTCTTTGTGCCGGTTCGACTACATTTGAACCGATACCCAGGTATGTGAGAAGTAGCGATTGAAGATGAAATTGCTTGTCAAGGACGGACAATGTTGCTCGATTGGTGTAAATGTCGCCACATGTCTAACCATCTGGTCAACATCCTGATTCTGGCATCCAGAAATCCGACACTGACCTTAATTCCTATAGAGTCCAAGAGCCTCTCCATCACACGTCCGATACCAGGAATCTACAAAGAAGAACATCGGTCAGCATAAACAGATTCGACTGGGCGTCAGCCCACTTACCTTCCTAATCGGCAACACGCGCATAAATTCCAAGATCGTATCTCGTTCGAAAGGCAAATAAAATTGTCCATTAGGTTTGTTTTTATCAGAGCAAATCTTGCAGATAAGGCAGTCGGTTTCAATTCTAAGAGAAGTGGAGAGTGGCCGGGCTAACCTTCGCTAGCATCTGAGGAATGGTTAAAGACAAAGTATGGGAGAGGATAAGAAATTCCTACCTTATTTGGGGCAATTCCTGCGCTTACCTGGATAGCAGTTTGAGGGTGAATGATGAGAGAGGAAGAGGTGGACGTACAGTTAATAGTGTTTCTTTTTGCACCTTTCTTCTCAGTTCTTGTACACAATCTTCCGGGGTCATACTGTGCTCCTCGCAATACTTTGTGATACTAAAAAAGGCATATAATCAGGTAAAGACATAAGAAATATAATCGATGCATACTTCAAATAAGCTTCATCAATTCCACCAGGTTGCATTGTTTCGTCATATCTTCGGAATATATCCATTACTTTTCTAAGGAACCAAGTAAGAAAGGCTACACATAAAAAATAGTGAGACGTACCTTGACATTTCGCTGTATCGCGATCCTCGAATAGGAAGACAAATAAGTTGTGGACATAGTTTCTTCCCAATAAAGCCTAATCGGTTGAAATCCTTTAAATTCAGCGCTTCCTGTAATAGGAGAAAATTACCTGGCATTCCTGACCGAACACCAAACTTTCGCGCCTCGTAAGAGGCTGTGGATAACACGCTGAATCCAACCTAAATGCACGTTGAGGGGTTAAAGTAAACGAGAGTTACGGAATGAAAACCTACTGCGAAGGGTTTATCCTTCAATTTCGGATTATCCAATAACTAAATGACACTAAGAGTAATGTACAATTGGATTGAAATGAACTCACCTCAACTGATGCATAAAATGCATCCATATCGACATGCACAATATACTGCGAAAGATCTCTCCTCGCCTCCAACTCAATAAGACTCCTATCCACAACAGTTTCGATCTTCCCTATACCGGACCGATCCCAATCAGCACCCACCAGCCCACATCTAACCAAAGGAACGCAAACTCACCTGCATCCACCCCCCGCATCAACAGTTCCCTCTCCTCCAAAAGCCTCTTAATCTTGGCCGTCAACTCCTGATCCTTTCTCTTCTCATTATCATAAAACTTGGATCCCTTTGACGCCTCCGCAATAATACGGTTTATCTCCGTTTGGTCCTTTGCGAGACCTGCCTTTCCAGTAGACGGTCCTGCGAGGCGTTTGACGAGGGAGTCTTCCATTGAGGAGGATTTCGCAAGAGGAGTCGTCATGGTTGTGAGAGTGCTTCACAACAGGGCGGATGCGCCGGACGCGCTGAAGTAGGTGTGGCACTCGGAGTGAGGGGGCGGG
>Ga0157379_10004409_pt1 | contig 12060 bp, 13 predicted proteins | sample S25metaG_FD_121802 | JGI IMG/M metagenome (GOLD analysis project Ga0157379, IMG submission 121802) | Switchgrass rhizosphere microbial communities from Kellogg Biological Station, Michigan, USA - S2-5 metaG | ecosystem: Host-associated > Plants > Roots > Rhizosphere > Soil | place: USA... | reverse complement strand
CGACTTGACAGGCCTACCCGTCGGGCCGTTCCCGCAGAATAATGGATGGCATTCGAGGGGAATTGGAGCGATGGCGGGTGTGTGTTGAGTGCGGTGTTGGGGTGGGTTACTGTGGCGTGGTATTCTTTGAGTGGGGGGGTGACGGAGGAGGAGATGGAGGAGGAGGCGAGGGTGAGGGTGAGGGTGAAGACGAAGGAGGAGAAGGGGGGGTTGTTTGAGAAGAAATAGGGTGGGATGGGATAAAGAGTCGATGGGATTCGACTTGGTTTAATGATTGCTTTGGTGTATGAATGGCTCTTTTCTTTTCTTCCTTCTTTTCTTACAAGAGAGACCGGCGCTTCGCTACGGAAACCGAAGTGTAGGGGGTATGACAAAAAATGTCATACTTCACTGTGTTCGAATCCGCATTACACTCCAGTTTTTGCGCAGGAAATCTACTATTTGGCACATAAGACGCAATTTTCTCGATAATATTCCAAGGTATTTAAATGGTGCATGCATAGCATGATGAACGGTAGCTAGCAATTATTGATGACCGCGCATATGACTGTTTAATGAGCATATACGTTCACACAGAGGCAATGATATGTATGCCACATCATATCTCCCGGCATAGGTATTCTCCCGGCATAGGTATGTCCGTGCAATTTCAGTGACGTACACTGTAACAATTTTTGAGAAGGCGAAGCGTTTTGAGATGCCAATATCTTTTGTTCGGAATTGAGCACAATCCTAGCGGAGGAAGGCAATCGAGGGAGAGTGCCTGCTTGAAGTGGCTGTGCAGAATATATACAACGAGCGTTAACGTTAGCATCACGTACGATATACTTTGAAAGATCCCTATATTTACCAAAAAAACTTGCCTTGAAAACCTTTAGGAAGAGAATTGAACGAATTCATGAAGGAAGCTATTTGCAGAGAGGATTTCGCAGCAAAGTGGCCAGTTTCTCCATGGTCGATCTTTGTTGACCAGCTTCGTTTGAACTTATATTTCATCGCCATGTGACTCTACAACTGGACTACTGACCTTCCTCCGCTTTATGAGCACGATACAGCAGTTACTTTACTTTATCCTATGTCTTCTGACATTTTGCGTCATTTAATTCATATATCAGCAAGTTCCTTGGGCTTGAATTTGCCGTTTCACCGATATGGGTGCTCAAGATTGCCCATATTTATTTCCTTTGAACACGACTATGACTGCCATTGACCCCCAACGCACTATGTACACCACTTCGGCCAGCATCTCAGCCCTAGTAACTCGGAGCTTCGCTTCGGCGGCGATATTGCAAATGGAAAGAGGTGTTCTGTGGCAAGATTTTGGTTTCAATGGAGGTCAATGACTGGTAACTCTCAATGGTGGAGTGGGTATCTCAGTATCGGAAGAAGTGAAGGGAAGAAATCATATACAGCCCTCGAATCGTGCTAACGGTCTTATCGTTAATATTGCGTACAGACAGGCGTCAAATAAGTATACATGCAAGAACTCATAAGTATTTGCAGTCTTTAAAAGGTCGTCAATGGTCACAGAGGAGTGTCACGGTGGCTCTTAGCATTGTTTCCTTTAGTGAGTAAGATCCTATTAAAATTTAGTCCTTAATATATCAAACGATCAGAGGTTTACTGCGGAGACTCACTTCTATTCTTCATTGCACGCAGTATATCGTTGGCCTTGTGTATTTTAGTAGCCTGAAATTGGATACAGTCAACATCTATCACTTTGCAATATCGTTATCAAGCGGGATCGAAATAATCAGTTAACAATTTATACACACAATGCAATTCGTTTGGCTTTGTGGGGCGGAAGTCAGTTGGATAACTTTCAAATAATCCGCGGGGCCGTGGACCCCTTTCCCTATCAGCATTGAGCATGTCTTGAATCGATTGGGAGCCAATATAACCTAAAGCGAATAAATAATATAAATATAAATATAACGACACATATCTTTCCCCACACCACTTACCATCGATTTCCTCCGACAAATCTGCGATATAAAGCATTTCCTCTTCACATGTGTCCTTCAACGTCGTTGTAGTATATATAAATCTTCTTTGTTTTTTTTTACCAGCTTGAGGGTCAGTGTCTTCAATTTCGATATCGACGCAGGAGTAACACTCTTTGACTACATGAATGGCTGGTCGCATTGGAATACCTCTATGTATACACTTCGGCACTGCCAAATTATAAATATTAGTATATATAGGTAACAACATTATAATAGACTCGCACTTTCAACTTCGCTTATATCTGTTTGGCGGGAAGCAAGCGTCTGCGCATTTTGTATAGTTGTGGATGCTGCGTAGAGTAAGGTTTGCATCTAGATTTAGTATATTTACACACCGTCATAATCGCTGGTAAAAATAACGATCAATGAGATAAATTTTCACGAAAGGATTGTTTTTTCACAAACCACGATAAACATATCTGGCATGAAGCCTCTGGGAATAGTAGGGCGTCGTGGACAAACAGAGTTCGTGTCCTCAATTCGCGTTTGGCAGGAGGATTCTGAAGCTGCAAGCGCAAACATGCCTGTGCAGCAGTATCACTAGGTATGGGTAGGTAGGAGCCACGAGCCGATGGTGTCGGGAACAGGATGGGGAGCTTCCACATTAGGATAGTTCTAGTGTTGCGAAACATGTTTATCAGAACCCTAAAGGATTATAAACAAACATGCTTATCACCGTTTATCGTGTTCGATACTGCCAATATTATGATGTTCGGGAGGGAGACTGAGGGGGTGGGGAGAGCAGAGGAGGGTATTGGCGTCCAAGAGGTACGTTTTATTGCATTTGAGCTCGTCCCTTTGCCCTTGCGTAGTTATGATGGAAGCTCCGCTGAGTACGAAAATGGCGCGTGAAGAGCGGAGAACAAAGCGGTTACGCAGGCAAATGAGATTGGGATCTACTGAACGGGGACAAAGCTTAGCTGATACCACCGGCGTCAGACAGCTTGTTGAATCTAGGACTTTTATCACAAACCCTATGAGGCTCCTATCGATTGTCCGAAGACATGGGTTCATTCGGTCACCTCTTGAAGTCGGTGCTGAAGCTTTCCTTTCCAGTTGGTCAGATGAAGATGCCATTTAGACGTTCATGCCGAATACCCGAATGCTCAAACTTCCACTTGAATGCTCTACTGGACATGTTTCATACGATAGGTGAAATAATCGAAGTTAGAGCCGGCTTGAAACATATTGCATAGGTGCTCACCCTGCTTTGTAGATGCCCTCGCCTAAGAGCGATGTCTCCAAGTTCTGCAGAAACGACGGTTAGCTCAGGGGTGACCTCAGCTGAGACTTCGATACCGAAGATGATAGTGAGTCGAACACCCTAGAATTCATTCTAGAAAGTTTGATTAACAAACCGAAATGCTCTGAAGGCTAATCGGGGGGTTCGTGTTTATGACGTGGCATAGGAATCCCCTTCCTAACGTTACCCGCAGGAAGAGAAAAATGTGTCCGTCTTTGAAGAACGACTCTAGCATGTCGACATCAAACCTAGAGATTAAACTCCAGGCATAAAAGGCTGGTACATAATTTAGTAAGAATTTGCTAGGATTTACTCACCTGGCTGTTGCCTCTCGATGCAGACGAATTATTTTCTAATGGCAAATACCAACATAAGCTTCTTCCGCCTTTGACAGTTTAGTTCGGGATGATTCAGATGCGATAATTGATGAATCCATTCGTGAGTTTGTCTCAGGCTTGGGTCATTCGGTGAGTATCTCCAGTCGAGACCCATAGTAACTCTTCAACCATAGTGGCAGGCTTTTGACTACAATGACACCGCGATAAAAAGCCACCTTAGAAGCAAATAAATTACCTACTAATAACCCAGGACGCGAATTTTGTTCGTCAAAGTTTCAGCAAAATTGATTTGTGAGTAGACATGTGCACTGGGAATAGTATGTTGGGTTTGTTTCCGACTCCCATATGGTGACACTCTGATTATTTCTCAAAATTACTGACAGGACGACAATAGATGAGAATTTTGTTCGTCGTTTCTAGTGGGGGAATGCAAGTCAAACGGGAGGCTCTTGTTCTATGACAGACTGACCTGATGTTAAGGCTGTCTATATTTGAACCTCCTATCAAATATCCTTTGTGATGTTGTACGTTCGTGTTATTTCCATTTTCCACGTTCGGTACTGACGACACCTTCACTTCGTGCTCGTTGGCATCGGTCATCGGTAATTCAGAACACAACTCGCATGGTATTCCAATGTCTTCACATCTGAAATATTATTAGATCGCCGTGAGGGTTGAGTCGAAATGATTCAACAACCATTTACCACGTCGATCGTGTTCCGTGGTAGGATCTCCTGCTGGCTTCTGATAATGGTATCCATTTGACGTAGGCATCCTCTCCTTAGAGCCAATGGCATAGGAGACGACTATTAACACATATTCCAGGAAGTGACCTCTGAAGTGGTTAGGATGCTTCTGTAATTGAAAGCTTATCAACATACACTTCGCCATAGGATGGGTCTCACCGACTCTCACAACGTCCAATGGACACTTATGAAATACTACCAGAATCCATCGGTTAACGTTCTATATTTCTCTCTCCGAGGAATAACAGGAGTCGCAACGAATGCAAAGGCCAAAGGTATTTCAAGCTTGTTAGGATTCAGCTTGCTTCAGAGTACGCTCATTGTGTGCTCACCTTATAGGGCTTCCATGCCTTACGCAACACGATATCCATCATCTTCCTGGTTCCTAAAACTCAAAGAGCATTCCCGCATCATAATACGGTCAGTCCTCAGTAAGATCGAAGAGGGTTGTTGTTGACGGCAGGAACCATAAGTTTCGGAAGCTGATGGTCTCACCCGGCAGAAGCGCCCAAAAGGAAGGGAGGTGATGTTCTTCTTTCGAATCCTTTATTGCCTATAATTTACCATCACATTGTATTCTACTGTAGCCGCCCAATAGTTCTCACTTTCACGGGTCAAATATTTCGTCAGAAGGCAGATAAGTGTTCAATCCGAACTAAGTAATCATCTGTTTGCTGTCCGTCGTTCCTTTTGAAGAGTACTACTCCCTTGTAATCTTGTTAAAATTGTTCGCAAGTTATTAGAGTCAAGTATAGATGCAGGAGGTCGTCAGTATCCACTAAGTAAACTATTCTTCGCGTGATAAAATAAATAATAAATAAATAAGGACGTAATGACAATCTGGATACAATATATAAGTCGAACAAAGAAGGGTGGAATTGTATATTATTGTACGAAGAGTGTTTGGACCCTAACTCGTGCAAATGAATGTGCTGTGGTCTACACATGGTATCAGGAAGAGGTAACGTCAAACGAATAATTATTAATTTGGATATAGTTAGGCAAGTCGCGGGTTGCTCCGGTTGGAACAGTGCAGCACTGGTTAAGCTCGAGCAATATTTGGCGAAAGTATTCTCAGTGGTTCCCGAATTGGTCTGATGCTTGTTGTTTCATGGACTTCTTGGAAAGAGGGTCATGAAAAAGAAGAAAGGAAGCAAGTCCCGATGAAGCAGTGCAGCACATACCGTTGCCAGCTTCATCCCTCACTTCTGTCTCAATTTCCATTCGTCCATTATTAGCTATAGTGGGTAGATTTTGGTTTAGTACTACAACGTTGGAAGATGAATTCCTTACTTTCTTGTCTTTGCGGTGGAATAGCATTAGTCGCTTCCAATATCTGAGGAGAAGGCTCAAAAATTCTCCGGAGATATTCTGAGCTTGAGGAAGGTGGGTCTCCGAAATTCCAGCAACTATCCGCTCTCACAACCGCTTGATAAGATTCGTGGTGACGATCCACCAGTATCCCACTTGTATAGCAAGTTTTTCCCAGCTGAAGGTTGAAGTTCTGATTTTGTAGCTCAGTAACATCAAAAATTGCACTAATATGTGATGGTGAGCAAGACTTGGTAGTTGGCTATGCTATTCACTTACAAAAAATGCGCCTGGAACACCCCACCTCTAACTTCTGTATGTCCACGAATAATTGCATATTGCAACCCATCATCCGCGGTAGGGATAATTTGGATAACTTCACCGAATATACAAAATTGTGGGGGTGAAAATACCAAAGATGCTCCCCAACCATGGAAAACCTCCTGTGGCAAATGAGACATGCGGAGAGCCTCTATGATAATAGGCCCAAAGGTGGGAATGTAGACATTCCCATGGATAAAGGCGACGCGACGATCATCAACAAAGCTCCCTTGTTGAGAAATCTTGGTCCGGATAACCAGCCCAAAGGGAGGTTCCCTAAAATTAGGACGAAAAACGACAGAACGATAGAAAATGTAACTCGTTCCTTCTTGCACCCTAAAAATTGGATCAGCAAGAAGGAATATACCAATAATTTGACAATTGGTAGGCATTTGATGAAAATGGGGGCAAAAGGGGAGCAGTTGAAGTATACTTACTGATCACAATAAGGTTTTAAGCAAAGGAAGACAACAACAACAATGCGAAATGCTCATGTTGTCAGCTTTACCAAGTCAGAGATGTAATATGCTTACAATGACGGAAGGCCTATAGGTCATGCTGTGAATACGTCATTCCATGGTGACGTCCTGACGAAGCCACTGCCCAAGAATATAGTCTTCTTCAAAATGCCACTTGGGCCATGGATGGGTTAGAGAGGGATCCGAACAACGACATCAGAAGAGGGAGGTTCCCTTTTTCTTTTTTTAAAAAAAAAAAAAATCATTGTTGATTGTCTTTTGGGGCATAGCCCTATGTAAGACGTCCGTGTATCGTTCCGAGTATCACTTCCGGTGCTCTTTCCTCTAGGTCTGCACACACCGCACAGCGCGCCCTGATTGGGCATGCGCTGGAGAATTCTCTCTTTATGAGGACACGACTTCTAGTTCTCAATTGTTGGGTGGCACGGTGATGGATAGCAACAATAAAAATATATTGTATAAATAAATAAATAGATGTGGAAATAAAAAAATAATATCCGTCACTTAACTGCGTTCGGTCAGAGTGAACCGAACCCAGTCCGAAATGAAAAAGGTTACAGAAGCATATCCATAGAATTTCCAAGGCCCGATCGAGTCCCTTTCCCTATATTAGTGAGACTGTTCTGGAAGCTTCACCGAGCAGCTACTACTGATATTTATAGTGATGCAGTTATAGCCTCCAGTCCCAGGTGTTGCGCAACTAGTTTGCGGGATTTCACTTGGAGTCGGTGCCACTGGAGGTGGCACAAAATCCTCTCCGCCTGTATATGTGTATTAGGTCAAAAATACATTTCACCGAAGACGGTTACTCACCGCAGTTGGAATGAGTTGTAACTGCCGCAGGAAGTGGGGAAGAGTGTGTGATGGAGGGGGCATAAGATGGGGGGTCTAAGGATGAGGGGAGAAAACAGCTCAGAAGGATAAACTTAAAGGGTGTATGATGAACTGTACCCGAACGGAGACGATGCGTAGTAATTGACATCCTGTCGACGTGCAAAATTGGCAGCGAAGTAAGGCCATCGACACCAGTTAGGTGACCAAGGATATGATAGGTGTCATTGGGACCCGCTTCCATGACCTTCCGTTTAGCTTTATCGTCTGCAACACTGCAGCTATAATTTACTATGTGAGAATCTCTTGACATATCTATATAAGAAAGTGCCTCACAATAACGTCACAGGGGACCGGAGACTTCTTGGAGACATAATGGATTGGAATAAGAAAGACCCTCCTTCAGCAACCTCCGAACGGTCAACTGCTTTACCCAGTATGCAGACCCGTGGACACATCCTATTCAACACACACTCTATGTGGTTTCGAAGCGAATCCGTGGGGTATAACTCGATGCAGTTGGCCTCGATGATAAGGGGCCCGTCCTTAGGCGTGAACAGGATGCCGCATACAAAAGCCAGTTTGCCTTCTTCCCAGGCTTCACTGGGGGATGACACTTTCGAACGAACAACAGCAGGAATCATCGTTTCTTCGTCAGATTCTTTAGACAGAAGAATTGGTACTCCTGATTTATAGAATGTATATAGTTCGCCTTTGAAGGTCTTGCAAACAGGGTCCGCGAGCGCGAAATTACCAATGATGAAAGAGGTTTGCATGTTCCAAGTTGACCGTCTGTCGAAGAAGAAGAATTATAGTGCCTGAGAAGAAAAATGAGGATCGGCTTACCTTGACTGAAAAAAATAATCCTGTGTGCGGGATGAATGTAAAGATATTGGACTTGCTGCTCTGTACCAAATATACAGATATATAATGTTGGACTATGTTCGCTCAGTTTGAGTGCCCTCTATTTATCTACTAGTAACGACTGACGAAAATAGGCGGCGTCATGACGATAGCCTCAGCTTCTGCATTGCAGTCTGACCTTGTGACATCATAATGTCTCCGTCATTGTTTAGGAAGTGAACACGTCTGAGCATACTGACATCATAACGACGGATGTCATTTTCGGGTTCATAACAGAGCTTCATTTAGATAGTACAAATCGATGGGTAGACCCACAAAAATTGCTATTAAATCTGGGCTTTTGGGTCCATGATAGAGGATTTTTTTTTTTGCAGCGCCTTATTTCCTAGAGAAATAAGCTGCTCTTTAGGAGGATTACTCTGTGAGCAGTCGCCAAACACTTTTACTGTTATATTTATGTTTGAGGGCGTTCAAAACATGCACTTAAAATCTGTGAGGAGAGCAAGATTAAACCGTGTTGAAGATGAACGGATCGGTGCTTTAAATACGCTCGATCGAGGACTTTAATGACAAAGAAACACTTCTTTGAAGCTAGAGAAGATAGAAATAAATATAGATAGATAGAAATAGGAGAAGTTAGGGGAAAAAAAATCTGTCTTTAAAATCGTAGTGTTGCTGTCAGTATTGATGATGAGTAGATACATGTGTTAACTTAGTATACACGCAAGTCGTAAATATTCATGATCTTCGAAGGTCATTAATGGGCACAGAGAAGCGTCACGGCGGCTCTTATAATCGTTTCCCTGAGGGAGTACAATCCTATTCATTTCAGTCATGGGCATAGCACATAATCTCGGTGATGACTTACTCATATTCTTCATTTCACGAAGCATACCATTGGCCTTTGTATAGGATAAGCGCTTTTTAGCAGCCTTAAATGGAACATGATCGACATCTACCACTTTACATGGCTGCTGTCAAGCGGTGTTTAAATGTCCATCGAAGAAGTTTTACGCACACTGCATTTCATCTTGCTTTCTGACACGAACATCACTTGGGTAACCTTCAAAGAGTTCGCGGGGACGCGCAGTCCTCTCATTATCAGCATGGACAATGTCTTGAATTGGTAGGTAGCCGATATAGCCTGAAGTAAACAACGAATATAAATGTAAATGATATTCACTTTTGTCTCTTCGGGAGATTACCGTCGATTTCCCCAGACAAATCAGGGGTGTAGAGAATTTCCTCTTCAAATGTCTCTTTCAATGTTGTTGTGGTGTATATGGGTCTTTTACGCGGTCTTTTACCAGCGTGCGGGCTTGTTGCCATCCCAATTTCAACGTCGACGCAAGTGTGAGATTCCTTGGTTACATGAATCGCCGGTCGCATTGGGACACCTCTATGGATACAATTTGGCACTGCAGAATTGCGAACGTGAATATAGGTGTAGCTTAGTAAAGGTGAGATTAGACTCGTACTTTGAATATCGTTTGCATGTGTTTGCCCATTTTGCCCATTTTGCGTAGCTGTAAATACCACGTAAAATAAGTTTGCATCAAGGATGCTCTTATATACACACCATTATAATATCTGGTGAAAAGAACAATCATTGGCGTAGTTTTTCATTATGAGACATTTATCACGACATACGACAGGCATATCTGGCACGAAACCGCAGGGAACCGAAGAGCGTTGTGGACAAAGAGAGTCCGCGTTCTTAACCCATGTTCAGGTGCAGGACGCTGAAGCTGACGGCGCAAGCATGCTTGCGCAGCAGTATCACCAGGTAAGGGAACGTAGGCGCCACGAGGCGATGGTGTCGGGAACAGGATAGGGAGCTTCCACATTTCGATGGTTCTAGTGTTATAGAACATGGTTATCAGAAGCCTAAATGTAACAAATTGAGATTCCTCACTGTGTATACGGTGATTATTACGGTCAGCAACTGCGAATGCTATGATACGTGGAGGGGAAGGGGAAGGGGGAGAGGGAAGAGGGTCGTCTACTAAGAGCTCCCTTTTATTGCCTTTGGACATGTCCCTTTGCCCTTGCGTAGTTGTGATGGGGGCTCTGCTGAGTGCGAAAATGGCGCGTGAAGAGCGGAGAACAAAGCGGCTACGCACGCAAGTAAGATTGGGATCTACTCAACTGAAGCTTAGCCGATACCACCAGCGTCAGATAGTATCTTGTATCAACTACCTCTCGCCACGAATTCTTCAAGTCTTTTATTGGTTCTACTAAGCCATGGATTTCTTCGGCCATGTTTCGAAGTCGGTGAGTGAAGGTTTAGGACTGAGGCGAGATAAGATACGATTCAAAAGTCCTAAGAACCATGGGATGGTCGGTTTGCTAGGTAAGTGAAGTCGGTCGAAATTAGAGTTGTCCTGAAAGACGTTGTATTGATGGTGCTCACTTAGCTTAGAGATTTTGGAAATATATTGTTTCCAGGCCCCGTCGAAACAACAATTGGCCGCAGAGAGACCTCGGTCGGGACTGGGTTATCGAAATAACGGTGAGTGCAAAGAATTTGCAACATATCCTATACTCTTTCTTCAACAATCTGAAGTGAAACGTTCCGAAGGTCTTGGAAAATAGGTGCTTACATTGGCATGGCAAAGGGAAGTCTTGCGAGATTATTGACAGGAACGGGAAGATGTGCTTCCTTGTACAAGTGGATACTACAGTCTGGGCATAAAAGAGCTGATGTATAGTTTCTGAATAGTACGCAAGGAGTTACTCACCACCCTCGTCGCTCCCGATGCTGACAATTTTATTTCTCGGCGGCAATTATTGAAACAATGGCATCTTCCCGACTTCCCGATTCAATTAGCCGTTTAGTGGAAATAATTTAGAAGCTTACCAAGTGGAGAATAATCTTTCATTTGTCCAGTCACTCAGAAGTGAGACACTAGGTGAGTATTTCCAGCGGAAATTCGTTATAGGCGCTAAGCTGTACTGACAGGTTGTCAATATTGCAGCATTGTGAGCGACAAAGAACCCATTAGGATCCAATGAAGCAAATTGTCCGATATTCAAAAGATGAAATTATTAGGGAGAGTTTCCAACTTTGTAGGTGTCTGTTTATGTATCGAGATCATGGACAGGACATCACTAAGCGAATTTTTTTTTTGACCTTCGTTTCCAGTCGCGATGAGTTTGGACAGGATCTTTCTTGATGGTAGTCTTACCTTGAGGCGAAGCTGCGTGTATTCGAATATTTAAAAGAGGGCACGTTGCTGCCATTTCCGTCTGCTGACCACTTTGGATTCATTGGCATTGATGATCTAGAAAATAATTTTCACGTTTGATAGGTTCAAAATCACTATTAGATGTTGGCAAACCTTGAACGGAAACACCCTATAACCCTTTATCCCGCCCATGATGTTTTGTACCAGTAGGTTCTTTTGCTGTCTTCTGTCTATTTGGCTTAAGAAATACTCGCGTTAGGACCAATAACTTAGGAAATAACCATAATCACACATGGAAGCCAATATACCCAGATTTTTCTGCACCTAGAAGCAGCGTTTGCAGTGGACATGGATGTAGGACGACAATGTCTCACCATGTTCGGGACATTGACGAGTCCATGGGACTTCCAGAAATATCGTCGGCATTCATTGGCGATCTATACTCCTCTTTTCAAGAACAGAAGGCAAAACGCGAATGATAAAAGGATGCGAAACTTGTTAGCAGTCAGGTTGGTTCAAAGGTATGGCTGTTTCACTCACCAGTCATTTCCGATCTCCTATGGGCGTATGTAACCCACTCTCATCCTCACAATTCTCCAAATTCAAAGAGTGTTACCAAATGATAATATGTTGGTGCTATGAAAGGGTTTGTTGTGACGACAGGAACCGTAAGTTTCGGAATCTGATTGTCTCATCCCAATGGAAGCGCCCAAACGGAAGGAGGTGAGAATCT
>Ga0157379_10004407_pt1 | contig 12063 bp, 12 predicted proteins | sample S25metaG_FD_121802 | JGI IMG/M metagenome (GOLD analysis project Ga0157379, IMG submission 121802) | Switchgrass rhizosphere microbial communities from Kellogg Biological Station, Michigan, USA - S2-5 metaG | ecosystem: Host-associated > Plants > Roots > Rhizosphere > Soil | place: USA... | reverse complement strand
TGCAGCGAACCCGACCGAGAACGCAGGCGCCCGAGCGGACGGAGGGCGGGGAGGGCGGTCATGCCTTCACCCGCGGGTCGACGACGGCGTACAAGAGGTTGAGCCCTTCGTAGAGGACGACGTAGAGCACGGCGGAGTAGACGACGAACCCCTGGATCGCGGGGAAGTCCGACGTCTGGATGGCGCGCAGCGCGTAGTTGCCGATGCCGGGCCAGCCGAAGATGCCCTCGATGAGGATCGAGCCCGCCAGGGTGTAGCCGATGATGCCGGCCAGGATGGTGATCACGGGCAGCAGCCCGTTCTTCAACGCATAGGCCAACCAGATCCGCCGGCGGTCGAAGCCGAGGCCGGTGGCGGTCCGCACGTAGTCCGAGTGCAGCGCCTCGAGCATCGAGGTGCGGACGACCTTGCAGATCGGGGCGGCCAAGCCCAGCCCGAGCGTGATCACGGGCAGCACGAGCTGGCCGGCGGCCGACCAGGCGGCCGAGAAGTTGCCGGTGATCACGCCGTCGAACACGAAGAAACCGGTGATGTTCTGCGGCGGCGGCGTGTGCAGCGGCATGCGCCCGACGGGCCCGGGAGCGACGTGCAGCTTGGTGTAGAACACCCACAGCAGCATCAGGCCGACCCAGAACTGCGGCATCGCCATGAACCCGATCGCGAAGAAGCGGCTGATGCGGTCGAACCAGCCTTCGTGGCGTACCGCGGAGAGCACCCCGACCAGCATGCCGACGACGACGCCGATGAGGAGCGAGTAGAGCGCCAGCTCGGCGGTGGCAGGCAGCCGGTCGAGCATGTCGGAGGTGACCGGGCGCCCGGTCTGGAACGACGTGCCCAGATCTCCGTGGGCCATCTGACCGATGAAGGTCGTGTACTGATGGAACAACGAGCCGTCGAGGCCCAGGTCGTGGCGGACCGCCGCGCGAGCCGCGGCCGCTTCGGCCGGGCTGCCGAAGCCGTTGCCGGCGGCGCCGAGGAAGAGGCTCGCCGGGTCGGGGGCGAACACCCGGGTAACCAGGAAGGTCACGGTCAGCACGCTGAGGATCACGGCGAGCGAGCCGCCGAGCCGGCGGGAGAGGGCGAGCACGTCGATCCGGGCCCGCCGCCGGGCGCGGCGGGGCGTCGGGCCGGCGCCGAGCGGGGCGGCGACCGGATCGCCGATGGTGGTCGGCGTGGCGGTCATCGCGACGCCTCCGCGGCCATGGCGGCCTCCACCACGCTGGCGTCGACGAGGTCGGCGTGGCCGGTGTCGGTGGTCACGAGGCCGGCGTCGCGCAGGATCGCCAGCCAGCGCTCCAGGCCGGCGGCCTCGATGCGGGTGCCCGACCAGGTCCCGTCGGCGGCCAGGCGAGCCGCGGTCTGTCCCAGGGCGTCGCTGTCGCCATCAGGCCACTCGGCAGCGATGACCTCACCGGGGTCGGCGCCGGCGACGAGTGCGTCCATGGCCTCCTGCACGCCCGCCATCAGGGCGACGGCGCGATCGTGGACGTCGTCGAGGCGGTCCCGATAGGTGTAGTACACGCTGTTGGGCATGACCACGTCGGCTCCGACGGTGTGCGCGATGTGGCCGGTCCCGGCGAGCGTCATGCGCGTCGCCGTCAGCGCATCGGCGATGAGCGCGTCGCCGAGGCCGCCGGCGAAGAGCTCGCCGAGCATCTCGCCGGAGAGGTCGCGCACGAACGTCGTGCGTGAGGGGTCGGCACCGGCCTGCCGCATGACGCCGGCGGTGTACTCGTAGGGGGCGGTCCCGCCGGCGCCGGGGGCGAGGACCGTCCGGCCCTCGAGCCATGCCCAGTCGAACCCGGCGACCGGCCGGCGCGTGACGATCGACTTGCCGAAGCGGTTGTTGAGCTGGCCGACCGCGACAAGGGCCCGGCCGCGGCCGGCGTACATGGCCGGGACCCAGATGCCACCCAGGACCAGGTCGGCCCGGCCGGCCTCGAGGTCCTCGAGCGTGCCGGTCCACGGGTCGCGGGCGACCGACTCGACCGCGAGAGCGCGCCGGGCGAACATGCCGGTCCTGCTCGCGAGGTACTCGGGCAGGTAGTTGATGCCGTGCGAGGTGGCGGAGATGCGCAGAAGGTCCATGTGAGGTCTCGGTGCGGCGGCGGGGCGGGCGGTGGTCGAACGCTCGTGCTGCAGAAGTGGTCCGACCACTGGTGCGGCACGATGCAGCAGCGTGGTCCGTCCACCTATGGACCGTCGGTCCAAAGACGGATCGAGGTCGCTCGACCGGCGGTCGAGTGGGCCCACATGCTCAGGATCACAGGCGAAAGCCACCTCGTTGCGGGGCGCGTGTGCTCCTGATATCGGTGAGGCGAGCACCGATTGCGCGGCGCGGACGCAGGCAGTGGTCGGCCCAAAATGGGCCCGCTACTTGACGTAGTGGTCTGACCACTTCTATGCTGGTGCCGTGTCCACCGCGCGTTCCGCCGACAGTCGGCCTTCGGTCTACGCGAGCATCCGGGATGAGCTCCGCGAGCTCATCCGCAACGAACACCTCCAGCCCGGGGACCGGCTCCCGCCCGAGCGCCAGCTGGCCAGCCAGCTGGGCGTCAGTCGCACGTCGCTGCGCCAGGCGCTCACGGCCTTGCGGGTCGAGGGGCTGATCGAGGTGCGCCACGGCCACGGCATGACGCTCGTCCGGCCGATCGACGAGATGGTCCCGCCGATCCCGGCCGAGGCGCTCGACGGGTTCGTCGAGGCGGAGGCGGCCGGGGAGGTGCGCAATGCGCTGGAGGCGCTGGCCGCCCAGCTGGCGGCGCAGCGTCGCGACGCCGACGACATCGAGGCGATGGTCGCCGGCATCCGGGAGATGGACGCCGAGGTGCGCCGCGGCGAGCAGGGCATCCAGGGCGACCGCATGTTCCATGCCGCCGTGCTGCGCGCGGCGCGCAACCCCGTGCTCGTCACGTTGCTGGGCTCGGTCGCCGACCACGCCGACCGCATCGCCGAGGCCTCGTTGAGCCGGACCGGGCAACCGGAGCGCTCGCTGGCCGCCCACCGGTCGATCTTCGAGGCGATCAGCGCGCGCGACGGCGAGCAGGCGCGGCAGCTCATGGACGAGCACCTGCAGACCTCGGGCCAGATCGCCGCGGACGAGCGCTGACCACGGGTCCGCCTCGACCGCCACCCCGACCACACGAGAGACGAGGACCACCGATGACGACCTCCGCCGTGACGCTGCGCTCGATCCACGAGCAGTTGCACGAGCTCGCCGCGATCAACGCCGACCCCGCCGCCGGCGGGATCACCCGGGAGGTCTTCACCGAGCACTACGCCGAGGCGACCGCGTACGTCGCCGCGCGGATGCGCGATGCCGGCCTGGAGGTCCGCGTCGACGCCTTCGGCAACCTGTTCGGCCGTCTGGACGGCCGCGACCGGACGGCCGCGGCGGTCCTCACCGGCTCGCACATCGACACGACGCTCAACGCGGGTGCCTACGACGGCGTGCTGGGGGTCCTCGGCCCGATCGAGGCGATCAGGGCGCTGCGCGAAGGTGGGTGGGCTCCCGAGCGCCCGGTCGAGGTGGTGGCCTTCGCGGGCGAAGAGCCGCGCTTCGGGTCGGGCTGCCTCGGCAGCCGCGCGCTCGTCGGGAGCCTCACGCGGGCCGAGCTGGACACCATGCGCGACCGCGACGGGGTCTCGGTCGCCGAGGCCATGCGTCGCGTCGGCCTGGACCCCGACCGTCTCGAGGACGTGCGCCTGGACCTCGCGGGCGTCCACGCGTTCGTCGAGCTGCACATCGAACAGGGCGGGGTCCTCGAGGCCGCCGGCGTCCCGCTCGGCGTCGTCACCGGGATCGCGGCTCCGCACGACCTGCGCGTCCGGATCACCGGCGCCGCCGCGCACTCCGGCGCCACGCCGATGGCTCTGCGCCGCGATGCCTTCGCCGCCGCCGCCGAGGCCGCCGTCGCGCTCGAGCGGCTGGCGCTCGCGTCGCCGAGCGGCAGCACCGTCGCGACGGCCGGCGTCGTGCACGTCGGGCCCGGCGCGATCAACGTCATCCCCGGGTATGCCGAGCTGCACGTCGACGTCCGCGACCACGACCTCGGCGCGCGCACGACGGTGATCGAGGGCTTCAGGGCCGAGCTGCGTGCGATCGCCCAACGGCGCGGGGTGGACGTCGCGGTCGACACGATCACCCAGGACGCACCGGCCGTCTGCGGCGCGGTGGTCGTCGACGCGGTGCGACGCGCGTGCGCGGAGCTGGGGCAGCCTTCGCGCGACGTCATCAGCGGCGCCTACCACGACGCAATGGTGCTCGGCCCGCACGTGCCGATCGGGATGATCTTCGTCCCGAGCGTCGGCGGCGTCAGCCACTCGCCGCTCGAGTTCACCGAGCCCGACGACATCGACCGCGGTGTGCTCGTCTTGGCCGCGACCCTCCGGCGGCTGGCCGCCTGAGCCGATGGACTACGACCTGCTCATCCGCGACGGCCGCGTCCTCGCGCTCGACGGCCAGGTCGCCGCCGACGTCGCCGTGGCCGACGGTGTGGTCGCGGCGGTCGGCCCGGCGCTCAGCGGCAGCGCCGCGACCGAGCTCGACGCCGGCGGGCTGCACGTCCTGCCGGGTGGGATCGACGCGCACGTGCACTGCGACGAGCCCGGCCGCACCGCCTGGGAGGGCTTTGCCACCGCCAGCGCCGCACTGGCCGTCGGCGGGCTGACGGCGTTCGTGGACATGCCGATCAACTCAACCCCCGCGACGACCGACACCGAGGCCTTCGCGCGCAAGGTCGCGGCCGCCCGAGCGCACTCGCGCCTGGACTTCGCGCTGTGGGGCGGGCTCGTCCCGGGCAACGTGGAGGAGCTGACCGGCCTGCACGAGGCGGGCGCGATCGGCTTCAAGGCCTTCATCAGCGAGACCGGGATGGAGGACTTCCGACCGTCTGACGACGTGACGTTGCTGCACGGGATGCGCCGAATCGCCGAGCTCGACTCCATCCTGGCGGTGCATGCCGAGAACTACGCCTTGGTCGAGACCGGACGCGCCCGCGCGATGGCCGAGGGCCGCCACGACGCGCGCAGCTACCTGGACTCCCGCCCGGCGAGCGCCGAGCTCGAGGCGATCGGCCGGGTGATCGCGTTCGCCCGCGAGACCGGGTGTCGCCTGCACATCGTCCACGTCAGCACCGCCGAGGGCATCACGCTGGTCACCGGCGCCCAGGCCGCTGGGGTCGACGTCTCCTGGGAGACCGCCCCGCACTACCTGTGCCTCACCGATGCGGACGTCATCGCCCTCGGCCCGATCGCCAAGTGCGCGCCGGTCATGCGCGGGGCCGGCAATCGCGACCGGCTCTGGGAACACGTGGCGTCCGGCCCTGACGCGATCGTCGCCTCCGACCACTCGCCCTGCGCCCCGGCGATGAAGGACACAGAGGACTTCTTCGCCGCGTGGGGCGGCATCACCGGCTGCCAGTCGACCCTCAACGTGCTGCTCGACGGCGTCGGACGCGGACGTTTGACCCTCGAGCGTGCGTGCGCCGCGGTCGCCGGGAATGTCGCCGCCCGGCTGCGGCTGCCGCAGAAGGGCGCGATCGCCGTCGGCCGTGACGCCGATCTCGCGGTCGTCGACCTCGGCGTGTCCTGGTCGCTGACCGCGGAGGAGCTGCGGTACCGCCATCCGTTCAGCGCGCTGGTCGGGGCGCCGATGCGCGGGGCCGTCCGGCATGTCTACTCGCGCGGGCGTGCCATCGTCGCCGACGGGGAGCTCGTGGGTGACGCCCGCGGCGAGCTCCTGCGCCCCGTCGCCGCGGGGCAGGGAGCGCTCGCGTGCTGATCCTCACCCGGGCCGACGTGCGGCGTCTCATCGAGATGGAGCCGGTCATCGCCGCCGTCGAGGCGGCACATGTCGCGCTGGCCGACGGGCGCGCCAGCCAGGCCATCGACCATGCCACGGCGCTTCCCGGCGGCGACGGCGTGATGCTCCCGATGGCGGCGGCGATCGCCGTGCCCGCGGTCGTCGGGACGAAGCTCCTGGCCGATGTCCCGTCGAACGCCGGACGCGCGTTGCGCACCCAACACTCGACGATCACGCTCATCGACCCCGTCACGGGCCGGTGCCGCGGCTTCCTCGACGGCATCGAGATCACGCTTCACCGCACGGCCGCGGCATCGGCCGTCGCGACGCGGGCGCTGGCCCGGCCGGACGTGCGGACGCTCGGCCTGATCGGCGCTGGCAACCAGGCGCGCTCTCATGTGCAGGCCCTGCGCGCGGTGCGCGAGTTCGACCGGGTCGTCGTGTGGAGTCGCCGCTACGAGACCGCGGAGCGTTTCGCGGCCGAGGAGCGCGCGGACGGACTCGTGGTCGAGGTGCGCGACAGCCCGGAGGCGGTCGTGCGCGCCGCCGACGTGCTCTGCACGCTGACGCCCTCGCGTGATCCGATCGTGCGGGGCTTATGGTTCACGCCCGGAATGCACGTCAACGCCGTCGGTGCCCCGCCACGTCCGGACCACCGCGAGATCGACAGCGTCGGCATCGCCCGTAGTCGCGTCATCGTCGATGACGTCGCGTCGTCGCTGGACCGCTCGGGCGAGGTCTGCGTGCCGATCGCCGAGGGCACGATCGACCGCTCGCACATCGCCGGCGACCTCGGAGCGGTGCTCACCGGCCGCTGCGCGGGCCGGACCTCGGCCGACGAGATCACCCTCTTCAACTCGGTGGGGCTGGCGCTCCAGGACATGGCGACCGCCGCGTACCTGCTGGCGGCCGCGGAGGCCTGCGGCGTGGGCCTCGAGGTCGACCTTCAGGCCGAGCACGCTCCTCCGTCTTTTACCTAGCCCACCGCAGCATGCCCATGCGACGATGCCCCACTCGATGCAAGACCTCGTGATCTACGGTCAGCTCGCCCTAGACATCCTGCCCAGCGTCGACGACGAGCTCGTCGAGCTGACCACGGACACCCTGCCGGCGCCACCCGCCGAGCTGACCACCGACGGTCTCGTGCTCGTCGGTCGTGCCGACGGGCGCCGCTACCCGAACGGCAACGCCGAGTACTGGACCGACGAGATCGAGGTGTTCGGCGAAGCCGACGACTACCGCAACCTCGGGTTGCTCGTGCTGTCGTGCGTGCTGCACCGCGCGCGCTCGATCGTGCACCTGGCCGGCGGCGCCCAGCTCGCCCACGCGGGCGACGGCGGGACGCTGATCTCCGACCTGGTCATCGACTATGAGACCTCGACCGACGGCATGCGGGACGGCGTCCGCACATCCGGGCTGCGCTACGAGGCCGCGCCGGTCGAGTCCGAGCATCCGCTCAGCAGCGGCCCGGGTGTCGCGCATGAGCCCTGGGCCGAGCGACTGCCGGCGATGCTGTGGGACACCGGCGCCGCCTACGACCTCGGCCCGGCCCGCACCGTCGCCCACGGCTTCGGACCTCCGGACGCCGCAGCTGCCTTCGGCGCCCTCGTGCTCGACTTCGCGTTGCCCTCCAGTTACCGCGACGCGCCCGTCCGGCTGGAATGCCATGCCGGCCATCAGGCGGTTGCGCTCCAGAGCACCGAGATCACGCTGTACCTCGGCTACGACCGCTACTAGCCGACCGGATCGGGCCTCAGGCCTCGGGGGCGATCAGCGCGAGGCGCGGGAGGAGCGACCGGTACCGGGTCGCGTCGCGGGTGAGCAGGACGCGACCGGTCACGGCGGCGTGCGCGCCGATGTAGAAGTCCGGTAGAGGAGAACGCTTCCGTCCACCGCGCCGGCGATAGGTGGTGAAGCACTTGCCCGCGAGGAACGCCGCCGCCCACGGGAGCGGCTCGCGCTCGATCTCCTCGGGCAGCGCGTGCTCGAGCTCCTCGATGCGCTCGAAGCGGATCGAGATCTCCGCGTAGATGATGGGGTTGACCAACGTCGGGCCGCGATCCAGCGCCTCTCCGAGCTGTGCCTCAGACCACGGCGACCACTGCGGGTCCTCCGTGAAGATGTCCAAGAAGACGTTGGAATCGACGAGCGTGCCGTTCGGCGTTGGGGTCTCAGTCATCGCCGCGGGTCAGCGCCATGATCTCGTCGGTCGTCATCGCGACCGTTCCTCGCCCGCGCATACGCTGGACGATCGCCGCTCCGTGTCCGGTCCTGCGCCGCACCAGGCGCGCACCGCGCTCGTCGAGCTCGAAATCCACCTCGGACCCGGGCGTGATCCCGAGTCGCCGCCGTACCTCCAGGGGAATCGTCACCTGGCCTTTGCTCGTGACGCGCATGGACGCGAGCCTACCGGTATTACCGCCTGGTATGACCACGGCCCGGTTTCAGCCCGCCTCCGCGAACTCGTCGCCCCACGCGCCGAGCACATCCAGCGCCAGCAGGTCGGGGTCGAGCCCCTCGAGCGGGTGGACGTCGTCGGGCAGCTCGTCGAGGTCGACGATGACGACCGCCTTCGTCGCGTACCAGAAGAAGACCACCACGCGGCGCAGGTGCGCCGCCTCGTCGGGCTGGGGGAGGCCGGCGTCGGTCAGGAGGCTGCGCATCGCGTCCTCCACCTCTTGATGTCGTGTGCGGTTGGGCATGGGGGGAGGCTGACCGCGGGCGTGTGACGCGGGGCGCGCGCACTGCGACGATGCTGCGTCGATGCCGGACCCGAACAGCACCGCGTCGCTGCGCTGGTGGCAGCGCGGCGCCATCTATCAGATCTATCCGCGCTCGTTCCGCGATGCGGACGGCGACGGGATCGGCGACCTCCGGGGCGTGCTGGCCGGCCTCGACCATCTCGCCGATCTCGGCGTCGCGGCGCTGTGGCTGTCGCCGGTCTACCCGTCGCCGATGGCCGACTTCGGCTACGACATCAGCGACTACTGCGATGTCGCGCCCGTGTTCGGCGACCTCGCCGACCTCGACGCGCTCATCGCGGCCGCCCACGCGCGCGACATCCGGGTCGTGCTGGACTGGGTGCCCAACCACACCTCCGACCAGCATCCCTGGTTCCGCGACCCCGGCCGTCGCGACCGGTGGTACGTCTGGACCGACCGCCCCAACAACTGGCGGGCGCAGTTTCGCCGCGGCGGCCCGGCGTGGGCGCGTGGCGCGACAACGGGTCGCTTCTACCTGCACTCGTTCCTGCCCCAGCAGCCCGACCTCAACTGGGACGAGCCCGCCGTCGAGGCGGCGATGCACGACGTCCTACGCTTCTGGCTGGCCCGCGGGGTCGACGGCTTCCGCATGGACGTGCTGTACCGGATCGCCAAGGATCCGGCCCTGCAGGACAACGAGCCCGGTCGCGCCCACGACCAGGACTGGGAGACGATGCAGGAGCGCCTGGCCCGGATCCGCGGCGTCCTGGAGGAGTTCGACGAGGACCGGCTGGCCGTCGGCGAGCTGCACCTCCCGACCCAGGCCGACGTCGCCCGCTACGTCAACTGGCCCGCCGGCCTGCACATGGCCCACAACTTCCACGTGCTCGAGCTGCCGTGGTCGGCCTCCGTCTTCCACGCGACGCTGACCGAGCTCTACGCCTTGCTCGCACCCGGCGCCTGGGCGGCCTGGTGCCTCAACAACCACGACTACTCGCGCCTGGCCACGCGCCACGGTGCCCACGCCGTGCGTCCGGCGGCCATGCTGCTGGCGACCCTGCGCGGCACGCCGTTCCTCTTCCAGGGCGAGGAGCTCGGGCTCACCGACGCGCCGATCCCGCCCGACCGCGTCGTCGATGTCGACGGCCGGGACCCGGAGCGCGCCCCGCTGCCGTGGCAGCCGCCGACGACCGCCGGGCCGGGCGCCGGCTTCACGACCGGCACGCCGTGGCTGCCGATCGCGCCCGACGCCGAAGCCCGCAACGTCGCGACCCAGCGCGACGATCCGCGCTCGGTGCTGGCGCTCTACCGCGCCCTGCTGGCGCTGCGCCGCGAGACCCCCGATCTGCAGGCGGGCGCCATCGCGTTCGCCGCGCCGGACGAGGGGGACCCCGACGTCCTGGTCTACCGCCGTGGGCGCCGGCACCTCGTCGCGCTGAACTTCAGCCCCGAGCCGCGCCCGGTGAGCTGGCCGTCCGACGCGCGAACGGTGCTCTGCACGCACCTGGACCGCGACGCCGCTCATGCGCCGCCACCGGTTCTGCGCGGCGGCGAGGGCGTGATCGCCCGCGTCAGCTGAGGCGCCGGTCGCCGTCGCGGCGGAGGTGCAGCCAGAGGTAGCCGTAGGCCTCCAGCTCGACCTCGACCCGGCCGCCGTCGCCCATTTCGACCGCGTGCTCCTCCAGCACGTCGTCGACGGCGACGACCTCCTCGCCGAGCTCGAGCGTCGCGCGCACGTCCGCGTCGCCGAGGTTGTGCACGGTCACCACCGTGCTGCCCTCCCAGTCCGTGCGATGGGCCAGCAGCGACGGCGCGTCGGTCTCGATCAACGTCACCTGGCCCCAGCCGAGCTCGGGGCGGCGCCGGCGCGCCGCGATCAGCCGGCGGATGAACGACAACAACGACGCCGGGTCGCGGCGCTGGTCGTCGACGTTGACCTCCGCCGGCGCGAAGGCGCCCTCGGGCAGCGGCCGGACCGGCTCGGCCCCGGTGGTGAAGCCGCCGTGGGGCTCGGCCGACCACTGCATCGGCGACCGGACGGCGTAGCGGTCGGGGATGTCGAGGTTCTCGCCCATGCCGATCTCGTCGCCGTAGAACACGATCGGCGTGCCGGGCAGGGCGAAGAGCAGGCTCCAGGCCAGGCGCAGGCGGGCGCCGTCCCCGCCGATCATCGACGCCGTGCGCCGGCGCAGCCCGTGCCCGTAGAGCTGCATGTCGGGGTCGGGGCCGAACGCGGCGAAGACCTCCTCGCGCTGGCCGAGCGTCAGCTTGTCGAGGGTCAGCTCGTCGTGGTTGCGCAGGAACGTCGCCCAGCAGTTGTCGGGCGCCAGGGCCGGCAGCGTGCGGATGAGCATCTCCAGCGGCTCGGCCTCGCCGCGGGCCAGGGCGAGCCACAGGTGCTGGTTGAGCAGGAAGGCGAACTCCATGTGCAACATGTCGCCGTGGTCGCCGAAGTACTGGGCCAGCTGCTGCGGGTCGACGTTGACCTCCCCGAGCAGCATCGCGTCGCCGCGCCGCCGGCCCACGAAGTTGCGCAGGTCGCGCAGCCAGGCGCGGAGGTCGTGACCCTCGCCGACGGGGATGCCCGCGGTCTCCAGCAGCGCCGGGACGGCGTCCATGCGAAAGCCCGCCACGCCCAGCGCGAGCCAGAAGCCCATGATGCGCGCGATCTCGTCGCGGACCTCCTCGTGGAGCACGTTGAGGTCGGGCTGGAAGTGGTAGAAGCGGTGCAGGTAGTACTGGCCCGCCTCCTCGTCGTACTGCCAGTTGCTCGTCTCCGTGCCGGGGAACGACAGGCCCTCGGGCTCGTCGGACGGCTCGTCGCGCCACACGTACCAGTTGCGCCTGGGCGACTCGCGGTCGCGCCGGGCCTCCTGGAACCACGGGTGCTCGTCGGAGGTGTGGTTGACGACGAGGTCGACGATGACGCGCAGGCCTCGGTCGTTCGCGGCGCGGATGAGCTCGACGACGTCACCCAGCGTGCCCAGCCGCGAGTCGACGCCGTAGCAGTCGGCGATGTCGTAGCCGTCGTCGCGGTTCGGGCTGGGCTGGAACGGCATGAGCCACAGGCAGGTCGCGCCGAGCTGGGCGATGTGCTCGATCTGCTGCGTGACGCCGTTGAGGTCGCCGATGCCGTCGCCGTCGGTGTCGAGAAACGTCTCGACGTCCAGGCAGTAGATGACGGCCGTCTTCCACCACTGGTCACTGGTCTGGTCCAGGCGCATACGGGTGGTCGTACCCTCGACCCGCCGGCGCGGCGCGCCGCGGCGTGCGCAGGAACGCCAGCGCCGCGATCGCGACCGCCGTCGATGCCCCCGCGGTCGCCGCGGTGAACAGCGCCGGCGCGGCGGGCAGCCGCCGCCGGGCCGCGAGCGTTGCGACGAAGTCCGTCCCGTCGCAGACCGCGCACGCGGCCATGGCCGTGCGGATCAGCCTGACGTCGCGCGTCGCGAACGCGCCGAGCGTCGCCGCGCCGAGCGCGGGCGAGCTGCAGGACCGGAGGCATGGCCGCGGGCTACCCGCGACCCTGCACCTGTCGAGCACGGGATGCGGCCCGGG
>Ga0157379_10004405_pt1 | contig 12063 bp, 11 predicted proteins | sample S25metaG_FD_121802 | JGI IMG/M metagenome (GOLD analysis project Ga0157379, IMG submission 121802) | Switchgrass rhizosphere microbial communities from Kellogg Biological Station, Michigan, USA - S2-5 metaG | ecosystem: Host-associated > Plants > Roots > Rhizosphere > Soil | place: USA... | reverse complement strand
TCCCGCTCGACAAACCGGTCGTGCTTGCAGATGGGGCTTGATTTCAATCACACAAATCCGGCATCAACAAGGACGTCAATCAAACAAGAATTGAGCTAGGTCAACTCGCGGCCCGCGACGTCCGGCTACTTTGGTTGCATGTAGCGAGGGAGGAGGAGCCATGGCCATTTTTGCGAACATGCCTGCATTCGTTTTTACGCCTAGCGAAACGGCGCGCCTCATGGCCGACATCGGCTGCAGCGACGTGTCTGCAGTCGCGTTTGTCAACGATGTCGAAGCCTGCCTCAGGGCATTCAACTTCGTTGCCACGCAGGAAACACCGCACATTTTGCCGAAGGATGTCGTGGAAAATCTTGCGACGATCGTGCAGACGACGGCCCAGCTTCGCAGCGCGCTGTATGCATTGCCGGACGAAATCGGCATGCTGATCGATTTGCACCTGCTTTCTGAAGGAGCACGTCGGCGCATTACCGCGGACCTCGCGCAACTCGTGGAGCCGCTCGAGGACATCGCGGGCGCGATTGTCGAGATTCAGAAGAGTGCGCGCGGTGATACGGTGCGCGAAAATGCCCGCTTGGAAGATAGGATGGTCGCGGCATTGGCCGCGGTTTTTCGCAACCGGCTTAACCGCAGACCTACCGGCGATCCCAAGTCCGGCTTTCCCGAGACCCTCGTCGACATTCTGGATTTCGCGGCGCGCCGTCTCCCCGGAATCGCAGCAGCACGCTCGGCGCTGACGACAACACGTCTTGGCGAATTGATCGGAGATGCGAGCAAGCGTGAGCGGCTGAACGCCGCTTGATTTGCGCAAGACCACGTGCAACATATGCGATGCGTAGCGATGTTGATCGGTGCGCCGCTTGTCGGAAATCTGGAGGGGCGTCAGGCCCGTAGCAGCGCCAGCAAGCCCTGCGTCGCGCGAGCAATGACGATTTCCTCGTCCGTCGGAATGACGAAGACATCGGCAGTCGACATTGCACTGCTGATCTTCGTTTGTTGCTGAGCGTTCGCTTGCACGTCGAGCTCCACGCCGAGCCAGCGCGCCTGCGCACAAATGAGGGAACGCATCATTGCCGAACGTTCGCCGATACCGGCAGTGAAAACCAATACGTCGAGTCCACCAAGCGCCGCCGCCATGCTGCCGAGCTCGCGAGCCGTGCGGTAAGCGAACAGCTCGATCGCTTCGCGCGCACGGGCATCTGTACTGCCTTCCAGTGCCCGTAGATCGTCGCTGATGCCGGAAACGCCTAGGAGTCCGCAGCGGTTATAGAGCAGATCGGTGAGCTGTGCCGCATCGCATAGTTGTGTTTGCAGCAGGTACAGCAGCACGCCGGGGTCGAGCGCGCCGCTGCGTGTACCCATCATCAAGCCATCGAGTGCGCTGAACCCCATCGTCGTGGCGACACTGCACCGATCGCGCAACGCACAGAGGCTAGCACCATGGCCAAGGTGCGCGACGACCACGCGAGCGTCCGCTCGCACTCCTGCATGACGGGGCAACTCGTCGGCGATGTAGGCATAGGACAGCCCGTGGAAACCGTAGCGAAGGATGCCCTGATCGCTCAGCTCACTCGGCAGCGCAAATAATTGCGCTAAGCGTGGCTGCGTTTGATGAAACGCGGTGTCGAAACAGGCAATCTGCGGTAGCCGCGGCCATGCCGCGGTGACGGCTCGGATCGCAGCTAGGCTGTGCGGTTGGTGATTCGGTGCGAGCGGCACGAACTCTTGGAGCTGAGCGATTACGCAGGCATCAATCGGCACCGGATCCGCAAATCGCGCACCACCATGTACGACGCGGTGGCCCGCAGCAACGATCTCGAGGTCGGGCAGCCGTTCGCGCAGCGCTTGCAGCAGCCAGACCACCGCATCGTTGTGATTCGCTGCTGGAGGTGGCCGCGCGCCTTCGAATTTTGCCGCGAGCGCGCCGGACCATGTCGCAGATTGTTCGGCGGTACCGAGCGCATCGATGTGTCCGCGACATAACGGTAACAGTTGCACGCATGCATACAAGGCAAACTTGATGCTCGATGATCCGGCATTGAGGACGAGCAGAGCTTCGGTCATCGAGACACCGAGCTGCGATGATGCGCAAACAGCAAGGCGAGGGCGGACGAGGCCAGTCGAGCCAGTACCCCATCCGAGCGGCTAGTCAGGACGATCGGCACGCGCGCGCCGAGCACGATGCCCGCGGCGTCAGCACCAGCAAGGTAGATCAGCTGCTTGGCGAGCATGTTGCCCGATTCCAGATCGGGCACCACCAGTATGTCGGCATCCCCGGCGACTGCAGAAACCAACCGCTTGCTGCCGGCAGCAGCTTTTGAGATTGCGTTGTCGAACGCGAGCGGTCCGTCGAGAATTGCGCCGTTGATCTGACCGCGATCGAGCATCTTGCACAGGGCGGCTGCTTCCACGGTCGACGTGATCTTCGGATTGACGGTTTCGACCGCGGATAAAATCGCGACCTTCGGCTGCGGATTCCCCAGCGCATGCACGAGGTCGATGGCGTTCTGCACGATGTCGCGCTTTTCGGCAAGTGTCGGATAGATATTGATCGCGGCGTCGGTGATGAACAGCGGTTTTGGATATGTCGGGACATCGAGCGCGAAGACATGGCTGATACGGCGTTCGGTGCGCAGACCCGATGCGGCGTCAACGACGGTACCCATCAGTTCATCCGTGTGCAAAGCACCCTTCATCAGTGCCTGCACGTTGCCGTTGCGCGCGAGTGCGACAGCCCGCTCCGCGGCAGCGTGGCTGTGCGGAACATCGATCAGCTGGACGCCATCGAGTACAAGGCCGGCCTGAGCGGCCGCGGCGCGGATCTTGTGTTCAGGGCCGACGAGCACGGGCACGATCAAGCGCTGCCGCATAGCCTCGATCGCGCCGGCCAGGGACAACTCGTCGCAAGGATGCACGACTGCGGTCAGCATCGGTTCCAGCTCGCGTGTCGCGTCGATCAATTGCTGATAGCGCGCACCGCGTTCGTGGATATGCACTTCGGGCAGCATCGCGCGTGGCCGGCGCACTTTCTGCGTCGGCGCGACGACGCGCGCCTCGCCTTCGATCAGGATTTCGGAGGCTTGATTGAGACAGGCGCAGTCGAGAACGACCTGCTTGGTTGCGATGTCCTTGCTGCGCACCGTCACGCGCACGACGACCGTGTCACCGAGACCGACGGGCCGGCGAAAGTGCAGGGATTGATCGACGTAAATGGTGCCCGGACCCGGCAGCTCGGTGCCCAGCACCGCCGAAATCAACGCGCCACCCCACATGCCGTGAGCAATTACTTTGTGGAAGATGTCGGATTTTGCAAAATCCTCATCGACGTGCGCTGGGTTGACGTCGCCGGAAAGAATCGCAAACAGCTCGATGTCCTCCTTGCGCAAGGTACGGGTGAGTTCAGCACTATCGCCAATGGCAAGTTCGTCAAATGTGCGGTTCTCGATGAATTGCATATCTATGCCATTGATTTTGCGGGAGCACTCGCTTGGGTCGGAATTCGTGCAATAGCTTATTATGAGCGACTTTGTAGGCTGCGGTGCTTTGTCGATTGATTTGCGTCAAACGGAGGGCATAGCGTGCGTTAGAAGAACAAGGTAAACAAAGACTCGCCGACCATGCGTTGAGGTTGCGCGCGCAGGCATAGGCGCGTCCGATGCAGCTGTTACACACTGTTACAGATCGTTGCGGCAAAGTCGCACTGCTGTGCGCACGAAACGCTAACGTTCGCCTCGAAGCATCCACGCCGCATCGAGGAGTCGTCATGAATACCGCCGCCGCCATCAGCCCGAGCCCCCATGTCGCGCCGAAACCATTCGCTGCATCGGTTGTTGGGCCGATTGACCTGGATCAATTGCGCCAACACGTTACGGTGGTTCGCCATCGCTTGGAGGCCGGCGATTATCTATACCGCTCGGGGCAGCCTTTCCGTGCGATTTATCTGATCCACGCAGGCTCCGTAAAGACCTGCGAGCTGTCGGAGGATGGACGGGAACAGGTTACGGGATTTCGCATGCGCGGCGAACTGCTGGGCGTGGAGTCGATCGGACTCGCAGCGCACGTCAGCGACGTGATCGCGCTGGAGACCTGCGAAATCTGGGAGCTGCCCTATCCGCCGGTGTTGACCGCGTGCTTGCACATCCCGGATTTGCACATGCGCCTGACGTCGGCGATGGCGACGGAGATCCGCCGTGATCGCTCGTGGATGCTCGCCATCGGCACGCTGAGCGCCGAACAACGCGTTGCGGCGTTTCTCCTCGACATCGCCGCGCGCCACGAAGCGATGGGCTTCAGCGGACGTCATTTCGTGCTGCGCATGAGTCGCTCAGAAATGGCGAGCTATCTGGCGATAAAACATGAGACGGTCAGTCGCGCTCTGGCGCACCTGTCCGATACAAACTGCATTTCCGTGCAGCGCCGCGAGATCAAGATACTCGACCGCGCGGGGATGAATCAGATCGCGGGCGTCAGCACTTCACTACACTGAAGCGTCAGGCCGAAGGGCCGAGAGCGCGCCGCACGGCTTGTGACAGTTCCTCGCGCCGATAGGGTTTGCGCAGGAGGGCCAGTGGGCTGCTTCTGCTGTCGCCCGCAATGACGTCGTGTTCATATCCGGAGGTCAGCAGAGTGCGCAGACCAGGGCGCATCTGCAGAGCCGTGCGCGCGAGCTCCATGCCATTCATGCCGCTGCCCAGCATTACGTCGCTGAACAAAAGGGCTATTTCGCCGTGCTGCTGAAGCAATTCCAGCGCTCGGTCCGCATTCGCCGCTTCGTAGGTTGAGTAGCCCAGGGAGCGTAGAAAGGCGACGGCGACTGCGCGCACCTCGGCCTCATCTTCGACAACAAGAACCGTCTCGTGTCCTGCGGAGGAGGCAGGGGTCGCGTAGCCGGAACTCCGTGTTGCAGAGGATCGTGCGGCAGGCAAATGCAACTCCACCAGTGTGCCATCTCCCAGGCGGCTGTCGGCGCTGAGGTGGCCGCCGGATTGCTTGACGAAGCCATACACCATACTCAAGCCAAGACCGCTGCCGCGGCCGGATTCCTTAGTGGTGAAAAACGGCTCGAATGCACGCGCCAGCACGTCGGGTGCCATGCCCAGACCCGTGTCGCGCACTCCTATCACCACGTAAAGGCCGGGTTGCAGATCCGATGTTGCCTCGTCTGTGGCTATGAGTTGTTGCCGTACGGATATCCGCAAGGTGCCGCCGCGCGGCATTGCATCGCGTGCGTTGAGTGCCAGGTTGAGGATAGCTGTGTCCAGTTCGGCCGGATCGACGAAGACATCGGGTGTACCGGGGGCACATTCGACTTGGATGATGATTGCCTCGCCGAGCGTGCGATCCAGGATCGGCACCAGTTCGGCAAGCATCTGCCGTGGATTGATCGCGAGCGGGTTTAGCCGCTGGCGGCGGGCAAAAGCAAGCAGCTTACGCGTCAATTCCGCGCCACGGCCCACCGCATGCAGCGCGCTGCCCAGCACGTCCCTGTTCAACTGCCGTTCGGCCATTTCGATCTCGAGCAGTTGCAGGTTGCCCGATATGACCGTGAGCAGGTTGTTGAAGTCGTGCGCGATCCCGCCTGTAAGCTGGCCCACCGCATCCAGGCGCTGCGCATGGGCGAGCTGATCCTCGGTGCGCATGCGTTGAACAGCGGCGGCGAGCACGTTGGCGACAGATTGCAAAAAGTACACTTTGTCGCGGTCCAACGAGCTGGTCCGGTGCGTGGCGGCAATCAGCGCACCCATTGGCCGGTTTCTGTCGAACAGCGGCACGGCGACAAAGTCCGTATAACCCGTTTCTTCCAGCAAGGCTCGCGTGCGCAGTGCGGACGCGTCCGAACGATCGTGCAGCGGGACTATGCTCGTCTGTTCGGAAGGATCTGTCGCAGTCGGCAGCTCCAAGGCGAGCAGCATCGGCAATCGCTCTCGCAGTTGTTCGCCCAATCCTGTCGCGGCACGAATCTGGACTGCATCGCTGCCGGGTTGAGTGAACACGATCGCGACCGTCTCAACGGAAAGTTCGCGCGCAGCCAGTTCGAGGATCTGCTCGAATGCTGCGGTGTGGCTTGAAGATTCCAGGACCACGCGACCGGCCTGGGCGACCAGCGCGTTGTAGCGTGCGCGCGTCAGCGCCTGGCGGGCGCGTTGAGTCTCGGAGATGTCGCGGATCGAAGCGACAAAAAACTTGCCGTCCGGTGTCTGGATCGGACTCAGGGCGATCTCCACCGGAAATCCGGTTCCGTCGGAACGCTGGCCCACCAACTCCTGTCCCGTGCCCATGGGTCGCGGCCGCGGGTTGTCAATGTAGCTCGCGCGATGGTGCCGATGTTGTGCACGCACGCTGTCAGGCACCAGTGCGTCAACGGACAATCCGCGCATCTGCGTCGATTCATAACCGAACAATCGTTGCGCTTGCGGGTTGGCAAGCACGATGTGCCCCGTCGCATCGCTCACGATCATTGCATCGGGCGCGGTTTCGAAGAGGGCTTCGAAGGTTGAAGGGTGCAGGGCAGGGGTGTCTTTCATCGTGTCAGCCGCGCTCGACCCGAGCGGTAAAAATGTAACCCGCGCCACGCACGGACTTGATCAGTGTCGGTTGAGCCGCATCGATTTCCACCTTGCGGCGCAAGCGCCCGATCTGCACGTCTATAGCGCGATCATATGGACCAGCTTCGCGTCCGTGAATGCGACTCATCAGATCGTCGCGCGTGAGCACACGATTGGGATGCGCAACAAATGTGCTGAGTAGGTCGAATTCGCCCGTCGTCAGCGGCATCGGCTCGCCGCGCGGATCGGTAAGTTCGCGTGAAGCGAGGTCGAGCCGGAACCCCGCGAAACGGACGACATCGGGTTCCGCGCTAGCCCGTGGGGAAGTTTCCGCTGTCCGGCGCAGCACGCTGCGCACGCGCGCGAGCAACTCGCGCAGGTCGAACGGTTTGGTGACATAGTCGTCGGCGCCGAGTTCCAGGCCCACTACACGGTCGATCGATTCGCCGCGGCCGGTCACAATAACCAGAGCACCGTTCCATTGCTCGCGCAGGTATCGGGTCAGCGTGAAACCGTCTTCTCCCGGTAGACCGAGGTCGAGCAGCACAGCATCGACTTTCTTCTTCTTGAGTTCGGCACGCATCGAGGCGCCATCGCTGGCGGCGCTCACTTCGAATCCCTGGCTCGAAAAATAACGGCGAATGATGTCGACGATGGCTTCGTCGTCTTCGACAACCAGCAGATGCGGAAGCAATGCGTCGTTGGTTACCGAGGACATGACGTGAGCGTAATCGGGGACTGCATCCATCATGCATCGCGGGCGGCAGGCCGTCCATACCGTTCGCATGTCCCGTTACTCCACAGAAAGTGCCAGCACTTGATCCAGATCACATGTCTGAATTGCCGCTGCGGTAGGCTCGCGCAAGGCCATAGAAGCGAGGGGGTAGCGTGAAGATTACAGGTATGTTGCTCGTTGTCGCTGCAGTGGCTCTAGCGGCAGGAGGTGCAGCATTTCACGCTGCGGGGAATTCCAGTACGCTGAAAGCTGCCTCTGGAGGCTCCTCCAGGGGTGATTTCGGGCCGCCTCAGGGCGCGCCGATTCATGCACCGCTGACGAGCCCGCCCCAGGTTCCCGAACCCATCCATCGCAACTTTCCGGCGAAAGTCATCGTCGAGCTCGAGGTCGTCGAGAAGGAGATGTCGATATCCGAGGGTGTCTCTTACACATTTTGGACGTTCGGCGGCACCGTGCCGGGCAGTTTCATTCGTGTTCGCCAAGGAGACACGGTTGAGTTTCACCTGAAGAACAATCCGAACAACAAGATGCCCCATAACATCGACCTGCACGGCGTTACCGGGCCGGGCGGCGGAGCGGCGTCGAGCTTCACCGCACCTGGGCATGAATCGCAATTCACGTTCAAGGCGCTGAACCAGGGTCTTTACGTCTACCACTGCGCGACCGCGCCGGTCGGCATGCACGTTGGCAATGGCATGTACGGATTGATCCTTATCGAGCCGCCGGAAGGATTGGCCCCGGTCGATCACGAGTATTACGTGATGCAGGGCGACTTCTACACGACCGGCAAATATCGCGAAAAAGGCCACCAGCCCTTCGACATGGAAAACGCCATCGCCGAAAAACCGACCTATGTCGTGTTCAATGGCGCCGAGGGTGCGCTGACTGGAGACAAGGCACTGACGGCCAAGACCAATCAGACGGTGCGCCTGTTCGTCGGCAACGGCGGACCGAACCTCGTCTCGAGCTTCCATGTGATCGGCGAGATCTTCGACAAGGTCCGCTACGAAGGCGGCACGCACGAACAGGAAAATGTGCAGACGACACTGATTCCGGCGGGCGGTGCGGTGATGGTGGAGTTCCACACGGAAGTCCCCGGCAGCTACATTCTCGTCGATCACTCGATTTTCCGCGCGTTCAACAAGGGTGCATTGGCCATGCTCAAGGTCGATGGACCGGAGGACAAATCGATCTATTCCGGCAAGGAAGTGGATTCGGTATATCTCGGTGATCGCTCGGCGCCGAACCTTGCCGTTGTTTCGCAGGCGACCCAGGCCGCGCAGAGCGGCAAGCTCACGGTCGAAGACCAGATCAAGGCGGGCCAGGCGCTGTTCAACGGCACCTGCTCGGTTTGCCATCAGGCGAACGGCGAGGGCTTGCCGAACGTGTTCCCACCGTTGGCCAAGTCGGATCTGATCGCTGCAGATCCGAAACGGCCGATTCGCATTCTGCTGCAAGGATTAACCGGCAAAGTCACCGTCAACGGCAAGGAATACAACTCCGTAATGCCGCCGATGAGTCAGCTCAACGACGATGAGGTTGCGAACATCCTGACGTTCGTGCTGAACAGCTGGGGCAATCCCGGCGGCCACATCTCAGCTGATGAGGTCAACAAAGCGCGCGCTCCGGGCAATGTGCAGGGCAAGAGTGCCGAACACTAGACGCCCGCTATGCACCGCGGGCCTGGTTGCGTGGACGGCCATGCTCGCGGTTTCAGCGGGCGCGGCCGAGTACGCGTCAATTCCGGGTGGCAGTTTCTCCAGCGTACTGCCACCAGACGGCAAAGCCGCGTCGGCTTCCGTTGCCGCATTTCGGTTGCGCACTTTGCCAGTGACGAACGGAGATTTCCTGGAGTTCGTGCGTGCCCATCCGCAGTGGCAGCGCGACCGCGTTGCGCCGCTATTTGCCGACAATCAATACCTGGCCCATTGGATGGCGCCCCTGCGCATTGACGAGGCACAACGCAATCAGCCCGTCACCCACGTTAGTTGGTTTGCCGCAACGGCATATTGCGAAGGCGAGCACGCCAGGCTGCCGAACTGGTACGAATTCGAATTCGTTGCCGCGGCGGACGAGACGCGAGCCGATGCGCGCGGCGACGTCGCGTGGCGCGAACGCATACTCGACTGGTACGCGCGCCCATCGACAGCCTTATTGCCGGACGCGGGCACTGGCGCCAAGAACTTTTACGGCGTGTATGACGTGCACGGCCTCATTTGGGAATGGGTCAGCGACTATGCAAGCCTCATGATCTCAGGCGACAACCGCGACCAGGGCGATCCCGACCTGCTCAAGTTTTGTGGTGCCGGGGCTCTGTCCACGCAGGACCGGGAGAATTATGCGGTGCTGATGCGTGTGGCCCTGCTCTCGTCCCTGAAGGCTGCCGACACTACAGCCAATGTGGGTTTCCGCTGCGCGATGGACGAATCTGGAGACAAATGATGACTGGGTCGCGCTACCTGTTAATGCTTGCTGCGCTTTGCGCAGATGGCTACGGCATCGCTGCGGCGCCGCCTCATCTATCGCAGCAATTGCCGGGAGACTCCGTTTATCGGCTCGACACCACGCTGACCGACCAGGACGGCGGCAATTTCAAGCTCGAGAACCTTAGTGGCAGGCCTGTCCTGATCGCGATGTTCTACGCATCCTGCAAATATGTCTGTCCATTGATCGTCGACGCGATGTCGCGGATCGATCGCGCACTAAGTGGCGACGAAAAGCGCGCGGTGCATCTGGTGCTGGTGAGCTTCGACTCCGAGCGCGACACGCCCGGCGTGCTGAAGGAAATGGCAGCGCAGCGACACCTGGATACCACGCGCTGGACACTAGCCCGTACTGATGCGGCCGGCGTACGCAAACTTGCCGCCGTGCTCGGCGTGCAATATCGGGCCACTACGACCGGCGAATTCAACCATTCGTCCATCATCACATTGTTGGACAGCGAAGGACGCATCGTTGCTCGAACCGCGCGAATGAGCGAGCAGGATCAGGACCTGCTGCAATCGCTGCAGCACGAATTAGCCCGAAACAAAGGGGCAGGGGCCGATCCGGGCCGATAGTAATGGCCCGAAAATCGCTGCGGCACAACATTTTTCCATGCAAAGCAACGCGACTGGCTCAGGCAACTTTCGCTTCCTGTTCGGCTCGCGGCGACGCCAGACCTAGGCGGCGGTGCATGACCGGGCTGGTCGTCGTGTATTGCAAGTGCACTTTTTCGTCCGGCCTCAGGTGTTCGCGCACGCCAAATGCAGCGAGCGCCGCTTCGTGGAACCCGCTGAGGATGAGTTTCTTCTTGCCTGGATAGGTATTGATGTCGCCGACCGCAAAGATCCCCGGCACGTTGGTTGCGAACTTCGCCGTATCGACAGGGATCTGGTTCTTTTCAAGATTGAGCCCCCAGTTCGCGATTGGACCCAGTTTCGGATGCAGCCCCCATTGCACGAGCACATGATCGGTGGTCACGCGCGTGGTCAGGCCACTTCTCGTGCCTACTGAGATGGCTCTGAGTTTTCCGTCGACGATGTCGAGCGCGGAGATATCACCCTCAAGGAACTGCATCTTCTGCTCGCTGCATAGTTGCTCCATCTGGCGCACTTTCCCGGCCATTGCACGGAATTCGCGCGAACGATGCACGAGAATCAGGCTGTTGACCTTGTCGTAGAGCGCCAGCACCCAGTCCAGCGCCGAGTCACCTGCGCCGGCAATGATCAGATCCTTGCCCGCGAATAATGCCGGGTCGCTAACCTTGTAGTGAATTTGACGGCCTTCGACCGTATCGGCACCCGGAATGTTGAGCGTGCGCGGCCGAAACGAACCCACACCGCCAGCAATGATCACCGCCGCGGCCACGAATTCGTTGCCGGCGCTGGTGCGGACGATGAAACGATCCGAGGGCTGTCGCGCGACTTCGGTGACTTCCTGGTTGAGATGAAACTCAGGTGAAAACGGCTTTATTTGCCGCATCAGCCGTTCTACCAGTTCGCGCGCATCGCAGGCAGGAATGGCCGGAATGTCGTAGATCGGCTTGTCGGGATACAATTCGATGCATTGCCCACCGACTTGCGGCATGCTGTCGATGATGTGGGCGCGCAGGTCAAGCAGACCCAACTCGAACACCTGAAACAGACCGACCGGGCCGGCGCCGACAATGACGACATCGGTAACGATCATGGTCGCGTCCTTGGGTCCTGCGGGCAACTACCCAATGTGGTCACCGGCGCACAGAGGTTACGTTGGCGATCTTGCGCACCTATTGATTTCGATCAAGCCAGGCGCGGTAGGTCTCTATTCGATCTGCATCAAACCGGCGCTCTGGCGACGTCTGTGCCCATGGCCGCGGCCCCAATCCGCAACTCTCCTGATGTTAAGCGCTACCTCAGTAACATCGCGATAGCATCAAAAAAGGGAAAGTGACAAGGAGAGCGCCATGAAGTCGCACCAAACATCCGTCCAGGAAAAGACCCTTCGCTTCCACTTTGTCGAAGGGCCAATGAAAGGAAGGGACTTTGATCACGTCTTCCACAGCAATGGCAAGGTGAGTTGGGGACCCGCAGACAGCGAGAAAAAAACCGAGAGCGTGGGCGCTCTTGAAAAAGTGGGTGACGATTGTTTCGTGGGTTCTTACATGGGATCGAACGGGTACACATTGACTAGCGCGATCAATCTCGCAACCGGAATGCTCGTCTCATTTGCCTCGAACGGTGCCGAATGGTCCAAGCAAAACGGCACGGTAACGATGGTGGACTGAAGGTTCCGGTCGTGGCAACTCTTGCGCGAAAGACG
>Ga0157379_10004401_pt1 | contig 12068 bp, 11 predicted proteins | sample S25metaG_FD_121802 | JGI IMG/M metagenome (GOLD analysis project Ga0157379, IMG submission 121802) | Switchgrass rhizosphere microbial communities from Kellogg Biological Station, Michigan, USA - S2-5 metaG | ecosystem: Host-associated > Plants > Roots > Rhizosphere > Soil | place: USA... | reverse complement strand
CTCCAACCACGCTACCTCCAACCCCACCTCTTCCACATCCACCCCCTCCTCCCAACACGCCGACCTAAATAGCATCACACCCGCCCCTCCCGAAAAGGTCTGCCCGACATTCGGAATCGATTTAAGCGAACAGATGACGAGGGATAAAGTTGATGTACCGAGGATTATGCAGAAATGTTGTGAGGCAATTGAGAAGTACGGGATTGGGGCGAAGGGGATTTATAGGTTGAGTGGAACGCAGAGTAAGGTGTTGAAGTTGAAGGAGAGGTTGGATCGAGGTGGGTTTTAAGTTTTAGGTGTCATTTGTTTGTTTCTCAAATTCATGGGGTCTGGTCGTATTTTTTTTTTTTTCAGATATCGATTCAGTCGACCTAGACAACCCCGAATGGTCTGGCGATATCAATAACGTCACTTCCGTGATGAAATTGTGGTTGCGGGACTTACCAGAGCCGTTATTGACGCATGCGTTACATCAAGGGTTTATTGATGCAGCTAGTACGTCCCCCCATTTTCCCTCCTCTCGCTTTGACCATTTAATAACATTCATTCATTCAACACAGAGATCGACATTGAACGTATGCGACATATCCGGTTACATGAGCGTGTCAATGACCTCCCGGATGCGAATTATGCAACTCTGAAATACTTTTTGGGTCATTTGCACAGGTCCCCTCCCTTCCCTCTTTTCCTTCTCATTTCACTCTAACTTTCTGCCTCCTTTTAGGATCTCCCAAAACGAACCCGAGAACCAAATGTCCAACTATAACCTCTCCGTCGTCTTCGGTCCCACGTTATTCGGTATTAGTGGGATGGTTGGACAAGGTGGACAGAATGGGATGGGGGATTCGAATTGGCAGAATCGGGTACGTTGGATTATATTCCCAATATGAATGATTAGTCGTTAATGTTTATTTATTTATTTCAGGCCATTGAAACGATCCTAGACCACTATGCAGATATCTTCGTGGACGAAAGTTCATGAACCATTCCTCCCTCCCCCCCTAACCTTCTCTCAAGTCTATCTATAGTAGACCCCCGCCGTCTCTTTCTTGTACACCCCCCAGTTACCCTCCCCATTGACTTATCTTATACCCTTCGTCATTTCCCCAGTATTTTAGTATTTTTACCTCAACGTATGCCCTCCGGATTCTCCCTCTCTGGGTCTCTGGGTCTTCAATTATGCACCTTTTTCTTCATTTCGTCTATTCACTTCATCTGTATTCTCCCTACTGACTACATGTGTACAATTGTTCTTTCTGCTTCTCTGTTCTGCTTCTTGCTTCTCTCTTGAACACCCATGTTTGGGTTCTCCTTAGCTACGTAGTACGTATAGTATACTGATTTCGCTGGTCGTATTCCGTTCTCTTTTTAAAAAATTTCTTCGCTTTTGCTGGCCCTCGTTACTTATTGCCCAGTTTTTCTCTGTCTCTATCTTCTCTCATCCCAACCCCTTCTCTATTAGTGTTGGATTAATATAGCAGTCACTTCAAACCCTATCTTACAGATTCAGTTATTCTGGAGCATGCCTATATTCAGAATTTTTGTCTAGGCAAAGGAGAGAATCCGTTTGGATATCCACCGAAACCACGCATTTAGTATATTTTGATTTTATGCATGTTTTTGACCACTCTTGCTTGCTCCAGACTAGCGACCATCCACCACAACAGCAAGCAATACCCAGCGTAATTCAAGGGCTGTAATTACTGGGCTAAATATCAAATTTGAATAAAACCCTTCACTAACTATATCGTCGTGATGTATCTCTATATGAAGGGGAAATGACAACTTGGAAGAAGGAAAGCTGCAAAGCAGAACTTCAAGAGAAGGAAGTCGTCGAACCGAGAACACGGCGCTGGGCGCTTGGTTGATGCACTTTTACAAGTATCCCCTCCTATTGGTGCGTTCTACATTATTTGTTACTAAACGTGAATCTGATCTAAATTGACGTAGACTGAATCTGAACCATCTTTTTTCGACGATCATCCGCGTCTCGTTAGACTGCTTCAAACAAAATACCATCCTACGCGGTTGGACAAGACCTCTTTAACCGATATCGTATTTGGAATATGGACAATAATTGAAACACTTGGAAGTAGGAGAGATAACCGCCAAGAATGACATGGTAGACACAAAACTTGAATCCGCCCTGGGATATGTTCTCATAAAAGTCTGCCGCTGCTGGAAACGAATGATCACTGTCCAAATCTCAAACTTTTCGTAAACATATACTTCCCACAAGCATCAAATAAGTTCCCAACTCAATTGACGCTTGCGTATGTTGGAATAAACGTCGCAAATCGAATAAATAAGAGAAAAATAAGAGTTGTATCGTTTGACCTCGGCGAGCTCGTGAGACAAACGGATATCGTATGTACAATATGTAAGCTACTTATATATTGAATATATTCTGTACAACCGAATGGGGAACAACAAAAAGGAGTTCGTGCAGGCCGAATATACAAGTGAATTCCAAGCTAACCTCACTCGATTCCATCCAGCTATCGGCTTGCCGAAGCCTACAGTTCGGCCACATTACGCACCGTTGGAACTACAAAATGTCTGTCGCCTGTGGAAACACGTTGTCCATCGAACTCCGAAACTCTTCACCAAGATATATCTGCCCAAAGATATTATGAGCGAAAATATCCATCCGCTCTCATTAGCCTCAACGTGGTTAGCCCGTTCTGGCAAACCGCCTTTGGAGATCTTCATCGAGCCTCTAGAATGGAATCTGCCATATTCGAACCATTTAGGCTCTTTAAAATACATACCAATCGTATCGCAGATCTTACGGTTTTAATGGGATCCTATGTTCAAGTTTTATTCCCCGAAGGGGAGACGCTCAAGCTACCTGTACTAAAGAAGCTCAAAATTATTGCCCCGAAATCCAACTGACGTCCCAAAGACTGTCTAATCGGAGAAGTCGTTGCGGAACAGGTCCACCGAGTGGACATGTTACTCTTCCCTCGCAACCTGTCGTGGATGCAAACTTTTCACTTTGGATCCCACTTCCGGAATAGTCACCAAACCAGTCTTACACCCGCTGCATTTATTTCGTTCCGTCAGTATCCAAACGTAGACGTGTTTCCTTTGGTATAAGGAAATAGGGCAGAATAATATTCCACACGCTTTGCACGAAATTGATTCCCAACGAGGGCCTATTTTCTGGGAAATAAATTAAATTAAATTTTATGCCGGTGGGAAGCCTCCAAATGGTCAGGATAACCATACCTACTGTTTAAGATCCTAGGCATGCTCTGCACTCCCAAACTTAGCATTATTTCTATCCTGCCGCAATACCCCGACATACCCTCTATCCTCAATGTCCTGCCTGTCGTTATTCGATGTTTAACACAGTCGAGCTGCATTTTGAAGTCCCTTGCGATCGGTTTTTGCTAAGTAGACTAGAATGAATTTTCACAATCTCTTGGTCTTATTATCCAAGATCCCCAGCCTTGATTTGAAATCAGGCTTTTTTTTTTCAGTGAAGCCATTGCATTTCTGAACAGGAATAACAATCCGGATCTACTACCTCAGTTACAACGACTCGGGTTTGGGAAGACGAAGATGCCATTCCAGCGTGTTTTGGATATGGCCCACAGTCGTGCCGCTGAATTACCAAATATAGCAGGGACAGGTCTTGAAGCCCTTCGATCCCTTCATCTGAGCAGGAGGATAGCATCAGCAAAGTGTGCACAGGCTAGAGAGTCTATATACCTTCCAGAGCTTTCATAGCCTCCCTAGCACGAGCGTTTACGAGCTAGACGGGCTATATAGCACTAGCTGGGCTAGATATTTTATGTCCCCGTGTCAGCTTTCCTTGTGTCGAGTGGCTGCCAGTGGATGACAATGAGGCAAGCGCAAATACAAGACCATGGACTGTAGAAGCTTTTGTTGGTGAAAGATTTAGCCATTTGTATCCCCATCTTCAGGTGGAAATCGTCGCAAGTGGATACGTGTATCCTTGATTACATCATTTTCACTTATCTGACACCGGAAGAGGAGCATTCGACATAATATTACTCATATGAAGACTTCGAATGGAAACAGAAGCCTTTAATACACATAGCGGAACGGCTTAATCTTACTTTCACTTCTTTTTTCCACCTGGGATTCCTCTCTCTCCATCCGTTTATTCTCACCCATGAGATATTGTCGCATGATAAACACCATGATAATGTTGACTCCGTATGCGGCAGTGCAAATGGCAAACGCTGAAGTGAAACACAAAGATTAGAATTGATGGGAAGGGATTGGCATGAGAGAATGACTAACAGTTTCTGTATGTAGGACCCCACATTGTTGGACTGTAGGAAATGGTGAATGAACGACATTAGAGGGAAATAAATGTTATACACACAAGATGTAAGAGCCTGGGATTCCAGCCACTTGGGAAAAGGCGTTGATTATACCAATTGCAGCTGCTCGCTTGGCAGGTGGTCGAGTAATCTAGGAAATAAATGAGTAAAAACTCCCACAAGCGAGGTTAAATATTTCATACAATATTGCTTATCCATGTTACAAAAACAATATATCCCGCACTCGACAGTGCCATCAAGAACCTGTCGATAAATCAAGCCCTTTGTAGTTAATTATTTCAAAATTTAATAAGGCTTACAGAGAGAGATATCTCGCCGCAAGAGACATGGTGGATATCGCAATAACGAATCCGATCAATCCCAAAAAATTAGGAATCGCAATATGGAAGAACCGTTCACCAGTCCTGTCAGAGGATCTTGCGACAAGGAATGAAACGATAGCAGCGAAGAACCACGGTGGAGCGATGAGGAGGAATGTTACAGTGGTTGAGAATCCGAGGGTCTTTGTTAATGCTATTCCGTTGCCCATCAGGCACCAAACACCATTCAAGACAAATCGAACCACTTACTTGGGAAGAAATTCTGAAAACTCGCCAGGCCAGCAACCATGGCAAATAATGCAGTTGCCAGCCACCACACTCTCCAGTCTCTCACCGCCAAATAAAAACCGCTATGGGCACTACCCCCTTCATCAAACGTACCCGCCACTTCTTCTGCCATTCTAACCTCCGCAAGACGGCGTTCCATGGGTGTTAACCATTTAGTCGTGGCAGGAAAATCGGGAAGAATGAATATCGCGCAGATGGCGACGAATACTAATTAGTTCAGTAAATTTTGGACGTTCAGAAACACTGCAGTGGGGGTCTTACTCGTAATTGCGCCTGTATATGGAGCACTGCATGAGCTGCCTTTTTCATGCCAAATCAGCTTCCTGCATACCTTCGATATAGAATAGGAATCTCCACCCTGCCACCCCTTTTTTCCCGTTTAAATCCGTAAGGATCGCCGCAGAGAGCAATCCGCCGAATGCATTGCTGGTAATATTTCCCGTATAGAGAAGCATTATTCGGAGGCCGAGCTCTTTCCGAGTGTACCTGACACCGATGAGAAAGAAAAATAGGATAAAGGGAGGGTAATTACCATTTTGATAAAAGGAACACTACGCCAGGGAAGAATGCTACGAAGAGTGTCAATGTCCAGGCGGACCAAGCTGGCTGGAAACGATAATTACCGGCTTCCATTGTACCCAGCAGAAGTCTGACAACGAGAACGCTTCCAAAGCTGTATTAATGTCAGATGAATCAGGTGGAACTTGAAGGAAATGGTGTTCTATTACCTATGAGTTATGCCGGTCATGATGCTCAGTAATCCCCATAGGATCATTGCCGTGGGGATATACAGAGAAGGTTTGCCTATTTTGTTGAGGAAAATATTGGAGGGTACTTGAAATGGAACTATTACGAGAATTAAGGGGTTTAAAATGAGGGGGAGAATGTTCACTACCATATCCGACATAGAGAATTGCGATCACAGTAGGGAATTGTTGTCCTGTGAGCCCCAGATCTCTTTCGAAGCCTTGGAGTCGAGCAGACCTGTATGATCCAATCCTTTAGAACAGTCACAGTAAATTAGGGATAGAGAAGCTCACGCCCTGTGGAATGGAAGTGGGTGTTTTAGATCCGACATCATGCGACTATTCGAGCACAAACTTACGCCGCAGTCCGATCGATATAATTCAAGATATACATAAGGCATAATATTGCAAATCTACCACATTCCTCGATGGGCGGTATGTCAGGATAATATTAATAGGTGGGCATACCGCATGTCGAGTTTGGCAAGGAGTCGTTTCTCCATGCTTTTTCGTTCATCTGCGCCTCCAAACTCTTCATTAGGATCATCCTCGTTTATGGTATATTCAACTTCTAATTGGGTGACGTCAAGATTTCCTTTTTTGTTCTTGGTTAGCGCAACGAGGCCTCCACCACGCGTTGGCTTCTCAGATGCGGGGGAAGAGGCCACAGGACTCGCCATGACCATGGCTACAGCAGAAGGCAGAGACTGTCCTCAACACGGTCGCCCTCCATGAAGCAGCTTAAGAGGACCTAATGATAGTCATTTTCCCAACGTTTGTCACATGGTTTGGCCAAGGTCGGAAGCGGAGTGCTACTTGAGGTGCGTTCCTTCGCACGAGACTGAGAGACGAGAATTAGAAGTCACAGAAATTGACATTTTCGAAGATATTATTTTGAAATGAATATCAGCGCCGCAAACGGCAGTCCAGATAGGTTACTTTCATCCTCTCGCCCGATACGGGTTAAAGGAAGAAGGCGGGATAAGCGAGCATGAAGACGTGCGGGGCATCAAGGTCCATAGAAATTGGGTAAGCGAGGCTTCTTGTTGCGGATTGTCAAGGGATCGACTGTATGTATATTGTATTCCTGGCAAAACCCGATGCAGCGTGTTGATAAGCAAATTAGACGGGTTAGACTTTAAATTGAGCACGAGGAGGGCAGATGAGCGCCGGCTGTGACGATGACGGAGCTGTTCATTCTTCAAAGGACTTACAAGCTGCACCGGTCCTGTTTATGGTTGAAATCCTCGCGGAAAAGATCAGGAAGCAGCTAAGATGAAAAAGTAATCGGTATTGCAAGTATTCCGGTTTGAATGGCGCTGCTCACTCCTACAGAACGCAAATAAGTTCAAATGCTTGTATGCCGGAACCTATCAGTGGCTCAATAGTGGCTGGAGAAAAAAGATCGTTAACGGGCGAGACGATGGGCACGTGTGGGTGACACGACGCGATTTTCCCATCACGTGATACCCCGCATGTGCCCTGCTGCTGTCTTCAACGCTCTCCGTACCATGTCCTGTGCCACCTCAGCTAGTATCGAGCTTTGGCAACAATTTCGGCACGTCTTCATCGGTATTCTCTGTTCTTGAAACAGGTTCTCTTTGTTATAACTACTTGGTCACCGTGTACCGTGTTGATGACGATCTTGCCTCGTGTTCTCGTTGGTGACACTACTTTCTGGCCACGCCGGCGTCAAATACACCCTATTGCTGGTCAGATAATAGCTGACCTTCTCCGCATGGTACCTACAACTCAGTCCCCCCGGGTATCCTAGCCTTTCCTCCCCCGTTCATGCACCACGGACGTGCGTAACGCACAATAAAAAGGGGATCTATTTAATCCTCCTGCTTCTCACCCAAAACTCCCCGTCCCGGTCGTCCCCCTCCCCTCTTTCCTCCTTCTCCGTCTCTCGCCTCGATACCCTAGTCATGATTGACTGCCAAAACCTAGTAGCCTTGCAGCAGCCCGTCTCTGCAAATAATGTTTTCTCTTGTTACCCAACAAAGCGAGTGTCGGATGAAGAGAGTCGAGTCAGTACGGACAGCGATCCTTACCTAGACTCTGAAGAGGAGGAGATGGAGGCGGATGTGGAGGACTATCGCTCGACATACTCTACTTTTTCCGCTATTCTGATCCGTCGATTACAAGCTTTCAAGGAAGAACAAGCTCGTAAGGAAGATGCGATGGCGTGTGAGGGCGTCAACGTCCGCCCGCCGCTACTAACGACCGCCGATGACTCTTATACCGCCAAAATGGAACGTGTCTTTAGGTGGACACGCTCTGTATCAGCACCTGCGTCCGAGGCATCATCAGATCGCGGTAAGTAATATATTTTTAACTATTTTCCCTTTCTAACACAACACAGATTATTCTCCACCGCCAGAGCCCCGGAAGCGCCGTCTCAGTGATGCCTCAGTTTCCAACGATGCTAATGCTAAGCGTGTCCGCACCGCAGACGGCCCCTCTCCCGCTGCCCCCGGTTCTCCTCTTCTCCCTCCCGTTTCCCACATGTATCACCATCAATATACCCTAACCCACACCAATATCCGCCCAATGGTCTATCTCTTTCGAAGCAAGGTTCCACGTCGCGTTCATTCTCGTCCAGCCTCAGACCACGTTTGCACGGCATGCGACACATTCTTTGCATCGCCCCAGCGATTACAACGACACGGTCATGGCGCATGTTCTCCAGACGCCTGCCGAGCTGCTGTGAAATACGGTCTTGAATGAACTCATAATCAAAATTTACCATCTTTATCCGTAACCCGCGTGTCCGTCCCTGATCAAAAAAACTTTCGTGTTATAATGGAGGGGGCTGTACCCGAAATCGATCAATCGAAGAATCCAATCGCACCAGGAGGGAAAGGAAGAAGGTTTTATTCCCCACTAGACGAAACAAGCCCAAGTGTTTCCAAACCCTTGCACTAACTAACATATTCACGTCTCGAATCTGTTTCTTTTCAAATTCTTCCCAACATCCATCATGTAACCCTAGTCCCCCTCCGACCTTGTCTTTTACCCCCGTATTCCCCGACAATTTCTTCGAATTCCCGCACATGTACATATTTATTTTCTCCTTCGGACCCTTCTAAATCAATTGTACAGTTTTTGACTTCGACCTGATTTAGCTAATGCCCGACATAGAAAATAAGCAAATAGGCCAGGGAATTCGATCATAGCACAAACGCCAGCGAAACGCCTCGCCTTCACAGCATGGCCAATCGAGCCAGGGACATGAACTTCTGAATCGAAAGGTCTCCCTTGGAAAATATATTAGAAAGGTAGTTAACTAAATGTAAGCCAGCATACCTGAGTCAGGTATAAGTTGGTAATCTTGTAATATTTGAATAATTTAAAGTCGTCCCCGTTCCAGCGTGTATACGGCGAGCAAGAGACATAATACCCACCTAACATATCGCTCGAACCTGCCAGAAGTTGAACGTCAGCAAAAAAGTGTCTTTATTTTACCACTTGCAGGGTGAACTCCGAGACCGCAAGCCTCAAGGCCATTTCACGCGGCAACTTTCCGCAGACCCGTGGGCGATGAAATGGCAGCTCACTCGTCTACCTCAAGCGAAATCAGAATTAAATTCCATCCTACAACACTATGTCCCGCAAGTGCCCATTTTACCGTCATCCGAAGGGACCCGGACCATCATGTTCTTCACTCTAGATCTTCATAGAGTCTTATCCAGGGCCAACTGAAAAGATAAGCCCCTTACCACGCCCCCGCACCATGTCAAATAAGAGAAATCCATGCACGCAAAGTCCAGACCCTGCCTTTAAGTCTATCGGTATAAATATTGCGGAGTCACTTCGCACCATGGTGACGCTGGCAGACGAACAAACGTCGGAACGGACGCTGGATGGGACTCTAGTCGACCTGGACTCTTACGTCTTAACGCACTTTCATGCCTTCTGATATGATATATGCCTATGTATTGCGCAATTCCACACTGTATATGGACTTCGAATTCGACCCTTACATATGTGAATAACGGAAAGGTGGGTACCCTCGAATCTGAGACTTGAATCACCTGCATTCAATTGGACTAAGCCTTCCCGTGCGTTCGTTTCATCGCCTATGTACATACTACAGTCTGCTAGAATACATGACATCCAATATTCATATTCTTCACTGTCGAAGTAAGTGGATTGCCAAAGGACTTCAGAACCCCTTCCCAAACCCCGGAGAAAAACCCATTAATGCTGTAGTTCCCACTCGTTTGAACCTTAAACCACATTATTACTGGAACCCATTTTTTCATTTCCCTCAATTATCCTCACACTCTGAACACTCTCAGCGTCAGCGTCAGCCTCCTGCTTCTCGTTACCGTCATATCTTGCGACGGATTTCCGATGCTCGCGCTTCTCCATATACCACACCGCAAATGTCACCACTAAAGTAGCAACACAGCTCCCAATCATAGCGTACATTCCTTTTTTAAATTGCGGCGCGTCGGTTGCGGGATAGAAAACGATGGACCACCAGGCATTAACGACGTTGTTCCACATACTGGAAAATGAAGATCAACGCTGAAACTTAATTTTGAAAGAAAAGGAAGATGACTTACTTCATACTCGCCAAAACAATACCCCTTTCCAGATCATCATTTGCACAAATTTGATTCGCCCAAGCAAACGTCGTAGCCTGCCCTGCATAACTCGCTCCCGAAATATACCACGCAAAAAACTTGAGGTCAGTATGACTTTTGCCAATTAAGAGAATAACGGCAGAAATTATACAGCATATTGAGAAATATACCAGAACCGGCCAACGTGCACGGCTATTCGTGGCGTCCGTGAGGGTAGAACAAATAAGCGTGGACGCAATGCCAACAGCCGTCAGCCCGGACGGATAGAAGTCTACTCGGGTGGGGCGAGGGCAATGCTCGGGTGAGTATTTCCAGCGCAATGCAAGCCTTACGTACCTGTTTGTTCAACGGAATAGCCACCTATCGACTTGAGCCATTGGCCCATGAGGTTATTGGATCCAAAACTTTCAGTTTCCCCAGAAATGGCGAACTATAGTGAGTAAAGTGACAAACGGTTGGCGAATGTGAAGAAATCCGTAAGGGCTGCCGTAAACTTACTAGAAGGCTACAGCCATAGTATCTCCAGCGACTGAGAATTCGCTTGATGGCGGTCCATGTGATAGTTGTTCTCTTCTTTGCGGTGTCGATACGCTCGTGAGCCAAAAGTTTTTCCTGGAGAATACGAGGTGTCAGGACAAAAAGAGGGTGAACAAAGATAAGCGACTGACTTCTTCAGAAAGATAGAATGCGGAGGTGGTGGCTGGAATGTCAGGGAAGACAAAGAAGCCGTACAATGCAATCGGGAATGTGATTACAGAGTCGATGATGAATAGCCAGCTGTGGGAACTCAGTCGGAAAAGGATCCAATAAGGAAGGATTACTCACCGCCATCCATTGCGGCCATTTACTCCGTTCAGATTTCTGAAGAAAAAATAAGAGGCAGCCTTTGTCGCAGGGCCGAGTGAAGTCTCTCACTTGTACACAGCCGCTTGAAGCAACCCCGAAAACCTGGAGGAAATCACCTGAGCGGAGGATTCGATTATTACCCCACGTAAGACATACAAGGTTCCGATGAGTCCAGAACTGGTGAAAATACCCGACCGTTTCCCTAGCTCTCCAGGTTTATACCATCTATTACAACCGAATCAGCTAATCCTCACAGAGGTAATCATGATAAACAGAAACTTACGACCCTAGAATGTAATGTGTCCCTACAAATGTCGAGCTTTCGGCGAGTCCCTGTAAGAACCTGATAGCGTAAACCTGTAATAAAAAGTATTGTAGGTTTTCGAAATGCTTAGAGGAGTGTCACCAACCTGCTGGACATTGTTGACAAAGGTGGTGCTATAAAAATAATTCGGACTTGAATAGAAGGAAATTTATTCGGGAATATTTACCAAAGCGTTAGGAGACCCCAGACAATTTGCATGCTAGGAAGCCAAATTCGTGGAGGAATTCGTTGTATGGCCAAATTATCTGGGTTTATGTTAAGCGGGAAGATATATGATTAGACGAGAGTTCTACTGGGGATCATTCCAACAATATACCCGCAAGTGAATATTGTATTGATTTTGTTAAATTCCGTTCCTCGCATCTTTTAAAAGTCAGAAATATGAGTAGGGCCCGGCGGATATTCGATAACTAACGTTGAGCTCTTCTTTCATGCCAGAAACGTAAGCATTTGAGATATTGGCTCGATCAAGATCTTGAAGGAGACGCATTAACCTTCGTGACGGTTGGTCTTGTTGGGGTTACACACAATTCGTAAAGTACTGACGAGACACGTTCGGTCAACCGGACGGTTTGCATTTTAAACCTAAACTCACCATAAGACAGCAATAGGACAAGATAAACCAATCT